>SESF01014868.1_pt1 | contig 15256 bp, 12 predicted proteins | sample 3171521 | NCBI WGS metagenome assembly SESF01 (sample SAMN10866945, study PRJNA518727) | freshwater metagenome | biome: subpolar coniferous forest; feature: holomictic lake; material: water; isolation source: holomictic Lake 227, 6 m and 8 m depth | place: Canada: near Kenora, Ontario | collected...
GCCCGCAGGCGAGGAGCCTGCGATGGTCCGGGCCAGGCCCCCGGTTCAAAGACGATGCCGGACCGATCCTGCCACGACAGCGTTCGCGATTATACCGACTATGACTATTCCGATTCCTGCCATTGCCAGGACCGAGGGGCTCCGGTCGCCGAAGACCAGGACTCCGCCAAGGAGGCTGAAGACCACCTCTCCCGCCTGCGTGGATTCCACGACGGCGAGCTTCCGGACGTCCGATTTGACCAAGGTGGTGGCCTTGAAGAACAGGAGGGTCGCCACGACGCCAGAACTCAGGGCGACGATGAAAGTCTGGAGGACCTGGGTCCGCACTGGCGCGATGCCCAGGGTAACTCCTGCCAGGGACAGGAGGACCCAGAACGGCGTGCTGCAGAGGGTCATCCCGAAAACCCGCTGGGCTGTCCCGAGGCTTGTTCCAACCAATTCCATCATTTTCCTGTTTCCCAGAGGATAGGCGAAGGCGGCCACCACCACAAAGACAAGCCCCAGGCATGTCATGGGGGCAGCTGCCCCGTCAGCCCTGCCGGGGCCGGAAGTCCCGCCTCCCATGCCCACCTGGACCGTGAAGACCCCGGCCAGCACAAGGGCGGAGACGAAAAGCTGCCCATGGGGGATGCGGTGCCTTATGCCGAGCCCCCTGTCTGCGTAAAAAAGGGGCGACAGGAGAACCCCTGCCACGATCGTAAGCTGCCAGGCCGAGGCGGTGAGCCACGAGGGACCACTGGCTGCGGCAATGCAGATGAAGGAGTAGAAGATGCCAAAACCAACCGTGCTCCACAAAAGCCAGGGACCGGGTTCCTTGCGTATCGATGCAAAGACCATCTTGTATCTGCCCCCTGGCAGGAGGATAAGCCAGAGGATGGGCAGCATGAAGAAGAAGCGGAGCGAGGAACTCCAGATCCAGTGCCCGCCCTGCGTTTCCATCTCGCGGTTCAGCACGAAGGTAAAGGCAAAGAAAAAAGAAGAGGACAGCCCCAGCGAAAAAGCCTTCAGCATTGGTGATTCATGGTTGCGGGCCTTCCTCGGGCGGGGCACCCGGCCCGGGCCTCCGCCCGGCACTCCGTCCCTCGCCCTTCCCGATCATGATGGAGAGGATCAGGGCGTCCATGGCGGGGGAGCCCTCGTTGGCCAGGCGGGCGAGGTTGTCGATGGAGCGCTCGGGCTCGGCATCGACGATGCCCTCGAGGCCTGAGACGGATTTCCCGCTGATCGCCAGGAGGGCGGCCTGCACGGCAGCGGCAGCGCTCGTGGAAGCCTTGAGGGCGCAGGAAGCCTTGGCCCCGTCGCAGACCATGCCCGAGATGTTGCCGACCATGTTCTGGACCGCTTGCCCGACAGCGTCGGCCGAACCGCCCAGGAGCCAGACGATGCCACAGGCCGCGCCGGTTCCGGCCACAGGCGCGCCGCAGAGACCCGAAAGCGCCCCGAATTTCCCTTTTATGCTGATTGTGACGAGATGGGAAAGGGCGACGGCCCGAAGGATCCGCTCCGGGTCGGCACCGGTCCGCCTGCCTGCCACAAGGACGGGCAGCGTCGCTGTGATGCCCTGGTTCCCTGATCCTGTGGTCGCCACGACGGGGAAATCAGAGCCCGCCATCCTGGCATCCACGCCCGCGGCGGTTGCTGCCATGGCCTGGCCCAACAGGTCGTCGGCGAGGAGTCCCCGGGTCATGTTGTCCCGCAGGGTCTTTCCCACACCGAGGCCGTAGTCGCCCGACAGCCCCTCTTCCGCGATCGCCGTGTTGAGTTCGATGGCCTTCCTGACTATGCCTAGTTGCCTCGAATCCACAGACTCCACGAAATCGACAAGGGCCGCGAGGGAGGGTAGGGCATGGGGAGGGGTCTTCCCGACCCCATCGTTCTCCTGCCCCTGGCGCTGGAGGGGAATCCCGTCGGCCTCAACGAGCACGACGCGGTCGTATTCCTCCTCGATGACCACCCGTCCCCGGCCGCCTGCGAGCTCGACCTCGACCTCGATGTGGAGTTTGGCGCCGCCTTCGAAGGTCTCGATGTGGACGAGGCCCGAGGCGACGAGGGAGGCTGCCGCATCTCCCTCCTCCTGCCGCAGTCCCTCAAGGGCTGTCAGGCCGCGATCGGCCTTCCCCGCCAGCGCCCCAAGCGCCGCAGCCTGGGCCATGCCCCGAAAGCGGGTTCCGGGAATGCCCACTCCCATCGCGTTCTTGATGATGTTGGGGCTCGCGCGGAGCCGGATTTTCTGGATCCCGCCGGCAGCAGCTGCGGTCGCCTTCGCTTCAGCAGCAGCACGCGCGGCATCGCGTGCGAGGGCCGCAGCGTAAGCGATGGCCGCAACATCCGTGCAGCCCAAGGCAACGACCATTTCCCTTTCGAGGATGGCCAGGATCGCGGCCGAATCCATTTCAGCCTGCATTTCCAAAGGAGGGAGCTGCCTCACGGCCAGAGCCATCGAGGGCCTGTGCGGCCAGGGCTGCGGATCCAAGGGCACCAGAATCGTCACCAAGGCTCGCGGGCAGGATCCTGAGTCCCTCCGCGACCACCCTTGGGCAGCGTTCAAGGATTGCCCCACGGATGGCCTCGAGGACGCGAGGGCCTGCCCTCGTCACTCCGCCACCGACCACGAGGACTTCGGGATCAAAGAGGGTCGCAAGGTTGGCGGCACAAATACCGAGGTAGCCCAGGGCCTCTGAAACGATGGCTTCGGCAACCCTGTCGCCGCCAGATGCAGCGAGGAAGGCTTCCTTGCTCCCGGGGCTTTGCCAGGCGGAAAGCGCCGTCCCGGGTCCTGTTCCTGCCCGGGCTGCCGCGGCGGCAGCGGTTGCCGCCGCCGCGATGGCCGTGCCCGAGGCCAGGACCTCGGCGCAGCCATGGTTCCCGCAGGCGCAGGGCGGTCCCCCGGGTTCCAGGGTCATGTGCCCTGCCTCTAGGGCATTGGAGCTTTTGCCTCGGAAGAGCTTCCCCCCGAGGATGGCCCCGGCACCGATACCCGTACTAATTGTCAGATACAGGAGGGGATCGGCCCCTCTTGCTCCATCGACGGCGATCCTTCCTGCTCCATGAAGGTACTCTCCCATGGCTGCTGCCGCGCCATCGTTGTCCAGGAAGACGGGATAGCCGAGCAGCTCCGCCAGGCGCGGGCCGAGGGGAAAGTCCATGAAGGGAAGGTTCTCGGTGACCAGGATCCTGCCCTTCGCGCTGTCCAGGGGGCCGGGAGCGCAGATGCCGATGGCCCGGACATCAGGCCTTGTGCTTTTTCCGGGAGCGCCCCGGGCGAGCTCGCGGGCGATCGAGGCGATACGCGAAAAGATAGCCTCATCGCCCTCTGATGCGAGCGTCAGCACTTCCCGCGCGAGGATCACCCTGCCTGAGGGGTCGGTGAGAACGCCCCTGATCTTGGTGCCCCCAAGGTCGATGCCGATGAACTCAGCCATGATGGGATTTCCTCATCCGGGGTCTTTCCCTCCGGCGTCCAGCAGTGTCTTCCAGCATGCCGACAGTTGTTCTTTGGCGCGCTGCCCCGCCTCATCCATTGCATCCAGACCTGATTCCGAGCGGTCGAGGCTGGCATTGAGTTCAGCAAGTGACGGGACCATGCCCTCCGTGGCCGGACCTCCGGGCAGGGTGCGCACCGCTACGAAATGGGCGGGGTCGAGGATGGCGACGATCTCGGCATCCGAAAAGGGAAGCTCCCTGCCCGCGATGGAGTGGAAGGATGCGCGGAGCGCAGCCAGGTCCCCTCCCGAACGCGCGTAGGCAGCGCATGCCTTGTGCGCCATGCGGAAGCCGACCCCTGCGTGCCTGACCATCTCGTCCGCGAGCTCCGTCGTAGTTACACCGAATCGCAGGGCTATCTCCCTGGCACGGGCTTCATCCGGCTCCATGCCCGCCACCGTCTCGCTGAAAAGCTCGAAGGCGGAGGCAGCCGTCGCCAGCGAATCAATCATCGCACTCACTGGAGCGTCGGCCACCTCGTTGACGTCCTGGTAGGGCGCCGCGCGGAAGAGCCCGCGGATCGATGCACAGGCACCCATGGCCATAGCGGCCTGGATCCGGAGGTGCTCGATGATCACGGGATTGCGCTTTTGCGGCATGATGCTGCTCGACTGCACGAGGGCGTCGGGGAAACCGAGGAGGCCTACCTCGCAGCTCGACTTGTGGAGGAGGTCGGCGGATACGCGCACGAGGTCGCCAAGGAGGGCCTCAAGGGTGGAGGCAGGGCGGGTGAGCCAGTGGGAAGTGGAGATCGCCTGGTAGGTATTCGTCACAATGCTGCCTAAGCCGAGGAGGGCGGCTACCCGCGGGCGGTCGAGGTCGAAGCCTGTGCCGGTGATGGCACAGGCTCCCATCGTCGAGCGGTCGACAGCGCCTATCGAACGGATGAGCTCCTCGAGGCTCTCGGCGAGGTCGGAGGCGATCGCAGCCAGGTAATGCCCTATGGTCGAGACATTGGCTGGCTGCCCGTGGGTATACAGCACGATAAGCTTTTCCGAACCAGCACCCATCGCGCGCCGCCGGGCCGTCCGTATCGCCGCATGGACTTCCCGCGCCAGTGCAAGCAAGGATCTTTTCAAGGCGAGGCGGAACACGGTCGTGTCCATGTCGTTCCGGCTTCGCGCGGTGTGGAGGTAGGCTGCCGGCTCCTCTCCGATACGCTCCCCGAGTTCCCGCTCGAAGACGAAATAGAGGTCCTCGACCCCGTCAGGGATGCTTTTGGGCCAGATGAAATCACTCTTCATCGCTTCCATGGCGCGGGCGATCGAGGTTCCGATGGCCCGGTCGACGATACCCTTGTCCACGAGGCAGACGAGGTGGGCCTGGTGGACGGCCAGCGCATCGTCCGCGTAGAGCCTCTTCCAGTTGTCGTAGCCGGGCCCGAGGACCCGCTTCACGTAGACCGGCGAAAACATGCATCCCTCCTGGGAATGTAGCAATTATGACCTTATGGAAGCTTGAGGAGGGCGGCGATGTTCCGGTACAGCACTGCGTCCACCTCGTCGGCCGAGTAGCCGTTGTCGAGCATCTCCCGAAGCTGGTTGTCGAGGTAGGCTTCGGCAAAGCCCCGGGGGAACCAGCTCGAATCGGTGCCGAAGATGATGCGTGAGGCTCCGATGGTTTCACGGTACTTCCTGAAAAGGGAGGCCAGGTCGACGGGATAGGGCATCCAGCGCATCCACTGGTTGGAGCCCGAGGTATCCACGAAGACATTGGGGCAGGCCCAGCAGAGGTTGAGGGTCTCGAAGACGTAGCCGCAGCCGAAATGTGGAATGATGATGGGCATGCGCGGGAAGCGCTTGGCAACGTCATGGATGATGATCGGGTTGATGTTCACGTGGTTGGCGATGCCGCCGGCCCCACCCATGATGCCGAAATGGATGAGCACAGGAGCCTCGTGGGCCTGGGCTATTTCCCAGAGCGGGTAGAAGGAGGGATCGTCGAGCCTCTTGTCTATGGCCGGTCCGAGGAGCTTGTAGCCGCGGAGTCCGCCCAGGCCCTGGGCCTGCGGGCCTTGGGCCTGCGGGCCCAGGGCCCGCTCGAGCCTCTCGGCCGCGTCCGGCAAAAGCGGATCGTGGTGGGCGTAGCCCAGGAAGATGCCGGGGTTGCGGGCGACGAGGGCCGCGGCGTCGTCGTTTGAACCAGTTGTGACAAAGACCACGGACTTCAGCCACTCCCGTGCCTCGACCTCTGCCCGCCAGAGGCGTTCGCCCTCCGGCCAGGAGACCTTCCTGGGCACGGGATTGCGCCAGGCGGCAGCCCAGCGGGCCTTTTCGGCCTCAATCCAGGGATGGGCCTTTTTGTCCGCAGCGGGGCCGCTGGTGTAGCCAGTACCGGCGGCACGATCGCCGGCGGCACGATCGCCGGCGGGCCTGCCGTCATCGATCAGGCGATCCTCGGGGAAGTGGACATGGGAATCGATTACACGCATTGGTTTCATCCTTTCAGGCCTGTCATCGCGATGCCACGGATTATCTGCTTCTGGAAGAGGAGGAACACGATGACCAGCGGCACCATCGCGACGGTGGCGCCTGTCATGATGAGGTGCCAGTCGCTGCCCGCCTCTCCTGAGAAGTTGGCCAGTCCCACGGGAATGGTGAACATCTTCGGCTTCGAGGCAACGATGAGGGGCCAGAGGAAGGCGTTCCAGTTGCCGACGAAGTTGAAGATGGCGAGGGTCGCGAGGGCCGGCGTGACCAGGGGCAGGGCGACGAAGAGGAAAATCGAGAACTCGCTCCGGCCGTCGATGCGGGCGGCGTCGATGAGGTCGTCGGGCAGGGTCGACATGAACTGCCGCATCAGGAAGACTCCGAAGGCGCTGATCATGCCGGGGAACATGATGCCCCAGTAGGTATTGCCCCACTTCATGGCCCGCGAAAGGGCGTACCAGGGTATTACGAGCATCTCGGTGGGAATCATCAGGGTGCTGATTATCAAAAGGAAGATGAGCTTTTTCCCGGGAAAGGTGAACTTCGCCAGGGTGTAGCCGATCAGGGAGTCGAAGAAGAGGACCGAAGCTGTCGTGGCTATCGCGACGATCACGCTGTTGACGAACCAGGTGGGGAAGCGCGCCCCCTTCGCAAGGAGGATGTGCGCATAGTTGTCAAGGCTCGGTTCGGTCGGGAAGAGCCTGAGCTGGAAGATCTGGGTGGCGTCCTTGAGCGATGTCAGGACCATCCAGAAAAAGGGGAAGACCATGGCGACCGCAAGAATGGTCAGCACCACGTAGGAGCCCGTCCGGGCGAGTGTCCTGTCTCTCGTCATTCCCGACTCCTAGTAATTGGTCTTTTTGTCGAAGAACCTGACCTGGATCAGGGTCACGGCCATGATGAGGGCGAAGAGGATGATGCTGGCTGCCGCGGCCTTGCCCATCTCGAATTTGGTGAAGGCGGTCTGGTAGATGTAGAGGGCCGCCGATTTCGTCGAGTTGAGGGGGCCACCCATGGCCTGGGTCGACATGTTGTACACGGGTGTGAAGATGCGGAGGAACTGGATGCCTTGCATGATGGCCAGGAAAAAGGTGATGGGCACCAGGAGGGGCAGGATGATCCTCGAGAGGACCTTGCGCTCGGAGGCGCCGTCGATGCGCGCCGCCTCGAGGCAATCGGTCGGAATCGTCTGGATGCCTGCCAGGAATATCGTCACGCAGTAGCCGAGCTCCACCCAGATGTTGACGCCGAGGATGGAATAGAGCGCCGAATTCGGGCTGTTCAGGAACTCCTGGGCCGGGAGCCCGAGTGCGCCCAGGAAGCCGTTGGCCAGGCCCAGGGGCGGGGTCTGGAAGATCCAGCGCCAGACCCAGCTCACCGCCACGATGGGGGTGATGTAGGGAAGGACATAGATGAGACGGTACAGGCCCTTGCCCCGGGTGATGCCGTTGAGCAGGAGGGCGATGCCGAGGCTGAGGGCTATGACGACCGGCGCGCCTATCAGGGCGTAGCGCAGGGTGTTTACCATCGCCGCGGTGAAGGCTGGATCAGAGAAGACTGCCGCAAAGTTGGCAAGCCCCAGGAACTGGCTGGTTTTGCGGAGGAGGCTCCAGTCCGTGAGGCTCCGGGCCATCATGTAGAGCATGGGCCCGAAGCGCACCGCGATGAAGAACACCAGCGGTATGACGAGGAACGCATAGGCTGTCATCGCGCGCTTTTTCGCGAGAGTCATCTGTCCGCCTCCTTCGCTTCTTTCCCTGAAAGCAAGAAGTATGACGATCGGGAGGGCTTGCCCCTTCCCCGACCGCCCCAGGATCAAACCTTGGTCAGGCCCTGGTCACTTCCAGAAATCGTCGATGAGCGTCTGCTCCTTGGCTGCTGTCGCCTTCAGGACATCGGCGGGTTTGCCGCCCTTCAAATTGATCTCGTCGATCATGTCCACGAAGAAGGTCCGCTGTCCGGCCTCGTCGACGTAGGCAGTGGCGTGGGCGTAGGGCAGACCCTTGAGGAATACGCTCACGTAGGGATCGTCCTTGTGCTGTTCGCCGATCTTCGGGTTGGCGGGGAGCTCCCCGACCTTCGCGAGCATCTGCTCCATGGCATCGGGGGAGGTGATGAACTGGAGGAACTTCACCGAGGCTTCGAGCTTCTTGCCGCTCACGCCGGCCACAATGCTGTGGGTCCAGAAGGAGGCGAAGTTGGACTTGATTCCCTTGTAACCGGGCAGTTCGGCGGCGCCCCACTCGAGGTCCTTGACCCCGTTGAGGGTGGCGATGCGGAAGGAACCGTCGATGTTCATCGCCGCCTTCTGTCCCTTGAAAGCCGTGACATCGTCGGTGGTGAAATTGGGATAGCCGACCTTGTCCTTCTGGATCCGGTCCATGTACCACTGGACGGCTGCCACGCCTGCGGCGTTGTTGTAGGTGACCTTGCGGCCCGTGGCGTCGTAGGGCGTGGTGCCGAACTGGCGGAAGAGGACTTCGCGGATGTAGCTGTGCCCCTGGCCATTGGGCTGCATCGCCAGTCCCGCCTGGACGAGGTTGCCCTGTGCATCGTACTTCGAGAGCTTCTTGGCGAAGGTCGCGAGTTCCTCGAGGGTCTTGGGCGGGGTGTTCGGGTCGAGGCCGGCTTCCGCGAAGAGCTTCTTGTTCCAGATGAGGGCCAGGGTGCGCACTGCCGTGGGTGCGGAGTAGTACTTGCCTCCGAACTGGACCGCGTCGGCGACAAAGGGGTAATAGGTACTTTTAAAGTAGCTGGCCGGGAAGGAGGCCTTGGGCAGCTCCTGGAGGTAGCTGGCCTTCACGTACATGGGCAGCCAGCCTCCGAAGAGGTTGATGACATCCGGGCCTTCGCCGGCGGGAATCGAGGCCGCAACCTTCTGGTTGTAGCTCTCGTAGGGGAAGGTGACCTGCTCCACCTCGATGTCAGGGTTTTTCTCGTGGAACTGTGCGATGAGGCTGTCCATGAGATCCACCTTGGTCTGGTAGAAGTATTGCCAGTAGGTGATCTTGACAGTCTCGGCGGACGCCAGTCCACCCGCGACGAGGGCGAACGCGACGAGCGCGAACGCGATGCGACGGATCCGATCCATTCCATGCCTCCTGTTCTTTCGCTATATCGAGCGGTTGCCTGGACTGACCGGGTTCCGCTTGAAGCGTTGAGAGCATCCCCTATCCCGCAAAGGCCTTCGCCATCCAGGCTTCGGTCGCGACACTTGCCGCTCCGGTTACCCCCGGTTCGGGCGCACGCGGCGCATCGCAGACGACTTCGAGCACACAGAGTTTTGACAGGGCCTTCGCAAGTCGCTCGAGGAGGAGGGGGCCGAAGGGTTCCTGTCCCGCCTGTCCCACGACAACCCTGCCGATGTCGAGGGAGACGCAGATGTTGGAAAGGGCGAGGGCCAGGAGGTCGACGACTCGGGTCAGCGAAGCCTCGGAGGGGCTCCCCCAGCGGGAGACCTCGTTCCAGAAGGAATCGAGATCCATGCGGGACTCGAGCCACCCCGGCTCGTCGAGCGAGGCTTCCCGGTCACCTTCGAGGGCAAGGTAGCCGATTTCCCCTGCGGAATGCCGCGAACCCCTTCTGAGCCGGCCATCGAGGATGAGTCCTGCGCCAAGGCCCCGCCCCATTTCTATGAAGACGAGATCGCAGCCCTCGCCGGGCCCCCGTGCAGCCACTTCCCCGAGGGCTGCCGCATTGGCATCGTTCTCGATGAAGACCGGAAATCCGAATTTCTCCCCCAGACTGTCGAGGATGGGACGATAGTTGAAGGACTCGCGCAGCCCTGCGAGGGGAGCAAAGCGGATGAGTTCCTTTCCGCGGTCTATGACGGCCGGCACGCCGATGCCAATCCCGCAGACCTTGGTCCAGGGAACGGATGCCTCCATGAAAAGAGCCTTGATCTCGCTCGGAAGCCGACCTTCGACAGTTTCACGGAGGTTGGAGGAGGCCACGGTGCGGCGCAGCGCGTGGATCCTTCCCCCGAGGTCCACCAGGCCGACGGTCAGGTGGACTCCATCATATTGCGCGCCGATGGCCAGGGAGGACTCGGGCTCGAAGCGGATCCTCACCGGCTTTCTTCCCAGGGCGCTCGGCAAGGCTCCCGCCTCGCTTGCGATGCCTATTTCGCGGAAGTAGTCGACGATCTTGATGACCGTGGGGGCGCTGATGCCGCTCAGTCGGCCGACCTCGGCCTTGCTGATTTCCCCCCTGGCTTTGAGGAGTCCATAGACAGCGGCGCGGTTCATTTCTTTTAAGTCCGACGCGACGTAGGCGCCCACCGCTATCCCCCCATTCGACCATTACTTAACTAACTTTAGTAATTATGTGATGGGATTGCCGAGCTGTCAATCGGGATTAAGTAAAGATTCTTTAATTCCCCAGGAGACTGCCAGGCCCATGAAGCATTCGCTCCCCTTTGCTCTATTGAAGGTTGCAGCCCCTCGATGCTAATCTTATCTCACGGCTTGTGGCGGAATTCCGCTTCCGCCGCTACCGACCCAAGGAGTCATCATGGTCATCCTCACCCTCAATTGCGGTTCTTCCTCGGTTAAATACCAGGTCTACGACTGGGATACCAAGAACATCCTTGCGACCGGCCTCGTCGAGCGTGTGACCCTCGGCAATTCCTCGATCAGCCACAAGCCCCGCGTCCACGCCAACCTCGCCGCCGGGGGCAAGATGCCCGATTTCCCCATGGAGGAATACGCGGCCTCCCACGAGTGTCCGACGCATACCAACGCGATCGAACTCATCCTCAACACGATCACCCACCCCGAGTACGGCGTCGTGGACGACATGAGCACCATCAAGGCTGTCGGCCACCGCGTCGTCCATGGCGGGCCGAAATACGGGACCTCTGTCCTCATCGACGATGATGTGATTGCATCCCTCAAGGAGATCAGCGACCTCGCCCCCCTCCACAACCCCGCCAACCTCATGGGCATGGACGCAGCCAGGGCCGTCCTTCCGAGCGTGCCCATGTGCGCCGTCATGGACACGGCCTGGCACCAGACCATGCCCCAGAAGGCCTACACCTACGCGGTGCCCAAGGAGTGGACCGAGAAGTACCTCGTGCGCCGCTACGGCTTCCACGGCACGAGCTTCCTCTACAACACCAAGCGCGCCTCCGTCCTCCTGGGGAAGGAACCCAAGGACACGAACCTCATCATCTGCCACATCGGCAACGGGGCCTCGGTGAATGCCGTAAAGAACGGCGTCTCCTTCGATACCTCGATGGGCCTTACCCCCCTCGAGGGCCTCGTGATGGGCACACGCTCGGGCGACATCGACCCGGGCATCGTCTTCCACCTGATGCGGAGCTGCGGCATGAAGGCCTCCGAGGTCGAGAAGCAGCTGAACAAGGCTTCCGGCGTCCTGGGCATCACCGGCCGCTGGGCCGACCGCCGCGACATCGAGATGGCCGCCGAGAAGGGCGACGAGAACGCCAAGCTCTGCCAGGAGATCGAGGGCTACCGCATCAAGAAATACATCGGCTCCTACATGGCGGCCTTAGGCAGGCTCGACGCCATCATCTTCACCGCCGGCGTCGGCGAGATGGGCCCGATGATCCGCCGCCTTGCGACCTCCGACCTCCAGGAATTCGGCATCGAGATCGACCACATGAAGAACGAGCTGGCCAAGTGCCGGAACGCCGAGCTCGACATCACCTCCGTGCGTTCCAAGGTAAAGATCTTCGTGATACCCACGGACGAGGAACTCGTGATGACCGAGGATGCCTTCGCCCTCATGGACGGGAGCTATGACGTCCATACCAACTACACCTACAGTTTCCAGTCCCGCGACTACTGCAACAAGGCGCGGGCGGAGGGGCTGGCACGCGACCTTGAGCGGAAACCCTACCTGAAGGAATTCATCGCGAAGATACCCTGAGGGCTGCGGTCCGGGCTTCACCTCCGGACAGCCCTGCATCGGTGTTCTCGCACCGTTCGACGCGGTTCCGGCCATTGGCCTTGGCACGGTAGACGGCCTCGTCGGCGGCACGGAAGAGGCGTTCGAAGTCCCAGCCCTCCTTGCAGGTGGCCACGCCGATGCTCACGGTCACCAGAAGGCCCGAGGGCTTCAGCTCCTCGAAGGCTCGCCGTATATGGTCAGCGCGCCTGGCTGCGTTGTCCATGCTGCAATCAGGCATGAGAATGACGAACTCCTCGCCGCCGAAGCGGGCGGCCCAGTCTCCGTTCCGCAGTATCGAGTGGAGGAGGTCGCCGACCTGCCTGAGGACCTCATCGCCCCTCTGGTGCCCGTGACGGTCGTTGACTTCCTTGAAGTGGTCGAGGTCAAGAATGAGGAGCGAGAGCGGGTAGCCGTGGCGCCTGGCCCGGAAGATCTCCTTGGGGCCGACCTCGAAGAGGCTGCGGCGGTTGAACAGCGAGGTCAGCTGGTCGCGCATCGCCATGTCGAAGAGCAGGTGCTTCTGTTTTTCGAGGCGGTCGATGAGGTACTTGTTCTCGAGGAGTATGCCCGCCCGTGCAAGGAGCTCGCGAGGGATCACGGGCTTCGAAACGAAGTCGTTGGCCCCTGATTCGAGGATCGAGCAGATGCGGTCGCGGTCGTTGGAGGCCGAGAGCATGATGACCGGCGTCCTGCTGTGCAGTTCGTCTCTCAGTATACGTACGAAGTCGAGGCCCGTCCTTTCCCCTTCCAGGCTGTAGTCGGCCAGGATGAGGTCGTAGGCTTGCTGGGCGACCTTCATCAGCGCGGACTCGACGCTCGGGCAGGAGTCGATCTCCACCGGATGCTTCGAGAACAGCTTTGCGACCAGTTCGACGGCACTGCGCGAATCCTCGATGTGGAGGATGCGCCCGCGGATCACGTCTATGTCGGGGCTGCTGGAGAGGAACCCTGCGGCCCAGGAACCGAATCGGGTCAGGTCGTTCTTGTGGAAGACTGCGAGAAATCCGGCCTTGATGGCTTCCGTGGCCGTCCCCTCCTCGGCCGAGCTCGTCACCAGGACCATCGGAATCGCGTGGAACCTCGCATCGCCGGAAAGGGCAGCCCGAAGCTCGAGGCCGGACAGGTCCGATGTGACGAGGCTCGTGCAGACAAGCGAGGGGCGGGACCCTGCCATGATGGTATCCAGGGCTTCCTGGGCGGAGGCGAAGGACCGGGTTGTCACGCCGATGTCATTGAGGGACGAAACCAGGTAATGGCGGATGAACCGCGAGAGTTCGATGACGATTGCTTCCATCAGCGGGCCTCGCGGCCTGGGAACCGGGCCAGGTCTTTGGCGGTCTTGTTTTCATACAGGTGGCAGCGCAGCATCGCCCAAGTATAGCGCCTCCTGGAGCATATCACGAGCCCGACATTGACCCTTGTGGATGCAGCTGCTACCATGAATTCCTCCGCGCCACGGGGATGGCTCGACTTCCAGCAGCACCGGAGTTCCAAGTGAAGTTACGAATACGCACGCGCATGCGGCTTCTTGCCGGTTTTCTGGTCATTGCCATGATAGGGGCCGGGGTCGGATTGCTGGGCGTGCTGGCCATGAACTCCATCTCGAGACAGACCAGCCGTGTCATCGAGGAGACTACCGCCCCCTTGAAACGGGTCTTTGGACTCTATGCTGCCCTCCTCGAAGTCCAGATCTCAGCCCGGGACCTCCTGTTGAAGGATGGAGCCGAACTCGAATCCACGATCAGGTTCATCGATGAGCACGGAAAGTTCATCGAGACCGAAGCCAAGGCCCTCTTTGATCTTTCCACCGACAGCAATATCAAGCTGGCACTCCGGACCTTCCCCGTCGTCTGGGGCGATTTCAAGGGCAACCTTCCCATCCTCTACGCCGATGCCCGCGCGGGCAAGGGCAAGGCGAGCGCCTCCTTCATGTACATGCTCATGGCGGGCCCTGGCCAGGGTTCCCGCGACGCCATGGGGATGGTTGTCGATGCCTTCATGGCCCAGGCCGTGAGGATGGAATCGAAGAGCGGGGAACTCACAAGGGCAGCCTCCCTCGAGCTCATCGCCTTTGTGGCGCTCGGCTTTCTTGTCTCCATCGGCTTGGGCCTCCTGGTGTCCACCCAGATCTCGCGTCCAGTGCTTTCCGCTGCCAGGGCAGCGGCGACCATCGCCTCGGGCAAGCTTGTTGTCGAGGTTCCCGCGCGCGACCGCGAGAGGGGAGACGAGGTTGGTGACCTCGTGCGGGCCCTCAGCGCCATGTCAGGTGACCTCAGGGAAGGCTTCCGGACTATCGGGGGCTCTGTGACCTCCCTTCAGTCAGTGGGCGAAACCCTCTCCCTGAGGCTGCTCCGCATGCGCGAGTCGGTTGGCAGGATCGGTGCGGACATCGACCGCGTGCGCAGCGAGACCGAAGAGCAGAGCGCCGGGGTCGAGGAGACCGCGGCGACGGTGAGGGAAATGGCAAAGACCATCTTTGGCCTTGAAGGCGAAATCACCTCGCAGGCTGCAGCCGTTACCGTCTCTACCGAGTCCGTGGGCAGCCTGATCGCCAGCATCGACGAGGTTGGTTCGTCCATTGGACGCCTCGGCTCCAGCTTCGAAGAGCTCCTGGCTGCGGCGGACGATGGTCGCTCAAAGCTCGAGAATGTCACCGGCATCGTCGGCGGCATCGCCCTGCAGTCGGAAAAACTCGGTGAGGCAAACCTTACAGTTGCGAACATCGCTTCGCGGACCAATCTCCTGGCGATGAACGCCGCCATCGAGGCTGCACACGCCGGCGATCTGGGCAAGGGCTTCGCGGTCGTCGCCGACGAGATCCGCAACCTCGCGGAGAGCTCTGCAGCCCAGTCCAAGGAAATCAACTCGGACATCAAGGGCATCCGCGATTCCATCGAAGAAGCGGTCGCCGGCGCAGAGGTGGCCCGGGCCTCCTTCAACCAGGTCCAGGACCTCATCCACAGGTTGGGCGAACTTGAGCGGGAGATCAACGCGGCGCTCGACGAGCAGCGTGGCGGCTCAGGCCGCATCCTGTCGTCGCTCGAAGGGATCAAGTCGGGTTCCGCGCGCGTGCTGTCGGGTTCGCATGAGCTCACCGAGGGTTCCCGTGCGATCGGCACCGAGATGGGTGAGCTCCAGGAGACGACCCTCGGTCTCAAGCAGGCCATCGACGGAATCGCGCGCGAGATGGGAGAGATCTCCGACGCGGCCGTAGCCGTCGACGCGCTCTCGACGAAGAACACCGAGGCCATCCGGACGGTCGAGGCACTTCTGGCGCGCTATGACTACGGCACGACGGGCTAGGGGACCCGATGGAAAAAGGTCCCGAAAAAGCGGTCGAAGCGCTGGATGAGGGTACAGTCCTGACTGAGGAAGGCGCAGCTGGCGTGGACAGGGCCCGGGCCATCCTCGAAGGGGGCGGTGCCAAGGGC
>SESF01029366.1_pt1 | contig 15249 bp, 9 predicted proteins | sample 3171521 | NCBI WGS metagenome assembly SESF01 (sample SAMN10866945, study PRJNA518727) | freshwater metagenome | biome: subpolar coniferous forest; feature: holomictic lake; material: water; isolation source: holomictic Lake 227, 6 m and 8 m depth | place: Canada: near Kenora, Ontario | collected...
GTGGACTGGAAAGTAGGTTAATTGTGAACCAACACAAACACACGAGGAAAAAATGGACTTTTTAGAACTATTTAATGCGGTTGCCAAAGCCGTTCGACCAGCCTACCAAGACTACACCCCTGTCACTGACTTAGATATGCCAATGACCGAGACAGGTTTAGACAGCATGGATTCCCTAATGATGGGTATCTTTTTCTGCGATATTTATGGTATCTCTGAAGAAGTTGGTAAAGAAATGAAGCCAACTACTCCCCGTGAATTTCAAACATTCCTAGAGCAACACAAGACCAAGACTCCAAACTCTGTAGAAGAGGCTATTAAAGGGGTTGATTGGTGATCTACCTTACTGAATCAAGGACAGCTTCTACCGAGACTTTATCTCTCCTAGATGACATTAGCTATCCTCAGCAGGTACATTGGTTCCCAGAAAGCTATAAGCGCATTAAGTCTGGAATGTCTTATGTACCACATAGGATTGCAGAAAAGGTCTTAGATGCTGAATTGCTAACAAAGCTAAGGGAAAACCCTGTAAAGACAGCCTTTATTCTTGCTGCTGGGAACGCTCACTTTGCTGGTATTGCCCCTAAAACACCAGACAATCAATTGGATTATGACTATAAGTTCATGCCATTGGCATTAACCCAAGTCTATGCTGGGCGAGTGGCTCAATCTTGTGGCGCTTCTGACCACATTGTTACTGACTCTACCGCTTGTGCCTCCAGTCTTAAGGTAATGATGGATGTATACAGCCTGATCAAGATGTACGGATTCCAGAGAGTAGTTGTATTGACATTGGAAGATCCGGTATCTAATACAGTTCTCAAGTTCTTTGGTGACTCTGGCGCAGTACTGACAGCTAGGGAAGAAGAAGCTGAACACATTCTGCCAAGTGCTTTTGATAGCAAAAACTATGGCTTTCATATTGGACAAGGCGCTGCCCTTGCCGTCTTTGAAACAGAAGAGAGCATGAAGGTAACTGGATTTAAGCCCAAGGCACAGCTTATGGGGGCGTACACGGCTGCTGAAGATTGTCCTAATGCCATCGGTCAACGAGAGGATGGACAGGGCTTTACGAGGGCTATGGAAGGCGCTATGTATGTAGCAGGAGTCCTGCCATATCAGATCACCACAGTTAAAACACATGGTACTGGCACTAAGTCTAACAATGAAGCGGAGCGTAAAGCTCTGACAGGCACACTAAAAGACTTTGTAGCTACTTCATTTAAGCAAAAAATAGGTCACACAATGGGCGCAAGTGGCTTGCTAGAAACCATATTATTGTTGGATAATCTAAAAAACGGTATTGTGCCTCCTATAGCTAACCGTACAGAAGATGATCAAGTCTTTTTAAATAAACCAGCTTCCTATGATGGAGGGCTGGTTCTTAGTCTTGCAGCAGGAATGGGCAACGTCTATTCCGCAGCAATCTTTAAGGATGCACAATGTTAGTAGATAGCAAGAAGAAACAACTAAATACCACAGAGATAATCAAAACTGCTTTAGCTGAGATTAAGGACGATGCTCCTTTACAGGCTAGATTTTTGGCTATCATGAAAGAGCTTACATCTCCTACAGCTTGGGCTGGGAAAAGCGGCAATACCCTATTCATCGTACATCGCTCACCAGCAGATAAGTTTCAAGGAACTTTTCGTGCTTTTAATGCTGATACTGCTGCTAATTATTTAGACAACAGCAAAGTATTTGTAGAGCAGATGAAGAAAATGAAGTTTAAGACTTTAGTAACTCAATTTACAGATCCAGCAATCTTGAATATTTTTAAAGCCATTGGCAAGAACAAACCAAAAGGAATGGGATACGCTGCTTATCACGATCCTAAGTCTGGCTTATATCAAGTAACGCTTCAGTTAGCTCCAAAGGGATAGTATGAAATACAACCACTTCAGTATGCTTCCAATCCGGGCGTTTTCTCCCCGTGGTGGCAGCCGTCTTACTTCTTTTAGTGCTGGAGGAATGACTCTTGAAGGCGGTGGAGGTGGTTTTATAGAAGACATTGTTGATTCTGTAACTTCACCGTTTGAACAAATTGGTGAGGCAGTTAGTGATGTTGCCCAAACTATTAGCGATGTTGGCGTACAGGTTGATAAGAGCGTAGGTGAAGCTGTTCCCGGTGGCTGGGCTACTGTTGGTGCTGTAGTTGCTACTGTTGTTACTATGGGCGCTGCTTCTGAGCTGTTAGTAGCTGATTTAGCTGCTGAAGGTGCTATGGCTGCTGAAGTTGCCGCAGATGCTGCTATGGCTGCTGAGACTGCTGGTGCTGCTGAAATGGGTATGGAAGCCGCTTCTATTGGTGCTGAAGCTGCTATTGAAGCTGGAGCTGACGTAGCTGTAGCTGCTGGTGAAAGTACATCTCTTGCTGTTGAAGTTGGCTCAACTGTAGCCGAAACACTTCCAGAAGCTGCTACTTATAGTGCTGAATTATCTGCTGACTTTGTTGGTCCAAGCGTTAACTTAGTAGGTGGCTATGATGCCGCTGCTGCCGCTGCTCAACAACTAGCTTTACAAGATGCTGCTTATGCTGCTGCAACTGGAGCTGCTAAGGGTGCTGGTATTACTGGCATTAAAGACTTAGTTACTACTGGTGAAATCAACCCAGATCATTTATTAACTGGCGCTTTAGCTGGTGGTGTAGGTGGTGGTATTGGCAACTTAGCTGGTGGAGCTGCTCAAGGGTTAGCTGCTGGTAGCGATCTATATAAATATGCCACTCCAATTGGTAACGCTGCCGCTGGTATTGCTGGCGGTATCGCTGGTGGAGCTACTGGCGCTGGTATGTCCGGAGGAGATGCTCTTACTGGAGCTATGATGGGCGGTATTTCTGGTCTTACAGGTGCTGCTGGACAAGGTTTAAGTACTGGTCTTCAGGCTGCTGGTTTAGATCCTACTGGTGCTGGTATGTTGACTCAAACAGCATTGGGTGCTGGTAAGGCTGCTGCTTATGGTCAAGATCCTCTTGCTGGAGCGTTAAATTCTGGCGTAGGTGCAATGCTTGGAACAGGCTTAAATGCTGCTGGTAATGCTGCTTATCAAGGCGTTAAGTCTGAATTGCCAGACTTTACTTCTGGTATGTCTTCTACTGGTCCTACATTTGCTGATGCAACTACTCCAACAGATGTCATGTTGGCTGCCACTAGCGGTGGATCACAAGCTGATGTTTTCCAATCAGACAACTACAAAATGGCTATTGCTCTTGGATATACCCCAGATCAAGCTGTTCAATACGCTCAGACTTTAGCTGCTGATCAGGAAGCAATGAGTGGTCCATCCCCTTATGCTCCATTGGCTTCTACTGGCGAGACTCAATTAGTTAAAGTTTCTCCAGCCGCTTCCACTAGCGAAGCTGGGGTTTCTTCTGGTGGGTCTAAGCAACAATTGGCTGATGACTTGGCTTCTGGTGCTATCACTCAAGCTGAATACGACAAAGATATGTCTGTCATAGATCCATCTTATGTTCCTCCTACTGCCCCTGATTACACTGTATCTGACTTAGCTTCTTCCATAGATCTGGCTAATCAACAAATGGCAGATGTAAACAAAGGCGTTACCAGTGCTGGAGATGGTGCTTATGTACCACTAGGCACAGGTCCAAGCGAGTCTTCATTCGATAACCCAATGCAGATTACCAACAATCCTGATGGATCAGTAACTGTTAATGAGAATGATGGTACTCAGCGTGTATTTACGCCAAGCGGTAGCGTAATTAGTATTGCTCCAGATGGCACTATGACAGTAGACTCCCCAGCTCAAGCCCAAGCTGATGCTGCAAAAGTCCAGTCTAGCGGTGTAAATCTTGGAAATTTAGCTAGTGGACTATTGGGTAATATTATTAACAACCCTACAACTAGCGGATCTAGCATGATTCCCGGATTGATTGGAGCAGGAGCAGGTCTTGCTGCTGGATTGAACCAAGAAAAAGGTTGGAGTCCAACATCACAAGTAATTCCCGGATCAACTCTTAATTGGCAATCCAATCCTGTAGTAATTGGACCTACTGGTCAGTCTTTTGGTCAACAGATTATTAAGCCAATTGAAGCTGCTCAAGGTGGGTTAATGAGTATTACTCCTACGGTTGGACAACAAGGTTTTAATAATTTTCAAAACAATCAACAAGATCCTAGCAATTCAGTACAAATGTATGCTCATGGTGGCGCTATTAAAGCTATGGGAGAACATGGCGTTCACCAATCACCAGAAAATATTGCTACTGCTATTCATCTAATGAAGGGTGGCGCACCTGCTCATCAGGTTATGGGATTCTTAAAACATCGTATGGCTCAAGGTGGATCTACTTCCCATTTAGGTGGATACTCAGATGGTGGGCGTATGCTTAAAGGTCCCGGTGATGGAATGTCTGATGACATCCCTGCTTCCATTGGTGGCAAGCAACCAGCCAGATTAGCAACAGACGAGTTCGTAGTTCCAGCAGATGTAGTTAGTCATTTAGGTAATGGCTCCTCAGACGCTGGTGCTAAAGTTTTATACAACATGATGGATAAGGTCCGTAAAGCCCGCACTGGCACAGCCAAGCAGGGTAAGCAGATCAATCCACATAAATTCATGCCAAAAGGATAAATTATGGGCTTGATTACATCTAGTGGGTTATCTAACACCCCAACAACTTCTAATGTAAATACGGTTAGTAGCTACCTACAGCCGTATGTAGGGGATATGTTAAGTTCTGGTCAGGCTTTGGTAGATGCGCCAATGCCTCAGTACACAGGCGAACTTACTGCTGGCTCGTCTCAGTTACAAAATCAAGCATGGGGCGGTTTAGCTAATTTATCTTTACCGACAGCATTGACTCAAGCTGGTACTAATCTACAAGATATTTCTAATAAAGCTCAAAATTTACCGTATACACCTACGACTTTTACTGATTCGTACAATGCTCCTTCTGCCTACAATCCAACGGCTGTACAGAACCAATACAGCGCTCCGTCTGCGTATCAAGGCATTACAGCAACTAATCAGTATGTAGCTCCTACTGCTGGATATACACCAACCAATGTAACTACTGGTGCTTTTAATCAAGCTGCTGCTGAACAGTACATGAATCCGTACATTCAACAGGCTTTGAACCCACAGTTATCTGCATTGCAACGTCAAGCTGCTATTAATCAGCAAGCTGATATGGCTAAATTGGCTCAAGCAGGTGCTTTTGGTGGATCCCGCCAGTCTATTCTTCAAGGTCAGAATCAGTACAACTTGCTGGCTCAACAGGCTGATTTAATTGGAAAAGGCTATAACCAAGCTTATACCCAAGCAGGTCAACAGTTCACTGCGGATCAGGCTCGTGCATTGCAAGCTCAACAAGCTAACGTACAACAAGCTCAATATGGCTCTACATTAGCCCAACAAAATGCTGCCGCTGCTGCTCAGTATGGATCTACAGCTCAAGCTGCCAATATTCAGCAAGCTCAGTTTGGTGCTCAACAGGGTATGACTGCTGCTCAGTTAAGGGCGCAGTATGGATTGTCTGCTGATCAAGCCAACCAATTAGCTTCTCAGTATGCTTACACACAACAGATGACTCAAGCCCAACAGCAAGCTGCCGCTACTCAAGCCCAGCAAAATGCTACTCAGGCTGCTAATCAGTTCGGTGCTACATACGGATTACAAGGTCTGCAAGCTGCAACTACAGCTCAACAGGCTGCGGCTAATGCTGGTGCTCAACAGGCTCAGTATGGTTTGCAAAACTTACAAGCCTTGTCTACTGCTGGTGGTCAACAACAAGCTCTGCAACAAGCTGCGGATACAGCTCAGTACAATCAGTACTTAGCTCAATTACAATATCCACAGACGATGCTTAATTTGCAAAAATCGCTTATCTCTGGATTGCCGATTTCCACAACATACGCTTACCAAGCTACTCCAAGCTCATTACAAACTGCTCTTGGAACCACTGGTGGCGTTGCTGCACTTACTAAGAACTTGGGCGATATGGGACTTACACCTGCTGCTATTAAAAACTTCCTTAACCAGAACTTTGCTTCGACTGCCAGTGCAACTGGTACGTTCCCGCTTGAAGGTGGTGGTGAGATCACTATTAATAATGATGGGTCACAGTACATTAAGAACGCTGATGGCGTAGGAACATACTACGATGCCAACGGAAACCCAATGACTGAAGGAATAAACAGTACTCCAACTCCAGATATCGGTGATGGTGCATACCCAACCAATCCTGATGGATCTATTGATTACAGCGGTATGAACTGGAGTATTTAATCATGATGAATCTAATTCAAATTCAGGAGGAGATGAAGAATCTCCCATTAACTGATATTCAAAAGTATGCCAATGGGTCTAATCCACAGGTTCCAGCTTATCTGGCTTTGTCAGAAATGATGAGACGTAAACAGATTGAAGCTACTCAACAAGCTTTTGAAGGAACTCCACCTACGGTAAAAGATCAATTGTCGAATGCGCTTTCTAAGCCTAGCCAATTTGCCGTTAATCCTACTCAGCCAGCTCAAGGGATGATAAATCCTGCCTTAACTAAAGGCATTGTTAACCCTACTACTCCACAAAATGCTGCTGCATTATTGCGTGGCAAGGGAATGGAAACTCAAGTTGGTCTTACTGGCGAAGAGCAGGGACAACAAGGCATTAAAGATATTGCTGCTTTTGAAAAAGCTAATCCTGTAGCTCAGTTTGCAGAAGGCGGTATTGTTGATTTAACTACTAATCAATTGCAACAACCACAGCCTCCATTAAACGGAAGTCTACAACAACCCACTTCCATGCCACAACAGTCTGGAAATCCTACTTCTTTTTGGGGTCAGCCACAATGGATTGCCCCTCCTCCACAGCCATCTACTCAGCAGACTTCTCAAGCCCAGCCACAAGCTTTGCCACAGAATGTTCAAGGTATTGGCGGTTTAAACACAAACAATATGTTCCAACAACAGTCTTATGCTGGTGGTGGAATTGTGGCGTTTGATGATGGTGGTCCAGCAGATAAAGAAATTACTACTGAAAACACTCCATCTGGATATCAAGCTCCACCTAAAGCACAGCCAGTTAATGATTTCTCCTCTCTTCCTGCTGCAAGACAGCAACAGATCAGTGGATTCTATAATCAGACTCCACAAGAGTTTTCTGCTGCTCATAAAGCTCGTCTTGCTGCTGAAGGTGTATCCGATGATCCAATGGCTGCGGTTAAAGAACGCTATGCCAAGATTGAAGCTCGCCAAGCTGAACAGGCTTCTGGTAACGGATTAGATCGTTTAATCGCTCAGTTCTCTGCTATGGCTCAGGCTAACCCAGTTATGGGTATTGGCTACCAAGCTGGCGTAGGCGCTCAAGCTAGTCAGAAATTGCAGAATGCTCAGACTGAATTGTTGGATAAACAACAAGAGAAGATGGCTGAGTTGCAACACAACATCCTTAAAGAAGATGACGCTCGCAAGCGTGGTAATGTGGCTGCTGAAGAAGGCTATGCAGTTGCTAAAGAGAAGAACGTTCAGGAATTGGCTGCATTAGAGAACCAATCTACACAAGCTAAAGCCAGCATGATTAGTGCATTGGCTTCTCAATCTCAGGCTGGAACTGCAAGAGAAAGACTAGAAGGCTTGGATGACAAGGCTCTGACTACGCTCATGGCTCGTGTTAATGGTGATCCAGCTATTAAAGCTCTCAGCACAAGACTTAAAGACATTGACGTTGGTAGTGAAGAATACAACGGAGTTGTGTCTGAAATCCAAAGATTGTCTGCTCCATATTACAAAGCTGCTGGTATTGAACAGCCGGGCTTAGGTGAGTCTATGATTCCTAAGAAAGAATCAAAAGAAGGTTTTGGTGAAAAACTGAAGAAGATTGGTTCTAATATCGTTGAGGGAATGTCTGGTAAAAAACCAGAATCAAATGTTCCCGCAGGATTACCTGCTGGAGCTAAAATAGTTGGATATGAGCCGGGCACGACTAATCCTGTATATGAAACGCCAGACGGTAAGAGATTCGTACAAAAATAATAGGAGTTTTTAATGGCTTTAGTTGAATACACTGGGGAAATTACTCCGGTAAAAAAACCTGCTGCAACTCCTAATCTTGTACCGTACTCAGGGGAAGTGACTCCAGCTCCTAAGATGCAGATTCAAGCATTTGGGGCGGCTGTACCTAAAGGACAAAGTGTTCTATCTGGCACAACCTTACCTGCTGATAATGCTTTCCCTGCTCCTCCTCCAGATCTATATACAAAAAATGTATACGATGCTGCTACACCAGCAGAGCGTGAACAGCTTGTAGCTCAAAGCCCTGCGTACAAGAAAGTTGATGAGTATTACAAGGCAATAGATCAACAGGCAGCAGAGCGTGATCAAGGATTAGGCGCTCTCTACAAGCCAACAATCAGCCCAACCTTGTTTGATACAAGGTTAGAAAACCGTACTGCTGCATTACAGGAACAGGGACTAGCTCCTGATTTTGCTGCTGCTACTGCTAAACAACAGGCTTTAGCGGGCGCAGGGAAGATGTCTCCTTATGGCAACGTACAAGCAGCTCCTAAGTCTTATGACATAGAGCAAGAGTATCGCTTGCGTCCTGAGATGACTGGTATTGAAGAGACTGTTAAGGTCTTAGAACGTGCTGGTACTAAGGGCGTACTAGGATTAGGTCAAGCTGCTGGTGGTGTAAACCGATTCATTGGTGATATGTTAGGTGTAGATACATCCGATACAACTAAGCTATTAGATGAAATTAACAATTACTCTAAAGCTATTGGTCAGCCAGCGTCTAAGCCAGTAGCCATATTTGAAGGTGCAGTAGAGTCTATTGCCCAGCAATTCCCAGCCTTAATCGGTGGAGTAATGACCGGATCTGAGCCATTGGTTCTTGGATCCATGTTCGTTAACTCCTTTGGTCAGAATTACGATGACAGCAAGCGTCTTGGTATGGATACCACAGACAGTGCTATGCGCTCGACAGCTAATGCTTTGCTAGAAGTAGTTGGTGAGAAGTTTGGTTTAGGTGATCAGATCAAGGGTCTGAAAGCTGTAGTCAATGGTCTTCCTGTAAAGGACGTATCTACATTCCTAGCTAAAGCACTAGCAAAAGAGATTCCGGGCGAGGAACTTACCTATGCTGGTCAGTTTGCCGTGGATAAAGGCTATGGTCTAAATCCTGAAGCTGGTATTAAAGAATTCTTCCAAGGCGCTATGGACACTATGGCTGCTACGGTAGCTCAGGGTGGACTCATGCTGGGTGGTGGAGCAGGTGCTACTAAGATTTCTCAAGCACTAGGTAGAAAAGGAGAGCCTGAAGCTTTAGCCGTACCTACAGCAGCAGAGGTAATGAAGGAACAGGGTTTTGTTGTACCGCCTAAGAAAGAAGCCAAGCTCGTAGAGTACAAGGGTGAGATTTCTCCTACGCCAACTAAAGCTCCAGAAGCTAAGGTAACTGTAGAGGCTGCCCCTACTGAAGTAGCTCCAGTAACTGTAGAGTACAAAGGACCAGTAGCTGAAGCTCCTGCGCTTACTGAAGACGAGCAATATCGTGCTGATATGCTGGCTGAATTGGAAGGCGTACCTGCTAAAGAAGCTACCAAGACACCAGTAGAAAGAGCTGTTGAGCCAGAGATTCTTGCTCCAGAAGATCAGAAAGATGTTGTTATTCAGAACCGTAATAGAGCTACCCCAGCTTCTATTAACCAGATGAATCAGATTGCTGGTAATCCAGACTATGATCGTATTAGCTTCTCCAAAGACTTTGCTAATGGCGCTCCTGTTGTGGCTGGTAATATCAGCCTTCCTGCTGATCGCTTAGGAACAGAGTCAGTAGTTACTTCCGCTGATGGTTATAAGATACCAGTCCAATATGGCGTAGTAGAAGCCAGCGAGATCCTGCCATCTAATAATGCCGATGGTTCAGCAAACAGTGAGTTCATGGATCCTAATTACAGTGGATTAAAGGCTATTGCAGGTAATGCCCGTACCGCTGGAATACAGGCTTCCTATGAGCGTGGAACAGCAGGACAGTACAAAGCCTCAATGATTGAAGACAATCTTCATGGCATCAATCCTAGCGTTATTGCAGGAATGTCTAATCCAGTATTAGTGCGTGTAATGCCACAGAATTTGGTGACATCTAACATTGGAGACATCTCTAACGTAGCTACCAACCTTACTTTGTCTGCTGTAGAACAAGCTAAGAATGACGCTAATCGTGTGGACTTGCAGGGTCTTGCTTTTGATAACAACGGCAATATTACTATGTCTGCATTGCGTGGTTTCATCCAAGCCATGCCTATATCTGAGCAAGCTAATCTAATTGATACTACTGGATTGCCTACAAAACAAGCAGTTGATCGCTTAAATGCTGCTATTTTTAGCAAAGCCTATGAGAATGAAGAGCTAGTTCGCCTCTCTTATCAAGCTGAAGATGCAGAAGCCAAGCTTGTTTTAAAAGCATTGTCAGAAGTAGCCCCACAAATGTCCCGCCTAGAAGGTACTGGTGAGTACGACATTCGCCCACAAGTAGCTCAAGCTGCTGAGTTGGCTGTTAATGCCCGTAGGGGTGGTATCAAGCTCGATAGTCTGGTCAAGCAACAAGATATGACTATTGATCCATTGGCACAGCAAATTCTTCAGATTATGGCTGATAACGCTCGCTCCGGTAAGCGTATGGCAGAAGCCCTAAAAGACTTGGCAGATCGTGCTTATGAAGAATCTCAGGGTGGAACAGAAGACATCTTCGGTGAGAAGCCTAAGCGCACAATGGCGCAAATTGTTCAGGAACGCCCAGCACCAGAAGAAGGTCTTGATTTTAGTAAAGGCTATGTGCAAGGCACTCCAGCTCAGATTGAAAAAGCTAAAGATACCGTTAAACGCAAAATTCCAAGCTCTTCTATTGTTTATCAGGATGGCGATATTGGTTTAGTCCGTGGTTACGATAAATTCTCTGGTAATCCAATGTATGTTCCCTACAAAAATGGGGATGTATATAACCTTGATATCAAAGATATTGGTTCATACGGGCTTAATAGCATTGGATATACAGAAGAACAGCAAAAAACATTGTTAAAGGCTAGAGATCAACTAGAGGCTGATGCACAAGCTAAACATGAAACAACGCCATTTTTAACTTTTGATTATGACTCTCAGTTTTCTCCTGACATTCCAGTTAATTTGCAAAATGTTATTAAAGAATGGAAGGAGCTTTTAGGTCTTAAGCAAAAGATTTACTTCACTACCTTAGAACACGCTACTGAAATCAAAGATCAGTTTACTGGTCCACATAGAATGATTGGTTCTGCCTCTGCTAACAGAGAAGAAGGTGGCTTTACATCTGCATTAAAAGATGGAAACAGGGTTGTTGTATTTAAGAAGAATGCCAGCCTTTCTAAGAATCTTGAGATTATTGGTCATGAACTAGGTCATGCTCATATGTATGAAGTTTATGTAAATGCTCCTCAAGAGATTAAGGATGAGCTGGAAAAAGAGCATCTTAAATGGGCTAAAACAATTAAGGGCGATACCTTTGCTAAGGACTTAGTTAATTCATTGCGGGCTAGAAAAACAGCCAAAACAACGGGAATGGTTGAAGGACTTACAGCTAAAGACCTTAAAGGAGTTGATACATATTGGAGATCATTCAAAGAATGGTACGCAGATCAAACGTCTAAGTGGGCTACAACCAATGAAAAACCATTAAATGCTGTTGAGAAATTTTTTAGCAGACTAGGTAAAGCATTAAAGTCTTTTTATTCAAAAGGTAAAAATGCTGGTTATCTTCCTACTGAAACATTCAAGCAATACATGGATAGCCAAGTAGCTAAACTTGATTTAGAACCTATAACAGAAAAACAAATACAGCCAGAAATTTCTGATCAAATGGTTTTGTTTAGCGAGTCTAAGGTTGAAGCTGAAGAAAAAAAACCAAAGCTTAAGACCTTATACAAGAACTATAAAGGTGGTCCAGCTCCGCTATCTGAATGGGAAAGCCCTGAAGTTAATCAGAAAGAGTCATTAATTGATTCATTCCTGTACAGAATGCAGGATAAGTTTATTGATACCAAGCGGGTTCAACAGGCTATTACCCAGCAAGTTGGCGAGATCGAAGATAAATACAACGCCTACAACAAGGAAAGTTTGTCGCATGAGAAGACTGCTAAACAGACTCAGGACTTCTTAACAAATGAGTTATTGCCGATTATTAAAGAGATGGATAAGAATGGTATTACCATTCAAGAATTCGGTGGAGATAAGGGCTACCTACATAATCGTCATGCTCAAGAGCGTAATAAACAGATAGCTACTATCAATCCTGAATTGCAAGATGGTGGTTCCGGTATTGATAATGCCGATGCTCAAGCTTACATGGATAACCTAGATCCAGCCAAGAAAAAGATAATGGAATCATTAGCCAAAAAGGTTGATGCCATCATTAAAGATACCCAACGTATCTTAGTGGAATCAGGTTTGGAAACTCAAGAAACAATTGATACTTGGAATAAAACATACAAGCAATATATGCCTTTATTCCGTGAAGGATTGGAATTCTCTGCTGCCAAGAAGGGTAAGGGTACTGGTGTTGGTACTCGTGGACCATCTACTAGACGGGCTATGGGTTCTACTAAAGAGATATCTGAGATTCTTTCTAATGTAGCTGAGTTCAGAGAGAGCGCAATCATGCGAGCTGAACGGGCTATTGTTGGTCGTGCTATCTATGGCTTGGCTATCAAGAATCCTAATACTAACTTCTGGTTAGCAGTTAATCCTGATGCCGCTAAGAATAAGAAGAAGCTAGAAGCAGAGCTGGTATCTATGGGTATGTCTCCAGAAGATGCTAAGAACTTCATTCAAGAACCACAGCAACCATACATTGATCCTAAGACTGGCTTAGTTGCCTATCGGGTAAACCCTGCGTTGCGTAATAGCGATAACGTATTACCTATTCGTGTAAATGGTCAAGATCGTTATGTGTTTTTTAATCCTAATGATGAGCAAGCCATGCGTATGGTTTCAGCTCTAAAGAACTTGGATACTAAAGGATTCAATGCTTTCTTTAATGCCATTGGTATGGGAACTCGCTGGATTGCTTCTGTTAATACTCAATATAACCCAGTGTTCGGTATGTGGAACTTTACTCGTGACGTACAGGGTGCGGCTTTAAACGTAACCTCTACTGAGCTTGCTGGTCATGAGAAGGAAATCCTTAGTTATACATTGCCAGCTCTCAAGGGTATATATCAAGACATCCGTAGCCAATCTAAAGGCAAAGGTCCTGTAGATAGCGAATGGTCTAGATTATGGGAAGACTTCCAACAAGCTGGTGGTCCTACTGGGTATCGTGATCAGTTTGCTAAAGCTCGTAGACAAGCCACGATTATTGAACGGGAAATGAAGAACTTGAATCAAGGCAATGCCATGAAGGTTGCTAAAGCAGTGGCTCAATGGTTATCAGACTATAACGATTCTATGGAGAATGCTGTTCGTCTTGCTGCTTATAAAGTAGGTCTAGAACAGGGTATGTCTAGAGATAAAGCCGCTATTCTGGCTAAGAATTTAACAGTTAACTTTAATCGTAAAGGCTCTTTAGCTCAGGATATTGGTGTTCTGTATGCGTTTTTCAATGCTTCTGTACAAGGTTCTGCTCGTCTTATCGAGACTCTTAAAGGTCCAGCAGGTCGTAAGATTATTGCTGGTGGGTTACTGCTTGGCACAATGCAAGCTGTCGTATTAGCTATGGCTGGGTTCGATGATGATGATCCTCCTGAGTTTGTTAAGGCTAGAAACCTGATCATTCCTACAGGTGGTGGTACTTATGTCATGATCCCTATGCCATTGGGATACAACATCATTCCTACTACCGGAAGACTGTTGACGGAAATGGTTCTTTCTGGCGGTAAGAACGTATCTACCAAGTTGTTTGATTGGATGGGTGCATTAGCTGACTCATTTAATCCTATTGGTGGATCGGGCTTGCAATTGATTGCTCCTACAGTATTGGATCCATTCGTGGCTCTTAAAACCAACAAAGACGCTTTTGGCAGACCAATCTACAGAGAAGATAGAACCACTGCTCCAACCCCCGGATATACTCGCTCCCGTGAGAGTGCCAGCACATTCAGTAAATACCTGTCTGAGTTCCTTAACTATGTATCTTCAGGTGGTATGAAGTATACGAAGGGAGCTATAAGTCCTACTGCTGATGAGATTGACTACTTGGCTGGTCAGGTAACTGGTGGTGTTGGGCGTGAAATTATGAAGGCTGGTCAGACTATCGGCAATCTATTTACAGGTGAAGAGACTGCTCCATACAAGCGTCCTATTATCAGTAAGCTAGTCGGTGATACAGAAGCTCCATCCAATATCTCTAATAAGTTCTATCAGAATATTATTGACATGGCTAATCATGAGGCTGAGATAAAAGGTCGCATCAAAAATCGTGAGAATGCTGAAGAGTATCGTCAAGATAACCCTGAAGCTAGACTATGGCAACGGGCTAATAACGTAGAGAACCAAATCAATAAGCTCAACAAAGAGAAGCGTGATCTAGCTAAGAAAGATGGTCAAGAAGACCGGATTAAGCGGATAGATGAGAAGAAGACTAAGTTGATGCAGGACTTCAACGAAAGGGTTAAATCAGCTCAAGAATAAGATCTAGATACGATTAACAATTCATTTTCTATTAAGGATTGAATTGTTTTTCTATGCGCTTCTTCCCACATATCTATACGCTCTTGCTTGCTAAGATTTTTTCCTTGGTCTAATTCTGAATGGCATACAAAGCATAATGCGGCAATCATTGCATCCGAGCATTTAATTCCTCTTCCCTTACCATCTCTTAACTGATTGGAATGAGCCGCTACTATTGTTCCATCTGATCTTCCACAATGTTGGCATGGCAATACTCTAACTATTTCTAATAGTTTTTTGTTTCTATACATTCCAAGACCTACTTCCCACTAGCCATTTTCTTTAGTGAGTCTTGTACCAATTCCCATGCTTGCTTAGGTTTAGGCTTAGGCGTAGGGATGTTCAAAGACTTTACATCTGTTGCTGGGTCAAGTATCCAGCTTCGATTAATAGCTGGATGAATCTTTCCCTCTTTACCTAAATCACTGACATAAGTGCGTACAGTTTCATAGGAATATCCCATTCCATTAGCAATATCTCTACAGCAGGAGTTAGGGTTTAAAGCTATGTAATGAAGTATCTTAAGTTTTTTGGTGAGCATTATAAAAATGGGTAATAAGAATTAATTACTGCAATCAGTAACACGAAAAATAAA
>SESF01000772.1_pt1 | contig 15234 bp, 7 predicted proteins | sample 3171521 | NCBI WGS metagenome assembly SESF01 (sample SAMN10866945, study PRJNA518727) | freshwater metagenome | biome: subpolar coniferous forest; feature: holomictic lake; material: water; isolation source: holomictic Lake 227, 6 m and 8 m depth | place: Canada: near Kenora, Ontario | collected...
CCTCCGGCCAGGCGGGCACAGCATATACGAGCATCTGCTCCCGCCCTTTTACAGACGTTCCATCTGCGCTGCTCGGACCGTGCTTTGTCGTTAGCAATTCTCCAAACTTTGGCCGCTCATCCTGGCGCAGCGAGTGAAGCAGGAGTTCTCCTGCCGGGCCCGGTTTGCTAATCGGCGGGACGACCTGCAGAGGCGCGTCCGCAGCCAGGGTGAAGCGGGCGGCTGGGAAGTCCGGGATGGTCTCTCCGTTCGCGCTGATCGTGATGACGCGCCACCAGCGGTCGGGGCTGGGAGAAGAAGGCAGTGCCGCCAAGTCCAGGACAAACCGGGACCCCGCACCGAGGTTGGTGGAGAATAGCGGTTTGGCAAACCCACAGTCGGCTGCGATTTCGAGGCGATACTTGTGGTCCGCCGCTTGGCGCGAGCCACGCCATTGGAACTGGACTGGCCCGGGGCGCACGCGTTCCGCGTCGCGTGGATACTGAGTGAAGGCTGGGGGAGGCAGCGGCTTGGCGGCGGACAGCCAGGAACGATAATGCGTGCCGGCGGTTCCGGCGCTGGCGAAATCCACCAGACGCAGAACGCTCCCGTTCTCCGCGGGCACCTCCACTTGCAGCCAGGTCCTGCGCCGGGCCGGCTGGGTCTCCGGCACCGCGTTAACTATGCGCGCCTCGGCCAGGCGAGCCAGATCCACCGCCGGCAGCTTCCCTTCATCGTAGGGGGTTTGGGCCTGGTCCCAGGCCAACAGCAGCGGGCCGCGGTAGAGCGAGACTCGGCCCGCCGCCTCGTTAGCGCCGGCGACAGCCCGCAAACGGAAGTCGAACTGCAGCGCTACCTCGTCGCCGGCCTTCCACCGGCGGCGAATTTCCAGGTAGGAACCGGGCACAGCAGTGGTGGGCGCACCTTCGAAGTTCGCTTGCACCCGCGTGTTGGCTGACCAGGTCGGTATGCGTAATTGCAGCGTCCACTCGGCGTCTCCGCTGCTGGCGATCCGAACACGCTGCGAGTCGCCGATGGGATAGTCCCGGTCCAACACTAAAGCAACTTCCTGTTTTGCCACCGATACGGTGAAAGTGCCGGGCAGGTAGCTGTTGACCGCGAGCCCGCGAGGCGTGGACATCACGGCCCATTCGCTGAGCATGCCCAGCACCCGCGGCGCGTTGACCGAGCAGCAATTCAGTTCAGGTGTGCCGGCGCGCGATTGGAATACGATGGTGTGGGCGCTCGCTTCCCGAACGCCGTCCATGGGGGTGTTGTAGGTCCACCAGCGGCCACTGACATGCTGCGCGCCCAGACCACCGTTGAGGGCGGCTAACTCGAGGTCGTCGGCTGCTCGCGGTTCGCCGGTGAGCTTCAGGTAGTCCACTGTCAGGGCCATCCACGCCACCGTGCAGCAGGTTTCAATGGCTGTGGGGGCGTAAGGGTTGCCCGTTGCCTGCTCGCCGGAGCTGAAGGCGCCGGTGTTGCGGCGGTCCCAGCGGCGGATGCTGCGCCAGTGGTGAGTGAAGGCGTCGCGATACTTCGCTTCGCCGGTGATACGCCACATCTCGAACAGGCCCTGTAGGTCGTGCAGGCTCTCCCATCGCGGGCGCGGCGATTGGAAATACTCGCGCCCGTCGAGGCCAGCGCGCAGGTAATCCCCGGCACGCTCCCAGTCTTTCTCCACCTCGCGCGCCATGCGCAAATAGCGTGGCTCCCCGGTCAGGCGGTAGAGCATCGCCATGCCGGTCAGGATAGACATATTCATTTCGGAATCGCCCGCGTCCACCACGCGGCGGCTGGTGTCGAGATAGGTGAGGCAGACCAGGTCGCCGGCCTTGCGCGCCGCCGCAAGCGCCGCGGGGTCGCCCGTACGCTCATGCCACAGGGCCAATGCGTAAAGGGCATGGTAATGGCCCCAAAGGTCCCAGTTCTTGAGGAGGCGGGCGTCCTTCGGGAATGGCCCGAGGTAGCCATCCTCTGCCTGAGTGGCGATGAAGGCCGTGACGACGTTGGACACCTGCACGAACAACCGCGGATCGTCGCTCATCCGCAAAGCTTGCACGGCGGAGATGAGATATTTGCCGACGAACTCCCCGGCCCACGGCACGAGTTGCGGGACCGGCTGGCGGTCGCGCATTTGGAACATCTCCAGGATGCCCGGATTTGCCTGGGGCGCTCGCAGGAGCCAGTTGTCGATATTGGCTTCGACGCGCTCGCCCACCGGGCCGGTAAACCTGAACCGAGCATGAGGCAGCGAATTGAACTGGACGGCCCCGGCTTCGGGCGAAGGCTGCGCCAGCGCGCAGGTTGCCGAGGTCAAGAAAGCAAGTGTCAGAATTCTCATGGTGTTATTGAGATGTTCAGTGAGAGTAGGGTTGTAGGTCCTTGAAGGTCAACCCCGGCGGTAGCACGAAATCTGGTTGCACTGGAACCTGTCCGTTACTAATGTCAGGTGTGCAATCTACAAGAATCCTGCTAACCAAACTCGCAGTCTTTTCCGTGCCCATGCTTCTCGCTACCGCCAGCTTAAACGCTGCCGACCAGCCCTCGCTGGCCGAGCGGCTCGGATACAAAGCAACCGACAAGCTGCTCATCGTCAACGGTGACGACGCCGGCATGTGTCATACCGCCAACCTTGCCACCACCGAGTGCATGGAAAAGGGCTTCATGCGCTGTGCGACAATCATGACGCCCTGCCCCTGGTTTCCGGAAATTGTGAGCTACGCCAAGAGCCATCCGGAGAAGGACTTCGGGGTTCACCTTACCCACACCTCGGAGTGGGGCAAATACCGATGGGGCTCAGTCGCCCCAAGCGACCAGGTGCCCGGCATGCTTGATAAACAGGGCTATCTCTGGCCCGAGGTGATGGACGTGTACGGGCACGCTAAACCCGAAGAGGCCCTGATTGAGGGGAGGGCCCAGATCAAGCGCGCGCTGGCCGCCGGCATTGATGTGAGCCATATAGACTCGCACATGGGGACCATGCAAATGCACCCGGCGTTTGTGAAGGCCTATGTGCAATTGGCCGTCGAGTTCGATCTGCCCATCCGCATGGCTTCACAGGAGACTCTGTCCAAAATGGGCCATCCTGAACTGCGTGGTGAGATCTCCGCCAAGGGCATCTTGTTCCCCGACTACTTCGTCTATGAGGAGCTGAAGGATGAGAAGAAGCAGGACGTAAAGACCTTTTGGCTGGGGGTTGTTCGGAAGCTTAGGCCGGGAGTCACGGAGCTGTATATCCACGCCGGAACGCCCAGTGACGAGCTGAAGGCGATTACCGGGTCGTGGCAAACGCGATCGCAGGAGTTTGAGGTCTTCACCAACGACGAGGAGATGAAGAGCCTGATTGCCGAGCAGAAGATTACGCCGATCGGCTATCGCCCACTGCGAGATCTGCAGCGCAAGGAACGTCAGCAGGCCAAGTGACGGTCGCGAGGCGAAAGAGCACTGGTTGCTCAGCGTGCCAAATCCGAAGCCCGAAATCCGAGAGAAATCCGAAATCCGAAATCCGAAGCCCGAAGCTAGCATGTTCCCTGGCTGTTCGGAGAGCCAGTTTACCCAAAGCACTGCGGTTGGCTGACTCTGAGCCCCTAACAGGCTGTGGTTTATGGGCGCACCTTCCCCGTTTCACATTTCCGATTTCGGGCTTCCTACGGAGTTCGGCCTTCGGGTTTCAGGCTTTTCCGGCAACATCCTTATGCGCTGGAAGCAGCAGGGTACGAAGAAACGGCGGCTCGTTACCGAGCCGCCGTTCCAAACAAACCCAAACCAGCAATCAAATTCCTTTCTGGATCATGAACTTGAGCAGGTCCGACACGCGACAGCTATAGCCCCACTCGTTGTCATACCAGCTCACCAGCTTGAAGAAACGCTTGTTCAGCTCGATGCCCGAGCCACTGTCAAAGATGGACGAGGACTTGCAGTGAATGAAATCCGAGCTGACGACCTCGTCTGAGGTGTATTCCAGAATGCCCTTGAGATACGTCTCGCTGGCCTTCTTCATCGCGGCGCAGATCTCGGCGTAGCTGGTTTCCTTGACCGTCCGAACAGTCAGATCCACGACCGAGACGGTGGGCGTCGGCACGCGGAAGGCCATGCCGGTCAGCTTGCCTTTGACTTCGGGCAGCACCAGGCCCACGGCTTTGGCTGCGCCGGTCGTCGAGGGAATCAGGTTCAGCGCTGCTGTCCGGCCGCCTTTCCAGTCCTTTTTGCTGGGGCCGTCAACCGTCTTCTGCGTCGCAGTATAGGAGTGGATGGTGGTCATCAAGCCCTCCTCTACGCCAAAGCCTTCCTTCAAGAGCACATGGACAACCGGCGCCAGGCAATTGGTCGTGCAGGAAGCGTTGGAGATAATGTGGTGCAGTGTTGGGTTGTATGTGCCTTCGTTCACGCCCATCACAATGGTCGGACAATCGCCCTTGGCTGGCGCGGTGATGATGACTTTCTTCGCGCCGGCGGCCAGATGCCCCTTGGCCTTCTCGACGTCCGTGAACAGACCGGTGGACTCAATGACTACGTCCACGCCCAACTGTTTCCAGGGCAACTGCGACGGATCCTTGGCGCTCACGACGTGCAGCTTTTGGCCGTTGACGATCAGCACATCATCCTCCGGCTTGTCGGTGGCCGATTTCTCAGAGCTGACGGTGCCGCTGAAGCGGCCCTGGATGGAGTCGTACTTCAGGAGATACGCGAGGTTGTCAGCCGGCACGATATCGCCGACGGCCACCACTTCTACGTCATTGCCGACCAAACCTTGTTCAACCATCGCCCGGAACACCAGACGACCAATGCGGCCGAACCCGTTAATTGCTACTTTTACTGCCATAATTTGATTTCAGTTATGTGTTAAAATCGAGCCGTAGATGTTACCGGCGGCAGCCGCAAGGTCAACGAAGAAACAAAAGAATTTGGAATCGGCGCCGGAACAACCCTCACCGTTACTAATTCCACAAAGCGTTAAGCCCGGTCCCTTCATTAGCTCCCGGATTCGCCTGAGTCATTCCCAGCGCCCGCTTGGCGTTCCCACCGGCGCGGGGCTCGCTCTGGCAGGCTGGTGTCCACCTTTACGTAGTAGGTTTCCTCGCCAAATTGCTCGTCGGCTGCCTGTTGCAGCTTCCGCGAGGGCGTGACGAAGAACTTGTCGTGCGTCTCCATGAAAATGACCTCCCCGGTGGGCCGCATGAAACAGAGAAACAAAGGGCATTTGCCGGGATGTGCCAGGATCAACTCGTGTACCGCTTCAAGCCGTTCGGGTTTCACATGCGCGGTGTGCAGGCGCAGGTGGACTTGTTTGGTGTAACGCTGGGGAGCATCCTCCAGCAGTATGATCTCCTGGGGGAATATCTTCGGACGGTCGTCCCCGAGGTTCACCTCGCCGATGACCAGGATGGCTTTGCCCGGAACCAGCAGTTCGCGAAACTTGTCGCAGTTCTCGTTCAGGCAGAGCAACTGCACCGAGCCCTCCAGGTCTTCGAGCGTTACGAGGGCATACGGCTTGTTGGTCTTCTTGGAGACGCCGTTCTGCACAGCGGCAATCAGCCCGCCGATGCGCGTGAGACTGCGGGGCGGCAATTGCGCCAGCATGGTGGTGTTGGTCAGCGCGTACTTTTCCAGGATTGACGCGTAGGGCGTGAGTGGATGCCCCGTCACATAGAATCCGAGCAGCTCCTTCTCGTGCGCGAGCAGTTCGTGCTCCGGCCATTCCGGCAGACTGGCTCCGGCTTCCGCTTGCTGCGTCGAGCGTTCCTCCAGGGCGCCAAACAGCGATGCCTGGCCGCACTGCCGGTCCGTGATGATGCTCGCCGCCCGTGCCATTGTTCGCTCAAGCTGGGCAAACAGCGTCGCACGCGTCTGGCCCAGGCAATCGCACGCGCCGCATTTGATGAGCGCCTCCAGGACTTTGCGACTGACGGAGCGGCCATCCACCCGCTCACACAGGTTGGCCAGCGATTGGAATCTTCCCCCTTCCTTGCGGGCCTTGAGAAGGGCTTCAACCGCAATTTCCCCGACACCCTTGACCGCCGCCATCCCGAAGCGGATGCCCAAAGTGGGGCGGGCGTCTCGCCTGCCTTCCGTTGGAGTTGGCAGGACAGCCCGAGCAGGCGAGACGCCTGCTCCACTCTGCGCCGGCGCAAAATAGACCTGGCTTTCATTCACATCCGGCGCCAGAACCTCAATGCCCATAGCGCGCGCCTCAGCGATGTACTGGCCGAGCTTCTCCGTATCCGCCATGTCGTTGGTCATCAGGGCGCAGAAGAACTCGACCGGGTAGATCGCCTTCAGATAAGCCGTCTGATAGGCGAGGATGGCATAAGCGGCGGCGTGCGACTTATTGAAGCCGTAGCCGGCGAACTTTTCCAGTAGGTCGAAGATCTGGTTGGCCTTGCCCGCGGGGATGCTGTTCACCTTCGCGCAGCCTTTGACGAACGTCTCGCGCTGCTTGGCCATTTCCTCCGCCTTCTTCTTGCCCATGGCCCGCCGCAGCAAGTCCGCCCCCCCGAGCGTATAGCCTGCCAGCGCCTGCGTCGCCTGCATCACCTGCTCCTGGTAAATCAGGATGCCGTAGGTCTCGCGGGAAATAGCCTCGAGCAACGGATGCTCGTATTCAATCCGGATTTCCCCATGACGGCGCCGGATGAATTCGGGAATCAGGTCCATCGGCCCTGGCCGGTAGAGCGCAATCAGAGCGGTGATGTGCTCGATGGAGTTGATTTGGAACTTGCGGCACAAATCCCGCATCCCGCCGGATTCCAATTGGAACACGCCGAGCGTGTTGGCCTTGTTCAGCAGATCGTAAGCCTTCGCGTCGTCCAGCGGCAGGTCGTCTATGGGCACCGCGGTGCCGTGCGTCTGCTTCACCAGGTCGCACGCATTGCGGATGACCGTCAGCGTCTTGAGCCCCAGAAAATCCATCTTGAGCAGGCCGAGGGCGCCAACCGGTTCCATCGCATACTGGGTGACAATGGCGCCGTCTTCGTCCTGCTTGAGCGGCAGCAGATCAACCAGCGGCTGATCCCCGATAACTACGCCTGCGGCATGCACGGACGCATTGCGCGTGAGGTCTTCGAGGACAAAGGCCGTGTCAATTAGTTCGCGCGTCACCTCTTCGGTTTCGTATGCCTGCTTGAGTTCCGGCGATTGCTTGAGCGCCTTCTCCAGCGTCATCTTCAGATCCGCCGGGATCATCTTTGCCAGCCGATCACACTCGCCGTAGGCCAGTCCCATCACTCGCCCCACGTCACGGACGACCGACTTCGCGCCCATCGTGCCGAAGGTGATGATTTGCGCCACCGACTCCCGCCCATATTTCTCCCGGACATACTCGATCACGTCGGCGCGGCGGTCGTCGGCGAAGTCAATGTCTATGTCCGGCGGGTTGACCCGCTCAGGATTGAGGAAACGCTCGAAGAGCAGTCCGTATCGGATCGGGCAAACGTTGGATATTTCCAGCAAATAGGTGACAATCGAGCCAGCCGCCGAGCCGCGCGCCCCGCAGGGAATGCCGCGCTCATGGCCGTAGCGGATGAAGTCCCCAACGATCAGGAAGTAGCTAAGGAACCCGGTCTTCTCGATTACCTTGAATTCAAGCTCCAGTCGGTCAATGACTGCCTTGACGGCCGCGGCGACGGCAGGACTTGAAGCCCAAGCCTCCCCGGAAGCCGCAGGCGAGCCTTCTTGCGCTACGTATGTCGGCAGCCGCCGCGGATCTGCGACGCTCTCGACCACGAACTTGTCCCCTTCCGCCCTCGTCTGGATGCCGTAGCGTTTGCGCAATCCATCGGTAAGCAGATGCCGCAGGTAGCCTTCCCGAGTGAAGTGCTCCGGGGGATGGAAGACGGGGTAATGGAGCTTCCCGAACTCGATCTTCAGGTTGCATTTCTCGGCTACCTCCAGTGTGTTCTGCACGGCCTCCGGGATCTCGGCAAATCGCGCCTTCATCTCCTCCACCGAACGCAAATAGAACTGCTGCTCCGGGTATCTGAGACGCTTCGCGTCGGTCAATTGCGTCTGCGTGCCGATGCAGATCAGGCAGTCATGGGCATGGGAGTGGCCCTTCTCGACGTAATGCACGTCGTTCGTCGCCACCAGTTTCAGGCCGAACTCCTTCGCCCAGGTAATCAGGTGGCGATTGACCTTGGCCTGCTCGGGGAGGCCGTGGTTTTGAAGCTCCAGGTAGAAGTTCTCCGCCCCGAGGGTCTGCTTGAACCAGTCAATCGCCTCGCGGGCCCGAGGCAACTGGTCCCTCTGAATTGACTCCGGGATCTCGCTCGCCAGGCAGCCGGAAAGCGCGATGAGCCCCTCCTTGTGCATCGCCAGCAGTTCTTTGTCGATGCGGGGCTTATAGTAATAGCCTTCGAGATGGGCGGCCGTGGAAAGCTTAATCAGGTTCTTATAGCCGCGTTCATCCTTGGCCAGCAGCACGAGGTGGTGATAAACGTCCCGCCCGCCGCTGCTCGTCTTCTTCTCGAACCGGCTCCCGGGCGCGACATAGACTTCGCAGCCAATGATCGGTTTGATGCCTTTCTGGCCCGCCGCTTCGTAAAAATCAACGGCACCGTATAGTACGCCGTGGTCAGTGATCGCCAACGCGGGGAACTGAAGCTCGTGCGCCTTGTTCATCAGCCGGTCCAAACGGCAGGCGCCATCGAGCAGCGAATACTCGGTGTGCAAGTGCAGATGGACAAAATCGACGTGCGCCATGGCGGTACTTTACGGCAGTTCAACCAACTGCCGCAAGATGGGAACGCGGAAGATGTCTTCTCTACGGGAGATGCCGTGGGCAGCTTACGCTTGGAAGAATCCCTCGACGACGGCGGCCACCCGCTGAATCTGCGCCTCGGTCAGCTCGGGATAAATCGGCAGGCTCAGGCACTCCCGCGCGGCCTTTTCCGCCACCGGGAAATCGCCGGCTTTATAGCCGAGATCGGCATAGCACTTCTGCATGTGCAGTGACACCGGGTAGTGCAACGCGCAGCCGACCTTGTTGGCTTCCAGGTGCTTCTTGAGTTTATCCCGGCGCGGGTGGCGCACGACATACAGATGGTAGGCGCTCTCGGCGTAATCGGCTTCCCGCGGCAGTTGCAGCGGCGTGCCCGCCAGCAGTTCGTGATAGCGATGCGCCACGCGGCGGCGCTCGCGCGTCCAGGCGTTCAGGTGTTTCAACTTCACGCCGAGCACCGCGCCCTGGATGCCTTCCATGCGGTAGTTATACCCGACTTCGTCGTGGTAATAACGCTGCGTCGAGCCGTGTTCGCGCAAGGAGCGCGCGCGCGCGGCATAGGCCGCATTATTCGTCACCAGCCCGCCGCCTTCCCCATAGGCGCCGAGATTCTTGCCCGGATAGAAGCTGAAGCAGGACATCGCCCCGAAGGTGCCAACGACCTTCCCGCGGTATTTCGCCCCGTGCGCCTGGGCGGTGTCTTCCACGAGCGGGAGATTGTGCTGGCGGCAAATCGCCAGAATCGGGTCCACCTCGAACGGATGGCCGTAGAGATGGACGGGCATCACCGCCTTGGTGCGCGGGGTGATGGCGCGCTCGATCAGCTTCGGGTCCAGGTTGAACGTCGCGTCCTCGGCATCCACAAAAACCGGCTTGGCGCCCACGTAGGAAATGGCCCAGCTCGTCGCGACAAACGTGTAGGGGGTGGTGATAACCTCATCCCCAGGACCGATGTTGAGCAGCCGCATCGCGATATGCAACGCCGAGGTGCCGCTGTTGAACGCGACGCAATGCTCCGCCCCGCAGAACCGGGCAAAGTCCTTCTCAAACTGCCCCACGTCCGGCCCAAGGCAAAACGAACAGTTGTCGAGCGTGCGCCCGATGGCGGCGTCAATGTCTTTGCGTATGGCCCGCATTTGCGCAGGCAAGTCGAGGTAGGGAACGGCTTCTGGTAACTCAGTTGGGGATTTCATATGGCGGGGAGATTACCACATGACAGGCCAGGCGACAAACGCCGAATGCGCCCGGCGCCAACTGGGCGCCGCGTGAGGGCCCGCGGCCTACAGGTCCGGGTTCGCCTTGAGCCATTCATCCATCTTCGCCTGCCATTTGTCCCAGTCGTTGGCGTAATCCCCCTCGAGGAAGAGTTCCAGGAAGTCCTTGGCTTCCCCGGCTTTGGGGTGTTGCGGCGTGCGGGCAACATCCAGCAGCGCTGGCAGTTTCAAGCTGTTGGGCCGATTCAGAACGTCGCCGAGCAGGATATCAAGCACCGCCGCCGGCAATGACGCGTTCGTCAGATAAGTTCTCATCGCACCGTAATCCTGGTCAGCGACGAGGTTCGAGAGGTGTCGCGCCACCTCCTCCTGCCCGTCCGCCGGCAACTGCGGGAACATCTCCAGCATCTGCCTGGCTTTGTCGGGGTCCGATTTGTCAGCGCCCAAAATGTCATCTACCTTGTCCGCCCAGATCGGGATAACATTAGTCGTCGTGGACGGCGCTCCCATCGACCCGTCATCGGTCGGGCTTTGCGATGGGTGCCGGCGCACGCCTTTGGTGAAGAACGAGGAGCGATTGGTCCCCACCGTGGCGGCGGGGGTTGGCTCGGAGGTCAACACCTGCACGTCGCTCTCTGGACCTTTTTCGGGCCGCCGGGACAGCACCATCGCGACCACCACGACGCCGGCGATGGCTCCGACGGTGACCAACACGTTCGACAACTTGCTCATGTTTTTGCTACCTGACTGACAGCAAGCATTCAGCCACCCACTCCGATCCCCTACAGGCTAAAATGCTCAGCATTCCCGGTAGTTCAGGCCCCCGGAGAATCGAGTGCCAACTCATACAGCTTCCAATAAATCCCCCGCTTCTGGATTAGTTCGGCATGAGTCCCCGTTTCCACTATTCGCCCGTGGTCCAGGACCGCGATCAGGTCTGCCTTTTGAATCGTGGACAACCGGTGCGCGATACAGATCGTCGTACGCCCTTGCATAAGTTCTTCCAGGGCCGCCTGCACCGCCCGCTCGGATTCCGTGTCCAGCGAGCTGGTCGCCTCGTCCAGGACCAGGATTGGCGCATTCTTCACGATCGCCCGGGCAATGGCCACCCGCTGGCGCTGGCCGCCGGACAGGGCCACGCCCTTTTCCCCAATGACCGCCTCGTATCCCAGCGGCTTCTCCAGGATGAACTCGTGCGCATGGGCATGCCGGGCAGCAGCCTCGATTTCTGCATCCGTCGCGCCCGGTCGCCCCACTGCGATATTGTTCCGGATCGTGTCGTTAAAGAGGATGGTCTCCTGTGTTACCAGGGCGATTTGCCGGCGCAGGTCATTGATGGCCACCTGCCGAATATCAGTCGAGCCAATGCGCACGGTGCCGCGTTGCGGATCATAGAACCGCAGCAGCAGGTTGGTGAGCGTGGTTTTGCCGGAGCCGCTGCTGCCGACCAGGGCCACCAACTGGCCGGCCTTGACCGTGAGGTTGATCCCCCGCAAGACCGGCTTCTCGCCGTAATCGAAGTCTATGTTATCGAAGTGGATGTCCGCCTGGCGGGCCTGGAGCGGAACCGGGGTGGGCGGATCGGGAATTGTGCTGACCATGTCCATCAACTCGAACACCCGCTGGTTGGCCGAACGGGCCTGCTGCATTTGGTTGCCCAGGCGGGTCAGGTTCTTGATGGGCGGATACATCAGAAATATGCTGCCGATGAACGCCACGAACGATCCCATGTCGGCCTCGGTGTGGGACCTGATGTTGAACCGCACCACGTAGGCGAGCACCATCGCCACCCCCACGCCACCGAGGAACTCCGTGACCTGGCTGGGAATCTCGTTCGCCCGCACCACGCGCATCATGTGCCCGATGTATTGCCGGGTGGTCGCCCGGAACTCGGATAGCACCTTGTCTTCGAGGTTATAGGCCTTAATGATGCGGTTGCCAGTAAAGGATTCGTGCATCAGGTTGGACAGATCGGCGGCGTGGGTCTGCATTGCCCGCGCGGATTTGCGGACCTTGCGGCCGTAAATAATGATGGGCAGCAGGCACGCCGGCAGCACGACAACGGAGATCAGGGTCAGCATGGGCTCCTGAGACAGCAGCACGGCTAGCAGGATCACCAGGGTGACCGGGTCTTTGATGACAGAGCCGAGCCAGCCGCCAATGACATTGTGCAGGATCTGCGTGTCATTGGTGATGCGCGAGATCAGGTCGCCGGTGCGCGCCTGGCTGAAGAAGCCGAGCGAAAGGTTCTGCAGATGGCCGAACAGGCTGGTGCGCAGATCCGCGATCGCCCGCAGCGCCGCCCAGTTGGTCAGGTAAATGCTCAAATAGGCGAATACGGCACGCAAGAGCATGACCGCTGGGATGGTGGAGATCACCAGCATCATGCCCAGGGTAGAAGTGGGGGATCTCAGCTCGGGCAGCCATTGCTCCAAGCTCCGCACCAGCGGGCGCACAAAGGCGGGCAGCTTCTCCAAGTGCTGAGCCAAGGGGATCTTGGCCGAGCCTTCGAAGACCAGACCCACCACCAGCTTAACCGCCAGGATCAGCGCGCCGTTGGTCAGGGCGCAGAGAACGCCACAGGCGAAGCCCAGGATCAGCCGGGTCTGATAGGGCCGCGCGAAGGCCCAGATTCTGCGGTAGAATGCTCTCAAATAATCACTTGGAGCCGGGCTTGGCGGCCGGATGGCCAGCCGGCAGCGCGGACGGGGCGGGCAGTTCCACCGCCTTCAGCTTCTCATCCAGGATTTCCACATTCGCTTCGGTCTTCAGCTTGGCGACGTAGTCAGGAAACTGCTTCTGCAATGCCTGCTGCGTCAGGCCCTCCTTGATGTCGTTGGCGGCCTTGGCGTACTCGACCTTCCTGGCCGGTATCTTCTCGCTCAGCTTGATAATGTGATACCCGAACCGCGTGGTAACAATGTCGCTCACCTGGTTGGTGTTCAGGGAGAAGGCGGCGGCTTCGAACTCCGGCAGCATCTGGTTGCGGGGGAACTTGTATTCACCGCCTTTGTCTTTTGAGCCCGGGTCTTCGGAATAATCCTTGGCCAGCTTCGCAAAGTCTTCTCCGGCGCGGGCGCGCTTCAGCAAGCCTTCCATCTGCTTGCGCTTGGCGGCTTTCTGTTCGTCCGTTAGCTCGGCATTGGTTTTCGGGTCGGTCGTCACCAGCAGGATATGGCTGGCGCGGACCATCTCCGGCTCTTCAAAGCGAGCCGGGTTATCGTCGTAAAACTTCTTCGCGTCGGCGTCCGTGACATTCACCTTCAACTGGCGCTTGAGCACCGCCTCCGCTATGGCGCTCTCGGTCCACTTGGCCATCACTTCCTCGCGTGTCGCGCCCATGAGCTTCAACTGCCGATTGAGCGCCTCGTCCGAGCCGAGCTTGGTCTTGGCGTCCTCGAACCGTTTCTCCGCCATCGCTTTGCCGGCCGCTTTGTCGGCTTCGGTGGCCTGGGCCTTGAGGAGTTGCACCTGGATGAGCTGCTCCAGGATTTGCCGTTCCATCATCGCCATCTGCTCGGGTGGGATGCTTTGGTTGCGCGCCGCCGCCTGCCCTTTAATGCGGACGGCCTCGTCGTCCAACTGGCCGCGGGTGACTTCCATCCCCTTGCCCTTGGCGATGACCTTGCTTCCGAACAGGTCGGAAGCCTTTATGGCCGGCTTCGCCGCCGCGGCGGCATTGGTGGAGGCCGCCTGGTCGGGTGCCGCGCCCCAAACCGGGAGGGCGGCCACGAGGGGCAGCAGAATGAGTGACTTGATCGATGTATGCATTGCGATATTTGTTTTGTGCTAAGGCTGCGTTATAGTCTGACCACCTTGACATTGCTGATGTCCGGGTCCTTTTGAATCTCGTCCAACACTTCCTGCGGCGGCACGCTATCCAAATTCAAAACCGTTAAGGCCTGACCGCCGGCAGTATCGCGGCTCAGGCTCATGCTGGCAATATTAACCTTGTGCCGGGCCAGCAACGTCCCCAGGTACCCCACCATGCCGGGCTTGTCTTTATTGCTCAGCAGCAGCACCACGCCAAACGGCACAATCTCCGTCGGCTGGCTGAACACGCGCACGATGCGCGGGTTGTCTGGCGACCCGAAGAACGTTCCGCCGGCGGAAATCACCTTCTCGTTACCCCGGAAAGCCTGCACGTGCAACCATTCGTTGAACGTCACCGGCTCGCTCGAACGCTTCTCCTCCACCGTCAGCCCCAGCGTCGAGGCGATGCTCCGCACGTTCACATTGTTGAGGTCTTTCACCGAAGCGCGCGACAGAAACCCCAGCAGGACGGCCCGCGTCACCGGGTCAATGTTCGGCAACTCGTTCGCCTTGCCGCCAAAGGTAATGTGCAGCCGGTCCACCTGCGCCGAGGTGAGCTGGGCCAGCAACCGGCCGAGCTTCTCCCCGAGCGTGAGGTAGGGCTTCACTTGCTCGTAGGTCTTGGCATCGAGATAGGGCAGGTTCACGGCGTTGCGCACCTCGCCCGTGAGCAGGTAACCCGCAATGACCTCGGCCACCTCGATCCCGCACTTCTCCTGCGCCTCTTGCGTGCTGGCGCCCAGGTGCGGCGTCAGCGTGATGCCCGGGTGCTTGCGGAAGGGGTGCTCCGCCGGCAGCGGCTCCGTCGCATACACGTCCATCGCCACCGCGGCCACCTTGCCCGAGTCCAGCGCGGCCAGCAGGTCGCTCTCGACCATGATCTCACCCCGCGCGCAATTGACCAGGCACACCTTCGGCTTCATCTTGGAGAAAGCCGCCGCGTTGAGCATGCCGCGCGTCTGATCGGTCACCGGCATGTGTACGGTGATGAAGTCCGCGTCCCGATACACGTCGTCCAGATCGCCCATCAGCTCCACGCCCAGCGCCCGGGCCCGCGCTTCCGTCAGGAACGGATCATACCCCAGCACATTCATTCCGAACGCCAGCGCCCGCTTGGCCACTTCCGTCCCGATCCGGCCCATGCCCAGCACGCCCAGCGTCTTGCCCGCCAGCTCCGTCCCCTGAAACTGCTTGCGATCCCATTTGCCCGCCGCCATCGAGCCGTGCGCCTGCGGCACCTTGCGCGCCAGGTTCAGGATCATCGCAAAGGACAGCTCGGCGGTGGAAATCGTATTGCCGCCGGGCGTGTTCATCACCACGACCCCGCGTTGCGTAGCCGCTTCGACATCCACGTTATCCACCCCCACGCCGGCCCGGCCCACCACCCGCAACTGCGGCGCGGCCTCGATAACCTTGCGCGTCACTTTCGTCTCGGATCGCACCACCATCGCGACGACGTCATTGACGATCGGCAGCAATTCCGCCTCGGACAACCGCTTGGGCAGA
>SESF01009068.1_pt1 | contig 15229 bp, 14 predicted proteins | sample 3171521 | NCBI WGS metagenome assembly SESF01 (sample SAMN10866945, study PRJNA518727) | freshwater metagenome | biome: subpolar coniferous forest; feature: holomictic lake; material: water; isolation source: holomictic Lake 227, 6 m and 8 m depth | place: Canada: near Kenora, Ontario | collected...
TATCCGGCAGCGCGGCGAAGCCGTGGCCCGAGGAACATTCCCTCAGGCTTTCAAGCAAGCCCCGGCCACCCGCTCGATCTGGCCCTCCTGGATTTCCGGAAACATCGGCAGGGAAATAATCTTCGACACCAGCGCCTCAGTGACCGGGAAGCTGCCCGGCTTATGGCCCAGATCGGCAAACGCCGGCTGCAAGTGCACCGGAATCGGATAGTGGATACCATGCACGACGTTGGCCGCATCGAAAGCGGCCTGCTGTTTCTTGCGGTCCGGCACCTGCACGACGTAGAGGTGATAAACGTGTTTGGCAAACGGTGCCAACTTCGGCGTCACCAGGCCGGTCCCTGCAAGCAGCCGATCGTACTTGGCTGCCGCATTGCGGCGCGCCTCATTCCATTGCTCCAGCCGGCCGAGCTTTGCCCGCAATACGACCGCCTGCAGTGTGTCGAGCCGGCTGTTGAATCCCTTGAGACTGTGCTCGTATTTCACCTTCTGCCCATAATTACGCAGCAGCCAGACCTGTTCCGCCAGGTCCGCCCGCGTGGTTGTCACGGCCCCGCCGTCCCCGTAGGCCCCGAGGTTTTTGCCCGGGTAGAAACTGAACGCCGCAATATCCCCAATGGTCCCGCAGCGCCGCCCTTTGTACTCGGCACCGTGGGCCTGGCACGCGTCTTCGATCACGTAAAGCTTATGCTGGCGCGCCACTGCCAGGATCGGGTCCATGTCCGCCGGCTGGCCATACAGATGCACCGGCAGGATCGCCTTGGTGCGCGGCGTGATGGCACGCTCCACCTGTGCGGTGTCAATCGTGTAATACTGTGGATCGCAGTCCACCAGCACCGGTTTGGCGCCCGTCTGGTGAATGGCCAGCACCGTGGCGATGAAGGTGTGGGTGCAGGTGATGACCTCGTCACCCGGACCGACGCCGCACGCCAGCAGCGCCAGTTGCAGCGCCTCGGTCCCGTTGGCCACCGTCACACAATGCGGCGCCCGGCAGAAAGCCGCAAACTCCTGCTCGAACAGCTTGACGTCTTCGCCCAGGATGAAATCCCCGCGCGCGCACACCCCGGCCATCGCGGCGTCGATCTCCGGTTTGATTTGCTCGTACTGTGCGACCAGGTCCACGAATTGAATCTTCCCATTGTTCATATATTTTCGGCACGGCTAGGGTGTCACGTCCAGGGCATGGCCGGTATTTCTAGCGTTGCCGCGAAATCTGGGCCAGGGCGTGCGGGCCAGCACTGCGCCCGCGCGCAGCGCCGTAAAACCGCACCCGGCCGCCGCGCCACGATGAGGGACGTAGATGGCGCCGCTGGGCCCGACTGCCGGCGAGCCGTAGCCATAGGAAGTAAGGTAGTTCATATACCGCAGATCGCCCTCCGGACTGCAATAGCAGAGCATGCCATAACGGGAGACGCAACAAATCGACCCGTCCGCCAACACGACCGGAGAGGTCTCAAATGGGTAGTCCTCACCGCCAACTCTACCCCATTTCTTCCGGCCATCGGCGCTGATCGCCCAGAGGTGCTGCTGAACTCCCAGGTAGATCGTGCCGTCCGCGCCGATCACCGGAGAGGATTCAGTGATGCTGCCCGTGCGCAGGCGCCACCGCAGGCTGCCGTCCAGGTTCAGCGCATAGAGGCAGCCATCCACCGAGGTGAAGTACAGGCATTGGTCCTGGTTAAGTGCCGGCGATGAAAGGATGGAGCCACCCGTCGCGAACTCCCATTTCTTCCGTCCATTAGCCGTCAGCGCGTAGAGTTTCTTGTCATGCGACCCAAAATAGATCGTGCCGTCGGCGCCGATCGCCGGCGACGAGACGATTTCGCCGGCGGTCGAAAACCGCCACAGCTCCTTGCCAGCCGAGTTCAGCGCGTAGAAGTTCTTGTCCCATGACCCGAAATAGACGGCGCCATCGCGCGCCAGCGCGGGCGAGGAGTCCACCCAGCCACCGGTTGGGAACTCCCAGCGCTGCTGGCCATCGGGACGCACGGCGTAGAATTTGCGGTCACGGCTGCCGAAATAGACCGTGCCATCGGCCCCAACGGCGGGCGCGGACTTGATCTCGTTTCCCGTCGGGAAGACCCACTTCCGCCTGCCGTCCGGGGTGATCGCCCAGAGCATGCCATTCCACGTGCCACAGTAGATCGTCCCATCCTGCCCGACCGCGGGCGCAGAGTCGCTGTAGCTGTGGAGGTCCAGCGTCCACTCATTCGTGAGGACATCCTCTCCGCCAGCAGCCGGAAGAGGCAGCAGCAGCCATGCGACGCTGGTGATGAGGCAGAAGCCAGATCGCATTACATCTTCAGAGTTACTGCGCCTGCCGCACCACCTTAGCGCGTTTCAGGGTTTCCTCCGCCTTGGTGAAATACTCCGCCGGACGCTTCATGGAGAGAATCCACTCCGCGTACCGGCGAACGCCCGTCTCGATACTGACCGTCGGTTCCCACCCAAGGCCCCGCAGCGGGCTGATGTCAGCTGTCAGATGCCGAAAATCTATCGGTCGGTACTGGCCCGGCACAGACGGCACCACCTTGGCGCCGTAGGCCGCGCGCAGCAACTCCGCAAACTGCAGGATCGTCGTCGGCCGCCCGGTGCCGACGTTGAACACGCGTCCGTTCGCCGCGTCGCTCTCCATCACCGCCACGTTCGCGCGAGCCACGTCTTCCACGAAGACGAAATCACGCGTCTGATGCCCGTCCTCGTATAGGACCGGCGGCAACCCGTTGAGCAGGCGCGTCGAGAAGATCGAGCATATCCCCGTGTAGGGGTTGAATACCGACTGCCGGGGGCCGTAGGTCAACATGTAGCGCAAGGCGACGGCGGGGATGCCCCATTCCCGCCCCAGCGCCAACGTCAGGCGTTCTTCAAAATACTTCGTCAGGTGATAGGTGCCGATCAGTTTCACCGGCGCAGCCGTATCAATCGGGATCGGCCTCAGCGCCGCCTGGCAACGCGGGCAATGCACCTCCCAATCCCGACGTTCCAACTGTTCCAACGGCCGCGGCTCGGGGTAGCAAGGCCCGCACTGGGCGCAGTCGTATTTGCCCTCCCCGTAAACCGCCTGCGAAGAGGCCACCACGATCTTCTTGATGTCGAGCCCATCCGTGCGAATCACTTCAAAGATCCGCGCAGTGCCCGCGGCGTTGACTTCGGTCATCTTGGTCAACTCCAGCGCGAATCCACCGTAGGCGGCCTGGTGAAAGACCACATCCACCCCTTGCAGCGCGCGGCGGACATCATCGGTGTTCCGCACATCGCCCTGGATGAATTCTGCCGCGGACGGAATCCAGGCCGGCCGACCTTCGAAATGGGTGGCGGGTTCCAGGTTATCAAGGATGCGCACGGTGTACCCGCGCCGCAGCAGCAAATCCACAATATGCGAGCCGATCAGGCCCGCGCCGCCCGTAACAAGTGCTCTTAGCATAATTCTCGAAGTGCTGCGCGAACAGTGCCGACCACTAGCCGTTTGGAGCCGACCACTGAAGCAGCGTCGCGCCCCAGGAATAACCGACGCCGAAGCCCGCCAGGAACAGGCGTTGGCCCGGACGAAACTGACCCTGTGCCGCCGCGTGTTCGAGCGCCAGCGGGATGGTAGAGGAGACCGTATTCCCCACGTTCTCCAGAAACCAGACCATCTTCTCGGGCGGGATCTTCAACTTCTGGCGGAGATGATCCAGCATATAGCGGTTGGCCTGATGGAGAACAAACCAGTCGATGTCCTCCGCCGGCAAGCCGCTCCGGGCCAGCACGCCGGACAGCAGCTCCGGCACCCGCTTGAGAGTGAAGCTGAATATCTGCGGCCCGTCCATGAACAGGTTATTCTGGCAGCGCGTATTCCCCGAAGCGTCGGTAGTCGATTGCGCGGTCTGCTCCCCACGCGGGAGGCGCGTGCCCCCGGCGGGAATGATCAGGTTTTTCGCCCCCGTCCCATCCGTGCCGAGGACAAAGTGGTCGAGGCCGGGCGCTTCGCTGGCCCGCACCATCGTGGCCGTCGCCGCATCCCCAAACAACGTGCGGACCGATCGGTCCTTGGGGTTGATGAACTTGGTATAATTGTCTCCCGTGATCACCAGGCCGCACCGGGCCATGCCGCTGCGGATTAGCGCACTGGCCAGCGCCAGCGAATAGACGAAGCCGGAACAGCCCTGGTTAATGTCAAACGCTGCGCACTCATTCCTCAGCCCCAGGCGCTGGTGAACCAGACAGGCTGTCGCGGGCAAGAGATGATCCGGAGTTTGCGTGCACAGAATGAGAAACTCCACCTCCGTACGGTCCACAGCGCCTTCGCGAAGGAGCTTCTCCGCCGCCAGCACCGCCATATCCGACACGCACTCCTTTGGTCCCGCCACATGCCGCTGGGCGATACCGGTCTTGGCCAAGATTTCTTCCGCCGCCCAGCCCAATTCGGGTGAGAGATCAGCGTTGGTCACCACCTTTTCCGGCAGGTAACTCCGGATCGCTTGGATTGTCGCCCACCGGGTCATGTTCATCCTGGCCTGTAGGAAAGCAATCGCCCGGCGAGCTACTGAGCCAGCTTGACCACCAGGGCGTGCAAATCCCCCACCGTGCGGCACTTCTCCATCGCATCGGCATCCAGCACCACCCGCAGCAGAGTATCGGCCATCGCCATGATGGACAGCCGGCCCATTGAGTCATACCGCGTGATGCTGGAGAGCAGCGTGTCCGGCGTGGTCTGCCCGGCCGGGAGCTCCAACGCTTCTTCAAACGCCTGGATGAATTCCTGAAGGTTCATGGCATGCTAATGGGCAGCGGGCGCATCCGCGGGCATCCATTCTGCCGGCACGTCCTTCACCACCCGGGCCGGGTTTCCGACCACCAGTTTCCGGGCGGGGACATCGTAGCTCACCACCGCACCTGCGCCGACCACCGCGTATTCGCCGATGGTAATCCCGGGCAGAAGAATCGCCGCAGCCCCGACGCTCGCCCCTTTCCTGATGACCGGCCCCCCGAATTTGGCAGGATCGTGCGGACCGCGGTCCATGGCGTTGTCATTCGTAGTCGCCACATTGACGCTGATGAACACCCCGTCCTCGATGACCATGTTTCCGGTGATGTGCGAGTTATCCATGATCTTGACGCGGTTCGCGATGCGCGTCTGGTAGTTGATCGTCACGCCGCGCGCGATCACGCAGCCATTGCCCACCGCGCACTCCTCGCGGATCGAAGCCTGGTCACCCAGCAGCGTATCGTTGCCGATCACGGTCCCGCGGTAGAGGACCACACAGGCGCCGATGACACAGCCATCGCCGATTTGCAGCGGCGGCAGGTCGGTGCGAGGCGCACGGGTCATACTGCCCACCCGCTGCGGCTTTCGCCCCAGGACGGAGTTGTCGAAAACGGTGACGTGGGCGCCGAGCACGGTGTCGTCATACAGAACGCACCCATTTCCGATAACCGAGCCAGGACCAATCTTGACCCGGGCACCGATCACGACATTCTGGTGCAGGGTCACATCAGGCGCGACCTGGGCAGTGGAATGAACGGAGGCTTGAGACATGGAGTAAACGGATTTTCAGCAAGGTTCGGGTCCAACGCACAGTCGGTCAGGAGCACTTACAGGCACAACTTTTCGTATTTCCCACGTTCAGACAAAGCACAACGCGTGTGAATCATGTTGGGTGCCAAGCTAGCCCAGGCTGGTTGGCCGTCAAGCCTTTCGTGCCGGGAGGAACCGCGCTCGCGCCTTTCGCTATCGGAAGACCGGGTCATTGATCTGCGCCAGGCCGGACACGATAAAGCTCTGCCGCTTCAGCGCGCGCTGGTGAGCGAGGTCCGCATTCAAAACACCCACCGAGTGTTTGGCCAACTCGACCCACAATGAAACCCTGGTTCCCCGCGCTCCGTAATACGCGTGCGCGGCCAGTTGCACCCATTCGTCTCTCAACCCGCCCCTCGTCTCGAGCGCCAAGGCCTGCCGCAACCAACGCCAGTAAAGCGTCCGTCCCCACCGGCTCCAACTCAGCGCCGCCCAGTGCGAGTACTGGGCCGCGGTCCGCAGGGCCACCAGAGGCATGAGACGGACTTCCGCGCGGCGCAGATAGGCTTTGTCCGGCGTCAGACTGAGGGAACCCGAGTGGACGCGGTACTTGCTCAGCACCCGCGGATCCCACAGCAAATCAAAGCCGGTGGCCGCGTGCAGGATCCAAAAGAACCAGTCGGGCGAATACTCCCATTCCCAATGGAAAAACGGCAGCACCTGCCGGGTCACGCTGGTCCGGCCCATCACCGATGGGGCGTTGATCACATCATGCTGCAACAGCACCTCCAGGCTCCGCGGGGCCTCCAGTTGCGTCGGGAAATCCAGAGCGCGATAGCCGCCTGGCGCTGGACCGCCCGACTCGTCAATCAACTCCGGCGGCCCATGCAGCAGGAAGGCACGCGGATTTGCTTCCAACGTCTCCACGCGCTTCGCTAGAAAGGTCGGGTGGAACAAGTCGTCCGCCCCGGTCGCACACCAGTATTCCCCCTTCACCGACGCATACAGAACCGCCATGCCCGCGGCCAAACCCCGGTTCGGCTGCCACCGCAGGAGCTGGAAGCGGCTGTCCTGGAGGAACGGAGCCATGACCGACGCGGTATTGTCGCTCGAGCCATCGTCGCCGATGAGCACCTCATAATGCGGGTAGGTCTGCGCCTGGATGGATTGGCACAGCTCGGGCAGAAACCGGGCGGCATTATACGCCGGCACCAGGATGCTGACCAGCGGAGTGCGGGCACTCATGCTCAGCGCGCCACCAGCGCCGGCGCCCCGCCGCTCTGCAGCGACTTCTCAATGGCCTCCAACACCTTCACCACATCAACCGCGAATGTACCGTCGCCCATTGGCAGGCGGCCTTCACCCACGCATTTGAGGAAGAAACGGCTCTGCACCTTGAGTGGTTCTTCCAGCCGGACCTTCGGGATGGTAATATCCCCTTCGCGGGCCAGGAGTTGAAACTGGCCGAAGTCCTCGTAGTTCTCCTGGCGCACCACCGTCTTGTCGTATATCGTGATCGGCCCCGCCGGCGCCAGCTCGTCCCAGATAACCATCTTCTTGTCCCCGACCACCACGATCTCCCGAAGCTTCTTCGGGTCCAGCCAGCTTACCTGGATGTGGCCCAGCACATGGTTGGGGTAACGCAGCGAGATAAACGCCACGTCTTCGACGCCCTCTTGCAGGAACTGCCCCCCCACCGCCGACACGGATTCCGGCCGGGAGTTCAGGACCCAGTTGAAGATGGCGATATCATGGGTGGCCAGGTCGAAAACGCTGTTCACATCGCGCCGCACCGGACCGAGGTTGGTGCGGAGCGCGCGCAAATAGTAAATGCGTCCCGAGTCGCCGCTGCTGACCAACTCCTTCAGCTTCACGATACCCGAGTTGAACAAGAACACATGCCCCGTCATCAGCACGCGCTGCCGCGCCTCGGCCAACTCCACCAGCTCGGCGGCCGCTTGCGAGTCCGTGCAAAGCGGCTTTTCGCAGAGCACGTGCTTGTTCGCTGCCAAAGCCGCTTTAACCACCGGGTAATGGACCCGCGTCGGCACCGCCACCACCACCGCGTCCACCGCCGCCGTCTGCAACATCTCACGGTAATCCTGGAACACTTGCACGTGCGGATGTTGCTCCCGGATCGCCTCCAACCGATTGGAGTCCAAGTCGGCACAGGCGACCACCCGCGCATCCCGGATCTGCGAAAACACCCGCACGTGATTCGGACCCCATCGGCCGCAGCCAATCACGCCGATATTGATGACACTCACAGGCTCACCGGCCTTACAGGCTGTCCCCGAAGTCGGCCCGGAACTTGGCCACGAGTTTCTCCGGCCACGGGCTGGTAGGCTTCAGCTTGCCGCCGAAGAAGCGCAGCACGGGAGGTTCCTCGTAGAACTTCAGTCCGCCCACCAGTTTCCGGTTCTCATACAGCCAGTGCAGCCGGTCGGTCGCGTACTTGACCTGCGAGAGCGTGAACACGCGGCGCGGCATCGCCAGGCGCAGCAGCTCAATGTCGGCCAGCACGTCATTGCCATTGGCGTCGCGCACGCTGGAGATGGTCCCGCGCTCCATGCCACGCACGCCGGAAATCAGGAAGTAAGCCGACGCCAGCGCACCCGCAGGATACTCCTTTTGCGGGACGTGGGAAAGGAATTGCCCGGCGTCAATATGCACGCCCAGCCCCCCGGCCGGCGTTACCACCGGGACCCCCAGCCGCTCCAGCTCGCTGACCATGAACCGGATGAAAAGGGGCGATTGCGAGATAATCGTCTCGTCGAGCGTCTCGATCAACCCAATGGCCATGGCTTCCACCTCGCGGATGGACATGCCGCCGTACGTGTAAAAGCCCTCGAACAGCGGCACGAGGTCTTTCATCTTGTTGTGGATTTCCAGGCTGTTGGTGCAGATCCCCCCGCCCCGCGTCGAGCTGACCTTGCGGCTGGAGAAATAGGTCAGGTCAACCAGGCCGATCATCTCGTGCAGAATGTGCTTGATGGACTTGTTCTTGAACTCCGCCTCGCGCTGTTTGATGAAATAAGCATTCTCCCCGATCAAGCTGGCGTCGAGCACAATCATCAGGCCGTGCTTCTTCGCCACCTTCCTCACCTCGCGCATATTGGCGATGGAGAACGGCTGCCCGCCGATCAGGTTGGTCGAGGCCTCCAGGCGGATGTAGGCTATCTTGCTGGCGCCATACTTCTTGATGACCTCCTTCAGCTTGTCGATGTCCAGGTTGCCCTTGAACGGATGGCTGCTCTTCACCTTGAGCGCTTCGTCGGTGTAAATCTCCAGGATGGAGCCGCCGTTGATTTCAATGTGCGCCTTGGTGGTGGTGAAATGGTAGTTCATCGGCACCACGTCGCCGGGCTTGATAAACACCTTGGAGATGATGTTCTCCGCGGCGCGCCCCTGGTGTACCGGCAGATAATACTTGCAGTTGAACACTTCCTGGATCGCCTCCTCCAGCCGCATATAGCTTTGTGAGCCGGCATAGGCGTCATCCGCCCGCAGCATCGACGCCACCTGGTTGTCGCTCATCGCGTTGGTACCGCTGTCGGTGAGCATGTCGAGGAAGACCGTCTTGGTGGTCAAAAGGAACGTGTTAAACCCGCCCTCGACAATCGCCTTCAGGCGGTCCTCGATCGGGATCAGGTTCAGCTTCTGCACAATACGGACCTTATGCAATTCCAAGGGGATCTCCTCACCGCTGAAGAACTTCACTTTGTAGCTTTGATTGTTTGCCATGATAACTGCTTGCTCGGTTGTTAATTATTATGCGTGTTGGGAAATTGCGTCTTCTCGCTCACCAGCCAGAGGAGCGTTAGAACCAACACAATTCCGTCGCCGCCAAACTAAAAGCCCGACCCGTATCAAATCAAGGCTATTTCTGCTGATAGTATTGCTTACCCCGATCGCGGCGCCTATAGTCACTTTGTAATCCACAGGGTTAAGTGGGGTTTGAGCACGATATGAAAATGAAGCACCTGCGAAGGCGAGCGGCCTTTACGCTAATCGAGTTACTGGTTGTAATTGCCATTATCGCCATTCTGGCGGCACTGCTGCTGCCGGCGCTGGCCAAAGCCAAGGAGAAAGGGCAAAGGACTTACTGCCTCAACAACCTGCACCAGTTCAACCTGGCTAATCAAATGTACCTCAATGACTTCCGCGATCAGACCGTTGATTACAACGCGGGCGCAGGCTTGTGGATCGACCGGTTGATGGCCTATGCCGGCTCCACCCGCGCCACCAACTCCCAGCTCCGCGTTTGCCCGTGCGCCAACAAGAAGGGCTACACGAATAATGGATTGGATTATTATGGCACCTCCACCGCCTATTGGGGGCCCTTGTCCAGCTACTTTGGCACCGACGCGGGCTCGTATGGCGCCTATGCCCTCAACGCGTGGACTTATTCGGACAAGCCCAACTTCATTGGAGCGAACTACTACTTCGGAAAGCTGAGCACCGTCTTGAACCCCAACTCGGTGCCCTTAATCGGTGACGCGATGTGGATGGATGCATGGCCGATGTCGAGCGATCCAGTCCCCGTGGACCGCGTCAAAGGCGACCCGACTGGCTTGGGCCACTTTGGCCTGAACCGCCATAGCCAGGGCATCAACCTGTCCTTCATCGACGGCTCCGCTCGTTACGTGCCGGTGATCAAAATCAAGTATCTGCGCTGGTCCACGGACCCAAACTGGCAGGCTCAGTAACCGGTTCGCCAGCGGCCGGTTGGGGCCGCCGTTACTCGAGGGTGGGGCTGGCGATGCCGCCGAGCAGTTGGATTTCACCACCCTCTTTTTCGAACACGCCGTAGAACATGGACGAGCAATCGAGCCAGAGCGCGAGGCGGTGGAAGTCTTCGTTGGTCAGTTTGAGGTCATGGTGTCCCTTGTCCAGCAGCTCGATCAACTTCGAGGCCCGGGCACCGAAGCGGCCGGGGAAGGTGCGATAGCCGTCGCCATAACTGGTGAAGCCGTAGTTGACGAGGTTGTTGTAGGAGGCATACCACTTGTTCTGGATCGGCTCGCGGGCCAGGTTAGGGGCCTTGGCCCGGTTTTCCTTCTCCGCGTGGCACTTGACGCAATTCCGATCCAGCACCGGCTGAACCAGGCGCGGATAGCTGAACGGGTTCGAGCCATCCACGTCGGGCTTAGGCTCGGAAGGGGGCCGGCGCAGGGCCAACGGGACATTGGCCGACGGGACGGAAGCGCGCGACTTGGGTTCGTGGCAGCCCTGGCAAAGCAGGCGTTCTCCGGCGCGGACGTACGTGGCCGACCGCATGGATTGGATGGCCAGCCCGCGCTCGTCGAGGGCCTGGAAAAAGAGCTCGCGGTAGGCTGGCACTTTGAAGTGGGCGCTGCCGTCGGCTTCCACAGGCACGGTGCCTAGAACCCAGCGCGCTGGCACCACCGAATCACCCGCCTCGGCGATGCGTTTGCCGGTCTGATGCGGAGGCGCGCCAGACGGAACCGACATGGGCAGCAGTTGTAGAATACGGAGCTGCTTGATCTTCGTATCCTTCGGCCAGGCCTTGATACTGTCGTAAACATTCACCAACGCCATGGTCGCCTCCCCCGGGTGGCCCGGACTGACCGACTCACTCTTGTCCGACGCCAGACTGGCGGCGGTCGCCACCGGCGGCCGGACGGTCGGTCGCAGCGGCATGGGACTCAGGCAGCCGATATCCGGGTCACGATAGATCAGTTCCTTGTTGCCGAAGCTGTCCACCAGGTAGAGGCCGTAGGTGCCTGGGCGACGCTGGGTGCCGGTGGCATGCGCTATCTCAGCGTCATAGACGCAAAGGTAATAGTCCTCGCTCAGCGGCCAGGCGGTGCCATAGACCTCCCGGCCGCCCTGGCTTTCGGGGAAGGCGACCTCCGGGGTCAGGCGTTTCACCGGCCCCATGCCGTCGTCGTCCGCCACTTGCGGATCGATCACCACCAGCGAGCCGAACGCCTGCCCGTGGTGGGGGGAGGCCGTGGCCACATAGCGAGGCGAACCGGGGATCGGCCGGACGTTGAGCTCCATGTCCGGCCGCTTTTCGCGCGGCGCGAAGTTGCCGTGGAGGGCGCGCGAGTCGGTGCCCTCGAGGCTGGTCACCCAGGGAAAGTGAGCGGTGCAACCATGCCGGTCCACATAATCCCAGCGGGTATAAATGATGCGGCCGTCTTGGGTGACCGCCGGCTGCCACTCGTTGCTTTCGTGGAAGCTCAGGCAGTTAATGTCGCTGCCGTCGGCCGCCATGTCGTAGAGGTTGTACAGCGGGCAAACGCGGCCGCAGCGCAGGTAACCGCCCCGGCGCTCGCTGATGAAGGCGACGCGCCCGTTGGGCAGCCAGCAGGGATCAAAGTCGTTCCACGTGCCGTCGGTGAGCTGCCGCAGTCCCGTGCCGTCCACGTTGACCTTGAACACATGGTAGCAGCGGCCCTCGGCCCAGTGGCCGCGAGTGGGATCGGTGTGCCAGCGATGGCTCTTGTCGCCGGTACATTCCACGTAGGCAAACAGAATGGTCTTGCCGTCGTAGGACAGGCTCGGCGAGAGGAACGAACCGCCCTGGGCGTCCTCGCCGCTCAGGATCCCTTCACCGTTATAGGAAACCCGGGGCCCGCGCACCGGCCCCCCGGACAGTTTCTGCCCTTTCAAGCGACCTTCCTGGACGACCGAGTCCGCCAGCAGGTCCCGTATTTGCGGTTCAGGCCCGAAAGGATCGCGCAACACATAGAGGCCGCCCCCCGTGGCGGCCGTGATGCCGTAGAACTGGTCGCACATGTGGTCGTAGATCGCCCGGTGGCGTTTGATGAACAGAAGCTGGTCGAAGTTCAGCAGCGGGTTGGCGAAGGCGATTTCCCGGCGCACCTTGCAGAGCTGGGAGAACAGGGCCCGGCGGGCGTCGAGGTTGGTGGTGGCGGTGCTGGCACCGGCCTGCTGCAACCCGGCGAGCCGCGTCTCGAGCGGGGCCAGCTTGCCGGCGTCGCCGGTCGGCTTCAGATTGGCCAGGAGCGCGCCGGTGCGGCGCAGCAGGACATCGGCGGGATCGCGATCGGAATCGGCGATGAGCGCCTCCGGGCGGAACGTCTCCCGGGCGACGCCAGCGAACCTGGCGCGCTGGTTCAAATCCTGGCGGAGCGTTTGAAACTGGCTTTCCTCCTCCTCGACCAGGTTGACCCCGGCCGAGACTGCGCGGGCGGGAAGGGCGGCACAAAACAAGGCGAGCAGCATTCCTGCCCGCCGCAAAACAACTGGCAACCAGAGCATCATCATTCAGTCTTTCTCAGAGGATCCTGCTGCCCTTAGACGTTGCCGACCGCAGTATTCTTCAAAATACCCGGCTCGGAGTTTGAGAATGGTTCCCGGCATGTTACTTTCCAGCCATTCGCATGGTCAACACCGACAACAGACTGGCCTTGGGCACGGCCGCCGCCAGTTCCCCGTCCAGCTACGAGCAGCCTTTTTGGCAGCGCGCTGGCGCCAGTTGGCGCCAGTTGGCCGGGGGCATTTTCCGCGACGGCTTCAGCTTCGAATGGCACGAACTTGAGCCGTCCGTCGATCTGAACTGGGCCAACAGCTTTCACCCCGCCAGCGTCGAGATCTGCCTCAACCTGCAGGGCTCCGGCTGGGTTACTGCCGACGGCACCCGGATGAGCTTCGGCCCGGACACCGTTGCTTTCTTTGCCATCAACGGCGGTCACCTCAAAGCCCAGCGCCTCGCCGGCCAGCACCACCAGTTCCTGAGCGTGGAATTCTCGCTCGCCTTCCTCCAGTGCCGGCTCACGCCCCATGCGGCCCATCTTCACCCCCTGATAGGGCGCTGCCTCGCGGGCGACTCCCCCGTCGCGGGCTACTCTGATTTCAGCCCACTCACCCATCGGCACCGCGATCTCCTGAAATCGCTCTTGCACCCGCCCGTCCTGGCTGCCGCCCAGCGGCTCTGGTACGAGAGCAAGGCGCTCGAATTCGCCGCTGAGTTCTTCTTTTCCGCTAGCGAAGCCGAGCCCCTCTGCACCCGCGCCCAGAGGCTCGCGGCCGAGCGCGTCGCTCGGGCCAAGGCTGTCCTGCTGGAGAATCTCGCCGAACCGCCCTCCCTCGAAGAACTTGGCGCCCGGGTTGCCTGCAGCCACTTCTATCTGAGCCGCACCTTCACCCGCGAGACCGGCCTCACCCTCTCCCAATGGCTGCGCCGCGCCCGCCTCGAGCGCGCCGCCGAACTCCTTCGCACCCGCAAATGCAACGTCACCGAAGCCGCCCTCGAAGTCGGCTACTCCAGCCTCAGTCACTTCAGCCAGGCCTTTCACGAAATGTTCGGTTGTTGCCCCGGCCTTTACCCCTTGCGCACGCCCTCCCAGCAAACACCCGCGTCAAGACTCACCGCGGGCTCCTGAATCACTTCACTTTCTCAATTCGCCCCGCCCGGTAATCCCCCAGATACCGCTCCAGCAGGTTCTTCTGCTCCGCGTTCAGCTTCGACTTCCGGCCCATCTTCTCCAGCCAACGCCCCCAATCCGCTTCGCTGTAGTCTTTCGGTTCATGGAACTTGTGGCACTTCGCGCATTTGGCCACATACACCTTGCGCCCGGCCGCCGCTTCCTTAGGCGTCAGTTCATCGGCGCTGGATGGGCTCCCCGCGCACGCCAGCGCCGCCGTGAGTAACATAAACACGCGCCACATAAGCCGTTAGAATTCCAATCCAAACAGGAGCCGCACGTTTACCTTCTCATGATCCACCAGCTCCAGGTGGCTGTTCCCGTCCGTCGCCCCGTTGCTGTTCCAGCCATAGATTTGGGGCAGCACCGTCAGGGCCGCCCACCACTTGTCCCGGCGATAGCTCACCACCGGGCCCAGGAACAGCGCCGTGCTTTCAAACTCCTTGTAGTCCGGTACCAGCGTCTCATTCAGAAACTCCAGCCCCACCGACCAATGCCGGCCCAAGTCACGCGCCAACCCGAAACTCGCTCCCAGCTCGCCTTCGGTATCCCGCAGGTTGTTCGCCCACTCCGTCCCGTGGATCAGGTTGAAGGCCCACTTCCATTCCCCATACCACTGCCCAAGAATCACCTTCTCCTCAAGCTCGGCCGCCTCCCCCGAATACGTCCCTTCCAGGTAAAGCGTCAGCCCCACCTCCCGCCGCCCCCCGCCCCCCTCCCGCGCTGGATTCAGGAGGTTGAAGCGATTCTCGAGCGAAACCCCCTTCCAATCAAAACTCGACTCATTGGCCCCCGTGCCCGGGTGCTGAAAGCTCGTCGCCCGCTCGTTCAGATAAAGCGACACCGCGTAGCGGTCACTCACGCCATATTCCAGCTCCTGCCGCAGGTCCCATTGCTGGTAGTGGTTCTGCCCCACGGTTGCATTGCGCTGCGTTCCCAGCGTCACCCAGTTTTCCAACCCCAGCGATCCCGCTGCCGGCGTCTCCGGCTCATAGGTGTAGGTAAACCGGCGCTCATCCGCCCGCAACGAGACCGCCAGGACGCTTGTCACCAACACGCCTGCCGCGATACAGAAAATCAGATTCATGCCGCCCACCATAGGCAAATGGGGGCGCCATCCGCCTTCGCCGCCTTGCGAATTGTTGTCGCCCGGTTGCGTTTCCGCGCGCGACAGCAAAGCTGCCGCGGGCTGCCTGCCTCAAGTACGGGCGGCCTCCCAGGTTGAGACGGCAACCTGCTGCGATTAGGGAACTGGCGGACTACCAGTCCGCGCTACAGGCCGGACGCGACGCGCTCCGGCGTAGCGCCGATT
>SESF01018274.1_pt1 | contig 15229 bp, 14 predicted proteins | sample 3171521 | NCBI WGS metagenome assembly SESF01 (sample SAMN10866945, study PRJNA518727) | freshwater metagenome | biome: subpolar coniferous forest; feature: holomictic lake; material: water; isolation source: holomictic Lake 227, 6 m and 8 m depth | place: Canada: near Kenora, Ontario | collected...
GGGTATCGAGGAAGGCTTCAAAGCGTGGGCGGGCCGTCCGGTGCAGCGGACTGTCTGACCGGAAGGCATAGACCCAGAGATTGACATCCCAGAGCCTCAACGGTAGGCCTCACCACCATCTTCTGCTACCTCAAGCTGATCCCAGCTAAGGCCAGCCCTCAGCCCGCCCCCAGCGACCGAAAGAGGCAGGATACCGATAGCCTTGTCCTTTTCCAGCCTGGATTTAAGCCCCTGAATGATGAGTTCGGTCAGGGTAGTCGCTTCCGCAAGGGCACGGCGCTTGGCCTCGCGGACGACGGGATCGGGTAGATTCAAGGTAGTCTTCATGCATACATATGTATCACGATACAGATAGAAGTCAAGCTGCTTAATAAAAAACCGCCCCAAACGGAGCGGTATTCCTGGCCGGATCGCTGTCGGATCACTCAAGGTTCATTTCCCGGCTTTGAGCACCGTCACGCAGTTCGTCACCCCTGAGCCACCCACGTTGAATACGACCCCAATCGAGGGCGCCTTGGCCGGAGCTGCTCCGATGGGCACTCCAGTAAGCTGCTTGTGGATGAGGGCGTGCATGGATACTCCGGTGGCGCCGACAGGATGCCCCTTGGCCTTGAGTCCGCCTGAAAGGTTCACCGAGGGCCGGTCCTCCCGGCCAAAACGGCCCTTCGCGTAGTCTTCGCCAGAGTGGCCGTCGGCCGAGAAGCCAAGGGCCTCCGTGGAGAGGATCTGGTTGATGGTAAAGCAATCGTGTACTTCGGCCAGGTCGATGTCGCCAGGTGTGACCTTCGCCTCGGCAAAGGCCTTCTGAACCGCGAGCTTGCCCGCAGTCAGTTCGTACATGTTGGGCCGGACATGGATGGCCATGCGCTCGCCGACCTGGGCAAAGCCCGCTATCTCTGAGTATTTCTTGCCGGAAGCCTTCGCGTCATCAAGGCGCATGAGCACCACGGCAGCGGCTCCGTCGGAGATGAGGGAGCAGTCATGGAGGCGGAGGGGCTCGGCGATCATGGGGTTCTTCTCTTCAGGCAAACCCAGGATGGCATCGGCTGTTACCAATTGGAGCTTGTCGGAGGGGCCACCCTTCCCGAAGTGGGCAAGCGGATTGTCGAGGCCGTTCTTATAGCCGAGGGCCGCAACGGATGCGAGCTGGCGCCTGAGTTTCTCCTCGGAGATGCCATAATGCTTCGCATAGCCCTTGGCATACTCGGCGAAAAGCGCAGGAAAGGTCATGCCTGCAAGCCCTTCGGTGGGCCAGTGCGAGCAGGTGGCCAAGGCGTGCGTGACACCCTTGGTATCGAGGAGATTCATCTTTTCGACACCGAGCACGAGGGCAACCCGGGCGCGACCCGATTCGAGGGCGTAGATGGCCTGATACAGGGCAACAGAACCTGAGGCGCAGGCGTCTTCGACCCGGCTGAAGGGCTTGAAGCGGAGGCCGACAGGGTCGATTTCGGCAGCCATGGCGGCGATGTGCTCCTGGTTGGCGAAAAGACCTGGGGCGCAGCTGCCTACCCATACGCCATCGACATCCTTGGCTTCGATACCCGCATCGGCCAAGGCTGCCTTGCCGGCCTCGTTTATCAGTTCGTAGATGGAAACAAGGTCAGTCACCTCGCCGGTTTCCTTGTTTTTCTTGACCAGGTTTCCGAACTTTGTATTGCTGGCGCCAATAATTGCAGTTTTGCCCATGACGAGCCTCCCCTGGCGTGAGATATGAATCAACTCTCAATCCCCGGGAAAGAATATACTGCTTTAGCCATTCCCGCAAGAGGAAAGCCTGGCGATCAGGCACGGGCCTTCTCCACCATCCGGCGCACAGCCCAGGTAGCCACGTCGTTCGCGTAGGATCCGCGCCCGAAGCCCACGTCGTAGCCAAGCTCCACCGCGAGCTTGTTCGAGATCCTCGGCCCTCCTGCGACGCAGACATAGCGGGAACGCTCGCCCCGAGCTTCGAGCAATTCAACCAACTCTGTCATGTTTGCGATATGGACGTCCTTCTGCGTGACGACCTGCGACACAAGGAGGACGTCCGCCTTCACCTTGGCCGCGAATTCCACAAGCTTTTCGTTCGGAACCTGGGCTCCAAGATTGTAGGTCTCCAGCATGGGATAGCGCTCGAGTCCGTAGTGATGGTTGAAACCCTTCATGTTCATGATCGCGTCGATCCCCACCGTATGGGCATCGAAGCCCGTGCAGGCGCCGACAACAACCACCTTGCGCCCGATGTTGGCGCGGATGTAGTCGTTGACCTCATCCATCGACAACGAAGCCCCCCCGCCGGCTGCGTCTGGCACCACTGCGTCGAAATCGATGCCCGTACCAGCCTTCGCGTAGGCAACGAAGAAGGTGAACTCGTCAGACATTGCTGCTGAATGCGCAACCTCGCAGTCGTGAAAGCCCCAGGAACCCACGAGTAACCTTGCAGCCTCCAGGGCCTTGGGTCCGTCGGGCACCGGGAGGGTAAAGGATAGCTGGACCTTGCCATCGTCGAGGGTGTCTCCATAGGGTCGTACTATTTGTGCCATATTTCTACTCCTTCCCGCCGGATCCCCGGGATGGGCCAACCAGGCCAAGGCCCTTGCGCAGGCCGTCCTCGACAGGGTTCCAGTAGTCGGCCCCCTTTTCCATAAGCCCGTCAAGGCCCTTGCCCCCGTCCCGGGGGCGCTTCACCCCGGCGAACTGGCCCGCGGCGATGGCGTCGAGGAGGCCCTGGCGCTCGACCTCGCCAAGGAAGGCGACTGTCTGCCCGAGGACTTCGTGTGCCCTCTTCACTATTATGCCATCCTTCCTGAACTCGATCTCGTCAGCCAGCGAGGAGATGCTTCCCATCACGTAGCGGGCATTCTCCACGGCGATGAAGCGATCCATCATGAAGGGCGTATGGATGGCCTCGGTAAGCATGCCAAGGAGGTGGATTCCCTGACCCGTGGCCTTCGACACGAAGTTGAACAGCGTATCCATCGCAAGGCCCTTGAAGATGTCGCCGGACATGAATTTGGTAGGAGGCATGTACTTGAGTGGGTGATCGGGAAATATCTCCCTGGCCATCTGGGCCTGCGCGAATTCGAGGAGAAAGCCGTCCTTCAGTGTCGGGTCCATCTCGAAGGCATGGCCGAGGCCCATCTGCCTGGCGGGAAGTCCCGCTGCGTAGGCAAGGCGCTCGTTGAGGAACTGGCTAGCCAGGACCGTGTGCGCGCTCTCTACCGCGTCGCTGGTGGTCAGGTAGTTGTCCTCTCCGGTGTTGATGACTATACCTGCCCAGGCATTGATCATGCGGCTGAAATTCTGGTCCACGAAGGTCCTATAGGGATTGATGTCGCGGAAGAGGATGCCGTACATCGAGTCATTGAGCATCATGTCGAGGCGTTCGAGGGCGCCCATGGCGGCTATCTCCGGCATGCAGAGGCCCGAGGCGTAGTTGGTCAGCCAGATGTAGCGGCCTTCCTTCTCCGAAACAGCGTCAAGGGCGGCACGCATGATACGGAAATTTTCCTGCGTCGCGTAGGTACCGCCGAAGCCCTCGGTGGTCGCCCCGTAGGGCACGTAATCAAGAAGGCTCTGCGCGGTGGTGCGGATGACTGCGATGACGTCAGCACCCTGTGATGCCGCGGCCCTGGCCTGCTTGACATCCTCGTGGATGTTGCCAGTTGCAACGATCAGGTAAAGGAGGGGATCGTTGTTCTTTCCCTTCCAGCGCTCCATCATCGAGTCGCGCTTCGCACGCTTGGCCGCCACGAGATCGAGGCCCGCCTTGGCGAGCTCGAGGCCGCGCATCCTGATGGCCCCCTCGTCCCCGAGGGGAAGGTCGCCGATGCGAAGGCCCGCTGCCACCTTCGCATTGAGACCCGCGGAGCTTTCACCCGACCGCATGAGCGCGTTGACATACCAGCGAAGCGCCCCGCCGGGAAGGCGGCCGGAGTTCCCCAGCTGGTCGACGATGAGGTTCGGCACCGGAACGCCATCGGGATCGGCTCCATCGGCGCCGACCAGCCTGAGGGTCGCCCGTTCGACAGTGACCGTCGTGTTGCGCCCGACGAACTCGAGCACTGGCCCGGCGATCTGCCTCGAGAGTTGCCTGGCCTCCGCGATCTTCTCCCCTGATAGTCCCAACTTGTTCTTCATTTCCGGCATTGCCCCTGTCCTTGCCGCCCCGGGCGGGCGAGTCGATGATAGTCCCCGGCCCGCGCGACGATGCGAGGATCCAGGCCCAGGAGTTCGGCGATGGCGATGGCGTCCGACGCCCCGTCCTCACCCGAATCCTCGATCAATTCATATCTCATGAGGGCATTCACCCGCCCGACGAGGTCTCCACCACCCCTGCCCTCCGCTACCGCGCGCAGAGCTGCCCCGCGGTCGAGGCCGCTCATCCTGAGCATGCGTACGCCTTCGAGGCGCGCGACCCCCCTGAAATGCGTCGAGAACAGGCACTTCATTCCAGCCCGGGCGGCGACATGCTCGAGGATGGCCGAAAGGAGGGCTTCGGCCTCGCCCGAGCTCGTAGTCCGCGCGAACTCGTCGAAGGCCAGGAGGGCACCTGGCCTGGCCAGCTCGTTGGCCTCGACAAAGGAACGGATCTCGCGGCCAAAACCAGAGAGACCGCCCGCGTCCGAAGCCCCGCCGCTGACTTCTCCAAGGTAGTGGATGAGGGGATAGACCGGGCCGCTCCACGAACGGGCAGGCAGGTGAAACCCCGACTGCGCGAGGATCTGGAGGAAGAGGACAGTCTCCAGCACCACGGTCTTCCCCCCCATGTTGGAGCCGAAGACGAGGGCGGCGCGCTCAGGAAGGGAAAGATCCAACGCTGAATATCTCTGGCCCCCTTGGCCACACTCGCGTTCCAGGGGGATGAGGCGGCCAGAGGCGATCGAGAGGTCCTCGCCTGCAATGAATCGCGGCCGTACGAAGCTGCCGCCTGGAACAAGGGCAGCGCGCGCGCGCGCGAGGTCGAGTACGGCAAGGCAGCGGACGCAGCGTCCGAGAGACTCCGCCTCGGCAGCCGTGGCGGCCGAGATCCGGAGAAGAACCTCCGCTTCCACCTCACGCTCGCGGGCCAAAAGGAGGGCCTGCCTGTCACCGAGGTCCAGCATCGCAGCGTCGGCGCGTGGCCTCACCTGGTGCGAAAGCCCATCCCAGGGAGATGCTTCGAGGAGTCCCGCAGCCATCCCGGCGCTGACCCTGGCGTCACCGACAGGCAGGACGATGAAGTCCCGCCCTCCAAAAGTCAGGCCCGTCGATTCAAGGAGGGCGACATCCAGGGACTCACGTGCCTCGGCTGACTCTTCCTCGATGGCAGCGATGGCTGAGCGCAAGGGTGGCAGGCGGTCATCGAAGGCCCCCCCTATGGCAAAGGTCTCGCCCTCCCCCCCTCCCGCATCGAGGAGGGAGCGGAGGGCCATGGGCGCTTCGGCCATGCCGAAGGCCAAGAGGGCTCCCTCATCGAGGAGGGACATGATACCCGAATAATTGTAAAGAAATTTTCTGATTGCCTGGATCTCTACAAGGTCGAGGGGACACTCGAGCCCCCCGGGGCTCTCAGGCAGGCGCACTGCACGGCCCAGATGCCAGGCGATCCGGTCGAGCGCAGCCTCCCTGCCAGCAGCGCGCAGGCGCCCATCGAAGGCCATCCAGGCTTCGCTTTTATCGAGGATGGCCTCGATCGAGGCAGCGTCCCCGTACACGACCCTGGCCTCGCGATGATCCCGTCCCCAGGGCGTGAGCGGTTTCCATAAGGCAAGGAAATCGTCGACCCTCGAGAAGGCCCGCGCCGGCAAAGTGGCGACAGGGGGCAGGAAGCCCGGCACGGAACCCATCCGGGTGTCTTGCATGGCCGGCTCAGGCAGCATCCGGAACCTCGTAGGGGCTTGCAAAAAGCAGGTCTTCGGGAATGGAATTACCAATTGCATCGAGAACAACCCCGGCTTCGATGCCCCTGTGCGAGACCACAAAGCCGCCAAATCCTACCTTTCTCCTGACAGCCAGGCTCCGCGTTCGGAGGAAGATGGACAGCCCCTGGCCGCCCAGGAAGACCTTGGTGAGGTCATCGACCAATACGGTCGTCGCCCAGGGTGGCAGGCTCCCGGCAACGGCGGCGGTAAGGGGGCCATCGAGGGACAACAGGCCTGCCCTGCCCTCCTCCTCCTCAAGCGTCGGCAGGGTCGACAGCGCGAGGGTCCTGTGCATCCACGAGAGGGTCGGGGCAAGCCCTGCACGATCGACCATGATGGCTGCAAGGAAGCGTGCGCCCGCCACGCTCGCCACCTGGGTCACCCGATCCAGGGCCCCGTCGACGAGAACGGAGGACGCAGCCCATTCATCCCTCATGATTGTTACAGCTTCGGCGAGGGCCTCGTTGGAGTCGGGGCCCACGAGAACGGCCTCGCCAGCCCGTCGTGCGCGCACGAGGGCGAGCCTGCCAAGGGCGCCGCTCCCCGACAGCGGCGCAAGGACCTCAGGCATGAGGCCTGAGCCTCGAAGCCAGGCCCCGGTACCAACGAAGATCTCCCCCGGCTCGACATGGATGCGGGGACCCTCGCCGCGTGGCCTCGCCTGCGACCCCTCCCGCCCTGTCGCGCCCTCCCCGAGAACCTTCGCGCTCCCCTCGAATCCGACTGCCAGGAAGGCGGGGCGTTCCCCCTCTTTCCTGAGCAGGGCAAGTGCCGCATTGAGGAGGCTGGTCTTTCCCGAGGAACGGCCAGGACCGGTCAGGAAGGTGACGCGGCCGGCGAAGTCGCCTGGGCCGAGCTGTCGCACCCCGGACCTCAGTGACCGCCCTTGCGGGGCCTGTCCTGCCGGCCTTCCATCGCGATGGAAGCGCTGCGGTCTCCGCGAACGAGGTTGGCAGGCTCGATCGTCTTCTGGCTGCCCTCGAGGAGGCGCGCTACGCCACAGGTGGGCCTGAGCCAGGGCTCGTCGTCGCAGATGCGGCACTGTCCGCAATCCTCGGCGTACTGGCCCGGCTCGTCGTAGGTCGTGATCACACCCTCATAATTGCGAAGGACGACACGCTTTTCGTTCGAGGTAATCAGGTAATTGGGCATGGCGGGGGTCTTCCCGCCGCCGCCTGGTGCATCGATCACGAAGGTCGGCACCGCGAGGCCCGAGGTGTGCCCGCGCAGGTTCTCGATGATCTCGATGCCCTTCGAAACACTCGTGCGGAAGTGGGAAATCCCCCGGGAAAGATCGCATTGGTAGATGTAATAGGGGCGGACCCGCACGGTCAGGAGCTTCTGCACAAGTTTTTTCATGAGGGTCGGACAGTCGTTCACGTCGCGGAGGAGTACGGACTGGTTGCCCAAGGGTATGCCCGCATCGGCGAGCCTGTCGAGGGCCGACTTCGCGTCGGCCGTGATTTCCTTGGGGTGGTTGAAGTGCGTGTTCACATAGATGGGCTGGTACTTCCTGAGCATGGCGACAAGCCCGTCGGTAATGCGCATCGGCATGACAACCGGAGTCCGGGTACCAATGCGGATGATCTCCAGGTGGGGGATGGCCCGGAGGCGCGAGAGGATGCCCTCAAGCTTGTCATCGGAGAGCACCAGGGGGTCGCCACCCGAGACGATGACGTCCCTGATGATCGGTGTTTTCCGGATGTAGGCGATGGCCTTCTCGATGTTCTCCTCGTTCATGGTCACGTCGTCCTCGCCCACAAGGCGCCGCCTGGTGCAGTGGCGGCAGTTCATTGAGCAGATGTGCGTGACCAGGAGGAGGGCGCGGTCGGGATAGCGGTGCGTCAGGCCCGGCACCGGCGAATCGGCGTCCTCGTGGAGGGGATCGTCCGAGTCGCTCTCGTCGTCATGCGTCTCCGGGAGACGGGGGATGGCCTGGAGGCGAACGGGGCAGACCGGGTTGACCGGATCGATGAGGCTCGCATAGTAGGGAGTGATGGCCATCTTGAAGCGTTTTAGCACCTCGGAAACGTCGGCCTTGTCAGCGTCGGAAAGTGGAACAACCTGGGCGAGGGTCTCCACGTCCTTGATGTCATTCCGCATCTGCCAGCGCCAGTCGTTCCACTGGCCTGGCTGGACGTCCTTGTACAGGGAAATGCGCCTGTAGTCATGGCTCAGATACTGCTGCATGGGTCTATCCTCGTAGTTTCAGGTAATTACGAACATCATCCGGCGTAGCCGGTTCCAGCTGGGCTTCGCGGGCGATGCGCGCTGCACGTTCCACCAGTTCGGCGTTGGATTTTGCCAGTCGGCCCTTCGCGTAGAACACGTTGTCCTCGAAGCCGACCCTGATCCAGCCGCCGGCGGCGATGGCTCCGTACTGGGCGGACAGGCTCGATCGGCCAATGCCCATCACGGTGAAGTCCGCACCCGCCGGCTTTGCGCGCTTCATGGCCTCAAGGTTGTCGGTACTCCAGGGAAGGGCTGCGGGAACGTTGAGCACAAAGCCGTAATGGTAGGGACCCTCGAGGAGGCCCTCCTTGATGAGGATGTGGCTCGCGTATACGTGTCCGAGGTCAAAGCACTCGAGGGTCGGACGGACCCTATGCTCCCGGAAGGTCCTGGCGAAATCGCGCATCACCGGAAGGGTGTTGACGATGTATTCGTTCCCGAAGTTTACGGTGCCACAATCGAGGCTGGCCATCTCCGGCTCAAGGAGGGCCACCGGCCTGAGGCGTTCCTCGGCCGTGTCGCCGACTGCGCCCCCCGTGGTGATCTCGATTACGATATCAGTCTTCCGCCTGACCGCCTCGATCACTTCCTTGAAGCGCCCTGGATCCTGGGTGGGACTTCCGTCAGCCTTCCGGACATGGAGGTGGAGGATGGCCGCGCCTGCCTCCCGGGCTTCCACCGCCGTCCTTACGAGCTCCTCGACGGTGATGGGCAGGGCCGGGTTCTGCTCCCGGGTCGTCTCCGCCCCCGTGCAGGCGCAGGTAATTACGATCTTTCCGTCCAGCATGGGTCGCTCCTTTTTTGTATGACAGCCCCGACAAGCCTATCTGACGTACTGCTCCTCGAAGAGCTTCCGGAGCTTCGGATTCTCGCGGAGTTCCCAGAGCGTGATCTCGGCGTGGTCCTTGGTGTAGCCATTGCCGATGATCATGTTCACGTCCTTGCCGATGCCCTCGGCGCCGAGGGCCGCCCGGGTGAAGCTCGTGGCCATGGAGAAGAAGTAGACCGTACCGTCATCGCGGACAGGAAGGATGGAAGCCATCTCCGTACCCTGGATATTGACACAATTGATGCAAAGATCGACTTCCCTGCCCTTGTTGGCGATGAGGGTGCGCTCGAGGACCTCGAGGGGCCTGGTCGCGTCGGCTACCACGATCTCATGACAGAGATTGAGCTCCTCGAGGACCTTTCGGGAGCGGTCGCTGTGGATGTTGGCGATGACCCGGCCGGTGGGTCCGACGCGCTTCATCGCCTCGTAGCAGCACAGCACACCGGACTTGCCGCCGGCCCCGAGTATCAGCACGGACATGCCGGGCTTCACGAGCTTGGCGGCCTGGGCAGGAGCCCCTGCCACGTCGAGGGCTGCCAGCGCGAGCCCCTCGTCCATGTCGGTCGGCAGCTTCGCGTAGATCCCCGACTCGAAGAGTATGGCCTGGGCATCGACCTCAAGGCGGTCGATTTCCGGATGCACCTTGAGGATCTTGTTGATCTTGAGGGGGGTGAGCGACAGGGAGACGAGGGAGGCGATCTTGTCGCCCACCCTGAGGTCGCGGTCCTTGAGCGCCGAGCCGATCTTGGCCACCCTGCCGATGAGCATGCCACCCGAACCGGTGACTGGATTCTGCTGCTTACCGCGCGCTCCGACTATCTCGAGTACCTTGGCCTTGATCTTTTCAATATCTCCGCCCGCCTCCTCCTCGATCTGGGTAAAGGAAGCTGAGTCTATGTTGAGGGCGATGACATCTATGAGGATTTCATTGTCCCAGACCACGGACATGTCATTGTTGACCTTGTTCGCCGTCTGGGGGAGGGCTCCGACCGGATCGATGACGCGATGCGTCCCGTACTTATTGCCGAGTGCCATCGGTTTCTCCTTGAAATAAGCTCCCGCGACAGAAGCGCAACCCATGGCCTGCTGCCCAGAAGATTGCGCCTACCGGCGATGCGGAAATAGAATCTGAGGGGCAAATCATATAGCGCCCAGCCACTCAGCTGTCAAGAAAATAGGGACGATTTGCTTCGACCGGGCGCAGCAAACAGAACAGGCCACCGGATGGGTGGCCTGTTTCTTCGAAAGGGGGAATTCCTAGAGGATGAACTTGGCGCCGATTGTCACCTTGTAGGGCGGGAGCATCGTTGCTGTGAGCTGGTTCGTCGCAAGCGGATCCCTGTAGTTGGGGATTTTAGTAGGATTGCCATACAGGTCGGTCGGTCCATCAAGCTGCGTGCTGAGGGCGCTGACGTAGGCGAGCTTGGCGAAAACACCCAGGCCGCCAAGGTTTATGCCCAGGCCTGCCGATCCGTACCAGAAAATGGTGGCCGAGATGGGGAAATCGTTCTGCATGTTTACATCAGAATAATCGGAGGCAGTGTAGCCCCCTCCGACTTCCACAAAGGGATCGAGGAAGAAGCGGGCACCGAAGAGATGGTACGAAACATAGCCGGTAGCGTCATAGACCATCCAGCTATTGCCGAAATAATCGATAGGGAAGGAGAAGGTGCCAGATCCGCCAAAGCCGAGATTGCCAAAGGCCAGCTCTACGAAACCGCCGACATACACACCGTCGCCTTTCTGGAACTGGTTCAGCAGCACGTTGGGATCGTTGACCGCATCATTTAGATCACTTTCACCCAAGTGAAGATCACCCGTGGCGCCGAACATGAGCTGGGCGCTTGCGCCGCCAGCGATAAGCGCCACAAAAAAGGCGACAGCCAGAAGTTTTTTCACGGAATATCCTCCTCATTGAGCGTAAACGCTCAAGTGCCACTATATCCCGTGACCATGCGGAAGACAAGCAATATCGCGACACAAGTGACAATATCATCGGGGTCAGATGAAGCATCGGGAACAAGCAGCAGCGGAGTTTCCTTGACCGCCGCGCTTCCAGCGATTAGTCTGTGCCGATCCTTTGCTTCCACTCCCAAGGAGGACCTTGCATGAGAAAGATACTGGCCATCTGCACGATGGGGCTCGCCTTTTCCTTTGTCGCGGTTTCCGCGGCTTCGATCGAGGAGCTCAAGGCGACCTATGACACGGCAATCAAGGCCGCAGCCGCTGCATCCTCGGACTATTCGGCCAACTGGAAGGCCGCCCAGGCGGCACGAAAGTACGGGGACCAACTCGTCAGTGATGAGCAGGCCAACTGGAAACCCACGGCCAAGGCAGTCGCCAAGGACGGGATGAAGTACGGCGAGATAGCCTTCAAGCTCAACGACAGCGGGATCGAGGGCTGGTACTGGTATGGCCTGTGCGTCGGAACCTACGCCGACTGTGTCAGCATCTTTACAGCCCTGGCCGAGGGGCTCAAGGACAAGACCCAGAAGGGCTTCGAGAACGCCTACCGCTCGAACAAGTTATACGACAACGGCGGCCCGATCCTGGCGCTCGGCAGGTTCTGGCAGACCATACCCGGGATCGCGGGACAGGACCGGAAAAAGGCCGAGCAGCTCTACAACGAGTATATCGACCTCGCCGCAAAGGGCAGCCTGCCCGATCCCAACTCCGACGCCTGGTACTTCCGAGGCGAGCTGTACAAGGATACAAAGCGCGTCGATCTTGCCCGCACCGACCTCACCAAGGCCGTTTCGATGGGCAACAAGGGCGCGAAGAAGGTCCTCGACGGCCTGAAATAGGGTCCCTACCTCCTGAATCGATCCAGCCGCCCTGGGGTCTCACCGGGGCGGCTTTTTCTTGTCCGGGCGAAGACAGGCGCAGCGGATCAGCGCAGCGAGTCGATCGCCGCCGCCATCTTTTCGAGCGCATCCTTGAGGGTCGACCTCGGGCAGGCAAAGTTGAGACGGAGAAAGCCTGCCCCGCCCAGGCCAAAGGTTTTCCCGTCGTTGAGGGCGACGCGGGCCTTTTCCAGGAAGAAGCGGAAGGGGTCCACGATCCCGCGTTCACGGACGAGGGCTCCAGCGTCGAGCCAGGCCAGGTAGGTCGCTTCGGGGTGGCTGGACCTGAGAAGGGGCATGCGCTCGCGGATAAAGTCCGAAAGGAAGTCCCGATTGCCAGCGAGGTAGGCCAGAAGCTCCCCGAGCCACTGCTCGCAATTGCCGGAATACGCAGCCTCGGCAGCCACAAGGGAGAGGCTTGAGCAGTGGAGGGTCATGCGATCTGCCACCCGCGTGAAGGCCGAGCGGAGGGCCGCGTCGGGAATGATAGCGAAGCCGCAATACAGTCCCGCAATGTTGAAGGTTTTTGAGGGCGCGACGAGGGTGATGCTGCCTTTGGCTATCCCTGCCGAGGTGGCGGCCACGGGTCGGTGCCTTGTGCCGTCAAGGAGGAGTTCGGCGTGGATCTCGTCAGAGACCACGACGGCCCCCCTGCCGATGGCTGTTTCCGCCATCCTGAGCTGCTCGGCCTCCCCCCAGGCCGCTCCCACGGGGTTGTGCGGGTCGCAGAGGAGGAACATCGCGGTACGGGCGCCGCCGGAGCCAAAGGCTCCCTCGAAGGCAGCCCAGTCGATGCGATACCGCACAGGGCCCGCGGCGGGATCCAGCTCAAGCTGTGCATCCTGGCGCAGCAGGCCCAGGCCCTCGCCGAGATCATTGAAGGGCATGTACACCGGGGGCTGGACAAGGTAGCCCTCGCCCCGGGAACAGAGGGCATGTGCTGCTGCCGTGAATCCGCTCACGAGACCGGGCACCGTAACAACCCAGGCGGGATCTACATCCCAGGCGTAGAGCCTCCCCATGCGGGCCGCAACCGCCTGGCGGAGAGCGGGACTGGCATCTGCATAGCCGAAGATCCCGTGGGCAACAGCCCTCTGGAGGGCTTCCAGGATGGGGGCGGGGGCACGGAAGTCCATGTCAGCCACCCAGAGCGGCAGGACATCACGGCCGTAGCGGGTCCATTTTGTCGAGTCGCTGTCCCTCCGCTCGATGACTTCACTGAAATCGATGCCCATGGAATCTCCCGGAGGCGTGTCGGATTATGTCCTACATATGACGCGCCATGGCGACCCTAAAGCCTGGGGGCCAGAAGCTGCAAGGCTCCTGCAAGCTTTTTTGGGTTGCGCGATGACTGAATCGTCGCGTATACCTATGAAGGAAATCGAACAAAAGCCACTGTGCGGTCCGGCAAGGGCTGGAAGCTCTCGGCGAATCGAATACCCCACGGCGTTTCAAGGAGTGTCCCTGATGAAGAGGAAGGTGCAGACCCCGCTTGTCGAGCTTGACGGCGAGGGTATGGGATATATTGACGTGCAGGTTACCAGGGGCTGGGTCGCAGGACCATCCTTCGGACGCGTGGCCCAGCAGCCACCACTGTCCATATAGGGCGGGGACCGACATGGGCAAGGATTCGCTTTCCATCACGGACAACAGGACAGGCAAGGTCTATGAGATCCCCATCGTCGACGGCACGATCAGGGCCATCGACCTCCGCGCCATCAAGGCTGGCAAGGATGACTTCGGCCTCCTCACCTACGACCCGGCTCTGCTCAACACGGCAACTGCACGGTCGGCCATCACCTACCTCGACGGCGACGCGGGGATCCTGCGTTACCGGGGCTATCCCATCGAGCAGCTGGCGGCACACTCCACCTTCATGGAGACGGCCTACCTCCTGATCTTCGGGCAGCTCCCGAACAAGATCCAGCTTGAGCAATGGGCCTTCGACATCAACCACCACACCCTCCTCCACACCAATGCGCAGCGCCTCATCGAGAGCTTCCGCCACTCGGCCCACCCCATGAGCGTGTTCATCGGAGCGATAAGCGCCTTGGGCTCGCTGTATCCAGACTCGCGGCACACCCATGATCCGGAGAACCGCCTCCTCCAGGCCAAGCGCATCATCGGAAAGGTGGCGACCGTCGGCGCCTTCACCTACCGCATCAACCAGGGCTGGCCCCTCAACCTCCCCGACGACGAACTCGACTACATCGGCAACTACCTCCGGATGATGTTCCGCATGAACGAGCACCACTACTATCCCGACCCCATCCTGGTGAAGGCTCTCAACGTCCTGTTCATCCTGCACGCCGACCACGAGCAGAACTGCTCGACGAGCACGATGCGGGTAATTGGTTCTTCCCAGGCCGATCCCTACTCATCGCTCGCTGGCGCGGCGGCGGCCCTCTACGGCCCCCTCCACGGCGGCGCCAACGAGGCAGTCCTCACGATGCTCGAGCAGATCGGTGGCATAGGCAGGGTGTCGGCCTTCATCGAAGGCGTCAAGCGCGGCGAGGCCAAGCTCATGGGTTTCGGCCACCGCGTGTACAAGAACTTCGACCCCCGCGGGCAGATCATCAAGAAGATGGCCCACGAGGTCTTCGCGTTCACCGGCGCCAGTCCCCTCCTGGACATTGCCCTCAAGCTCGAGGAGATCGCCCTCCACGACGAGTACTTCATCTCCCGAAAGCTCTACCCGAACGTGGATTTCTATTCCGGCCTCATCTACCAGGCCATGAAGCTGCCGACGAACATCTTCACCGTCATGTTCGCCATCCCGCGCTCGGTGGGCTGGGTGGCGCAGTGGATGGAGATGATGGAGGACGAGGACCTCAAGATCGTCCGGCCGCGCCAGATCTACACCGGCGAACCGGCGCGCGAATACACGATGATCGAAGAACGGAAATAGCCGTACTGGCCAGACGCGCCGGGCTATTGAGAGGGTCGTCCGGAAGGGCGGCCCTTTCTTTTGCGAGGAGCTCCAGATTGCGCCAAGCGCATGAAATTTCCGGCCTCCTTGGCCGCGGCATCCTTGGCCGCGGCATCCGCGACCGAGACCTCGAGGCCGAGGGCCTGATCGTCGCCGAGGGGCGCCTCCTGGTGGAGCGCCTTCTTGCCTTGCGCGAGCCTGGACTGCTTGGCGTCTACGCGACGGAGGAGGCGGCAGCCCGGTTTGCTTCCCTCGTCGCTGACCGCTGCCCCCTCGTGGCCCTTTCGGAGGGGGAGCTCTCCACGATGGCCGGTTACCCCTTTCACCGGGGTGTCTTCGCAGTAGCCCGGCGCCCGCCCGCGAAAGATGCGGCGTCCCTTGTGGAGGAACTCCTCGCTGCCCGTATGCCTCCCCTCCTGCTCCTGCCGGAGACGCGGGACCAGGAAAATCTCGGATCCCTTGTCCGGAGCGCCGCCGCCTTCGGCCTCGGGGCTGTCCTTCTCGGACCGAC
>SESF01025953.1_pt1 | contig 15227 bp, 11 predicted proteins | sample 3171521 | NCBI WGS metagenome assembly SESF01 (sample SAMN10866945, study PRJNA518727) | freshwater metagenome | biome: subpolar coniferous forest; feature: holomictic lake; material: water; isolation source: holomictic Lake 227, 6 m and 8 m depth | place: Canada: near Kenora, Ontario | collected...
TTTCCACACCACGGTGGACCGTCCCGTCAGGTCAGTAGTGGCGGCGCGCAGGCGGTAGCGGCCAGGCTGCTCGACGGTGAACCGCGTCTCGACTACTGCGGAGCCGCCAACGTCTCCCAGCGGGGTTATCACCCGACCGAGAAGCTGACGGTAATCTTCGGCACCTGGACCGAACAGCTCCCAAAGCACCAGGACATTGTGATAAACGCCGTGCCGGTCGGCGCCGCTGGTGTAATAGACCGGGGCCGAACCCTCCGTGACGCGCGCGTGGGCTGCGAACGAACGCGGGCGCGCGCCGGTTCCACTGGACAGCTCGACAGTCAGTCCCGGCGGTTTGCCGGGCGGACGCTCCGGCAGGCGCGGACTCTTGCGCAAAGCGTGCTTTCCCTCTGCGGTTACCTCCACACGCCCGTCTTCGCGGACGCGCACGACTTCCCGGTAGCCGTCCAGCTTTAACCCGTCCAGGTCCCAGAGCAGGTCGAAGCCGACACCACCTCGCAGACAGCGCTCGATTTCGGTGAAGCAGTTGCCCATGACCTGCCGGTAGCGAATGCCGTAGCGGTTCGTGCGTTCGAGATTCAGTTCCCCCAGCCCCCACAAATTGCCGCGTCCCATCTGGGTGTGGCCAAGGTCGTACCCGGGAGGCAGGAGAATAGCGACCTCTGCGGCTCGCTTGAGTCGCGGGAGATTCCGATCCGGATGACCTTGGACATGCGCCTGAAGATGCCGCGCCAGCGCCAGGTATTCGCTGTAAGGCACGCAGGCCAGTTGGTAATTGTCCCAAAAGAAGAAATGCGTCGCGCCCAGATCGTAGGCATGGGTGAGCAGCCAGGGGGCATCGGCACGATCCACCGCCCCGTAGATACTCAGGCCCCACTCCTTGTCCGCCGCCCGGGCTGCCCCGCGCAGAAAACCGAACACGATACCCCCGAAGTCGGCGGGATCTTCCGGCGACAACTGGCAGCCGTAAACCATGTTCATTTCCGGCAAGGTGCGCCGCGATCCCAGCCGACCGGGCGGTTCAAAGACAATGGCGCGCGGCCCTCCCCTGGGCTCGGCCGTCAGCTCCCACGCCGCGGAAGCGATCATCGTCTCCCAGCAGTAGATGTTGGCCTGCGGAAAATCCATCGTGCCCAGATCCACGTCGCCGCGCGACCGCAGGCCCTTTAGGAAAGCCGTGGGCGCGCCTTCGGAAACCGCCTTGTGATAATGCCGTTTGAATTCCTCCAGAACGATCTGTGGGGTCAGGGCGCGGCGGAACTCGGCGTCCTTCGCGAGCCGGGGGCGGATGTCGTAATCGCGCGTGCTGACGGCCGGCTCGTCGAGAAACAGCGCCGCACCGAGATAGGTGCTGCGGTACAAGCACTCCGGAAACAGCACGTCCTTGCCGCCAATCCCCCAGTAGAACACCGGCTCGTCTTTCAGCCAGCCCGCCTGTTCGGCATCCACACGGAAGCAATTCAGCCCGGCCCGGATCATCTCGCCGTAGTTGTCCCGGGTGAGGCGGACCATTTCGTAATCTGACCCATCGAAGCGGCGCGTGTCGTCCTTCGTGCGGGTGTTGCTCGGCACGCCGACGAGCACGTCGGGCCTCAGGGCGAGCTTCCGGATGTCGCGCGGGGCAGGAAAGGAGACCTGCTGATTGGTTGATTCCAGCACGTAAGGCTGGCCGAGCCAATTCACTTGCGCCGGGGCGATGCCGCGGCGCAACTCGCCGGGCGGCTGCGATCGCGGCCACAGGTAATCCCAGCCGCCTAGCGTCGGTAACACGGGTGCGCCGGTGACGGCGTGTGCGAATTCCCGGGGAAGATCATCCCCCTCTTGCACAACGTAGCAAACTGTTGTGGCGGTGGCTTCCTCCAGCGTGCGTGGCGGATAGGCGCGACCTGCCAGCCAAACGGTGAACCGCTGGCCATTGACCTTCGTGGCGCGCAGGGCAAGCCATTGGTAGCGCCCACCGGATGATTCAACGGGGCCGAGAGTCAGCGTGACGCGCTCGACGCAATTGCTGCGCTCACTCCCGGCCGAGCCGAGGCGATACGTCGCTTCCATCCCGGGCGGCCCGAGTGGCGGCGCGTCGTCAGCGGCGCCGCGGGCCGAGATCAGAGCGGCCGCTGCCGCCACGGCCACTGCGAAAGTAAGATAGGTGGTAAACTTCATGCCTTTGCTGGAGGCCAGGTCTGCCAAAGAGTGGCAGTTCGTGGGAACCCAGCCAGAGCTGCCTTAACAACCATGTGGATTGCCTAAAGTTGGGCGTAATGCACCATCAGCGGGCGGGAACGATCGTCACCCCGAAGTGGCTCTGGAGGAACGCTTGCGCCTGGGCGGCAGTACCATGCGTGGTCTCCATGTTACGGGCCGCGACGCCACTGATGTAGGCTGCCGAAGCGGAGGTGCCCTGCACAACCCACGGCTGGCTCTGGTAATAGACGAGACTGGTGCCCGGCGCGCCGAGGGCGATGAAACTGCCGCGGTTGGCGTAGCTGGCAAGTTGGCCATTATCAATGGCCGTCACCGCCAGAACGCCCGGAGAGGCCGCCGGATAAAACGGCGTGGTGACGGGTTGATTGCCCGCCGCAGCGATGAACACAATGCCCTTCGAACTGCCGTCCTGGATTACGCTATTGAGAAAAGGGCTGTCGCCAGTGCTGCCGAGGCTCAGGTTGATGGGATTCGCCCCGCTGTTCACAGCCTGCGCAATCCCGTTTGCCACATCAAACGTGCTGGTGGTGGGGCTCGGGCCATAGACATCCACCGGCAGAATCTGCACCGAGGAGCTGCCTTGGGTTGCTCCGGCGAGGCTGCGCAGTATGGTTTCAGCCATCGCGGTGCCGTGGGAAGGAGCACTGGGGTCGAGCTGGGCCACGCCCGCGACTGAGATCGGCTTGAGCAGGAAGCTGTCCAGACCGTTGCCCAGCGGCTGGACGGCGGTATCCACCAGGCCCACAATAATCCGCCCGGTGCTCGGCGGCGGCTTAATCTGCAACTGCGGCGGCGGCATGCTGGAGGATTGCGACCCAGAAGGTGTCGCCGGCCGATCGAACGAGTAGTTACTGTCCACGGAGGCAACGTCCGGATTGGCGGCAAGCTGCTGGCGCGCGGCGTCTGTGGCGGTCTGATCCTCGAACTGGAGGCGATAGGCATTGAGGCTGTCAATGCGGCCGATGACCTTGGCGCCGAGCGCGCGCGCCAGTTCGTCAATCTTCGCCCCCGGCTTGAGCCGCACAATCAACTCGTTAGGAATCACTTTTCCCCTGGCACGGTCCTCGGTCGTGTCGATTGGGCGCACGAGCTGCGTCGCGTTCTTCATCACGGTGCGGAACACCACAAGCTTGGGGCTCGCGTTGGTCTCGGGCACCAAAGCGAAGTTCAGATCGCCGAGCAACAGATGGAGCGCCTCGCCCGGGGGCAGGTTGTTGAACTTGGCCGAGATAGTGTGGGTGGTATCCGGTTCGACGAAGACATGCCAGCGGGTGATGGCGGCAATCTGCTCCAGCAGCGGAAGGAGCTTGCCGGCCTTGATATCCGCGCTGACGCGATTGCGGTTGGTCTCCCAGTTAAGGGTGTCGGCGGCCCGGGCGGGAGCACCCGTCAAGAGCGCGATGGCCAGCCCAAGCAGGAAAGCGGCCCTGCCGAGCGCGATCGGACCACAGAGGATTGCCCTGCCCCTGGCAAGCAGGTTGACGAGGTGCGGAGCGATACTCTGCGCTCCGGACCCAAACCGCCTCTGGATTATGTTCAACATGCTCGCTAAATCAGACAGGATTCTGTGGCTTACCATTCAAACCATCGCGTTTTCGCGCCTAATATACACTCAATTGGACGCGCGCACACGCTAGAATCGCCGAGCGACGGCGGCGCATATCTCCAGTCAAAGCCTCCCGCGGGCTGTTATAGCTTGAACCGGCTGCTAGCCGGCGTATCCAGCGATCTGCCACGGCGCGCGGTAAGGCCGGCTCAGCAGCTTGCTGGCGTCCGCATCCCCAACGATCTGCTCCGTCTGCGCATCCCACTTCAGCTTCCGGCCCACGAGCATCGAGATCAGGCCCAAATGGCCCGGGATAGCCGAGTGGTGGGCCGCTTCGACCGGGGTGATAGTGGGCTGCCGCGACTTGACCGAGTCCAGGAAATTGCGGTGGTGATTGTTTGAGATGGGGAGCTTCACCTTGCGCAGGTTTTCTGGCAGGCGCCGGTAGTCGCGCCATTCCTCGTTCGAGGCCTCGAATGCTCCGCGGTCCACCCATACCCAGCCGTTGGTCCCGATCCACTTGGTGCCGCTGCGAATGTCCGGGTGCCCGCCCGCAATGGTCATCTTAATGTCCCCCGGATATAGCAGCTCGATGCGGTATTTGGTGCACGTGTTCCAGACGGCATCCGCCGGCGGAAACACGCCCTTGCCCTCGATCTCCAGCGGGCCGGTGTTGTCAAAATCGCATCCCCAGTGGGCGATGTCGCAATGGTGTCCGACCCAGTCGAGCAACTGGCCCCCGCCGGTGTTGTAATTCCAGCGCCAGTTTCCGTGAACCCGGCCCTTGATATAAGGCATCATCTTGCTGGGCCCGAGCCAGGTGTCGTAATCCAGCTCTGCCGGCGGCGTGCTGGCCACCATTTCCTCGGGAACCATCTTGCCGCCTTGCCCGTCGGGCAGGCCTACTTCCACGCGTGTCACCTTCCCAATCATGCCATTACGCACGATCTCCGCCGCTTTGTGGAAGATGGCTTGCGAGCGCTGCCACGAACCGGTCTGCCAGATGCGGCCGTTGGCATGCACCGCCCGGACAATCGCCTGCTGCTCCCCGATCGTGCGCGCCAGCGGTTTCTCGCCGTAAATGTCCTTCTTCTGCCCGGCCGCCTCGACTGCCGCCAGCGCGTGCCAGTGGTCTGGGGTCGCCAGCATGACCGCATCAATATCGCCCCGCGCCATCAGCTCGCGGTAGTCGCGGTAACCTTTGCAGTCGGTGTTCTTGTAACGGAGATTGACCTTCCCCACGACCGTTGCCAGGTGCTGCTTGTCCACGTCGCAAGCGGCCACCACCTGGCAATCTTTCAAATCAAGGAAATCCCCCGTGTTCCCCTTTCCCATGCCCCCGCACCCGACCGCGCCCAGGGTAATGCGCCCGGATGGAGCCGGCCGGTCGGCCCGCCCCAGCGCGCTGATCGGGATGATGGTGGGGATAGCCAGAGCGGCTCCGGTGACACTCAGGAATTGGCGGCGGCTGACTTTCATTCGTGGCGATGGATATTGCATAGTTCGACGGCGAGACGGTAATCATATCTATTCATGAACGCAACAGCTACTCCACGCCCAACGGGCCGCCGCCGCTTCCTGCTGACCGGGCTGATCTCGCTCATCGCCGGCTGGTTCAGCGGGCGCAACGCCACCGCGGCCACCAAGTCCAGCGGCGAGCCCGTGACCACCCGTATGCGCCAGGGCGAGCCGCCCACCCAACCGCTGGATACCATGCTCCTGTTCGAGCGCGGCGACGATAACAACGGCCGGGCCATGACCCACGAAGTCCTCTCACTCATCCACCAGGAAAAAGGCAAGCACTCCTACCCGTGGACGATGTATGCCAGCCTGGAGACGCATCACGAGACTGGCGACGCCTGTGTCGTCTGCTCCCGCCTTCACAAACATGGCCCGGGCTGGTCCACCGGCCTCCATTCCGAAGTCTTCAACCACCACCGCGGCGTGGCGCTGGGCGTGAACATCGAAATGAGCAACGATTACTCCGGCCCCGAGCAAACCGTCGTAACCGGCCTGAACATCCAGGCGGTCGGCGGCTCCGCCCCCATGCAGTACGGCATTCAAGTCCACGACGGCAACAATCACTTCCAGACCGCCATCAACCTCCCGGGCAAGGGCGCCGCCGGCATCGACCTGCCCGGCACCTTCCAGGTGGGCCTGAACCTGCACGACAACCACCTGCGACTAAACGAAGGCGCCTGTGTCGAGCTGGACGGCAAAGGCCAGATCAAGCTCCGCTACAAGAACAACCGCATCGAGTTCCTGAACGGCGACCGCTGCTTCGCTCACCTGGACGTCAACGGTGCCGACCACGCGATCTAGCCCATTTGGGCAATGAATGAACCGTCGCTTCGAGCTTGCTCCTTACAAGCTGCCACGCCTCGCCAGTCTTTCGGATTTCGGCCTTCGGGCTTCCTTCGGCTTTCGACCTTCGGCCTTCGGATTTTGTTCGCCCCACTTCCCCGGAATCGAGTTGCGGTTCCAGGCAATGTGTAGCCATTGGCCATTGGCTATTTGGGATGGGCTATCTGCCTCCCGCTGGTTTGGCGCGGCTCGCACCCCGGGCTACTGTGTCCCGGCACGGAAGTAACCCCAGGACCACTTCTTCCAGTTCCAGCCGCCCGAATCATCGCCCGTCCACCCCTTTAACGATACCGAAGCCTCAGATGTGGTTCCAATGAGGCAAAAACAGGTCGTTTTGCCAGGCGGATGGGGCATGTTACTATGTCGCTGGGCGAAAATGAGGAGTGAATTGTTCTGCGGATGCGCTCCGCCGGCGGTGGCGACCTACCTGGGAAGCGTAGGCCTCGCTCGGGAGGTGTTGTTCGTGGACCTTGCTGCGGGGCTGGCGCCGGGGGGCATTGGGGTTTGGGCGGCGGCTGTCGGTCGGGCCCGGGCCGGGCGCGGTCCTGATGAGCCTCCGCCGTCCAAAGCGTCCGACACATCCATGGCCCCGTTCGCTTCGCCCAAGGGGCCGCCGCCCCCGGCATTGGGGTTGGGAGCAACTTGGATCGGTTTGGAATTCGTGCTGTCCTGTGGCTTGTTCAGCAAGCCGGGCAGGTAGAGGTATCCCGCTCCACCCAGCGCGGCCAACACGATGGCATAGACTGCATATTTCAGCACGGGGTTATCCCTTTTGGGCGGTCGCTCCGCGAGTTGTCTGATCGGGATCGCTCCCGGGGCAGGCGGACGCGTCACCTGGGTCGCCCCGGCAGAAAGCCTCGGGCCGCGGGGCGCGGGAGGTTGAGGGACCAAAGATTCGGGAGCGGGCGCAGTGGCTGCCGGAGACGGAGGAACCCCAGGCACGGTGAGGGCCCTGGCACAGGCCGGGCATTGGATCTGGCGCCCGGACCACTGTTCATTACCCGAGAGGTGCTGCCCGCATTGGGGGCAGGAGAATTTGACTTCAGCCATAGGCATTCTCTACCAGGTCGCAGTCCGACGGTGAAAGTGCTTTCGCGATGAGAGCGAGCATTCCCCATTACCTACAGCGCCGGAAGGTGGTGTCAAGGGAGTACGTCGAGCATCCTTCTTTCCGGAGCGCTTTTGCGAGCTTTACAATGGCTAGCGCCGGGAGGAATCTCAGCACGGAAATCGTGATGAGGTAACTATGAACGGAACTAACTTTCCGGCAACACACTCTCGCAGGTTCGCAATCACCGCGATGCTGTGTCTCCTGGTCCTTGGGCTACATGCCGCCTCACCCGTTGACCAACAGAAGCTTGCCTCGGCGAATATCGGGTTCGCCTTCAAGCTGTTAAAGCAGCTTGCCAAAGACCAGCCGGGCACCAATATCTTCATCTCGCCGTACAGTGCCTCAACCGTGTTGCAGATGGCGTGCAACGGGGCCGGAGGACAGACGAAGACAGAAATGCAGCAGGTGTTGGGGACGACCGGTCTGGCGGCGGAGGTCGTAAATGCGGCAAACAAGGATTGCGACCGGGCCCTAAATAACCTGGGAACCAACGTCGCCCTTACGGCAGCCAATGCCATCTGGTACCGGAAGGGAACTCCCGTGAAGCCGGCGTTCATTACCTGCAATCAGCAGTTCTTCGGGGCGACGGTTGATGCGCTCGACTTCGACAATCCCCGGTCAGTCGGCATCATGAACGCCTGGGCATCTGAAAAGACGCACGGAAGAATCAACGGCATTGCGGACGGGCTCATTAATCCGCTAACCGAGCTGGTCCTGGCGAATGCCGTTTATTTCAAAGGGAAGTGGCAAGTGCCGTTTGAGGTAAAGAGCACGAAGGATCGGTTGTTCCATCTTCGGACGGGGAGGCAGAAGCAGGTTCCGATGATGGAGCAGACTCGGGCCTTTATCTACCGGCGAGGGAGTGGGTATCAAGCGGTGCAGCTCTCATATCAAGGGTGGAATATTACGATGTATGTCTTTTTGCCCGACGCCGGTTCCAGCCCTGGGAAACTGATTGACATCATGAGCGGCGACACGTGGCAAAGAGTCACCAAGCCCGGGTTCAGTGTGAGGCAGGGAAACGTCGTGTTGCCCCGGTTCAAGGTTGAATTCGGCGTGGAACTGAAGGAGCCGTTGAAAGCACTGGGAATGAGGGCGGCGTTCGGCAAGGCTGATTTCTCAGGAATTTCAGACCAGTCGCTGTTCGTATCGGCGGTGCGGCAGCGGGCGTTTGTCGAGGTGAATGAAGAAGGAACTGAAGCTGCGGCGGGAACGGGGATGCCAATGCCTTCTGGAATAGAGGAGAACCCTCCCAAGCCGTTCCAGATGATTGTGGACCGTCCGTTTCTTTTCTTAATCGAGGACCAGCAGACGCGGACGGTTTTGTTCATGGGAGTGGTGTTTGATCCAGGACCACCCTCGTAGCCAGAAGGAGAATCCATGAATCGTTTGCGCATCGGAAAGGGCTGCCGGGTTGCCGGGCTGGTATTAATCGTCGTTGCCGTTTTTCTTCTGGTAGGCATGTTGACAATGTTCCCTGGTGATTTGGTAAAAGCCAAACGCATCACCTGCGTCAACAACCTTAAACAGATCGGCTTAGCCTTCAGAACCTGGGCGATAGATAACGACGGCCGGTTCCCGTTCAACGTCAGCACGAACGCGGGCGGCACCATGGAATTCTGCGCGACGGGCGCCGACGGTTTTGACAGCAACGCGGCGCTGCATTTCCAGGTGATGTCTAACGAGTTATCCACTCCCAGCATTCTGGTGTGCCCCGAAGATGGGTCGAGGAAGCCTGCGCGAGGGTTTCCCAGCCTCCGGCCAAGTAATGTGATCTACCGGTTGCACTCCGGCACCAACCTTAATGAGAGCAATCCCAGTGCAGTGCTTGCCCGATGTCCCTTTGACGGCAATATCCTCTACTGCGACGGGAGTGTTGCCGCAGGGAAAGCAGTTTGGAAGCTGCCCGGGATGACCTTGATGGATGGCGTGTGGTACAGATATTTGGATTGGCTGTCCACGCGCTGCCCTGTGTTTATGGTAGCTGGGATCGTTTTGCTTTGGGTCGGAAGCCGCGTGACGTGGAAGTCCAAGGGAGGCCCGAAGCCGAAGGGCCTCATCCTCGGTGAGGCGCTGCTGCTAATCCTGGCGGTGCTCATCATCGGTCTCATCCTGATTGAGATAACCCATTTCTGACGACCGCGGCTGCAAGGTTAACAGAGGAAGTTCATCCACGGGCTATTTTGGCCGAGCTCACGCGGCCAGCGCATGGGCTGTGCCGGAGCAGTTGCCGCAGCCTATCGGAAGACTGTCGAGACGAACCGCCTATCTCCATCGCGGAAGGTGAAAAACCAGCCGCGACTTATGCCCGGCCCGAGTTCTCTCGCAGCCAAGCGGCGTGACTGGCCTCGTTCAATTCACGCGCCGCCAGTGCCAGTGTCTTCAAGGTGGCCTCTGCTTCGGGAGCGGTGAAGCGCTTTCCGTTCAACTCCAGGAAAAGGACCGCCGCCGCAAAGCCAATGCGCTTATTGCCATCCAGAAAGGGATGGTGGTGGATCAAACCAAAGGCATACACTGCCGCCAGGTCGAACAGGTTCGGTCGGCCATAGGCGAGGAGCTGTTGCGGTCGGGCCAGGGCGGAATCCAACAACCCGGCGTCTCTAATCCCGCTTAAGCCCCCGAACTCAGCCAGCAGGCGTTCCTGCAAGGCCAGCACGGTTTCGCGCAACAGCCACTGCGACTCCTTCATCTACTTGGCGAGTTCGCGCAGGGTGTTGCGGTAGCGACGAATGACGACTTCCGCCGCCTTCATCTGTTTGGCAAACTGCTCGCGGCCCGCAGTGGCAGGCGTCATCCGCAGACCGCCCTCTGGCGCGTCGGTCAGGGTTACCGTGTCACCTTCCTCCGCGTTCAACCGAGCCAGGGCCTCCTTTGGCAGCACCACGCCCACGGAGTTGCCGATTTTCCGTAATTTCAGTTCCAGAACCATGCGGCCAATGTAACCACAAGCGTTATAACATGCAAGGTCGCCTTCGCGCTCCGAGCGGCCGGGGCAGGACCAATTCATGAAGGACAAAAGGCAGGGGCGCGCTAAAGTCGGTTAGGATCTGCCTAAAACCGAAACCCGAAAACCGAAGGAAATCCGAAATCAGAAATCCGAAGGGCGTGCGGGCGGCTGGACCTTTTCGGTTTTCGGATTTCGGATTTCCTTCGGATTTCGGGCTTCGGGCTTCGGATTTGAGAGCTGCTCGCTGGAAACGGGAGAACCTTAGATCAGCCCTGATCCCCGCCCCTTTCATGAATTGGCCCTGAGGCCGGGGGGCCTCCTTGTTTTTGCGGTTGTTACTTAGCGCCCAAAGTGGCATAGATTCCAACCAGGAAATTAAAGAAATGTCCGCGAGTGCGATAATTAGGCCCCTCTGGTTGACGACGCTGTGCCTGGCAATGCTGGGCCCGGGTTGTTCCGTCAAGCGCCTGGCGATCAACCGAGTCGGCGATGCCCTGGCCGGCAGCGGGACGACCTTTGCCTCCGATGATGACCCGGAGCTGATCAAGGCGGCTGTGCCGTTCAGCCTCAAGCTGATGGAGAGCTTGCTGGCGGAGAGCCCGCGCCACGAGGGGCTGTTGCTCGCCACCTCGCGCGGCTTCACGCAGTATGCCTACGGGTTCGTCCAGGAAGATGCGGATGAGACGGAGGACAAAGACCTCACGGCGGCCGAGGAAATGCGGGGGCGCGCCCGGCGGCTTTACTTGCGCGCGCGGAACTACGGCTTGCGCGGGCTGGACGTCCGACACAAGGGCTTCGAAAAGGCGCTCCGGGCCAACGCGAAAACGGCGGTCACTGTGACCACGGTGAAAGATGTCCCCTTGCTATACTGGACCGCGATTTCCTGGGCCGCGGCCATTTCGCTGTCGAAGGATAATCCTGGCCTAATCGCCGAGATGCCGTGCGTCGAAGCGATGATGGATCGCGCGCTGGCTTTGAACGAAGCCTTCGACTATGGCGCCATCCATGGTTACTTCATCAACTATGAAATGGGCCGCTCGGGGGGAACCGGTGATCCGGTCGCGCGAGCGCGGCAACACTTCGAGCGGGCGCTGGCCCTCAGCGGCGGTCAGCAGGCGGGGCCAATGGTTACTTTCGCCGAGGCAGTGTGTGTTCAGAAGCAGGATCTGAAGGAGTTCGAGTCCCTGCTCAATCAGGCGCTGGCCATTAACCCCGATGCCAAGCCCGAATGGCGCCTGGCCAACCTCGTCATGCAGCGCCGCGCCAAGTGGCTGCTCTCGCGCACCGACCAGCTTTTCCTCCGCACCAGTCCACCCGGGGAGGGAAGACCGAAAGCCGAAGGCCGAAATCCGAAAGAAGTCCGAATGGCGAAATCCGAAACGCTGAAACCAAGCGTTAACCGTCAACATCTTCCCGACCACAGGGGCAGGATAGGCATGGAGGCCCTGGCCTGCCAGAGCCGGAACCCCGGAATGTTGTGCTCCGGAATCGGAAAACGGTCCCATCGGGCTTCGGATTTCGGCCTTCTTTCGGATTTCGGCCTTCGGCCTTCGGACTTCCGCGGCTATGACCGTGCCAATTGGCAAGGCCGAGAAACCTGAACGTCCGGATAAACCTGCCCTGTTATGAATCGTCGCATTTACTTAGCCGCCTTCTTCATCCTCAGCCTTGCCCTGGCCGCGCCGGGCCTCCACGCCGCCGAGAAGACCATCCGGCTCAAGCTGGGCACCCTCGCGCCCGCCGGCACCTCTTACCACAAGTGCCTCCAGGCGATGGGCGAGAAGTGGCGCAAAGCCTCGGACGGCGCCGTGCAGTTGGTCATCTTCCCCGGCGGCACACAGGGCAGCGAAGCGGACATGGTCGGCCTGATGCAGACCGGCAACCTCGATGCCGGTTTGCTCACGACCGGGGGACTCTCGGAGATTGATCCCGCCGCTCTGGCCATGCAAGTGATGCCGATGTTCTTCCGCAACCTGGACGAGCTGGACCACGTGGCGCAAAAGATGCGTGCGCAACTCGATGCGCGCCTGCTGGCCAAGGGATACGTCGTCCTGTTCTGGAGTGACTCCGGCTGGGTGCGGTTCTTCTCCAAGACGCCGATATTGCACCCGGATGACTTGCGGAAGCTGAAGGTTTACTCCGGGTCGGACAGCGCCGCCGCGTATGACTTGTGGAAAGCCACCGGGTTCAGCCCGGTATCCCTGGACGCCACGGGCGTGCCGCAGGGCCTGTTGTCAGGCACCATCAGCGCGGTTCCGACCGTGCCCATCTACGCGCTGGCCGCGCAGTTGGATAGCCAGGTCAAGTACATGCTGGAACTGAATTGGGGACCTCTGGTCGGCGCGGCGGTCGTACATAAGAAGACGTGGGATCGCATTCCAGCCGCCGCCCGCGAGGCGATGCTCAAGATCGCTGAAGAAACAGGCCAGCAGGTCAAAACGGCCGGTCGGGCGGAGAGTGATGCCGCCCTGGCGGCCCTGGTCAAGCGCGGCCTCGTGGTGCAGAAGGTGACCCCCGAAGTGGCCGAGGAATGGCGCGTGATGATCGACAAGGTGCAGGATCAAATCCGGGGCAAAATCGTGCCCGCAGACTTGTTTGATGAATCGCAACGGATCGTGAAGGAATATCGGGCTGCGGGCAGCAAAGGAGCTGATCAGAAATGAAGGGGGCGTCCTTTCCCGCAGTGTCCAGCCGCCAAACCCGAAGGTCGAAGGCCGAAGCCCGAAAGAAACCCGAAACCCGAAGGTCGAACCCCGCAGCCTGCTCGCGTCCGGCCGCGCAGGTCGGCCATAAGCGCTTCGGGCTGTGGGTCTCCGCTGCTGAAACCACGGCGGCTGCAGCCCAAGCGGCGACCGGTTCGAGGCTTCGGACTTCGGCCTTCTTTCGGACTTCGGCCTTCGGGTTTCGGATTTCCCGCGCTACCAGCCTATCCCGACCAGCCGAAAGCTGTTCCCTCTCCCTTGGGGAGAGGGCCAGGGTGAGGGGGAACAAGGCTCACGACTGCATGGATGCGGCCAAGCGCTTCGAACGCTGCGCCTTCTCTCCTGAAACAACGGCGGCCTCACCCCAAGCGGCGGCCGGTTCGGGGCTTCGGCCTTCGGCCTTCTTTCGGCCTTCGGCCCTCGGGTTTCGGATTTCCTGCGCTACCAGCCTTCCCGCCGCCACCGCACGAGGAGAGCGGCGGCCGTGAGCAGCGGCGCCGTTCTCCCTCACGACCTGGTCGGCTCGCCTGAGTTAGCGACGCGCTCGCGCGGGCTGCGCCTGTTCTGCCAGTGCGAAAACCTTCTGCTGGTGGTGCCGTTGGTGGCCATGCTGCTGTTGCCTGTCGTGGAAATCGTCTTGCGAATGGTGTTCAAGACCGGCATCTCGGGTTCCAGCGCCATTGTGCAGCACTTGACGTTGATCGTGGGGATGCTGGGTGGGGCTATCGCGGCCCGGGACCGACGATTGCTCGCGCTCTCACCGGTCCAGACCCTCCTTAAGGGGCGGGCCAGGACGGCGGCGCAGATTTTCAGCAGCGGTTTCGCGGCGGCAATCACCTTCTTCCTCTTCCTGGCCAGCCTGCAATATGTGCTGGAGATGAGGCCGCTGGGGAAGATCCTCGTCTATGGTATCCCGACCTGGATCATCCAGCTTATCCTGCCCCTTGGTTTTGGCCTGGTGATGTTGCGCCTGGTCTGGCACGCCTCCGAGAAATACGGTGGACGTGCGCTGGCGCTAACGCTAGCCGCTGCGGCGGTCGGCATGGCGGTATGGGCGCCCGGGTCTCCGGAGCGACTGATGATTCCGGCGCTGGTTGTTTTGGGACTGGCGACGCTCCTGGGTGCGCCGGTGTTTACGGCCCTGGGCGGTGCGGCGCTGATCCTTTTTTGGGGCCACGACCTGCCGGTCCAGGCGGTGCCGCTCAAACACTACAGCCTCACCACCAATAACATGCTCCCCAGCATTCCCATCTTCACGCTGGCCGGCTATTTCCTCGCCGAGGGCGGAGCATCCAAGCGGTTGGTGCGCGTGTTCCAGGCGCTGGTCGGGCAGTTCCGCGGCGGGCCGGCGATCGTCACGGCCCTGGTGTGCGCTTTCTTTACCTCGTTCACTGGCGCGTCTGGCGTTACGATCCTTGCGCTGGGCGGCGTGCTCATGCCGGTCTTGCTGGCGGCGCGGTATTCCGAACGCAACGCGCTCGGCCTCCTGACTGGCGCCGGGTCCCTCGGGATGTTGTTTCCCCCGTGCCTGCCGCTAATCCTCTACACGATTGTCGCCAACCACAGCGCCCACGCCGATATCACGATCAAGGAAATGTTCCTGGGCGGCATCGGCCCCGGCATCCTGCTGGTCGCGCTGACCGCCTGGTGGGGCATTCGCAAAGGCCCCAAGGAAGCCCTGGACCGCCCCGTCTTCCGCTGGTCAGAAGCTGGGGCGGCGTTGTGGGATGCCAAGTGGGAGATGCTGATCCCGGTAGTGGCCATTGTCTCGCTCTTCTATGTGCCAACGACCGTCGAAGCGGCCGCGCTGACCGCCACCTACGCGCTCCTGGTGACCACGGTGATTCATCGCGATCTGCGACCGATCAAAGACTTGCCGAGGGTCGTCACTGAGTGCGGATTGTTGGTCGGCGGAGTGCTGCTGATCCTGGGCGTCGCGCTCGGCTTCACCCATTACCTTGTAGATGCCCAACTGCCCGACAAGATGGTCGAATGGGCCACCCAGATGGTGGGCTCGAAATGGCTTTTCCTGCTGGGGCTCAACGTGGTGTTGCTGTTCGTGGGCGGGTTGGTGGAGATCTACGCGGCGATCATTGTGGTGGTGCCGTTGCTGGTGCCGCTGGGCGTAGCGTTTGGTCTGGACCCCATCCACCTCGGCATCATCTTCCTCGCCAACATGGAACTGGGCTTCCTCTGCCCGCCCGTCGGCCTAAACCTGCTGCTCTCCTCCTACCGCTTCAACAAACCGATGGCCGAAGTCACCCGCGCGACGACTCCGATGCTGTTGGTCCTGTTGCTCGGCGTGCTCCTGATTACCTACTTCCCGCCGCTGACGACTTTCCTGCCGCACTTGTT
>SESF01020970.1_pt1 | contig 15217 bp, 15 predicted proteins | sample 3171521 | NCBI WGS metagenome assembly SESF01 (sample SAMN10866945, study PRJNA518727) | freshwater metagenome | biome: subpolar coniferous forest; feature: holomictic lake; material: water; isolation source: holomictic Lake 227, 6 m and 8 m depth | place: Canada: near Kenora, Ontario | collected...
ACCGTAGTCGCCTAGGACCTCAGCCGAGCCCGGGCCGAGGAAGACCGCCCCCGCATTCGAGATCTGGCCCTCCCAGGCCTCCGGATCGTCCACCAGGAGTTCGAGGTGTTCCGGCGCAAAGCGGTCGGCAGCAGCGATGGCCTCTTCCCTGTCCCGGGCGACCAAGACCCAGCCAGCCCTGGCCAGGGCTTCGCGCGCCAGGCCCGCGTTGAGGGCCGGCAGGAGGGCGAGCTGTCGCCCCAGCTCGGCCTCGACGGCCAGCACCAAGGCCTCGTCGAAGGTGATGAGGGCGGGACAGGCCGCCAGGTCGTGCTCCGCCTGGGCCAGGAGGTCGGCGGCTATCAAGGCAGGGTCAGCGCCCTTCGTGGCAATTATGAGCAATTCGGAGGGACCAGCCGGCGCGTCGGTGCCGATGATCCCGAAGAGGACGCGCTTGGCCGCCGCCACGTAGCGGCCGCCAGGGCCCACGACGAGGTCCCGCGGCTCGATGGGTCCACAGCCGTAGGCCAGGGTTGCGATGGCCTGGGCGCCTCCTGCAGCGAGGAAGCCATCGGCCCTCGCAAGGCAGGCAGCAGCCAGGGTTTCTTTTCCAGGACGCGGCCCCGCCATCCAGACCGAGGCCACGCCGGCTTCACGCGCGGGAATGGCCGTCATCAGGGCGCTCGAGGCCAGGGGAAAGCGGCCGCCGGGAACGTAGCAGCCAGCCTTCGCAATCGGGATGAAGCGGTGCCCTGCCCTCCCCCCGGGAACCGGCGTCTCGAGGTCGAGGAGGCAGGCCCGCTGTGCCCGCGCGAAGGCAGCCACCCGGTCGCGCGTGCGCTCAAGGAGCTCCCGCGTGGAGCGGTCGAGGCCGGCCAGGGCGGCCTCGAGCTCTGGTCTTCCGAGGAAGAGGGCATCGCCGGGCGCGAGTTCGCCGAGGGCCTCGGCCCGTTTCCTGAGCGCCGCCTCGCCCCCGGCACGGACCTCCTCGATGATCCGGACCGCCACCGCTTCGGCCTCGGGATCGGAACCCCGCCCCCCCGGCCCTGCGATGTCGTCTATCGTGATCCTTTTCAGTGAAGCCCGTTCCACGTAGCCCCCCATTCGTCGCGCGTCCACTCGGGCTTGGCCGCCCCTCCCCGGCGCGTCAGCTTGAGGGAGCGCCGGTCCAGCTCGGCCTCGACATCTGCCATGCCTGCGCCCTTCAAGGCGAGCTTGGCGAGGGCGAAGTAGACGAGGTCGGCTGCCTCTGACACGGCATCCTCGCGCGAGGCAGCGGCGGCGAGCTCGGCGGCCTCCTCGGGCAGCTTGGCAGCCAGGAGCTCCGGGTCCTCGAAGAGCTTGCGCGTGTAGGAACCCTTGGGCGCGTCGATGCGGCGCGCAGCGAGGGTCGCCTCGAGCTTCGGAAAGCCGGTCGCGGGGCCAAAGCAGCTCCGTGAGCCCTTGTGGCAGAAGGGACCCTTCTGGCGCACGGTGAAGCGCAGGCTGTCGTGGTCGCAATCAGTCTCAATTACGATGAGTTCCTGGGTATTGCCCGATTCGGAGCCCTTTTCCCAGAGCCCCCTCCGCCGCGACTTGTAGAAACCCCGCCCCGAGTCGACCGCGGCCTTGAGGCTCTCGAGGTCCGACCAGGCCAGGCCGAGGGCCCTGCCGCCCTCGTCGCAGACGACTGTAGGCCACAGGCCATCCGCACGGTCCGAGCGGAGCGGAGCGGCGAAGGCCGCTGCCAGGTCGAGCTGTCCCATGGCGATGGCAGTGCCCGCCTGCACGTCCGCGCCGATCGCCTCGAGTTCAGCGATCTCGGTGGCCTGGGTCGCGCCGCCTGCAAAGGTGACACGGCAACCCGGAGCTGCCTTGGACACAGCCTCCACCACCGCACGGGCCCTCGCAAGGTCGAGGCCCTGGAGCCTGCCCTCACGCTCGATGAAGGTGACGAGGAAGCCCGACACAAAGGGCGCGAGGGCTCCGAGGCGTTCCTCGATGCGCTGGCCCGTTCCCTTCGACCAGCCCTCCACCATGATCTCGCCGTCGCGCACGTCGAGGGCCGCGATGATGCGGTCCTTGGGCAGGCCCTCCAGGAAATCGGCGTCGGCCCTCGTGCCGATCATGAGGGCGCGGGCGCCAGCGTCGAGGTAACGGAGGGCCGCTTCCTTCGTCCGGATGCCACCGCCCACGCGGCTGGGCCAGGTCCGTGCCATGCGCTCTACCAGGGCACGGTTTTCGCCGCGTCCGCGAGCCGCGTCGAGGTCCACGACCGCAATTTCGCCCACGCGCGAAAGGCGGGCGGCGAGCTCCAGCGGGTCCCCGAGGTCGAGGGTGGGAAAGGCGCCGCCCCTGAGCTGGACCGCACGGCCCTCCTGGATGTCGATGCTGGGTACTATCATGATCTGACTCCTTGCTTGTGTGCCGAAAGATGTTTCTTGAGGTCGCCGATCGCCAGCTCCCCGCGGTGGAAGGCTCCCGCAGCGAGGATGGCCCTCGCCCCGGCGCGGGCGGCTTCCTCGAAGTGCAGCATGCCTTCCTCGCCGCCCGCCGCGCCCCCCGAGGCCACAACGGGTATGCGGGCAGCCCGGGACACCCGACCAATGAGTTCGAGGTCGTAGCCCGAGCCCGTGCCGTCGCGGTCGATCGAGGTCAGGAGGATCTCCCCCGCGCCCCGACGCGCGCCTTCGGCGGCCCAGGCTACGGGGTCGAGCCCGGTGGACCTGCGCCCCGCCTCGACGACAAGGTCCCAATTGATATCATCGGGCCCGGGCACCCGGCGGGCGTCCACGGCCAGGACGACGCACTGCACGCCAAAACGCCGCGCCAGGCGGTCGATGATTCCCGGATCGGCGACGGCGGCGCTGTTGATGGCAACACGGTCGGCTCCGGCCTCGATCATCGCGACAGCGTCCTCCTCCCGCCTGAGCCCACCACCCATGACGATGGGTATGCCCAGGCGGGATCTCACCCTGCGCAGGGCCTCCAGCGAGGAGGCCCTCCCCTCCACTGTCGCCGTGATGTCGAGCATCGCCAGCTCGTCGGCCCCCTCCGCCTCGTAGCGGAGCGCGAGGTCCAGGGGATCGCCCGAATCCACGAGGCCCTCGAAGCGCGTACCCTTCACAACTCGTCCGTTCTTGAGGTCGAGGCAGGGGATGATCCTGAGCGCTGTCCCGGCGGCATCGATGTCGGTGCTGCCCTGGGCCGCCCCGGACCCGCTGGGTAGCCTCGCCTCGAGCCCGAGCCAGCGCCTCATCAGGCTCAGCCCCCAGGGACCCGAGAGCTCCGGGTGAAACTGGCAAAGGAGGAGCCCTGCATTCGCAGGCTCGCAGCCCTCGAGGGCAGCAATAAATCCACCACCATAGGACGAGGTCCAGGCCGTGAAGCCGGAGGGAGCCTTCTCGACGCGGTAGCTGTTGGCAAAATATGCCCAGCCCGACTCGAGGCCCGAGCTTCCCGCCCCGCCGGGACCCACGGCCCTGCCCGCACCCTGGCCCGCTGCCGGGACAACCCGATTCCATCCCAATTGGGGCAAAGGCAGGCCCTCGGGGAACCTTGTCACCTGCGCGTCGACCACCCCGATGCCCCGGAGGCCGGGGGCCTCCTCGCTCGAGGCGCAGAACAGCTGCATGCCGAGGCAGATGCCCAGGGTCTTGCCGCCATTCCGCACGCGCTGGGCGAAGGCCCTGTCCAGGCCGCTTGCCGCGAGCCTTTCCATGGCCGGACCGAAGGCGCCGACGCCTGGAAGGACGGCGAAATCGGCCGCCAGTATCCGGTCGGCCGTCGTGGCAAGCTCGGCCCTGGCGCCCGCCCGCCCGAGGCAGGCCATGACCGAGGCGAGGTTGGCCGCCCCGGTAGCGGCCACGATCACACGCGGCGAACCTCCACCATCTCCTGTAGTCACAATGCTGTCCTTTGCGCACTGCCTATGGCTGCGGCAGCTGCTGCGGCAGCTGCTAGCCGCGAGGCAGCGGCAACTCCCGCTGCGGCGGCCAGCCGCGAATCCTCGGAGGCGAAGCGCTGCGGATCGAGCTCCTCGAGGAGGACCGCGCCCTTGGTGCTGGCAGGACCATCGGAGGTCGCTCCCGGCACAGAGACTACCCTCTCGGCGCAGGCAGTGCGCAGCGCAAGGGCGAGGGCCTTGAAGGCGGCTTCAGCAGCGTGGTGGGCGTTCCCATGGCGGAGCACATCGACGTGGATGGTCATGGTGGCAGCCATCGCAAGGCTTTCCAGGAAGTGGCCCACATTCTCGGCGGCGAGCTCCCCGATACGGCCCTCCCCAAGTCCAAGCTCGACCGTCGCGTAGGGGCGCCCGGAAAAATCGACAACCGCCCTCGCGAGGGCCTCGTCGAGGGGAGCATAGGCATGGCCGAAACGAACCGGCGCAGCGCCCCGCGAGAGCGCGATCGCCAGGCCCTCTCCAAGAATGAGGGCACAATCCTCAGCACTATGATGATCGTCTATCTCAAGGTCGCCGTGGCAGCGGAGGGACAGGGAAAAGCCAGCGTGCCGCGCCAGGGAACTCACCAGGTGGTCGAGGAAGCCGATGCCCGTCGAGACCGCCACAGTGCTGCCACCGCCACCAACAGCGCCTCCGCCAGTGCCGCCATCGAGGTCCAGGTCGAGGATTATCTCCGTTTCCCGCGTCTTCCGCCGGAGTATGGCCCGACGGCGCGGCTGGCTCCCGGCCTGGCCCGCTGCCCCTCGCAGATCCTTGCTTTCCTCTCTCATGCGAACTCCTTCAAGGCTTATCATGATTGCCTCAGGGTATGATCTGCGCAAGCTCGGAGACGACGATGTCCTCCCCGCCGAGGCGCTTGATCTCGGGGATGAGTGTAGCCAGGCTCGAACGGAGGGCGGCGATCTTGATCGCAAAGGCCGTGCCCCCGTGGAGGGCCGAGATGGTCGGCGAACGCATGGAGGGCAGGCCCGCGGCCAGGCGCTCGAGCTTGTCGGCCGGCACGTTGATCTCGAGCATGACGCGCTTCCTCGCCTCGATGACAGCCCGGGTGAGGAGGGCGATGGTCTCGATGACGTCGCGGCGCGCCGGATCGTCCATCGCATGCTTTGAGGCATAGAGCCTCGTCGTACTGCCCATGATCTCGTCGATGATGGCCAGGCCATTGGCCCGCAGGGTCGAGCCGCTGGCCGCGTTATCGACGATGACGTCCGCGTCCTCTGGCGGGAACACCTCGGTGGCGCCGTAGGAGCGCACAAACTGCGCGTCAGGCGCTGCCTTGGCCATCCAGGTCCGCGCAATGTTCTCGTACTCGGAGGCTACGAGGAGGCGCCTCCCGCCCGCACCCTGCCGTGGCAGCCCGCTGTCCTTCATGATCGCGACAGGCGCAGCCGCCACGACGCGCACCGGATCGAGGCCAGTGTCCAGGAGTTCGACCAGGTCGGCACCGAGCTCGCGCACCCAGTCAGCGCCCGCAAAACCGAGGTCACGGCTTCCTAAATCGAGCATCTCTACGATGTTCTGGGGCTTGAGGATCTTGGTCTCGAGGATAAAGCCATCCACCCCGCTGGCTGGCGCCCCGACCGTCGGCCTGTAGCCGCGGTCGTCCACGCGGACAGGAAGGCCCGAGTCGGCCAGGAGGCGGAAGACCCCCTCCTGCATCCTACCCTTGGGGAGGGCAAACTTGACGGTCGCGTTTTCCTTGATGTTCATGTCGGACACTCCTCGGTAATCGATACCGGGGCGCCGCCCGGGTCGGCAGCAGGTTAGCGCTGACAGCCACTTTGGGCCATCCCCGCCAACGCAAAGCGCCGACCCTGAGGCCGGCGCTCCCGTCGCGTACGCTTTTGGATCGCGTCCCTACGCCACAGAACCACAGGGCCCCAGGATATGGTGGCCATGATGGAAATGGGTGTGGGAAAAGCGCTCTCCAAAGCCTGTGATCATCGTGGAGGTTTTGTACTGCCCTGTAGCATCATGTGTCAAGTGGTGGGCAATCCATTGGAAAAGCGAACGCCGCTTCGCCTTACGGCCGATTCAGCGTTATCCTGAAGCGGTGAGCGAACTATCCCTTTCCCTTGCGTCCTCGATGAGCTCGATGTCAGCAGCCGACAGGGCAGCCTGGGATGCCCTGGCTTCTCGCCACGGCTGTCCTTTCTATACGTGGGGCTTCCTCGCCCTCCTCGAGGAGTCGGGCTCCATAAGGCCCGACAAGGGCTGGACGCCTATCCACCTCCTCCTCAAGCGGGAGGGTAAGCTGGTGGGTGCCGCGCCGCTCTACGCCAAGACTGCATCCAATGGTGAGTTCATCTTCGACTTCGAGTTTGCCCGGGTTGCCCAGGACAATCACATCGCCTGGTATCCCAAGCTTGTTGCGATGATCCCGGTGACCCCCTCGCCACTGTGGCGCGTCCTGGTCGCCGAGGGCGAGGACGAGTCGGCCCTCACCAACCTCGTCCTCGATGCAGCCCTCGAACTGGCGCGGACCAATGGTTTCGGGGGATTCCATGTTCTGTGGCCATCGGATTTCGTTGCTGGTCTTCTCCGCCAACGGAGGGCCGAGGGGAAGGATCTTAGGAGGGGCCGCGCCGGCGAGGGTTTTACGGCCTGGGAACACCAGACCTTCCTCTGGAATGACCGCCTGCCCGAAGCCTCAGCCGGTTTCGGAAGCTTCGAAGGCTGGCTCCTTTCCTTTTCCAAAAACATGCGCCGCAACGTCCTCCGCGAGCGGGAGGGCCTCGACGCTGCGGGCGTGGAGCGCCGGATCATCGAGTCTGCGGAGGCTGCCGAAACGCCGGGTCTTCTGTCACGCATGGCTGATTTCTACGAAGACACCAACGACCGCTTCGGCCCCTGGGCAGCGCGCTGGCTCGAGCGCGACTTCTTCCTGCGCCTGCCTGAATTCATGCCCGACGGCTGGATCATGGGGGCAGGCTTCGCGCCTGGAGAGAAGGAGCCAATTGGACTTTCCTTCATGATGCGGGGCGACAAGGGTCTCTGGGGCCGCTACTGGGGTTCCTCGCGCTTCGAGGCCGGCCTCCACTTCGAGCTCTGCTACTACCTCCCCATCGAGTGGGCCCTGTCCCGCAGCCTGGCCTTCTTCGACCCTGGCATGGGCAGCGAGCACAAGGCCAGGAGGGGCTTCCGCTCGGTCCTCGCGCCCTCCTTCCACGCCATCTTCGAACCACGCATGGCCGACCTCGTGCGCAGGAGCCTCGCCCCCGCCAACCGTGGCGCCGCCGAGGCGGTGAAGGTCCTCAACGGGGAACTCCCCTACCGGCGCGGACTGCCGGCCATGGCGGAACCAGGACCGCCGAAAGGAAACAAGTATGAAGATTAACCCCGAAGCCCTCGACACAAGGCTCAAGCTTGTGGCCGAGGCCGGCTTTGCGGACGTGACGGAGGCCGTCAAGGAATTCTTCGGTCGCTCCGCCCCCGAGTCCCTGGCAGCCATCAACGCCATGCGCTTTGCCCGAGAGCGGAAACTGCCGGCCCTGCGAACCCTGCGCGCCTTCCTCATGCTCACCCACGAGGGTGTCTTTGACCTTTCCTGGCAGGTGCACTGCCCGCATTGCAGGGGGCCCAACCAGTCGGCGGCTGGTCTGTCGGATATCCGGCAGGCGAGCCACTGCCCTTCCTGCGCAGCCGACTACGATGCCGGCTTCGACAAGAACGTGCACCTGGCCTTCCGTGCCGCGCCGGCTGTCGTCGAGCTCGGAGCAGGCGATCCCTTTCTCGAAACCGTCGCTGGCATGGAATTCGAGGGGACCATCGTCTTTGCCCTCGAGCCGGGCGACAAGCGCTTCATCGAACGCGAACTCTCGCCCGGTTATTACATGGCCCTCGACCGGGATCATCGCAATGCCCTCAATCTCGAAGTCCAGGCCGGAGACTCCGGCCAGCCGGCCGCATCGCCGGGGCGCTTCCTGTGGAAGCTCGGCGAGGATGCCCCGCCCCTGACCCTGAGCCGCCAGCCCGAGGGCAGGCTCAGGCTCCTCATGCAGAATGATGCGCCCTTCGCCCGCGAAATCCGCTTTGCCCGCCTCCGCGCGCCCGACTGGCCTGACGCTGCCCTGGTCTCCACCCTCCGGGAATTCCGCAACTTCTTCTCCGACCAGGCCCTCGGCCCCCAGGAGAGCTTCGAGATCAAGAACCTCGCCATCCTGTTCACCGACATCAAGGGTTCCACAGCCATGTACGAGCGGCTCGGGGACGCTGCAGCCTTCCGCATCGTAAGGGAGCATTTCGGCATCATGGACGGACTCGTGGCAGCCCGCGACGGGGCGATGATCAAGACCATCGGTGACGCGGTCATGGCCGCCTTCCACCGCCCCCTTGACGCGTTGGCCGCAGCCTCCGACATGATAGACGCCTTCGATCGTTATAATAATGACAAAGGCACGGGTGACGAGGTCATCATCAAGATCGGCGTCCACGCAGGTCCCTGCATCGCCGTAAACCTGAATGACCGCATCGACTACTTCGGCACGACGGTCAACATCGCCGCCCGCATCCAGGGCCTTTCCGACGGGCGTGACATCATGGTCTCGCGCCGCCTCCACGAGGAGGCAGCCTCCGCAGGCACCCTTGAAGGCCGGCATTGGTCCGCGGAGGGCTTTGCTGCCGAACTCAAGGGCATAGAAGAAGCGCAGGAGGTCGTGAAACTCGTGCGGGCCTGAACCCTCGCCAACACGCACATCCTCCGAATCTTCAATACTGCGGGAATCTCTTCGCTTGACCGCCTGCCACACCCGGTGTAGGTTGATCGCGCTCCGAATCGTCCGGTACTGCCGCGCAACACAGCGCAACGGCCGGCGATCGAGGCGGCTGCGCCGTTGGCGTGGCCGCCAAGGGTCAGGCGGGAAACGGCCTGGCCTCCCATTCAAGCCGGTCGCCCGACCGGTACGGAAAGGAGATCGCGCATGAAACGCGCCATCGCAACCATTCTCTCCCTCCTCGTCCTCGCCTCAGTCTTCTCGCAGACCCCGGCGCCGAAAAATCCCGCTCTCAGGCTCGCCACGACGACGAGCACCGAGCAGTCCGGACTCCTCGCAGCCATCCTCCCCGCCTTCGAGAAGGAAAGCGGCTACAAGGTCTCCGTCGTCGCCGTAGGTACTGGAGCCTCGCTCAAGCTCGGCGAAAAGGGCGACGCCGATGTCGTCCTCGTCCACGCCCGGGCCCTCGAAGACGCCTTCATGGCAGCGAGCTTCGGCATCGACCGCCGCGACGTGATGTACAACGACTTCATCGTTGTCGGTCCCGCCGCCGATCCCGCGGGCCTCGCCTACTCAACCTCGGCCGTCGACGCCTTCGCCCACCTCTTCAAGACTGCTGCCATCTTCGTCTCGCGCGGTGACGCCTCCGGCACCGACGTCAAGGAAAAGGACCTCTGGAAGGCCGCAGGCCTCGCGCCCAAGGGACTCGCCTGGTACCGGGAAATAGGACAGGGCATGTCGCAGGCCATCATGATGGCCGACCAGGTCGGGGGCTATACGCTCGCGGATCGCGCAACCTGGCTGGCGATGAAGGACAAGACGAAGCTCAAGGTCCTCTCCGCTGGCGACAAGCTCCTCTTCAATCCCTACGGCATCATCACCGTCAACCCGGCCAAGTGGCCCAAGACCAACGTCGATGGCGCCAAGGCCCTCTCCGACTGGATGACCGGCCCCAGGGGCCAGGCCCTCATCACCGCCTACAAGATCGGCGGAGAGCAGTGCTTCTATCTTTTCAACTAGGACGATAGGCCGGTGAAAGAGGCCTTCATCCTCCTGTTCTCAGGCGATGCCGAGACCTGGGAGATCATTGCGAGGAGCCTGCGCTTCTCGTTTTTCTCCACGGTCTTTTCCCTGCTGCCTGGCATCGCCCTGGGGATGTGGATGGCCGAAAAGGACGACCGCCCCCGGCGCATGGCCGCTACTGTGGTCGGGGCCCTGACGGCCCTTCCCACGGTGGTCGTCGGCCTCCTCGTGTATAGCCTTATTTCCCGCTCCGGGCCGCTGGGGGAGCTGGGCTGGCTCTTCACGCAGTGGGGTGTTGTCTTGGGGCAGTCCCTCCTGGCCTTCCCCATCGTGGCCAGCCTCGTGTGGTCAGGCCTCGCACGCTTCGACCCGCGCTTCCGCGAGACCCTCGCCACCCTCGGGGGACGGGGCTTCGGAAAAAACATCGCAATACTGAGGGAAGGTGCCCCCGTCCTTGCCGGAGCGGTCGTGGCGGCCTTCGGGCGCGTCACCGGCGAGGTCGGTGTCGCCATGATGCTCGGCGGCAACATCCGCTTTTCCACCCGCACAATGACGACGGCCATCGCCCTCGATGCCTCCAAGGGCGAGTTCGAGCGCGCCATCTCCCTGGGCGTGGCCCTCCTCGCCATTGCCCTCATCGTGAATTTCGCGGTCCATGCACTGAGGCCCCATGAGCGCTGATCCCCTTTTTTCGCTCAGCCGCCTTGAATTCTCCCACGGCCGGCGCAACGCAGCCCTCGACCTGTCCATACCGATGCTGAGGGTCGTAGAGGGGGAAAGGCTCGCCCTGTTCGGGCACAACGGCTCCGGCAAGACAACCCTCTTGAAGCTCCTCGACGGCCTCATCGCACCGACGAGCGGCAAGGTGGACTTCCTCGGTGCACCGGCTGCACAGCGCGCGCGCGGTGACCGCCGGGTCTACCTCCACCAGCACCCCTGGCTGCTTGCTGGAACGGTGTCGTACAACCTGCACTTCGGAGCCCGCGCCCGGGGGATGTCCAGGCCAGCGGTGGCGGCAAGAACCACCGAACTCCTGGCCCTCCTCGGCCTCAAGGGCTTTGGGCCGCGCCGCTACCGCGCCCTGTCCGGGGGCGAGGCACAACGCGTCGCCCTCGCCCGAGCCCTGGCCACCGGCGCTGACATCCTCCTCCTCGACGAGCCCACTGCAAGCGCCGACGCCGAATCCGCCCGCCTGATACGCATAACCCTGGAAGCCGAGGCGCGAAGGGGCTCCACCATCATCTTCTCCACGCACGATCCGGCCTTCGTGCGAGATTTCGCCACACGGACCCTCGTACTCGAGCGGGGGAGGATCACGGATGCCGAGGCAATGCGATGAATACTGACAAACTTCTCCACCCGGACGAAGCCCTCATGCTCATCCTCAAGGCCGGTAGCGCTGCCTTCGAGGCAGCCGGCGGCCTGACCGCGCTGGAGACCCTGCCCTTGTCCGAGGCCCTCGGCCGCTGGATGCCCGAAGTGCAGCATTCGACCATCGACCACCCTCCCTTCGACAAGTCAGCCATGGACGGCTTTGCCGTTGCGACCGGAGGCCCCGGACAGGAACTCCCCGGTCCCTGGCACATTGTCGGAACGGTCGCTGCCGGTGCTCCTGCACCACGCAAGCCCGGCACCGGCGAGGCAGTCCGCGTGATGACCGGCGCTCCCGTCCCCGAGGGAACTACCTTCGTGCAGCGGGTGGAGTTCACCGAAATGGCCGGCCCAGAACTCGTCCTCTTCACCGAAGCCGAACGCGGCGACAACCTCATCCGGCGAGGCGAAAACCTGGGCAAGGGTGCCGTCCTCATCCATCCCGGCAGGCTTACACCAGCAGGAATCGGACTCCTTGCCTCCTCGGGCTTCGCTACCGTCGCTGTCGCGAAGCAAGCAATTGTAGGCATTGTGTCCACCGGAGATGAGCTCGCATCCCGGGGCGAGGCTCTCGGGCCAGCGGCCATCTACGATTCCAACGGCCCCCAGCTCATGGCACAGGCAGCGGCAGCCGGAGCCCTCCCCCGTTTTTACGGCATCATCCCGGACGACGAGGAGGCCCTTGCCGCGGCCTTTGGCAGGGCCCTCGACGAGTGCGACGTCCTCCTTGTTTCAGGCGGCGTATCGATGGGCGACTTCGACCACGTGCCCCGCGTCCTGGCCTCCCTTGGAGTTGAACGCATATTCCACAGGATCGCGATGCGCCCCGGCAAACCCACCTGGTTCGGCACGCGCGGCAAGCGCGCAGTCTTCGGCCTGCCCGGCAACCCCCTGTCGACCTTCGTCAATTTCGAGGTGCTGATCACGCCCTACCTGGCAGCCACCATGGGAGTGCCCTGGGCGCGGCCGCTCCTCAGCCTGCCCCTGGCCTTGGAGCTTTCGCGGCGTGGCGCCGACCGTGTCGAGTACCTGCCCGTGCGCATCGAAACGCAGGAAGGCCGCAGCGTAGCCCTGCCGCTTGGCTACCACGGCTCCTCGATGCTCAGCGTACTAGCCTATGCCGAAGGCCTGGCGCGTCTGGAGATAGGCGTCGAGCGCGTTCCGAAAGGAGGCTATGTCAGTGTTGGACTCCTTCGGACGTGAGCTGCAATATCTCCGGATCTCGGTCACCGACCGCTGCAACCTCCGCTGCGTCTACTGCATGCCTGCAGAGGGCGTAAAGCTCCTCAGGCACGAGGATATCCTTAGTTATGAGCAGATTGCCGCCGTGGCGCGGGTCGCAGCCCGCCTGGGTTTCGGGAAGATCCGCCTGACGGGGGGCGAACCTTTGGCGAGAAAGGGCATAAGCGACCTTGTGGGCCTTCTCCGCACCATCCCCGAGGTCCGTGTCATAGCCATGACGACGAACGGTACCCTCCTCCCGCCCCTTGCAGCGGAGCTCAAGGCCGCCGGCCTCGATTCGGTCAACGTGTCCCTCGACACCCTCGACGAGGCGCGCTATGCGATGCTGACACGGGGCGGCCATCTAAAGGATGCCCTGGCCGGCATCGACGCGGCCCTCGCCGCAGACCTTCCCGTCAAGCTCAACGTGGTAGCCATGGCGGACTCGACCGAGGAGGAGCACCAGGAGCTGCGGGAATATGCAGCCAGTGTCGGCGCGTCCTTCCAGTTCATCGCACGATACTCCCTCCGCGACGAGAAAATGGACGGCGGCGAGTACGACAGGCCCCCGCCCTGCGGCGCCTGCGACCGTCTCCGCCTCCTGGCCAACGGCAGGCTCAGGCCCTGCCTCCACGGCAACATCGAGGTACCTGTGGACTTCACCGACATCGAAGGCAGCATCATGAAGGCAGCCCGACTCAAGCCGGCGCGGGGGCATACCTGCGACGACCTCGAGGTCGGGCAGATAGGCGGTTGATTATGAGTGCAACTAAACTGAGCCACGTCGATGGAAGCGGGAAGGCCCGTATGGTCGATGTCTCTGCAAAGCCGAGGATGCGTCGAAGGGCGGTAGCCCGCGGCCGCATCGGACTCTTGCCCTCCACCATCGCCTTGGTGCGCGAGAATGGCATTGCCAAGGGCGACGTCCTTGCGGTGGCCAGGATCGCAGGCATCATGGCAGCCAAGCGTACAGCTGAGCTCATACCCCTCTGCCATAATGTCGAGATCGAGCACGTAGAGGTGTCCTTCACGGTGGAAGACGACGGCATAGACATCGAGGCCACCTCAGTGTGCACGGACAAGACCGGCATCGAGATGGAAGCCCTCACCGCAGTCTCCGTGGCCGCCCTGGCCATCTGGGACATGTGCAAGGCCGTCGATAAGTCCATGAGGATCTCCGACATCATGCTTGTCGAAAAGACCAAGGAGTCGATCGAATGAATACCGAAGGGGATTTCGAGATAGTGTCGCTCAACGTGTCGCAGAAGACCGGGACGCGGAAGAAGCCGGTGGAACGGGCCAGCTTTGTAGAGACCCAGGGCATGGAAGGCGACGCCCACGCGGGCATCATCGAGAACAGGCAGGTATCGCTCCTTGCGATCGAGGAGATCGACGAGGCCAATGAGAGGTTGGCTGCCACCAATGCCCGCGCCGTCTCCACCCCCGAGGGCGCGAGCCTCGTACGCGGCAAGGCGGGCCTGACTCACCTCGCCCCCGGCGACTTTGCGGAGAACATCACGACCAGGGGCATCGTCCTCCACGAGCTTCCCATCGGCACCAGCCTCGAGATCGGGGGCATCCTCCTCGAAGTGTCAAAGATCGGCAAGGAATGCCACGCTGCCTGCGAGATCCGCACCCTCGTGGGCGACTGCGTGATGCCGAAAAAGGGCATCTTCGCCCGCGTCGTGAAGGGCGGGGAGGTCAGCCGTGCGGATCGCGGTCATTACCGTCTCGGATAGGGCCTCGAAGGGGGTCTACGAGGACCGCTCGGGTCCCGCCATCGAGGAGGTCCTTCGCGAACTCCTGCCCGATTGCCTTGTCGACTGCGACATTGTCCCGGACGAGGCGGCCGAAATAACCAATTCCCTGAATCGGCACCAGGCCGCTGACTGGATCATCACCACCGGCGGAACGGGACCCTCACCGCGCGATGTCACTCCCGAGGCGACGCGGGCATGGTGCGACCGCGCCATGCCCGGCATCGCCGACTACCTGCGCATGAAATCCCTCGAGGAAACCCCGCACGCGGTCTTCTCGCGCGGCGAGGCCGGCATGAGGGGCAGGCAGTACATCGTGAACTTCCCCGGCAGCGTAAGGGCAGCCACCAGCTGCGCACGCTGGCTGGCCCCCCTCCTCGACCACGGCGTGAAGATGGCCCACGGCGAAGGTCACTGATATGAGTTCCTGAGCCGCCGGCGTAGGTCACTGATATGAGTTCCTGAACCGCCGGCGAAGGTCACTGATAAGAGTTCCTGAGCCGCCGGCGTAGGTCACTGATAAGAGTTCCTGAGCCGCCGGCGTAGGTCACTGATAAGAGTTCCTGAGCCGCCGGCGAAGGTCACTGATATGAGTTCCTGAGCCGCCGGCGCAGGTCACTGAGCTGCCCTTCAGAACCTTATGTATACGCGATCGCAGAGTTCACCGGCCCTGAACACCAGCGAAGTCGAGAGCTTCCTCACCATGCGGAGACCCATCCCGTGCCAGCGACGCGATGTGCGGTCGAAGACCGGATCGTGGTCACCGGTGCGCAGGGAATAGGCGGCAAAGGAGGGTGACTTGAAGTGGAAGCTCACAGAGAGCCTGCCATTCCTCCGGGCAACCCTGATCACCGCGGTGCCGTCCACGAGGGGAACTGCGTGCCGGAGGAGATTATCGTAGATCTCACAGGCTGCGAGTTTCAGACGCGACCGCTCCGAGGGCTGGACGAAGTCGATGCGGTCAAGGAAGCGCTCAAAGGCGAAGATTCCCGACTTTTCCACGATGAGCCTGATCGTTGCCTCCGCCGAACGACGCCGCGACAAGGTAGCAAAGAAGACCGGCGCCATGGTCCGGTCCATCCCTCCCCTGGCGAGCGAATAAGCGGGCCCGTACCGGGCAGGCCCTAGCCAGGTTGGCGGGTCCGGAATGGAAGGCAGGTCGCTCAGGCGAGGTCCCTGAGGTTCGAGATGATGGGAAAGCGATCAAAGAA
>SESF01002276.1_pt1 | contig 15207 bp, 16 predicted proteins | sample 3171521 | NCBI WGS metagenome assembly SESF01 (sample SAMN10866945, study PRJNA518727) | freshwater metagenome | biome: subpolar coniferous forest; feature: holomictic lake; material: water; isolation source: holomictic Lake 227, 6 m and 8 m depth | place: Canada: near Kenora, Ontario | collected...
TGAATATGCTCTTGCTCTTTTTGTAACTTATAAGCAAACTATGAACAATTGAACCATGATAGAGATTACTGCTACAGAATTACGCAGGAACATGATCAAGTATTTCGATCTTGCTCTGGAGCAAAAGGAACAGGTTGTTGTACGCATCAGGAACCGGGGGACTTTTACGATTACTTCTGCCACAGAAACCACGAGCGACAAGCGAATTGCGAAGAAAACTGAATTAGAAGCATATCTTGACCAGCCAGAGGTACTGCAGTCCATTCTTCGCGCACGTGCAGACGTAAAAGCTGGCAGAGTTCGCAAATTTACCACTGTCAAGAAGTTATGGGAAGATATACCGTAGAACTCACCGAAGAATTCGATACCCATCTGAGTCACTGGATGAAAGTCGGCAACAAGGCAATCCTTCGCAAAATTGAAAAGATTTTACCTGAACTGGAAGAGCACCCCACCACAGGCACAGGGAAACCTGAAGCATTGAAAGGAGAATTTGCGGCTCTCTGGTCAAGAAGGCTTAACCAGCAGCATCGCATGATCTATGAGATTATTGATGAAACGGTAACTGTTTATCTCCTTTCCGCCAAAGGCCACTATAACGACAAATAACCCGTTATAACAGATCATGTAAACCCTGCCAGGCGCAGGACTGCCCGGGCGGCTCGGCATCCAGTTCCCTGCCATTGTTTGCTTTTACCGAGTATGCTCACGCAAGAGAATTTAGAAAAAAATGCGTATAATGAACGGGTCCGCATGAGATAAGAAGGGGTATCAATCGTGGGTTCGTCCCAACCATACCATGATAATTACACTGCTTTACAGGGGGAACCCTTTGAAATCGTGGAATTTTTTTTGAGCAAAGTCGGGATTGTGTGTTATGTTTCTCATGTCAACTCCTGAAATCCATGAAATTGTCAACTATCAATTGTCAATTCTTCATTCTCAACAGTTCACCGCCATGACCCAATCCGATCCACTGCAGGAACCGCTCATTCCAGATGAGATTGATTTGCTGGAGGGCTTTTTTCTCTCTGACCTTCCTCCTTCGGGGAGCCTTTCGTCACTTGAAATGGTTGAAGGCTATATGACCGCTCTTGTTGTTGGCCCCGAGGTGGTGGAGGCTGACGACTGGCTGCCCTATATCTTCGATCAGGAAGGTCATTCGGAGCCGTCGTTTGTGTCGGACGATGACGCAGTAATGATTGAAGAGTTGCTGCTTCGTTACATGAACACGGTTGAACGGCAATTCAATGACGATCCCGATGGATTTTCGCCGCTTTATGAACAGTTCGATTATGGTGACGAGGAGGCAGAGATGCTTGCTATCCAGGAGTGGGCTCTGGGGTTTATGGTGGGGATGGAGATGAAAAATGAATCATGGAAGCCGCTTTTTGCCAATGAGAGTACCGGCATGCTTGGTCTTCCGATGTTGATGCTGAGTAATATTGCGGGTGATAAAGTTACTTTGTCGGAAGAGGAGATTGCCGATATGATTGAGTTGATGCCTGAATTTGTGGTCAAAATATACCATTTCTGGAAGCTGATGTAAAGTGCCACGACGGTGAAAACACCTTACAGTTATAACACAATCACCGATTTTCTGGTTTCCCGGCCCTTGACGGTTGATTTGGAGATTGATGAGGAGCGTTCCGGCTGTGTTTTGCAGTGAAGGGAATAGAGTTTGATGCAACGGTGCTCTATCTGGGGGTCTCTGATTTTGCGCGTCTTCTCTGAGCGACAGGTTTTGTGTTGTCGAGCGCTTTCTCTACAATGCGCAGGTGCTGCTCTTTTCAACCCGGTTTGGCTCTGAAGATCCTTTTGTGGATGCCTTGCAGGCTGCCCGGTGGTTGGGGGAGCATGATGCGATGAATGTTCTGTCCCGATATCGGTATTGCAAGTGGCACGGTTATGGCGGGCTTTACGGGCACTCCGGGGAAGTATACGGCATCGGTCGGCCACTCATTCTTGCCGCAGGGTGCGCCCGGCTCAAGCCTCGGGGTGACGTTGCTTCGCTCATAACCTTTCCTGCTGCGGAGTGGAGCCAGCTTATCAGGGCAAAAGGCTATTATAAAAAAAATGATTAACCCTTGATCGGTGTTTGGATTATTAAGGATGCATGACTACTATTTTTTAGTGGTGCATCACATCCTTGTCAACGTCGTGAAATAAATACAAAAAAAGAGAGAGAACGCTTATGGCTACAACGAATGAGAATCTTAAAGCAGCTTTCGCCGGTGAGAGCCAGGCATACCAGAAGTACCTTGCCTTTGCCAAGGAGGCTGAAAAGGCGGGTTTTGGTAATATTTCCAAGTTGTTCCGGACAACCGCACAGGCGGAGTTGATTCATGCAGAGGGTCATTTTAATGCTCTTGGCGGAGTAGGCTCAACGGCTGAAAATCTTGAGGCGGCAATTGGCGGCGAAACCTTTGAGCATACTGAGATGTATCCTCCGATGCTTGCCCAGGCTGAAGCTGACAACCATCCTGCCAAACGGATGTTTGCCTTTGCTCTCAAGGCTGAACGGCAACATGCCGATCTTTATAAAAAGGCGCTGGAAGCGGTGAAGAGTGGTCAGGATATCTCGGCAACAGAGGTGTGGCTTTGTCCTTTCTGCGGTCATATCGAACTGGGCAATCCGCCTGAGAATTGTCCGATATGTGGTGCTGCTGCTTCGCAGTATGTCGAGGTCTGAGTAACCTGTTTTTTTTTAAAGGCGGTTCTGCGAACCGCCTTTTTTATGACCTCTCTAACAACAGTTTCGGATTGCAGGGAAAAGTTTTCCTTATTTGCCTGCAGGGGCTGGGGGCGCTGGTGGCATCATACAGGGCATTTGCATTTTTTGCATGGCAGCCGTTGCTCCTTCAAGTTGAGCTATTTTTTTGTCAATCTGCCCCATCAACTCTTTTTTCTCTGCAGGTTTGACTCCTGCAATCAGCTTCTGCTGCAGTTTCATGATCTCGATAAGTGATGGCATTTCATCTTTTATGGGGCACATCATGCCCATTGGACTTCCCGGCATTCCCATCGGTCCACCTGGCATTGCCATTCCTTGCGGAGGATTCATAGGACAGGGAGTTGGCATGTTACACATCAGGAGTGTCTGTTGTGGCAGGTCTCCACTCTTGTCCATTTTGCTGTCGGAGGGCTGAGCCTGTGCCGAGAGAGTGAACATGGAGATACAGACCAAGAATATTGATAACCTTTTCATTTGTAACTTTTTAAAATTATTGATGGTTGCTGTAAAGCGGCCTTGGGGTAAAGAAATAGTTGAAAGCTGCATAGCAACGAAGTATAGCACTGAAAAGAATCCATTCCAAAAAATTTCATGGTATGCTTCTCTCTCGTGGTTCAGTGTCAAGCACTCTCTTTTTTTATGCGCGACAGAGCTTATTCTGCAATATGCTGCTTTGTTGCGAGCAGGAGTATTGCACCAGCAAGATAAGCCGGAATCCAAAACTCTCTGGCAAGGCTGATTTCCATAATCGGGTTAAAGAGTATGGCAAAGAGGGAATATATCACGGGCAGCAAAATCTTTTTCTTTCCAAAGTTTCTGTAGGCTCCCCATGCAAAGGTACCCCCTGCAACGATTTTCAAAAATGAATAAAAGTCAGGAGGAAGGGGAATCAGCGCAAGGAAAAGCAGCGCGACTGTTATGTAGACTACCTGGACTGGCATAACGGTGTTTTTGGTGGTATAAAAAAAGCCGGACAAAATTTGCATTCTGTCCGGCCTGGAAATAAAAATGGCTGAAAAGCTCAGAGCTTAGTAGCGATCTCTTCTTGCCGGTCTTTCTTCGCGGGGCTTCGCTTCGTTTACCTTTATTGTACGACCGTTCAAATCTTTGTCATTCATTGATTCGATCGCTTCACGAGCCTCACTGTCATTAGGCATGTCAACAAATCCAAACCCTTTGGAACGGCCTGAAAACTTGTCATTTATGATGCTTGCGCTATCAACCTGTCCGAACTCGGAGAAGGCGTCACGTAGATCATCTTCAGAAACAGTGTAAGCCAGATTTCCAATGTAAATATTCATTTAATCTCAATATACATGTGCATTGATAGAAAAGATATACCGGCAAGTAACCAAGGCACAAATTACCTGAATGGCGATCAGCCAACCATTGACTGATTTCTGTGTGTAGTTTAACGTAATTACTAATGATTATCAAAAACAAAATGATTATTGGTAATAATAATCTCTTCTCTCACCTTTCAGGATACGTTTTTCTGCTGAAATATGCTTTTTTAGTGGATAATAAGCGTGATTAAGCTGTTCGACAGCATAAGCCTGGTCGCAGACAACTGGTTCTGAAAATTTGGAGTTTCTGACAGAGATCAATGTTTTGCTATTTTAAAAGTATATTATGGTTCAAAGAGCTTGTTGTCGACAGGAGCTCTCATGAATGTATTCGATTTCCTTTTGAATTGATCTAATTCTCTATATAATAAGAGCATATAGCTTTTTCTCTGTATTGGGATTTTTTCTCGATCAAGCGCGTTACCTATGCATGAATTTGATTTTCTTGGCGAACTGGTGCTTATCGGGGCACTGGCAGTCGCCATTATTCTTGTTTTTCAGCGGTTGAAGATTCCGCCTGTAATCGGGCTGATTTTTACGGGTATTTTGCTTGGCCCTTCAGGTGTTGGCGCGGTTTATGACCAGAAACTGATTTCAACACTGGCTGAGCTTGGTGTGGTTCTTCTTCTTTTTACCATAGGGCTCGAGTTTTCGCTCGATGACCTTAGAAAACTGCGTCAAATTGTGCTGGTTGGGGGTGTGGTTCAGATTCTTGTCACCGGTCTGGCCATCAGTTTTCTTTCCTACTGGTTCATGCTTGGCTTAGGGAGGGGTATTTCGCTTTCAGCCGCAGTGTTTCTGGGATTTACCTTTTCGGTGAGCAGTACGGCGATCTGCCTGAAGATTCTTACTGATCGAGACGAGCTTGGGCTTCCGCATGGTCGTATTGCCCTTGGAATCCTGATCTTTCAGGATATCGCGATTGTGCCACTGATGATCGGCATTAATTTGCTGAATCCGGAGGCTGCGCCTTCTTTTGGAATGATCGTCAAAAAAATCGGCATCATTGTTTTGTTTGCTTCCGGTATTTTTGTCGGGTTCAGGCTTCTCATGCCTAAAATGGTTCGTCTTATCGCCTCTCTGCATGCAAGGGAGGTGCTGGTCATCGGGGCGCTGGTTATTTGTTTTGGTGCGGCTTATCTCACTTCTCTGGTTGGTCTTTCGCTTGCACTTGGTTCTTTTGTTGCCGGTATGGTTATTGCCAGTACCGATGAGAGTCATCAGATAAGTGTCACCATCGATCCGTTTCGTGAAGCCTTTACCAGTATCTTTTTTATATCTGTCGGCCTTTTGCTCGATGTCACGATGATCAATCTGCCTCTTTTCGTGGCAATTGCCCTTGTCGTGCTTCTTGTCAAGGCGCTGCTGGTTGCCGGGGTCTCTCTTTTTCTTGGATATTCTTTGAGGGTCAGTATGATGGCCGGTATGGCGCTTGCTCAAATCGGAGAGTTTTCTTTTGTCTTGGCAGAGGCTGGACTTAAGAACCGTGTGATTGACCAGGAGGTTTTCCAGGCCATGCTTGCCATCATAGTGGTAACCATGATCGTCACTCCGGCCATGATAGCCATTGCTCCAAAGTTTGCCGATCAGGTCGCGCCTGCACTCGGTTTTATTCCCCTTGCCTCAAGAGAGCCCACCCAATCTTCTTATGTTCGGCCTCCTGACACTACCATTATCTGTGCTGGGGAGATTCATGCGGCAATTATCGGTTTTGGTATCAATGGTCAGAATGTTGCAGCCGTGCTTCATGCAACCAATATCTCCTATTCGGTGCTTGAGATCGACCGGGAAATGGTTAAAAATATGAGGAGAAAAGGGGAACCGATTTTTTATGGAGATTGTACGGAAAAAAAATCGCTGCTTCGTGCCGGCATAGATCATGCCCGTGCGGTTGTGCTTGGTATTTCTGATGCCACGGCAATCCGAAACAGTATCGCCATGATCCGTGAGGTCAATAAAAAAGCCTTTATCATTGTTCGGGCAAGAACCCTCGATGATGTTGCAGAACTTTACAGGGAGGGTGCCGATGTTGTTGTGACAGAGAAATTTGAAACATCCATTCAGATTTTTTCGCTGCTTCTCAATCACTTCACCGTTGCTCCAGAGCTGATTCTCGAACAGCAGGAAATTATCAGGCGTGAGTGCGAAAGGATTTTTCAGCTCTCTCCTGCTTCCGGGAAATAATCGTGACAGCGTTATTGAAGAACAAGGAGGAGAATTAACATATCTTGAGTGACAGATAAGTTTTTGTATATTTAAAAAATACATCGTTTTGTCTTTATCCACTCCATCATCGGAAATTTATATGGAAAACGATTCATCTCCCTGTACACAAAAGTTTGCCCTCTACCGCCAGGAGCTTCTCGATCAACAGGCAGCGCCGGACTTGGCTGCTGCAAGGCGTGCAACCTACGAGCTTTCTCTTATGGAGCACAGCCGTTTTATTGAGCTGAATGGCGTCGTTCATCATTATCACGATTCCGGGCCCAGAGACGCTGCCGAGACCGTGGTGCTTATTCATGGGTGGGATTGCTGGTGGATGTGGTGGCACCATATTGTCGCTTCTCTCAACGAGAGGGGAGTGCGAACCATAGCTTATGACATGCGCGGGCATGGATGGTCAGACAACGATCCCAAGAATCACTATCATATCGACTTTTTTGCGCACGATCTGCGTGATCTGGTCAGCAAGCTCGGGCTCGGACGGTTTCATATCGCAGCATTTTCCTTTGGCCCTTTCGTGGCGCTCGATTATGCCCGTTCGTATCCCGATCTTATCAAATCAATGACTTTTTTCAATTTCGGTTTCCTGCCGAACAGCGAGTTTATCCAGTCATTTGCCACGAACACCATTACCTTTGTTTTCAATGGTCTCTTGCGCAAACTGACCTGGTGGCTTCCGGCCTATATTTTTGCCCGGCTTGTTCTGGCGAAGAATACCGTTATGCAGCATGATATTCTCATTGGGTTTAAAAGTCTCGGCCTGTGCGCTCCTGAGGCTATCGATCAGACAACCCGCCACATAACCGCTTTTGAAACGACAGACTCAGTGCCTGAGATGGTCAAGTCGATGGCCATGCCGATTCTTTTTGTTGCAGGTGATGGTGACACAATCATGACTTGCGAGAATACCAAAAAGCTGGTGGAGCTGACCCACAAGGGTACATACGTTGAAGTTCCTGAATGCGGGCACCTCATTACCGTTGAATTGCCCGAGACAGCCTCAGCGCTTATCTGGGGACAGGTAAAGGCACACAGCGGCTCTTAATAATCGGTTTCACGGACAGCCCGGATAAATAATTTTATTTTTCCGGGCTCCTTGATACCTGGTTCGCTTTCAACGCCGCTGGCGGTATCGACGGCGTAGGGTTTGACACGACGAATGGCTTCAGCGACGTTGGAGTGGTTCAGCCCTCCGGCCAGTATTGCATAACAAGCATTTCCAAGTTCACTGAAAATACGGGTAGCAAGAGAGGCGTCGATACTCTCTCCTGTTCCACCTTGTATTCCGGGCCGGTAGGCATCGAAGAGAAAGGTGTTTGTGCCGCTTTTTTTTGCATACTGAAGAACCTCCTTCACATCAAAATTCTCTTCAGGCCGGAATACCCTTATCACCTTGGACTCTGTTATGGCGCGAGCCTCTGCCGGGCCGTACTGTTCACTGTGCAGTTGCGCGATCTGCAGGCCGCAGAAACGACATATTTCATTGATTTCATCAGAAGAGTGTTCAACGAAAATGCCAGCAGTGACAATGAAAGGGGGGAGCTGCGCAATGATATCGCGGGCAACCTCCATTGATACGACCCTGGGGCTATGCTTGCTGAAATTGAAGCCAAGAGCATCGGCACCGGCCTCGCAGGCTGTCAGGGCATCTTCAATGCGGGTGATTCCGCAGATTTTTATACGTGTCATGGCTTGTTGAAGTGCTGAAACGGTCGATGAAGAGAGTGATAAAAAGTATGCGGTATAATACTGATTTATTCCATAATTTGCCTTATTGAAAATACTCTTCAATAGGTCATGAGCAGGTAAGCTGGGAGTGTCGGCTTTTCAGGGATTTTCATCACTATTTCTCGCGGTTAATGTTTTTTTTTAATGCATCTCGCCATAGGGCCGGGGTTTTCTGGTGAGGTCTGTTTTATTGAAGTCAAGCAAAATTTCAAGGCTAACCTCACAACAATAATGGAGGTTTTGATGCAGATTGAAGTGTTTGTATCCTATGCAAAAGAAGACCATGGGCTTGCAGAGTTGATTGTTAAAAAGCTTGAAAAGGAAGGATTGATTGTCTGGTGGTGGTTTCAGGAAAGAGCTGACGCTACGATCGACTTTCGTGAAGATATTGAAAATGCCATTCACTCTGCACAGTCTGTGCTTGTACTCTGGACAAAAACAAGTATCCGTTCAGCTTGGGTTAAAGGAGAAGCAGAAAAAGCGAGAATAAAAGATAAGCTTGTTCAGCTTTGTTCAGAAAATGTTGATGATGCGAATTTGCCATTACCGTTTAATCAATACAAGTATTTTAATGATTATGACTCTATTGTTAAGGAAATAAAGCGAACAATTGGTATTCGTGGCCCTCTGGAGCATATCGCTCATCCAGACTTGTTAGGCCCATCAAGGAGCTTTCGCGATTCTGGTTTCAGGTATCTTGTTCCGGGAATGGATCTTTTTCTTTCTTTTTTTCCATGTGACGAAAGTGGCGTTTTTTTGAGCATGCGCCTTGATACAACGAATGGATGGATTACTACTAACGGATGGAAAGAAGAAAACAAAGAACTCGTTTTTGCCAGGCACAACATGTTAAAGGATGAAAAAAATGACAATGAATATATAACGAGTCAGGATATAACGTACATCAAGGTACCAAACGATATTTATCTGATTAAAGACCCAATCCGTCCTTTTACCATTCAGATTGGGGAAATGAGAGCCATGAGACCGAATGCTCGTCCCGGCATGATTGATGGGAAAATCACAGATGGAGATCTGGATCATTTGCCGCTTCATAAATCATGGTTGAGTAAGACTCTTGCTGAAATCATTTCAGATCCGGAGACACTTCAGGCACTTTCAGACACTATTGAAAACGAACCTCGACTGAGTAAGAAGGAGAAACAAGAGATACAAAACACGATTGCAAGAAATCCCAATGCTCCACGTGCAATTCAGAAAAGCGAGTGTCTGTTGTGCAATGTTGAGTTCAGGAATAAGAGAAGATTGTCTGATTCCGTTGAAGAAGAGGCTTTTTTGGCATTTATCGTGGCCAACGATTTTCCCTTTGGGCCCTTTTTTCATTATATGGCAATAACCTCAGAACCAGTGCATAGCTGGGAAGAGCTTTCCTATAAGCAGATGAAGGGTCTTAACCTCATTATCCACCTGTTTTTGAAAGAGAAGGGTAATATACGCGGAGCTGCAGGTATTGGTTTTGGTTTCAATTCTACCATAAGGCATCTTGTGCTTGGCACTCATTCGCATTCTTCGGCTGGCGCAAGTATTCCCCATATTCATAAACAGGTCTGGGGGATGGCTCCCGGTACATCCAATCTTGCTAATCAGCTCATCGAGGTAAGCCAGGCTTATGAAAATCATGGTATCGATTATCAGGGAGCTTATCTGACAACGCTTGCATTGGCAGGATATGTGATATGGAAGGATGATTATGTGAAGCTCTACGTTCCTTATGGTCAGAGTTCTCTTTATGAGCTTCAGGCTATGGTTTCTCATCCGCGTGGCTGTTTTACCGATCTATCGGAAGAGGAGGTTATATCGCTTTCAAAAGCAGAATATGTTGCTTTGCGACTGTTCAAAGCGCTGGGAATAAACAGTTTCAATCATGTCATGCTTTCGAAACTGTTCAATGACAAACGGGCGAAGTGTTTCAGGCTGGTGGAGATTTTCATTACCAGAGAGGTTGACTTGGCGGTTTCTGAGTTGAGTTCGCTTTATGTGGTTAATCAGCACCCCTGGGATTCACGCAACAGAATAATGGAGGAATGGGAGAAAATCAAGGATGAGGTGCTTCTGGAAATTGTCAAGGAAGGTGATTGACTCCGCCCCTGAATGCCTTGTTGTGATTTTCTATTATTATCCTTATACTTGAGGCCTGTTTTAGCCTTTACGGTGGGGCGTCGCCAAGTGGTAAGGCATCGGCCTTTGGAGCCGACATCCGCAGGTTCGAATCCTGCCGCCCCAGCAAAACAAAAAAAGCAACCTTTTCGGGGTTGCTTTTTTTGTTTCCGATAAAACCTTTTTCTACCGATCAGTAACGGTAATGGTCTGGTTTGTATGGCCCGTCAAGAGGAACGCCGATGTACTCTGCCTGTTCGTCGGTCAGCCTTGTGAGCTTTACTCCGAGCTGTTCGAGGTGCAGGCGTGCAACCTCTTCATCGAGCTCTTTTGGCAAACGGTAGACGTCGATGGCATAATCCTTTGTCCAGAGCTCGATTTGTGCGAGTGTCTGGTTGGTGAAGGAGTTGCTCATGACAAACGAAGGGTGGCCAGTGGCACATCCAAGGTTGACAAGACGGCCTTCGGCAAGCAGATAGATTGAGTTGCCATTCTCAAAGGTGTATTTGTCGACCTGTGGCTTGATGTTGAGCCTTTTTGCCCCTGCATAGTTGTAGAGCTGCTCGACCTGGATTTCGTTGTCGAAATGGCCGATGTTGCAGACAATGGCTTCATCTTTCATCTGCTTCATGTGCTCGAGGGTGATGACATCCTTGTTGCCGGTTGTGGTGACAAAAATGTTTCCTTCCTTGACAGCCTCATCCATGGTGGAAACCTCATAGCCTTCCATTGCAGCCTGCAGTGCACAGATCGGATCGATTTCGGTGACGATTACCCGTGCGCCATAAGCGCGCATGGAGCGGGCAGAACCTTTGCCTACATCGCCGTAACCAAGCACAACAACCACCTTGCCGGCAACCATGACGTCGGTTGCACGCTTGATGCCATCAGCAAGGGATTCGCGGCATCCGTAGAGGTTGTCGAACTTTGACTTGGTGACCGAGTCGTTGACGTTGATGGCAGGGAAGAGCAGTTCGCCTTTTTCCATCATCTGGTAGAGACGGTGAACACCGGTGGTGGTCTCTTCCGAAACGCCCTTCATCTCTGCTGCAACCTTGTGCCAGCGCTGGTTGTCCTCTTCAAAAACTTCACGGAGCTGCTGATAGAGTGCTTTTTCCTCTGCATTGCCCGGAGTTTTTTCGAGCATTTCCGGGTTGTTCTCGATTTTGTAACCGAGGATGATCATGAGGGTTGCATCACCGCCGTCGTCGACGATCAGGTTTGGCCCTTTTCCGTCTTCAAATTCGAGGATCTGGCGGGTACACCACCAGTACTCATCGAGGGTTTCGCCTTTCCATGCAAAAACAGGGATACCTGCTTTGGCAATGGCAGCAGCAGCATGATCCTGTGTGGAAAAAATGTTGCAGCTTGCCCAGCGTACCTCGGCACCGAGTTCCACAAGGGTCTCGATTAGTACGGCGGTCTGGATGGTCATGTGGAGCGAACCGGCAATACGTGCGCCTTTCAGCGGGTATTTGCCAGCATATTTCCGCCTTGTAGCCATAAGGCCAGGCATCTCTTTTTCAGCGATATCAATTTCCTTGCGCCCGAATTCGGCAAGGGAGAGATCTGCCACTTTATAATCAAGCACCTCAGCGACTGTTGTCATATCCTCTTCTGGTTTTAAGATGTTGTGATTGTTCAGGCCAGGTTGAATGCTTTTTTCAGCTCGGCAACTTTTTCGGTTTTTTCCCATGGGAAGATGTCACGGCCAAAATGACCGTAGGCAGCAGTCTGCTGATAGCTCCATCCCTGTGGTTTGTTGAGGCTGAAACGTTTGATGATCGCAGCCGGGCGAAGGTCGAAGATAACTTCGGCTTTTTCCTGAATCTGTGCATCGTTGAGACCGTGTTTGGCGGTGTCGTGGGTATTGATGTAGATCGATACCGGACGTGCCACACCGATGGCATAGGAGACCTGAACGGTGCATTTCTCTGCCAGACCGGCAGCAACAATGTTCTTTGCAACGTGGCGTGATGCGTAGGCTGCACTGCGGTCAACCTTGGAAGGATCTTTTCCGCTGAATGCTCCACCGCCGTGAGGGGCAGCTCCGCCGTAGGTATCGACAATGATCTTGCGACCGGTAAGGCCGGTATCACCGTGTGGTCCGCCGATAACAAAGCGTCCTGTCGGGTTGATATGGAATTTGGTGTTTGCGTCAATCAGGGAAGCCGGGATGTAGACTTTGATGACATTTTCGATGATGTCTTTTTTGATCACTTCCTGCCATGCAGCTTCACTGACGCCTTCTGGTTCTGGATCGTGCTGGGTTGAGACAACAATTGCATCGACACGCTTGACCACTTCATTTTCATATTCAAGGGTGACCTGGCTCTTTGCGTCCGGGCGAAGGTAGGTCATTATTTTGCCTTCCTTGCGGATTTCGGCAAGTTTTTTGACAAGCAACTGGGCAAACTGGATTGCGGCTGGCATCAGTTCGGGAGTTTCTGTGCAGGCATAGCCGAACATCATTCCCTGGTCACCAGCACCAACGCGATCAAACTCGTCGGCAATTTCTTCCTTACGGTCAACACCACGGTTGATATCGGGAGACTGGCTGTGGAGCGCGGAAAGAACTCCGCATGAGTTGGCTTCAAACATGTATTCGCCCTTGGTGTAGCCGATTTCGCTGACAACCTTGCGGGCTATGGTCTGGATATCCACGATGCCTTTGGTAGTAACTTCACCACCGACAATTACCTGGCCGGTTGTGACAAAGGTTTCACAGGCAACACGTGAATCGGGGTCCTGGCGGAGAAAATCATCAAGTACGGCATCGGAAATCTGATCGGCAACTTTGTCCGGGTGTCCTTCTGATACGGATTCTGAGGTAAAGAAATACCTTGACTGTGACATATTTCAATTAGGGTTTGGTTAAACAAGCAACAGTAACAATAGAAAAAAGGATAAATGAGGGAGCTTTTCGGTGAGAGGTGTTCACGGGGAAATGACCTGGACACGGAAAAACTTCCTGCAAGCTCAGTGAATTTCACTACTTCGGAGAGCTTGCGACACCGTGTCCATAGGTAATGGGGATGTCGAATCAAAAATAAAGCCAAAATGTAATCATTCGGCTGCTTTCATGCAAAAATTCTCTTATCGTACCCGTATTTCCGAGTAGTCTCCGATATTGATTTCATGCGGATTGCCGGTAATCCAGGCATTGTTTCCCACAATTGAATTGTCAAGCATGATATGGCTGACACGTGCGTAATTGCCTATTATGGAGTCCCTGATGATGGCATCCGAAATAACGGCGTGTTCTCCTATCGTGGTATTCGGGCCGATAATGGCATTTTCAATAATGGCATTGTTTGCAATAAATGCCGGTTCATTGATAATACAGCCCGGATAAGTTTTTGTTGTGGCGTTTTTCTTCAGAAGAATTTCATTGGTGGAGAGCAGGGTTTCGGCTGCGCCGCAGTCATACCATCCAGAAACAGGGAAGGTTGTGAATGTTTCGCCCTGTTCTATCATGAGTTGCAGGGCATCGGTTAACTGATATTCCCCTTTGGTTTTAAAGTCATGATCGATCAGGTAGTCAATGCTTGAAAACAGAGGGCCCGCCTGATGAAGAAAATAGAGACCGACAATGGCAAGGTTGCTGATTGGAGTATCTGGTTTTTCGACCAGTTTCACGATTTTTCCTCCCTCGGTGACGGCCACACCGAATCTTCTGGGATCTTCTACCTCTTTAACTCCAAGAGTGGAAAATGGGCTTTTCAGTACCGGCTCAAGATCAACCTCAAAAATAGTGTCGCCGAGAGTGATAAACAGGGGTTCGTCGTCTGATACATAAGGTTTGCACATCCAGATAGCGTGGGCAAGCCCGAGTCGTTCCGGCTGGTTGACAAAAGTAAACTTTATGCTGTAATGCTTCAGCAGCCACTTTTCGACCATGTTGCCGAGATAGCCCACGATCACGATTGCTTCATCAATTCCTGAAGCGATAAGCTTGTCCATGATGTGGCCGATAATTGGCTTCCCGGCAACGTTCAGCAATACTTTGGGATGAGAAAAAGTGTGGGGACGTAAACGGGTGCCTACTCCTGCAACAGGAATAATTGCTTTCATTGTTTTATTACTAAGGTTCTGGTTTAGAGATCAAACACTCTATTCTGTTTGTTTTATGTTACAAAAACAGCAAAAATTGTTATAAAAATAAATACTCCGTTTGCTTATAGATAACTGATAAATACGGAAATCAGTTGTATTTTACGCATAGGGCGTTCATATTTATTTCTGGTTATTGGAAAAATGCTTTTGGCCAGCCGGAATACAAGCTCCAGTGACAGTAAATAAAAGAGTTATGGCAGGAAGGTTCAAGCGGTTTTTTAAGCAGTCCGGGGTTATTCCCGTTCTTGACAACAGGGTGGTGCTTATTACTGCCAGAAAATCGGAACGATGGATCATTCCCAAGGGATATGTCGAAAAAGGGTTGTCTCCGGCAGATTCCGCCGCCAAGGAGGCTTATGAGGAGGCTGGCCTGATAGGGGTTGTGCATCCCGAAGAAGCTGGTCAGTACCGGTATTGCAAGTTTGGCAAACATTTTTCGGTTCAGGTTTATCCCTTGTTTATCGAAACTATGCTTGACGAGTGGGATGAAATGCATGACCGGCAGAGAAAGCTCGTTACACCAGCCGAAGCGATCGAAATGGTTTGCCATGATGAGCTCAGGCGCATCATTGAGGATTTTTTCTTCAACAACCGTTAGCCCTTTGGAACTGGCGATTGTCAAGAGCCTCCGGTTTCGCTAACTGGTTTTTAGGAAATATTTATTTTGGTAATTATTGTTCTTGTGGTATATTGGGAGCCTTCTTCAAGGAAGTAAGACGGGGTGTGGCGCAGTTGGTAGCGTGCCTGCTTTGGGAGCAGGAGGCCCCGAGTTCGAGTCTCGGCACCCCGACATGGTAAAGGTTTCTCTCGATTGAATGCTGTGCCCGTAGCTCAATGGATAGAGCATCAGCCTTCTAAGCTGAGGGTTACTGGTTCGAGTCCAGTCGGGCGCACAAGGTTAAAGTCCGTAAAGTTGTAGACGGTGATTGTAGCTCAGTTGGT
>SESF01002778.1_pt1 | contig 15190 bp, 12 predicted proteins | sample 3171521 | NCBI WGS metagenome assembly SESF01 (sample SAMN10866945, study PRJNA518727) | freshwater metagenome | biome: subpolar coniferous forest; feature: holomictic lake; material: water; isolation source: holomictic Lake 227, 6 m and 8 m depth | place: Canada: near Kenora, Ontario | collected...
TTAGCGGTGGCGGCGGTTACTCGGCTGGTTTGACGGCGACGCTGACGGCGGAGGCCAACCTGGGCTATGAGTTTGTGAGCTGGACGGAGGACGGCACGGTCGTGAGCAGCACGGCCAGCTATAGCTTTGAGGCCAACGCGGATCGGACGCTGGTGGCTAACTTCACGCCGATTTTAACCATCACGACCAGTTCCTCGCCGGTGGCCGGCGGCACGACCAGCGGCGGTGGCAGCTATGGCAGCGGCACCAGCGTGACCGTGGGGGCGACGGCCAACGCGGGCTATGCCTTCGGGCACTGGACGCAGGGCGGCAGCGCGGTCACCAACGCCGCCAGTTACACCTTCGTCGCCACCGCCAACCTGGTGCTGGTGGCGAACTTCTCTCCGCTCTTGAACATTGCTTTCTCCGCGCCTAACGCACTGGTGATCTCCTGGCCCGCGTCCGCCACCGGCTATGAGCTGTGGCAAAACTCCGCGTTGGACCCGGACCCGGATAGCTGGTGGCCAGTGACCAACCCGGTGACGGTGGTTGGCGCGCGGAAAGAGGTGCTGATTGCGCCCTTGACTGGGCCGGGGTTCTACCGGCTCTGGCACCCGTAACGGCGCGGCCCCATGAATCAATGAATAAGAACCAGAACCACGACGAACGCCGCATTCGGCCGGCGGTGCTTGGGCTGGTGGCTGTTGCTCTGGCCCTGGTCTGCGTTCCGCTGGCGCTGCTTACCCGCCGGCCGGCACCGCCCAACCCGGAGGCTGAGCCGGCACCGGCGGTGGAAACGCCGGCGCCCGCGGCACCGGCCGTGGCGGACGTGCCGGTCGAAAGCCCCCCGGCCCCGGTCAAGCCGGTCGTGCCGGCCCGGCCCGGAACCCTGGAAGGCGAGTGGGGCATTCGGGTGGCGAGCGTTGGGCTGACGATGGCCGGGGCGGCGGTGGACTTCCGCTACACCGTGGTGGATGCCGAGAAAGCGCTGTTGCTGGCCCAAGGCACGGCTGCGGCTTACGTCATCGACCAGGCCACGGGCACGGTGATCTCGCTGGTGCCGCCCACGCTGAAAGGCCCGTCCGCGGCGCATTCGCGCGCCCGGATGATACGCCAGGGGGGCGGCTTCCCGCCGTCTCCAAACCGATTGGCCGCCGGTCGAACCAATTCCCTCCTGCTGCCCAATCCGGCCAGAATCTTGCAGAGCGGCAGCGTCGTTACCGTGGTGGTAGGCGACATCCAAACGCAGAATGTCCGCGTGGAGTAGCCGGGCTGGCATTAAATGAAGGCTATCTTGAGACCGGTCCTCGTCGTGTGCGCCGCCGTGATTTGTGGCAGCGCCGTGTATGCCCTCTGGCGGATGGCTGCGGTCGCGCCTTCACCCGGTCAGGGCCGGAAGGTCCTCTGCTACCAGGACTCCATGCATCCCTGGATCAAGTCGGATCAGCCCGGCAAATGCACGGTGTGCGGCATGGATCTCACCCCCATTCTGGCCGGCCAGTCGGGTTTTGGCTTGGGGGACGGCCTGGTTGGGCTCAGCTCCAACAGCATCACGGTGCTTAATGTGCAGACCGAGGAAGTTCGCCGGCAGCCGCTTTCCCGCGTCTTGCGCGTGGCGGGAACGCTGGAGCCGAACGAGGCGCGCAAGACCATCATCGCGGCGCCCAGCCCGGGCCGCATCCAGACCTCCGCCATCGAGTTCGCCGGGCTGGAGGTCGAGCAAGGTCAAAGGCTGCTCACCCTGTTCAGCCCCGACCTGATCCAACGGCGCGCGTTTCTCCGCTCGGTCGGGGGCGACCAGTCGAGCGTTGGCAAAGGGCTGGTACACTCGTCGGCCGACTCCAATCCGTATTTCGGCGACATCGTGGCGCCCCAGTCGGGCATCGTGGTGGAGCGTAACGTCTATCCGGGGCAATACGTCGTGGAAGGCGAGAAACTCTTCACCATCATCGATGCGTCGGTCCTGTGGTTCCGCTTCGACGCCTATGAGCAACAGTTGCCGTGGCTGAAACCGGGTCAGGCCATTGCGGTGACCGTGGCGGCGGTTCCGGGGCAGAAATTCCCGGCCGTCATCGCATTCATCGAGCCGACCCTTAACGACGCCACGCGCACCGTCAAGGTGCGCGCCGACATCATGAATCCCGTGGTGAGCACCAACGGCGGCCCGCAACGGCGGCTGCGGTTTGGCCTGTATGCCGAGGGCCGGGTGCGCACGGAAATTCGCGACGTGCTGGCGGTGCCGCGCACGGCCATTCTCTTCCCGGGCGGAGCCGCTTATGCCTATGTCTGCAAAGGCGAGGGGGTTTACGAGCGGCGTCGAGTCCAGCTTGGCCGCCAGGGCGACGACCGGTGGGAAGTCAGGCACGGACTGGAGGTCGGCGAGCGCGTGGTCACTTCGGGAAATGTTCTGCTTGACGCGCAGGCCCAGTTCACCCAGGGGAATAGCGCCGACGACACCGACGACACCGACGGCAGCGGCATGGCCGCGGCGGAGCCGGGAGAAGTGCCGGTGGAAACCGCCTTGAGCGAGGCGACCGCCGCCGACGGCCCCCCCTCCCTGACCGCGGCCAGCGCCGCGCTGCAGCCAGCACAACACCGGGCCCTGGCCGCGTTTCTGACCGTGGCGGACGGCATCAGCCGGGCCTTGGCCGCGGACAGTCTGGACCAACTGAAAACGAACACCAGCGCGCTGCCAGGGGTCGTTTCCGCGCTGGTTAAGGAACTGGGTGGCGGCCCACCCTGGTCAGCGCCGCTCAAGAGCATTCAAGGGCTCGGGCCCTGGCCGGCGCCGACGGATCTGGCCGCCGCCCGGCGGACCTTCCTGCCGTTCAGCACCAAGGTGGTCGAGTTGGTGCAGCTTGGGCGGAGGACGGAGGAGTCATTCCGTTCGCTCAAAGTCTATCACTGCCCCATGGCCCCCAAACCAGGGCTTTGGTTCCAGGCGACCGGCCCCTTGCGAAATCCCTATTACGGCGCGGAGATGTTGACGTGCGGGAATGAAGTCCAGCCACCCGTCGGCGCGCCGGGCGCGATGCGCGTGGAGGCTCCGGCGCTCGCCCGAACCCGGCCCCAGGCTGATTCGGCTGCCGCCCGGAGCGGAAAACCGCCGTCGGTGGCGGCGAGCAGGCAACTACCAGCGGCGGGGATGGGCACCAATCATCCGTCTGCCGCAGAGCTTGCGCCGCATCCCAACACCGAGCACATCCGCGCCATGAGCGAGCTCATGTCCCCGGGGTCGGAGCGGCAGATGGCGCGGCGGACCGCTATTCTCAAGGGGTTGGAGACGGACGGGGCGGCGGGGATGGGGAAAGGGGGCCAGGCTGCGACCGGGGCGGCGGGCCGGCGGCAGGAGGCCCTCACCGCCTTCGTAGAAGTGGCCGACGGCATCGGTCAGGCGTTGGCGGACGACGACCTCCAGCGCTACTACGAGCACATCACGGCATTGCCCACAGTGTTCACTCTGCTGCGCCAGGAATTTGGCACGAACCCGCCCTTGGGCAGTTTGGTCCACGAGGCGATAAGCGCGGGATTACCGCTGGCCGGCGCCGGACAGTGGCGGACCACGAAAGACATGGCCGGAGCGCGAGCGCTGTTTCTCCCGTTCAGCCAGGCGACAGTGGACCTGGCACAGGCGCTCAAGCAGCAAGGCGAGCCCTTTGCCGGCCTGAAAATCTACCATTGCCCGACGGCGCCCAAAATAGAGCTGTGGATGCAAGCCAAAGGCCCCCCCCGCAATCCGTTCCAGGGTCCCAAAGTGCCGGCGAGCGCGGCGGAGGTTAAGCCTTGATTCCTTGCGCATCTTAGGTTCTTAAGAGGTCCGCACGCCCATTTTGCTTTTCTCAGCGGTGGCGGGCCGTTAGGTTTTCTTGAAGCGTGAAGACAGGAAATAGGGCGACACCATGAATGACAGGCAGCGCAGGCCATTGAACAATTCGGGGGCCGGTGCCCCGGTGCAACCTTCGTCCGGGGAGGAAGCGGCGAGCCTCCAAGGTCGGTTGGCTGCAAAAGACCTTTGGAAGAGCGAGGCGGAGCACCGCTATACGCCAGAGGATCTCAAGCGCATGTCCGCAGTTGCTGACGTGAAGATTCACCGGCGAAGGCGGGTCGTAATGCGGTTGGCTTAGCGATGGCGGACAGGAATTACAACTGGGACGCCATCCGGGAGGACCTCGAACGCATCGGAACCTACAACCCGGACTTCCTGCCCAACACGGTCCTAGTCGGCGGTGCGGCGTGCTGGTATTACCGCCTGGCGTTGAGCCAGGCCAGTGATGCCGACTTTCCGGTGCCGGTTTATACGCCCGACGAGGAGCGGGTCTGGTTGAGTAAAGACCTCGACTTCATGGGCGAGTCGAGCGAGGAGATCGGTCAACTTATCGGCCAACCCTGTCCGCCGATGGGCACGCTGTTGCAGTATGCCGGAGCCACCCTCGACTTTATCGAGGCAGGTTTGACCATGACCTCCCAGGCAGCCAACCACACTGCCCGGAAGGCGCAGGCAGGCGATTTGACGTTCTACATCGCCAGCCCCAGCTTGCTATTTGAGGAAAAGCATGCCTGCGTGTTGCAGAAGAAAGACAGGCCGCAAGATTCCCTGCATCGAGAGGTGTTGGCACGCTTCATCAAGCTGGAGTTGTGCCGGAGCCTCGAACAGCCAGAGGATCTCGACACCAAAGAGTGGCTCCACGAGGCCAAGGAGTCGAAGACGGCCGACAACCACTTCTTCGCCCACGACGCCGCGCTCAGCCGCCGCTTACATCCTGCGGCCGCCAGGCTTGTACCTGAGCATCGTGCCATCCTGCACTGGATTCGGCATCACGTCGCTCAATTGCCGGCCTAGCACGGATATTTCACACTCCGCTATCGCCCCTTGAGTATCGCCACCCCGTAATCCCGGTTCATCCTGGCGATGAAGCTGAGGCTGATCTCCTTGGGGCAGACGGCTTCGCAGGAACCGGTGACGGTGCAGTTGCCGAAGCCTTCCTGGTCCATTTGCCGGACCATGTTGAGGACGCGGCGGTCCTTCTCGGCTTTGCCCTGGGGCAGCAAGTTGAGGTGCGAAACTTTGGCGGCGACAAAGAGCATGGCGGAGGCGTTCTTGCAGACCGCAACGCAGGCGCCGCAACCGATGCAGGCGGCGGCGTCCATCGCACTGTCCGCGTCGGTCTTGGGAACAGGGAGGGCGTTGCCGTCGGGTGTACCGCCGGTATTAACCGAAACGAAGCCGCCCGCCTGGATGATGCGGTCGAAGGCGCTGCGGTCAGTCACCACGTCTTTGATGATCGGGAAGGCCTTCGCCCGCCACGGTTCAATGGTGATCGTATCGCCGTCCTTGAAACGCCGCATGTGGAGCTGGCAGGAGGCGGTGCCGTGGTGACCGCCATGAGGGATGCCGTTAATGACCAGCGAACACATGCCGCAGATACCTTCCCGGCAGTCGGAATCAAACGCCATCGGCTCCTCGCCGCGCGCCATGATGTCCTCGTTCACCACGTCGAGCATCTCCAGGAACGACATGTCGGAAATGATGTTCCGGGCCTGGTAGGTCTCGAACCGGCCGGGGGTATGCGCGTTCTTCTGCCGCCAAACTTTGAGAGTCAGGTTCATTTGTAGCTGCGGGTGCTCATGTGGACTTGTTCATAGACCAGCGGTTCCTTGTGCAGAACCGGCGGTTTGCCCGCGCCCTGGTACTCCCACGCGGCCACATAAGAAAAGTTCTCGTCGTCGCGCTGCGCCTCACCGTCCGGCGTCTGGAATTCCTCGCGGAAATGGCCCCCGCACGACTCGCGGCGATGCAGCGCATCCAGGCAGAGCAGCTCGGCGAATTCCATAAAGTCGGCCACGCGGCCCGCATATTCCAGGCTCTGGTTCAAGCCGGCACCCTCGCCGGTGACATTGACGTTCTTCCAGAATTCCGCGCGCAGTTCCGGAATTCGCTTCAGCGCTTCCTTCAACCCCGCCTCATTTCGCGCCATGCCACATTTTTCCCAGAGCAGCTTGCCCAGCTCGCGGTGCAGCGAGGTGGGGGTGCGCTTGCCCTTGATGGCAAGCAGGCGGTTCGTGAAGGCTTTGACGTCCGCCTCCACCTGCTTGAATTCCGCCTGGCTGGCGGCGGGTTTCGGCTGCTTGGAGGTCACGAAATAGTGACCGATGGTGTAGGGCAGGACGAAGTAGCCATCGCCGAGCCCTTGCATCAGCGCGCTGGCTCCGAGGCGGTTGGCGCCGTGGTCGGAGAAATTCGCTTCGCCCAGAACAAATAGCCCGGGCAGCGAGCTCATCAGGTTGTAGTCCACCCAGGTGCCGCCCATGGCGTAGTGTACCGCGGGATAGATGCGCATCGGCAACTGATAGGCGTTCTCCCCGGTGATCTTCTCGTACATGTCGAACAGGTTGCCATACCGCTCCCGGATGACATTTTCGCCCAGGCGCTTGATCGAGTCGGCGAAATCGAGATAGACGCCCAGTCCGCCCGGGCCGACGCCGCGGCCCTGGTCGCACGCTTCTTTGGCCGCCCGCGAGGAGATGTCGCGCGGTGCCAGGTTGCCATAGCTCGGGTACTTCCGTTCGAGGTAGTAATCGCGATCCGATTCGGGAATGGAACCCGGCGGCTTGGAACAATCTTCCTTGCGCTTGGGCACCCAGACGCGTCCGTCGTTCCGGAGCGACTCGGACATGAGCGTCAGTTTGGACTGGTGCTCGCCGCTGACCGGGATGCAGGTCGGGTGAATCTGGGTATAGCAGGGATTGGCGAAGAAGGCCCCCTTCCGGTAGGCGCGCCAGGTGGCGGTAACATTGCAGCCCTTGGCATTCGTCGAGAGGAAGAACACGTTGCCGTAGCCTCCCGTCGCCAGCACGACCGCATCGCCCGCGTGGGACGAGATCTCACCGGTAACCAGGTTGCGCACGACGATGCCCTTGGCGTGACCATCGATCACCACCACGTCGAGCATCTCCGTCCGCGGATACATTTCCACCGCGCCGAGCGCGATCTGGCGTTCGAGCGCCTGGTAGGCGCCGAGCAGTAGCTGCTGGCCGGTTTGGCCGCGCGCGTAAAAGGTGCGCGAAACCTGCGCCCCGCCGAACGAGCGGTTCGACAGCAGACCGCCATATTCGCGGGCAAAGGGCACACCCTGCGCCACGCATTGGTCGATGATACTCGTGCTGACTTGCGCCAAACGATAGACGTTGGCCTCCCGTGCGCGGAAGTCGCCGCCTTTGATGGTGTCGTAGAAGAGCCGGTAAACGCTGTCACCGTCATTCTGATAATTCTTGGCGGCGTTGATTCCCCCCTGCGCGGCGATGCTGTGGGCGCGGCGCGGGCTGTCCTGAAAGCAGAAGCACTTCACCTTGTAGCCCAGCTCCGCGAGGGAGGCCGCCGCCGCTGCCCCCGCCAGGCCGCTGCCCACAACGATGACGTCAAACTTGCGCTTGTTCGCCGGGTTGACCAGCTTCACGTCGAATTTGTGCTGTTCCCACTTCTGGGTCAGCGGACCGCCTGGTATTTTGGCATCTAAACTCACTTCAACGCCTCCTTTCCATAACCGCAAAGAACCGCGAGCGGGATGGAGCTGTAGCCGAGAAAGATCAGCGTCGCGACCCCGCAAGCCGCCTTGTCCAGCCATGGCCGATAGGCCTCACTTTTCCAGCCCAGCGATTGGAACATGCTGCTCGCGCCGTGGCTCAGGTGCAGGCATAGCAGCGCCAGGCCCAGGACATAGAAACCCGAGACCAAAGGGTTGCGAAAGCCGATGACCATCATCGCGTAGATGTCATGCCGCTCGGCCGGAACCTGGCCGGGAAGCGGTTCCATCAGCGCGATGAAACTCCGCCCCGTAAGATTGAGGTATTGCACCTGCGCGGTGTAGTGCAGCAAGTGATAGACGATAAACACGAAGACGATCAATCCCCCCACCAGCATCGTCCGCGACGCGTAGCTGGACCCGACGGGCTGGTAAACCGCGTAGCCCACCGGCCGCGCGGCCGCGTTCTCGAGCGCGAGCTTCACCGCCGACCAAAGGTGCAACCCCACCATCAGCAGCAGCGTCAAGCGCGCGGGCCAGATTAGCTCCGGATTCGATTGCAGGAAGCTGCCGTAGCGGTTGATCGCTTCCCGGCCGAGGAAGAACTGCAGGTTGCCGGCCAGGTGCCCGATCACAAACAGAAACAGCGTGCAGCCCGTCACGCCCATGACGTACTTCTTACCGACTGACGACTGAAAAACGTGCTTTATAATGTTCATCGCCCAGCGCGCCCGGCCCACCCAAAGCGGCCCGGAGCTGCGTTAGGGGTGGAATCTAATCGTCTGCCGCCTGTCGTCAAGAAAACTAAACTGATTTTATTCAGAAGCCGTGATATTAGTTATTGTGACTTAACGGTTCGATTCCTAAAGCCCTATTCCCCAGGCGGCCGTCGTTTGCGGCCAACTCAAGCGGCGGTCCAGTCGGCCGCTGCGCCGCCGCCCCATTCGTTCAGCACCCGCTCGTTGTTGGGTCGGGCCGGGGAGAGGTGGAGCAACTCCATGGCCTCGCCGATCAAGTAAAGCGATCCGGCCACGGTTAAGAAGGGGTCCTGCGCCGTTGCCGCCAGTGCTTCCCGCAAGGAACGGCACTGGGTAATTTGCACCCGGGGATTGCCCCCCCGGCAAACCGCCTCCAGTTCCGGCGGCGTGGCGCTGCGCTCGCTGGGAACCGGCACCAGGACGATGCGCTCGGCCAGCGGTGCCAGGATCTTGCACATGCCGGGCCAGTCTTTGTCGCGCAGGATGCCCAGCACCAAGGTGGGTCTGGCGGACGGAAAATACTCCTTCACGGCGGCCGCCAGGATCCCGGCACCACCCACATTATGGGCGCCGTCCAGCAGGATCTTCTGCCCGGTGGGCCGCGTCACGAACTGTAACCGTCCAGCCCAGTGAACGCGGGAAAGGCCGGCGCGGATCGTGTCGTCGTTCACTGGAATCTGCGAGGTGAGCAACCGCACCGTGGCCACGGCCACCGCGGCGTTCATCCGCTGGTGCTGGCCGAGCAGCGGCAGTTGGAGGGTATCCAGCGGCGGGCGATCGATTTCCGCGCGCGTGAGGGTCGTCAACGGCGCCCCTTGCCGGCGGGCCGTTTCCGCAATCACCTGCAGCGCCTCCGCTGCCTCCGCCGTGGTAAGGACGGGAATGCCCGGTTTGATAATGCCGGCTTTCTCCCCCGCGATCCCGGCCAGCGTTTCCCCCAGCCACATTTGATGATCGTGCTGGATATTGGTGATTACGCTGGCCAGGGGCGTCACGATATTGGTGGCGTCCAAGCGACCGCCCAGGCCGGTTTCCCAGATCACCAGCTCACACTCCTGCGCGGCGAAGTAGCGCAGGGCCAGGATGGTGACGACTTCAAAGAAGGTCGGGTGTTCGGCAGCGGATTGAGGAACGGCGGCGCTGCCCGCCTCTGGCGCCGGCGACAAACCAGAGCGGTGACCACCGAGGGCAGATGTCCCCCACCCTTCCTCCAGCCAGCCCCGAATCTGCGCGACCAGGCGCGCAATATCGCGCTCGGAGATGCCACGACGATTGACCTGGATACGCTCACCAAAGGCGACCAGGTGCGGCGAGGTGAACAAGCCGACGCGCAAGCCCGCCGCGCGATAGATGCTCTCCAGCATCGCGCAGGTGGAGCCTTTGCCATTGGTGCCAGCCACATGGATGAAGCGGAGCCGGTTCTGGGGGTTGCCCGCCAGCGCGGCCAGCTTGAACGTGTTGGCCAAACCGAGCTTCGCGCCAAACCGGCGGAGGCTATACAGGAACCCGATGGCGTCGCCGTAAGTCATTTATTGCAGCCGGAGCGCGGCCGTGGGCCATCACTAGGGGAGTTTCAGATGCCTGGATGCGGGCTGAAGTCATCCTATCAGAGCCTGAATTCGACGTTACACCTGAGATCGGCCTCCCGCGCCCCCCGGTTTGGCTGCGGCGGGAACATGGCCAGCATCTCTTCATTCCACTGCACAGCTTGCGCAAACGTCATGCGGGCTTCGTGTGGGGCCATTCCGCTCCAATCGGGGAATTCCAACTCCGGAGCGTCATGCAGTTGCCCCTCACTCGGGGGCACAGGCGTGCTGTAGTTTATCATAGAGTTCCTGGTTACCATGCTTAAGAACGGTCGCCTGGAGTTCAGGTTCGTTCAAGTTTAGCCCGTTGCGGGTGATCAACTGGATCAAATCCTCCGTATCCTTAACGCGGCGGAGCGCCTTGCCATGCTGAATAGCATGACTAAAGGTCGGCGCCTCGCGATAAAGGCTCAGCCCCATATCCTCCATGAGCCGCCGCCATTGGTCCCGCCGACTCGATTGCACGAGCAGGTCAAGATCGTCCGTAGCCCTGACGAAGCCATGCGCCATCACAGCGTAGCCGCCAATGAGAAGCAGGGGCAAACCGGCTGCGCTCGCCTTCTGAGAGATGGTCCGCAGCCCGCTCACGACCGCGGCTCCAGCAGCTTCGCTTGCGCGTGCGCTTGCGCGGCGGCAATGAAGCCCTTGAATAGCGGATGCGGCTGGTGCGGCTTGCTGCGGAACTCCGGATGAAACTGGCTCGCGATGAAGAACGGATGATTCGGCAGCTCGATGATCTCCACCAGCTTCCCGTCGGGCGTTTGGCCGCTAAACGCAAAATCCGCCTTCAGGAAGCGCTCGCGATAGGCGTTGTTGAATTCGTAGCGATGGCGATGGCGCTCATTGACCACGAACGCGCCATAGAGCTTCGCCGTCTTCGACCCCACATCCAACTGGCACGGCTGCGCCCCGAGCCGCATCGTGCCGCCTTTCCGGGTCACCTTCATCTGGCTGTCCAGCATGGCGATGACCGGATGCGGGGTGTTTGGATCGAACTCGCTGGAATGGGCCTGCGCGAGCTTCAGGACGTTGCGCGCGAACTCGATCGTGGCGATCTGCATGCCGAGGCACAGGCCCAGGTAAGGCACTCGGTTTTCGCGGGCGTAACGCGCCGCCTGGATTTTGCCTTCGATGCCCCGTTCGCCAAATCCACCCGGCACCAGGATGCCACCCAAGCCCTGCAGATACTTCTCCGCGCCGTCCCGTTCGATATCTTCCGCATCTACCCGCTGAATCTCCACCCCGCAATCGTTCGCAATGCCACCGTGGCTGATGGCCTCATAAACGGATTTGTAAGCGTCCTGCAATTCAATGTATTTGCCCACGACACCGATGCGCACGCGGTGTTGGGGGGTGATGAGCTTCCGCACGATTTCCTGCCAGTGCGCCATTTTGGCCGCCGGCGCATCCAACCGCAACAGGTTGCAGACTATGTCGTCCACCCGCTCGCGTTGGAGCATCAACGGCACCTCATAGATCGTGTGGTCAACGTCCTTTTCTTCCACTACCGCTTCGAAGGGCACGTTACAAAACAGGGAAATCTTCTGCCGCAATTCCTTGTCGAGCGGCTTCTCGCAACGGCAGACCAGGATTTGGGGCGCGATGCCGATTTCGCGCAGCTTGGCGACCGATTGCTGCGTCGGTTTACTCTTCAGTTCCCCGGCGGCCTTGATGAAGGGCACGTAGGTGACATGGACGAAGATGGCGTTGGTCGGCCCGACTTCGAGCACGAACTCCCGGATGGCTTCCAGAAACGGCAGCCCTTCAATGTCGCCCGTCGTGCCGCCGATCTCGGTGATAATCACATCGGCACCGCTCTGCTCGGCCAGCACGTGAATGCGCTTCTTGATCTCGTCGGTCACGTGGGGGATGACCTGCACGGTCTTGCCGAGGTATTTCCCCTCGCGCTCGTTATTGAGCACCGTCTGATACACCTGCCCGCTCGTCAGGTTGTTCAGCCGCGTCAACTGCACGTTGGTAAACCGCTCGTAATGCCCCAGGTCGAGGTCCGTCTCCGCGCCGTCGTCGAGCACATAGACTTCGCCATGCTGGTAGGGGCTCATCGTGCCCGGATCGACATTGAGGTACGGGTCGAACTTCTGGAGGGCGACCTTCAAGCCGCGGTTTTCGAGCAGCGTGCCCAGCGAGGCCGCGGTCAGGCCCTTGCCTAACGAGCTCACCACACCGCCAGTGACAAAGATATATTTCATGAAATAGTTGATAGCGATCTGAGTTGATAGTTGATAGCGGCCGCCATCCGCACGGCCAGTTCCACTATCAACTATCAACTCACACTTTTCTATCGCCTTCCCGCCAGCAGCCTTTCGACGCGCGCCACATCCGCCGGCACGTCCACCCCCACGCTGTCGTAATCCACTCTAACGACGGCCAGGGGAATGCCGTTTTCCAGCGCGCGCAATTGTTCGAGCTGCTCCGCCCGTTCGAGCGGCGACACCGGGTATTTCACCAACCGCAACAGCGCTTCCCGCCGATAGCCGTAAATGCCCAGGTGCTTCAAAAAAGGAAACGCCGCCAACTGTTCGCTCACCGAACCACTGGCGGCATCGCGCAAATACGGAATCGTGCGCCGGGAGAAATATAACGCCCGGCCCGCCGCGTTGACAACGACTTTTACGACATTCGGGTTGCCATACTCTTCAGGGTTCCTGATCGGCGTCGCCGCCGTGGACATCTCCGTCACCACCAGCGCGCCGACCACCGCGTCAATCACGGCGGGGTCAATCAACGGCTCGTCCCCCTGGACATTCACGACTGCATCACAGGCGCAACGCGCCGCCACTTCGGCTATCCGGTCCGAGCCGCTGGGATGATCGGGCGCGGTCATTTCGGCCCGGCAGAAGCTCTGCACCACTTCCCAAATCCGCGTATCGTCCGTGGCCACGATCACTTCCGTGAGCGACTTGGCCTGCTGGCAGCGCTCGACGACGTGCCGGATCAGCGGCTTCCCGGCAATCAGGGCCAGCGGCTTCCCGGGAAATCGCGTCGAACCGTAGCGCGCGGGGATAATCCCAATCACTTTCATCGCGTTCTATTTACCAGCGGCAACCGCGAATTGCACGGCCGAAAAACAGCGGTGACGATACTAGGCCAGGATTGCTCCGACCTCATTTTCTGCTAGCCTAAGACCCGGGAAGCCCCTAACTCTTAAGTCATGTTTACGAAATTGCTTCAGCAACGCGGGCTGGCTTTGGACCGGCTGCAAAGTTTTTGCCTCGTCGCTCAGGCCGGCAGCACCACCGCGGCCGCCAAGGGCAACCCCGCAAAGATGAGCCACTTTAGCCGCCAGGTAAAAGAGCTGGAGGGATTCTTCGACATTAAGTTGCTGCGGCGCGAGGGCCGCGGGATTGTGCTGACGGAGGCCGGGGAGCGCTTAGACGTGCTGACGCGGGAGTGCTTTGGCTCGCTGCTGGATTTTAAGAACTGGTGCCAGGGGCTGCCGGTGGGAATTGTGATTGGGGCCGAGGAGGGCATCATTGATTGGGTGCTCCTGCCCCGCCTGGGCGAAGTGCGCAAGAAGCTGCCGAATTTGCGGCTCAAGTTTCTGAACCTGGACACGAGCGAAGTCGTGCGGCAGCTGGAGGAGGGGGTAATTGATTTTGGGGTAGTGCGGAAGGATGCGGTGGCGCGTCCGCTGCATAGCGTGTCGCTAGGGGTAATGGGGTACTCGCTGTTTGTGCCTAAGGGACTGCGGGGCGCAGGGACAGGCGCGAACGCACTGGAGGGGCTGCCGCTGGCGACCTTGGCCGGGGAAGGGAGCTTCCGAAAGGAGCTGTCCGCCATCGCCCGGAAGAGCCGGCTTGGGTTAAAGATTGAGGTTGAGTGCGCATCCTTTCCGATGGTCGCTCGCGCGGTGGGGACCGGGAGCGTGGGGGCGGTCTTGCCCAGCGCAGCCGCGGCGGACCTCGGGCAGCTCGGAGCACAGGAGTTGAGAATCGCGATTCTGAACAGCCTAAGGCATGAGATCTGCCTGGCGTGGAGGCCGAGGGCGCTGAAAATCCGGGAGGCGCTGGACCGGGCGAGCAAGGTTTTTGCGCAGACGTTCCGGATTTGAGCCGGAAGAATCGCGCCGGGTCCCCCTTTCGGCTGGCCTTTTGCCTGGAGTTCAAGCCTAATGATCGCATGGCTGAAGGCCAACGAGCTATGCAACTGGAATTAATTGGACCGCACCCTTTCGCGCAGGATGAGCGGGGTCGCCAGATCACTCGCATCGGCACCTTGTTCCCGGCCTACGGCGTGCTTTGGACCCAACTACCTGGCGTGCATGCGCTGCAGCGGCTGGGCTTCATTGACCGCCTCAACGGCGAGCGCGCCGGGAAAGCCCTGCCGCCCCTCAGTCTCGAGGAAGAAGACCAGCTCTCGGCCGAGTCGGTGGACCTGATCTTCGAGGCCGACCATATCCTGATCCGGCCGGACCCCGACCGCATGGACCTGGCCTGCTGCGCGGATGAGCTGCTCCAGAGCCTCCTGCCCAAACGGCGAATCAAATTCCTCTCCGTCGCGGACCGGCGGGTGCGCGAGGCCATCAAACATCGCGGAGAGTGCTGGCGGATCAGCTCGATCCCCAAAACGCGCGAGGCCAAGCAGCGGCTGGTCCTCGGCTCGAAGGTCGCCATTCACGGACTGCCAATCTACTTCTACAATCGGCTTACCGGGACCAGGTGGCTGACCTGCCAGGAATTCGCAAACCTCGGCAAGCTGGACAACGCCGGCCTCGCCCGGCAATTGCAGGAAATCGCCGACCACGCGATCCCGCGCAACCGGCTGGGGCGGCCGGAGCTGGACTTCTTCGCCGCCGACCTGCGGCGTTTCGGCGCGCGGCAATTCGCCGGCGTCGCCTATGAGCAACTGCCGCCCGAGCAACTGCGGGCCAAATTCGAGGAACTGGGAGCCCACTTCCACTCCGCCGTGCACGAAGGGTTCCGCACGGATGACTGCCACAGCAACGCCTGGTGCCAGCGCATGCTCGCCACGCTCTTTCTGGAAGGCAATGAAACCCAGACCGAGCAGATTCTGAGCGGCCTCAGCCCGGAGTTCTTCATGCAGGTCGAGTGGTTGCCCGGCGGGCGCTTTGAGGAGGGCGAGTTTCTGTTCGACTCTATCTTTGATGAAGCCGCGAATCACCCCGAAGACACGGAACTGCAGCGGCTGTGCGACCCGCGGGCCAAGGGCATCATTTTCAACCTCATCCGCGAGTACGGCGACCTGGAATACGTGAACGTGGGCTGCGTGCCGGAATCCATGTCGCTCGACCGGCCGCAACGGCAGGGCCGGCGGGGCGTTTACCTCACGGAATTCCGCTCGCGCAGCGAGCATGCTTCCATCAAGC
>SESF01027421.1_pt1 | contig 15189 bp, 16 predicted proteins | sample 3171521 | NCBI WGS metagenome assembly SESF01 (sample SAMN10866945, study PRJNA518727) | freshwater metagenome | biome: subpolar coniferous forest; feature: holomictic lake; material: water; isolation source: holomictic Lake 227, 6 m and 8 m depth | place: Canada: near Kenora, Ontario | collected...
AATGACAGGCAGGCTGAGGGAGATACAGAAAAAGCTAAACTAATCAAACAGGGAGCTGATTCAAAGGCGGCAGCGGAGGCTGAAGTCAATGCAATGAAAGAAGAAAAAAGGCTTGCACTAGAAGCTCGTGATACAGCTATAGCTGCCAGAGACGCGGCTGATACTAGAAAAATAGATGCAGAAACTGCATGGAACGCTGCTAGTGGAAGCTTAGCTGCTGCAAACAAAAAAAATCAGGATATATTGGACGAAATAAAGAGAGTTGTCACAAGCTTCCCAACAACACCAGGCTCAGCGTCTCTTGACGCTACAAAGACAACAGCGCTGGTAACAAAAATAGAAACAATTTTTGCTGGGAGTTCAACTTTTACAGCTGAGAATGCCAGACTTGTAGCAGAAAATTCTAAAGTATCAGCTGATTTTGCTGCCCTGAAATTGGAGAAAGACAAGGTAGACCTGTTGATAGCAGAAAGGGATAAAACCATTGCAGCTGAAAAAGCTGCTAAAACAGCAGTTGAGGCTGCAAAGGCACTGGTGGATGGAAGTCTTGCAGCTGTAGGGAAAGAAAGGGATGCTGTCACTGTTCTTTTACGAACAGCAACTGATAAGGTAGCTATCCTGGAGCCTGAAAATACCACTTTGAAGGCTGATATACTACGAATTGGGGCAGAAAGAGACGCTGCAAATGCAGCCAATGTATTAAGCCAACGGGAACTGGCTGATGCCAGGCGGGACCTCGCTGCTGCCAGGCTGGACCTCACTGCTGCCAGGCGGGACCTCACTGCTGCCAGGCGGGACCTCACTGCTGCCAGGCGGGACCTCGCTGCTGCCAGGCAGCAAATACGCGACCAGAGAGCAGCAATACGACGCCTGCATGCGGCGGGGGCGATGCTCACGAACGTGGACTCGATCGTGCGCGCGCTCTACGGGACGCAGTGCGTGCCGAGCGAGAACGCCAGGCAGGTGCTTGCCAGGGCCAACCTGGGGCCCTAGCCCTGCCCACCCAAACAGCCGCCTGTATTCATTAAAAGGACCAATCCTGTCTCCTGTGCTATTTAGAGAGCACACGCCTCCTATGCGCACTCACCTCGCGCCACCATGTTCCGCGAGCTGGCGCGCGCCCGCGCGGGAATGCGCGTGCACGACATCGAGGAGAGCCGGCAGCTGCTGTGGGAGCTCATGGCGCACGAGCCGACCGTGCTGCAGTGTCTTGGCATCATGGAGGCGACGTGCCTTTCGCAGGGGCTCTTCTGCAAGATAGGCGGCGAGCGCTGCGGCGACGACTTCCAGCGCTTCCTCGACCGCCACTACGCGCCCTTCTGCCGCCAGGCGATCCGCGCGATCATCGCGTATGGCTTCGTGCCGTGGCGCGTGCGCCGGCTGAGGAAGGGGGGCGACGAGGTCCCAGAGGTGATCCCGATGGGGACCTTCACGTGGACCACGGAGATCCCTAGCGTCCAGTCGAGCAACGCGCCCCGTCAGGATCCAGACCCTGGCCTGGTGACCTATCGCGTCCGCCTCACCGCGCAGATGGGAATCAAGGATGAGGACGTGGAGCTCTTTGTAGTGTACCCGCCAGCGCTTGACGTCTCTGTGAACTCGATGCTCTACGCCACAGTGTCATCTCCCATGGCGCACGTCCTCACAGACTACAAGAACCTGCGCCAGGCGCAGATCAGGCGCTCTCATGCAGACTCGTGGAACACCACAGCCAAGATGATCTGCAGCTTCAAGCCCACCGTGCGCGTGCAGGCACGCCTCGCCAGTCTCTCTTCTGTTAGTTTGTCCTGTTTTTTGTTATACAATATATGACCCCCCCCCCCCCCCCCCAAACGTGCGCAGGAGGACCCGGGGGCGGCGCTGATGGACTTTGCAGACGACTCCTACTTCAAGCCCATGATGGAGCTGGGCATCCCCGCCTTCGCCCCGCTCCACGCGACCAACCTCTGGTCGCGCGACGCGCAGATTCGCAAGCAGTTCGAGGGAGTCTCCACGCACCAGCCAGACATATTCACATTGCCGCGCGACCACACGGTGCAGCAGCAGCCGATGCTCGCGCCCTGCGAGGACCTAGAGTTCCTCCTGCACAAATTCCAGCGCGACGTCGGCGCCATCACGGGCGTCCCTGAGGAGATGATCACCTCCAGTCAGGGAAACCAGGAGACGGTCCGCAAGACCGTTGCCTCTGGCCGCATCTTCACCTCAAAGATGGGCGACATTTGCAGCCACTTGCAGGAGCTCCTGTCGCGCGTATATGAGCGCATCTACAAGCAAGACAACGCGGAGTTTATCCTTCTTCCCATGCCCAGGCTCGAGGTCGAGACAGTGCAGGATATGAAGGCCCTCTTTGACATTGGAGCGCTGACCCCCGACATGAGCCTCCAGCTCTCGCAGATTCTCATGGGCGAGGATCTGGAGAACAAGCGCCGCCGCGTGGAGCTCACGCGGGATCCGTCCCTCCTTCAGGGTGCCCGCGGCGACGACCAGAAGCAGCAGCCGCCTGGTGCCCGTGGTGACGAACGGAAGCGGCACGGCGGGCTTGATTCGGCCAACCTAGAATCAGTCAAGCGGGCGCATACCATACCCAAGGGCATGCGTGGCGAGTACGACCACACAGAGAAGCGGGCAAAGCCTCCTTCTGGCAAGAAGAAATGATAAAATGTTTGCAGAGGCGCGCAGACCCTGGCCCAAAACTGTCTGGTGAAATATATATTGGGCTCTTGCACTCTGCCGATGTCTCGTGCCCAGATGCTCAAGTTTTCCAATGAGCAGGCCCTAGCGCTCCAGGTGGCATTTGCGCCCATCGCGCCGGCGCTGGTGCCGCCGCCCAGTATGCAGCCTATGCTTGCCCAGCCAGGCCAGCAGTCGCTGTTGGAGCCGTCCTCTTTATCATGCAGCAGCAGCAGCAACAGCTACGAGCTGTGCATCACGTCGCGCTCTGTTCTCTCTGCCTACATAGTGGTTGTCTTTGGTCTGGCCCTGTGTGACATTGTAAGCCCTCGTTCCATGCAGGTAGTCGCCACAGCGGCCACCCCTGTCATCATCATCGCATTGGCAGCCCACGCGTCTCTCGCGTCTCCAGCGGTGTCTTTCCTTGGGCTCTCCTGCGCGCTCCTCTATCCGCTCCCGTTGCTTGCCGCCTCGGCTGCTGTATCCTGGGGCTACTGCGCTGCGCTGGGCCTGTTCTTTGCTGCCTCCGCCTTGCAGCAGAAGCGCTCTGGCCTCGCGCGCCTCGCCGCGTGGGTGTGCCTCGCGGCCCTCGTGTTGACGTCTGTGCTGCTTTCCATCGGCGTGCGCGGTCGCACGCTGTGGGCCCCAGTGCTCACCATGCTCTGCATCCAGGCTGCGCTGGCGCTCTGGGCGCGCGGCCCGATGCGCATCTTGGGGGCGTAGAATAGGCCTGTTCGTTTGCATAAAAGGCCTGCTCACTGGAGCAGTGTCAGAAAAAAATAAAGGACCAAACCTAGACAATGTTCCGCTGCTGTTGTGAGCCAAGCGTGGATCTGCTCCCCTGCTACGCCAGCGCGCTCGTCGCCGGTCCACGCACGCTTGAGGAGGCCGTCGTGCTGGCGGAGGAGGGTCCCATCACACCATGCGTCACCGCCTGGTGCCAGCGCTGTCGCAGGCACAGCCTGCTTGTGCACCACGCTGGCGACTTTCCCTGCTTCTCTGCCTTTGCTGCGCACGCACTGGCGCTGCATGGCATGCTCTCACGCGACTCCAAGTAAAAAAGAGGCGATTTCATACCCTGCGTGAAATATTTAAGTGTCTGTTAAACACAGCATAGGACGCAACATCGACCTCCTGTTCGTACACCTTTACAGCCTGCCATTGACTGACACAACAGCCCTAACGAGCGCGCTCTGCCTGTAGGCATATTCTCTTTTTTTGGTGCATACATCCAGTATGTCTACAGCAGAACAGGCCCCGCCAGCGCCAGTCGGGGACGAAGTCCGAGTCAATACTGCTGAAAGTGCACAGCCAGAGGAGGCTGGAAGCGCTCAAAACCCTCCTGAGACACAAAGCACTGACTATCTGAAAGCATACAGGGAATCAGCTGAGTTATTCAAGAGATATTGCACTTTTCCTGTAAAAATCAAATTGGGCAAACCATCAGATGCATTGCCGCAAAAAGTTACATCTTCATTTGCCATGCATATAATCAAGGTTATCAAGGTGCCAAAGAGCTCTGAATTGAAGAATCTTGTACAATTTATGATACCCTCCAAGGCACACTCTGAAGATTGGCTAGAGAGAGGCTGTGTCTGCTTTGATTATGACATACAGAGTCATGACCTCAATGCCATATTCAGTGGCCAAGAATCAACAGCAGTAGTAGAAGGAACATCATCTGCTTCACAGTTTCATTGTTTTCATGTTTGCAAAGAGCAGGCTTTTCGTACAGCTGTGACAAATGACATACTTCGGGACGGCGCTGTACTAATGTCAGATATAATAGACGCTATCAAGCGAATTAAATGCAGCGACGACAAAGCCATCTTTGCCTTTCCAGTGGACCCTGATCATTCACTACTGATTGACATGATTGACACCTTGAGAAAGTCAGCTACACTAGAAGTCAGCCCGCTGCAAAAACCAGTCCCCACTGCGGTAGAAACTGTCACCAACATGACTGTGCAAATAAAAGAAAAACGCACTGTTAACAATGCTATTTCTGGTTTTGTGGGCGGTAAAAGCAAATCTGCAGTGGAAGAATTTAACCCTATGCCACTGCCTAGCAGGACCAACGCCCTTCCAGCGGCTCCCACACTTGGTAACCTCATTATGTCACATATAATCTTTCTAACCAGGCATGGGGATGCAAAGCTCCGTGGTCCACTCGAGTTGCGCAAGGAAACACGTCAGGTTTTACTGGGATCCATTGATCAAATGTGCAAGCATTTAGCATTTGATAAATCAAATGATAGCAAGAGACAGCTCACACTGTGGTCTACTATCAAGGATGGCCTTCATGCTGGTACCATGTCGTGCACTGATCTGTCAAAGGCATTGATACAGCTACAAGACACTGTGATGGCAGAAGCAGATCCTGTGCTCATCATGACCAAGAAAGATCGCCTATTCGAGTACTGGGAGAAGTATAAAAATTTTTTTGGTCATTGGATTTACAAAGACGCATTTCCTGAATATGAAGACATCATAGAGTATATGTTGGGGCATGAACAGTTTATATCTGAACATGGGAAAGAGATCGACTTCTGCAAGTGCATATGCCTGATTAAATTAGCTATTGCAGTTGATCTTATTGTGGGGATTGATATATCTAACCCTGACCGTAAAACGCGTCCTGGGATCTGCTACATTGCAAACGTACTCAGGCACAATATGCCCAAATGGCTCTCTATACATGTGTTCATCATGTTCTACAGGCACAATTTCAATGGTGCTCTTGTAGAAAGATTTATGACTGACTATGTAAATGACTGCGCTGGCAACCAGGCCCCAGTGGAATGCATTATTGGGAATATACGCAACAACCCCCTGATGCCCGATGCCTGGCTGGATCACCCGTCGATATTTGGAAAGCAAGAAATGAAAGTTTATTGTACTAACTTCAACTTGACTACGGCTCTTCCATCATTTGACATCAATGTGCTCATGGACGCAATGGAGCTGAATATTATTTCAAGTCATCCTGTGGTGGTCACGCGCTCCAGGGCGCTCCTAATGTTGGAAGACAAGGATATTGCAAAGGGGCTTCTCAATGCACCTAATGCCTTCAAGGAACCCGAAACGACCTCTGGCGCTGGTAGCGCGTCAACCAGGCGGCGAAAAGTGATGGCCGATGGTGAGGTTATTGAAGGACCTCGGCGGACGCGGGCTAGACGTAGTGATGCTCTGAATCGAGATGATGAAGCTGATTCAGATTCCGGCTGTGCTGACCCTGATGATGGCAAAGACCCAAACTATGTTCCAACGTAGGTCTCCTCCAGTGTCTCAGAAACACGCGCCGAGCGGGCGCGCATCCAAAAACGCACGCAGGAGGCTGAGAAATTGGGCATCCAGCTCCCTTGCACCATTCTAGGTGGTTATTAAAGTGACTCATGAGAACCTTTCCTGTCTGTGTATCCAATGCGAGCGCATGGCGTCCTGTCTATTTGTTTCATCATGCCCTATGCGTGCCTTGCCGCTCTCTCACAGCACGAGTCTCCCTCATCTTCCTCTCGCGAGCCCCCTCCCCCCACCACCTCGCATCACCGCGGCGTCGTCGAGGCGTATCGACGCGTATTCAGAGTGCGTGGAGGCGCGCAGATCGTGGGCGACGGGCCTCCTGTGGCGTACGCAGTCGACCGCCTGCGCGTGCTCCTGGGCAGCAGCCTGCCCCCTACAGGTGCGGGCGAGCCTGATCTATCCCTGGTGCGCACCCTAGACCAGGACGAGCTGCTCCGGCTGCTCTTCTTGGCTGTAGCAGGGGACTATGTCACGGGACCCTCTGCGCTGCATCCTGTGATATGCCGCCTAGAGGCCGATCCCATCACAGGGGCTGTCGATGTCGTGAGTGGGCGCGCAGACGCTGAGGCCGCGCTGACAGTGATTGCTGCGGTGTTGCTTCTTGTGGTTGTGATGAACGCATACAGGCGCGAGCCGGGGGCAAAGCAGTGAGGCAGTCTATTTATTGCACACCTTCGTTCACGTCCATTAAACAGGAAATGCCCCACTCGCTCGACACCATAGCGAGCAAGATAGACAAGCTCGTAGAGATGCACGGCGAGAAGGCAGGAAACGCGGTTGAGAAAGAGCCCACAGAAGAGGAGAAGGACGAGGAGCGCCTCAGGGAGGTCGAGGCCAAGCTAGAGGATCTATCAGACCTGCTCTCACAAGGCGTATCGCGCGAGTCTGCCGACGACAAGATCGACGAGGCCAAGACCCGCGTCGCGTCAGGAAAGGGAGAGTCCAAACCGCTTCTCCGCGTTTTCCATCAGAAGGGAGGGAAGAAGCTCCCCACCACGCGCCGCACGCAGAGCAAGATGCACCTTGCAGAGGCCCTGAAGCTCAGGCTGCGCGTCGGGCAGCACGCACAGGACCTAGAGCATGCCCTGCATCTCCTAGTCAAGGAGCAGGTGCAGATCCTCGAGCGGCAACTTGCAAGGAAACAGAAGTAGTGACATAGTGTCCCTGATGCTTATCGCGTGGCTTCCTGGCAATACAGCAATAGCAGTGCTTCTGTGCGCTTATCTCAGAAACATATTTTAGCTGTCTATCCGCCACCTGGGCACACGCAGCATGCGCCTCAAGCTGACGCCTGGCCAGGCGGTCTACCTCCACGGCTGGCTCGAGGCTCGCCGCACGCTGCGCTGGGCAGACGTCCTGGTAAATCAGTCCCTCACCTTCGCGCGCATGCGCTCCGCAAACCTCAGCCCGACCTCCCTTCACGAGCTCCAGCCCGACATCTCTGCCTGGACCAAGCACCGCCTCGCCCTCCTGGAGGACTGTCCAGACATGGAGCCATGGTCCGCGCACCCCATCAAGGACTTCCGCGCCGACCTGGCGGACCTCATCTCCATGCGCTGGCCTCCAGAGCTCCTCGTGCGCATGGGCGTGACCTACGCAGACCTGGTGGATATTGGCCTCACCCCCGCTAACATGGCCCTCTTTGACTTCACCCTCCTTGGCTGGGCCCATGTGGGCCTCACGCGCGCGGTTGCCCATGGCATCCCCGACCCTGCGTTGTCGCGCCTCTTTGGCATGCCCAAGCAGGATGTGCTGCGCGCGCTTCGATGACTTTTCATTCTCATATTTCATCATTATAGCGCCTGGCGGCAGATGCGGATGTCCACAGCCTCGCGCGGGCGCGCGCTGGAGATGGCGATCGCAAACACGCGGTACCAGTCGTACAGCCGGGGATCCACGTCGTCGCGCTTGTACTGCTTGATGAGCGCCACACACTTTGTGCGGTCGTTTGCCTGTCCATACTCACGGTCGCTGAATTTTTTCCTCGCCTGTGCATCTTTTGAGAGCTTGTAGGCAGTGCCCATGTCCTGGGCGCCAGGGTCTGCGTTGCCTGCTTGTATAGGCTTGCGCTTTCCCCTCGAGTTGAAGCAGTCAAATTCAAACGGCCAGTACCACTGAATGAGGTCCCCTGTGAACACCTCAAAGTCTCCATTCATCACAGTCCGCAGCCCCCCTATCAGCACGCTGGTCATGGTGTCCCCGTGATGCGCGTGCGCCCAGCCCAGGGTGTTGGCGTAGCCCATCACCACAAAGTCGTGCACCAAGGGGATGTCCTGCAGGAACGCCATCTTGGTCGCCTCAGTTGGATTTGTCTTGAAAAATTCTTCTCCCGCTGCTACCCCTCCAGGAGCAGGCCAGTCAACTGGAGCCCCCCGTCGAAAGCTCTCCAGCATTGTATTCCTCTCCTCAATGCTCCTCGCGTTGTGGTACATCCACTTGATCATCTTGACGCCGTCGCGCATCTGCCCGCCGCTGACGTCGCCCAGTCGCCCCAGGTTGCTCAGCACGCGTGGATATGCGTTGTTCTGCAGCCTCTTTTCGTCCTTGTGCCATGCCTTGCCGATTCCCAGCACGAGCTCGTCCTTGTGCACACAGTAGCCAAATTTGTTGCGCATCAGCTCGTTTTCATCATATCCAGCGAGCGCGTTCATGTGGTCCTGCGACACGCGGCACTGCTGGATGTGCTTGCAAGCGGTATCTAGCCGCGTGTTGGTCGCCGAAGCCAGGCTGGGTGTGGCAAGCATGGTAGTATCCCTCGTTGCCGCCAGCCGTATGTGCGTTTAAATAGTCGCGCCAACAGCGTGCGCCCTTTTTGTAAGCTGTGACACAGCCTCAGGTAGCAGCAGCTGTAGTATCCGCCTGCAGTGCGCGCAGGCACGCGAAGAGCGCGTACGACGCCCCGACCAGCGCCAGCAGCAGAGCAGAGGCCCACATGGGCCCCCACGCCACGTGCGCGCGCCGCACTCGTACCACAAACCCAGACAGGCTGTGCGTGCTGGCCACGCACTGCACCTCGCACTCGGGAAAGCGCCGCCTAAGCGCGTGCGCCTGGTCATCAGACCACTGCTGCAGGTCATACAGCAGCAGCGTGCGCTCGTCGCGCCGCACGATCCTCGCCCCAGAGCGCTCCATTTGCGTCAGCGTCCGCGTGAATCGCTCGACTTGGTCCATTTTTTGCTCTTGTGATATATCCTGTCGGCTCAAATAGCCCGCGCTACTGCTGCTGGTCTGCAAACAGCATGCGCGCGGTGTCAGCGTTCTTGTACACCTGCATGATCTCGCTCACCACCTTGAGGTACACTGTCACCGTCCGCACGTCGATCAGCGGCGTGTCATCCTCGGCGCGGCTCACCACCACCTCGCGCAGCGTCTCTGACAGGTCCAGCAGGCTCCGCAGTATGTGCGCTATTCGCACCGTCGGGTGCAGCATGTGCCGCTGCAGGTGCGTCACAATTTCCTCCACAGGCGGGCAGTCCACGCCCTGTGACTCCAGCAGGTGCTCGTGCAGGTGCCGCGCCATCGAGACAGTATCCACGCAGTGCGCGTTCTGCACAGCAAATGCGTAAAACGACCTAGCGTCCTGCGAGGCGCTATTTTCGCACAGCCAGCAGCGCTCTGCCATTGTATATCTCTCTCCCCTGCATAGTCTGCGCGTTTTAATAAGCCACTCGCGTCAAGAATGCGCAACTTGGCTGTTTTATGTGGTGTTTTATACTCCTAAAAAACTGTGCCATTCTTGAATGTGGTTCGTTTCAAACTCACACAGCAGACACGCATCTGATAAGCATGCCCCTCGCCTGGGAGGCAGCTATACTTGACACCTTCCTGGACGTCGACAGCCTCGCCAGGCTGCTTCCCTACTTCTGCAAGATCGAGGCAGAGTCCCCGCGCCACCCGCAGTACGACCCCATCACCAGCGCCGTCCTCACCTTCCTCACGGCCCCCCTGCAGCTCTGCCTCACTGAGGTCGGCGCGGCGCCCTTCCTGGGCCACACGGCGCTGGTGTACCCATACAGCCTCATGACGATCCGGCAGCGCGCATTTCTCCGCACTGCCCTCGACCGTCCTGCCGAGTGGGGCATCGTCAACGGCGCCATAGTCTTCCACAGGAGCCTCAAGGAACCAGTCGTCCTCCCCCCTCGCGCCGTCCTCACGGCGCTCTGCTCCAAGGTCTTTGACTCCAGCCTGCACACCAACGAGCGTGCCCGCGTTGCCATATGCAACATCATCCTGCAGCGCGTACAGGGCTCCCTGCCCATCTCCCGTCCCGTCCAGCGCGAGCTCAACGAGTGGCTGTCGCGCCGCGTCGGCCCCCCTGCTGCAGCGCCGGTTTCATTGGCCTGAGGGCAGTATTAAAATGGATGACGGCAAAGTGAATGTACTCGATTAGAAATCGTGGACTCCCCGCTTCATCACTTTATTCGTTACAGCCAATCAGCCGTAAACAAAACAGTTTTAGTCTCACATAGCGCAGCAAGGTATTCACACCTCGCCTGCGAATAATGTCAACTACATCTCACTACTTTTCACGTGAACTGTCAAATGAAACAAATGTCAAGATAATGTCACTCGCAGATAAGTTTAAGATGCTGCCTATATGGTATGAATCAGTGCATGTGGCTGAAGGAGAGCTCACTGTTTACAGAGGAGTGGAGTCCATGACACACACTCTGTACTTTGCGCTTGAGAAACCAGCAGACAGCGCTGAAAAGCCCCTAATCTTTGATGAGAAGATGGTCAAGTACATGAAAACCCTCCCTCCACAATTTTCAGTTACCTTTGGCAATAAGAGGACCATGTCTGTCTACAATTTTCCAGGGCGTCCAGTTCCCTATACCCACGCAGCGCTCTTTTCAGATGAACACCGCTATATTGCACTGAGCCCTGCTGACCACAGCGAAGTTGTGTCACAGATTCAGGCTGCGGCCCAAAGTGCAGGACGCACACCTGAATATTACCTGAATATATTTGGTCTGCTTCGCAACAAGGAGCTGTATGATCCCAAAAGTTGGATTCACAGGGAATACATGCTTTGCATTAGAACAGAAGGAACCATGGTCACTGTCTCGTTTGTCTTGCACAGGGGAAAAACGCCAGGAACAAACTTTACAGAGCATGCTCTTGGGTTTCCTTTTGAGTTGGGTACAAATGTCAAACTCAGCAGCGGGAAAGTCTACCACCAATACCTCAATGAGAGTGGAACCCAGGGCGTTGACTACAGGCTCGTCCGCAATGGAGGAGGCAAGAAGTCAATCAGTGTAGACAATGCCCTGCAGAGCATTAACTCGGGAGGCGCTGGGGGCGCTGGAGGCTCGGGAGGCGCTGGAGGCGCTGGAGGCGCTGGGGGCTCGGGAGGCGCGGGGGGCTCTGGAGGCTCGGGAGGCGCTGGGGGCTGGGGAGGCGCTGCAGGCGCTGGGGGCTTGGCGGGCCTGGGCAGGATCGTTGGACCAGGCAGTTCAATCCAACACAGGGCTGTGGATCCGCGTGCACCCTTCAACGCGCTTTTCAATGCTGCTGTTTGGCAATTTTCGCCACAAGCTCTAGCAGCGTCATTTCCAGCGTCCTCCTCGGCTGCGTCTGCGGCAGCCCCTGCCGCCCCACTTGCGGCTCCAGTAGCGGCAGCCCCTGCAGCCCCACCTGCGGCTCAGGTAGCGGGGCCCTACGCGCACCTCCACGCGCTTTGGAGTGCTAATGTGGCGAACCTTGCGCAATCAGCGCTGCTCTCGTCGGCGCCAGCTCTCCGCTTGTCTGCGTTTGCTGCAGTCCCAGCGCGACGCAAGCCAGCGGCGGCCCCAGCGGCCCCTGCTGCTCCGCCGACCCGGGTGCTAGTCCAGGTGGCCCCTGTGCCCATCGCTGCGCCCCCAGCAGCGGCCCCGCCAACCAAGGTGGCAGCCTCAGCGGCCCCTGCAGGACCACAGAGCACTGTGGTTGTCCGTGCGCCCCCAGCAGTGGTCCCGCCACCCAAGGCGGCAGCCCCACCGGCCCCGCCACCCATCATGCCCCCACGCAGCGCCTCATATAGCGGCGCGATTCTCCAGCCCCCACCGGTCATGCCTGTTGTCAATCGCCCGCAGACCAAGCAAGTTGCCAGCGGGGGCGCGGCGGCTCCAGTTCCGCCTGCTGACGATGACGACAGCAACTTCTGTGAGATCGTCAGCGTTGGCGGCATGCCCTTCGTCAACATCCCCGCCCAGGCCGGCGCAGGAGGCAGTGGTGGCAACCAGGTCCCCGTCCGCCCCGCCCAGGCCGGCGCTGGAGGCAAACGCAAAACCCCTATCATCGATCTCATCAGCGACGACGATGAGTCTGGTGCGCCTGCCGCCAAGAGGCCCAGGACTGGACCACCATAGGTCTCCCACCCCCCCCCTCCCCCCTCCATGCCAGCGAAGCAGCACGCAAGTGCGCTTGAGCGGCCCTTGCACTCTACGCAGGGCTCAGCTCCCTAGGCATCCAACAAACAAATGAAGCTATTTCCCATTGCCCTGCAGATCGCGATATTAAGCCCGCCTCGCGCCTGCATGCTCGCCCCAGGATAGAATGGAGCTGCTCACGCCGCTGAACGCGCAGCTAGAGGCGATAGGCGAGCTCTCTGCCGAGCTCTGGATCGAGTGGCTCTGGCGCTGCGACCCAGAGGAGCCTCTGCAGCCCACAGTGCTCCTCAACCGCTGCCATCTTCTTGGCCTGCTGCTCTGCCGCCACGAGGCGCTCGCCTCGCGCTTGCACCAGCCCCACCACGGCATAGACGAGCGCATGCGCCTGCTGGAGAAGCCGTCGGCCCTCTTTTCGCTCCGCGAGCTGCGCGACACCCTGGATAACATCCTCCTAGAGTGGCCCAGGTTCACCGAGCGCCTAGCGATGAACCCTGACGCGGATGCAAACCTCGCTGCTGTGATAGCGCTTGCAGACGCGTGCTTTGCGCGCCTGGGCGCGCTTGCATCTGGCGCTGGCCCTGCTAGCATCTTTGACGACCCCCTCTCTGTAGATGAGTTTGAGGAGGAGGAAGGCTCATCCTCCTTGCCCCCTACAGTCTCAGAAGAGCCCTTATTCCGCCTCTCACGCCCCTGTCTCCGCCGCATGCTGGGTTCCTTTCTCGTCCTCTTTCGCAATTTCCACCTCATGGCCAGGGCAGAGCCACCGCCGCTTGATTTCCCAAGCTACAATGCGATCCGCAAGCACCACGTCGAGGCCTCCACCGACGACTTCAACCTGCTCTGCATGCACCTCGCGCTGCCCACCGCCGCGCGCCTCAACTACCGCCACGACTTTCCGGGCATGTACAACCACGTAAGCCAGGCTGTCTACTTCCACAACTCCCAGTACGAGCGCATCTCCCGCGCCCCGCTCAAGGACATCCTCGCAGGCGAGCCCGCCGTCCACGTCGTCCCAGCGCTCTGGCAGCTTCTCCCTGAGATCGAGGTCCGCTACGAGGAGGACGCAATCGACCTATCGTGCCCCGTCGGCCGCTGGCTCTGGCTCGTCGCTGCCGGCCGCATCTACCTCATCGCGCCTGACTCGCGCGTATTCTTCCACGCCAACGCGCTCACTCTCATTGGCGCCTACCTTGGCGAGCAAAGAAACGGAAGCTAGATCCCACATCATTTATTATCATTTGCGCCGCGCCCACGCAGCGCGCGTGCGGCACCCGCATTCGGCCGCAAAGTGCCCTGCGTTCCCGCATTTACGGCACAGGTCGTGCTTCTCGCAGATCTGCGAAAACGCGTGCTCGCGCTGCGCCTCTGTCATCTCTGGATTTGTGTACATCCAGCCCCGCACCCGCTCGATCCCGTGCTTGTACATCCGTGCCAGCGTCTCCGCCCGCTCCCAGGCCTCCATGTCGTCACACCGTGGCGTCAGCGCCGCCACACGCCCCACGAATCCCTTGGCGCACGTCGCCCCACTATGCTGCTGCTCCCCCTTTCCAGCGTGCTGCCGCAGCCGTTCGTCGATGTCGTGCGACTTCCCCACATAGAAGCCGCCGTCCTTCAGCTCCAGCACATACACCCCCTTGTCCCCCAGCGGCGGCAGCGGGGCCACCGCTGATCCCGCTCCCCCCAGCACAAACTGCGAAGGCTTTGCCCGCCCTACCACGTGCGGCCCCGCGCGGTCTCGCGGCTTCCCTATCACGTATGGGCTCGCGCGCGTCGGCTTCGCCACCAGCCGCCTCACCGCCGCCACAAACTGGCATTCGTCCGCCCAGTGCCCTATCTGCCTGCACCTAAAGCAGCGCATGCTGTTGCCTGACTCGTTTAGCATGCTCAACGCGGCTGACACACGCGCTCTATTCAATTTTAATATTGAATCTCAGTTGCAGGGCTGAGAGTGCCCCATGAACTCCTTGATGGACTTGTTCTTCTTCTGGGTCGACTGGGGGCGCTCCATGTACTCCTTGATGGTAGTCTCCATCATCCCACGGTCGCGCTCCATGTACGAATTTACGTCGATCATCATGCCGTCATGCATCTGCTTGTGCTTCTGAGGCGGTGTGTTGTATTTCTCGAAATACTTCTTCGCCATGATCTTCCCGATGCTCTGCAGCTGCTCCTTGGTGCAATCATACTTCATCACCCTGGCCACCACGCTGATGCTGATCCCGTCCGATGCCGCGCCCCCGCCCTCGGCAGTCGTTTTTTGTCCAGTGAAGGTTGTGTTCCTGACCAGCTCCTCGTACTGCATGCTGGTGCGCTCGTCCAGCTCCCCGCTTCTGCTCAGCGTCTTCATCAGGTCGATGGAGCTCTTGACGAAGCCCAGGTCCTTGTCCTTGAGCGCCCTCCTCCTCTCTTCTTCCTCTAGGTCCTTGTCCTTGAGCGCCCTCCTCCGTTCCTCCAAGGCAACCTGCCTCTCCTCCAGCTCGAGCTCGGCCCGCTTGCGCTTCAGCACAGCATCGTCCAGGAAGTCATCTGGGAGGATTCCACCGGGGGAGGGATCGCTCGCCATCGCCTTGCGCGCCATCCTGGGACCGGGCTCGTTCGACTCCGCGTTGGCCTGGATCACCTTGATCAGGCTAGTATCGCCGGCCATCACCCGCGTGAACGTCGTCTCCACCAGCGCCCTGAAGCAGGCCGCCACCTTGCCCCCAAGGATCAACAGGAGGCGCTGCAGGCCGCGGATGGTCATTGTGGGGGTCTCCTTCTGGCCTTGCCCTGAAAATGCAAAAATCGTTTAGAAAACATGACTTTTTGACTCAAAAGATAATGTGGGACTACCTCCCAAGAAGTA
>SESF01024241.1_pt1 | contig 15185 bp, 4 predicted proteins | sample 3171521 | NCBI WGS metagenome assembly SESF01 (sample SAMN10866945, study PRJNA518727) | freshwater metagenome | biome: subpolar coniferous forest; feature: holomictic lake; material: water; isolation source: holomictic Lake 227, 6 m and 8 m depth | place: Canada: near Kenora, Ontario | collected...
TTGTGTTTTATAACATAATTTCTATTTTGGTCTACCATTTTAATGAAAATATACCTTTTAACTTGAAATCCTGCTATTTTTTAAAGCAATTTTTGGATATGGAAGAACACTTAAGCCAATAGGATAAAGCAATTATTTTTAACTGAAATTTAGCATTGTAGCATATTTATTTAATAACTGTAGTATTATATACTACATTATACTACATTTCAACTTATTGATTTACAATAACTTTGTGTTATTATTTAAAATAATGTAATTAATACAGATTTAACTTCAAATTATCTAAGAATTGCGTATAGGGTAGAATTAATTATGCTTATATTTGCCAGACATAATCAGATTTTACATTTTTAACCCCTAAATGTAGGAGAAACTATGACATCTGACAAGCAATTTTCTTTATCCTTTTTTCCATGAAAAAATTAGCTAAGTCCTCAAAAAGTGTAACATTTGACCTTAATAAGTCATTGGTTGGAACCGATGCCCTCACCGGATACAACAATCAGGCAGCTGAAATAAGCGAACGTAAAAAAAGAGAAATGGAGTATACACAAAAAGATCTTGAATACATCGACTTGTTCGAAAATGCCCCAATCGGGTATCACGAAATTGATTTGGAAGGGCGAATTGTTCGTATGAATCAAACCGAGTTAAATATGCTTGGTTACACTTTCGAAGAGTTAAAAGGACAATTTGTATGGGAGTTAAGTGCCGATAAAGCTTTTTCGATAAAAGTGATAAAGGAAAAGTTGAAAAATCATCAGATTAGTTCAACGCCTTTCGAAAGAGATTTTGTCAGGAAGGATGGAACGAAAATATCTATCCTTATTATGGACAAAATTATTTATTCTGACAATGCCGATGTAATAGGATTACGATCATCAATACAGGATAATACCCAACGAAAACAAGCTGAAAGAGCTTTAGTGGAAAAGGAAGCACAATATCATGCACTTGCAGATAATGGTATGGCACTAATCTGGACATCCGACACAAATAAACTCTGTACTTATTTCAACAAACCCTGGCTTAAGTTTACAGGAAGAAAGTTAGAACAGGAACTTGGCAACGGATGGGCTGAAGGTGTACACCCTGCTGATTTCGATCGTTGTTTGGAAACTTATTTAACAGCTTTTGATAAGCGCGAAGCATTTAGTATGGAATACCGTTTAAAGCATGTCAGTGGCGAATACAGATGGTTGATAGATATGGGAACCCCTAACTATAACAGTTTAGGTGAATTTACCGGGTATATAGGGCAATGCTTCGACATTCAGGATATAAAAAATTCTGAGAATGAAGTACTTCGGGTTAATAAGCATTTTCAAGCTATTATTGAAAAATCGCCCGATGGTTTTGTATTATTAAACAGTAATGGAATGTTTCAATATGCCAGTCCGAGTGCCTTGAAAATGTTTGGGTATGAATTAGATGAATTGATCTCAATGCATCCAAATGAACTGACTCACCCCGATGATTTAGCAATGGTATTAGGTCATCTGACAAAAATGTTCGAAGATTCGACTTATGTGCCGATCATCGAATACAGGTTCAAGCGTAAAAATGGTGATTGGTTGTGGATTGAAAGCACCTTCAGCAATTTATTAGCTGATCAAAATATGGAAGTTATACTGATAAACTTTCGCAACATTAATGATCGAAAAATTGCAGAAGAAAAAATTTTAAAAAACAAGGAATTATTAAATATTTTGCTTAAAAATAATTCCGTATTAATTGAAGATTCAGGAATTGATATAGATTACGAAAACCTTTGTGAAGAAATGAGGGAAATCACAGGGGCAAAATATGCTTCTTTTAATTTGTTCGAACCAAACGGTCTTGATTTCAGAACAGTAGCTTTGTCGGGAATGAACGATATTTATTCACGTGCAGCACAATTTATAGGCTATAACATGAAAGATAAAGTTTGGAAATTTGATCCGATAAGGGATGAAAGAATAAAAGCTAATATTATTACGAGATTTGAAAATTTACCGGACTTAATTGGGAAAGTTTTACCCAAAACAATTACAAAGATAATAGAAAAGACGCTGAATCTGGGAGAGATAGATATTGTGAATCTCTCAAAAAGAAACAAACGTATTGGAGATTTTTGCTTGTATTTTGAGGCTGAAACCATTCTTCAAAACCCTGAAATTGTTGAACTTTTTGCCAATCAGGCAGCACTTTATGTCGATCGAAAATTAGCAAATCAACAACAAAAAGAAATCTCTGAAAGACTGAGAAGAGCCGAATTAGCATCCAAATTAGGCAATTGGGAACTACATCTCGATAAACAGACTTTATTTGCCTCTGAAGGTGCGTTAAGAGTTTACGGACTGTCAAAGAGTCAATTTTCTTTGAAAGAAATACAGGAAATAGCAATGCAGGAATACCGGCCAATGATGGCAGAAGCTTTAAAGAATCTTATTGAAAATAATGAGATTTATGATGTGGAATATAAAATGAAAACGAATGATACACACGAAATAAAAGATATACATTCTACTGCATTACTTAATAGGGATAAAAAAATTGTGTTTGGTGTTATTCAGGATATAACTGAACGAAAACAGGCAGAAGAAAAATTACAGAATAATCATGATATATTAAGCAAACTTCTGTTTGCAAGCTCCGAATTTATAGATAATGATTCAGAGATAATCGATTATAAGAAAATTTCGGATATTATTCTGGATGTCTCATGTGCAAAGTACTGCTCATTTAATATACTTAATCAAAATCATAGCGGATTCAGGACAGTGTCCATTTCAGGTATTGATACAATTCAAAAAACAATAAAATCAATTATCGGATTTGATCTTCTAAAAAAAGAATGGGAATTTGATTCAAATAAAGACAAGAAAATTAATCATAAAGTAATTACTAAATTCGATTCGCTTGCAGAATTAACCGGAACAGTTTTACCGAAAGAAATAGTGCGTGTAACCTCAAAAATGTTTGATATCGGCGAGGTTTGGATTGTGCAAATTAAAAAGAAAAATATTGTAATTGGGGACTTTACTTTACTTTACTCAAGAAAAGAAACTCTACAGAATCCCGAAATAGTTGAACTTTTTGCCAATCAGATAGCACTTTACGTCGATCGAAAATTAGCAGATCAACAACAAAAAGAAAGCTCTGAAAGACTGAGAAGAGCCGAATTAGCATCCAAATCGGGGAACTGGGAGTTTCATTTTGACACAAATACAATGCATCTTTCGGAAGGTGCGAATAAGATATGCGGGCTTAATGATAGTTCTTATAATTACGAGGTTGTCAAACAAGGACCGCAGCCGGAATATCGCGCCATAATAGATAAGGCTTTGAAAAATTTAATTGAAAAAAATGAACCATATAATATTGAATTCAAAATTAAAACAGCAGATACTGGCGAGATAAAGGATATATATTCTACAGCGGTTTATGATAAAGATAAAAAAATTGTATTTGGTATTATTCAAGATATAACTGACCGAAAAAAAGCTGAGGAGAAACTGCTAGAAAACAACCAACGTTCTCAGGCAATGCTTGATGCCATTCCGGATATGATGTTCCGTGTTAATTCTGATGGCGTTTACCTGGACTATATGGCGGATGACAAGGAACTTTATACTCAATCAGACTTATCTATAATCGGCAAACGCAACAGGGATATTACACCGCCCGAATTTGCCAATCTGGTTGACTCGATGATTCGTACCGCGTTGGAAACTGGGACTCTTCAAACCTTTGAATATCAATTACCTATACCAGAAATGGGAATGCAGAATTATGAGGCTCGTATGATTACAAGTGGAACAAATGAGGTGACGGCAATTGTACGAAATAACACCAAAAGCAAACAAGCAGAAATAGCATTGCGTGAAAGCGAAAATAAATACAGATTGTTATTTGAAACGAATCCGATCCCTATGTCAATTTTTGATACAGAGACTTTAGAATTTCTTTCTGTAAATAATGCATTTGTTGATAAATATGGTTATGACGAAAATGAGTTTTCAAAGATGACTATTTTGGATATAAGACCTAAAGAGGAATTTGAAAAATTGAAACAATCAGTCCAATCTGCCGATAATGGTATCCGAAATGCGGGTGTATTTATTCACAAGAAAAAAAATAATGAACTCATTTTGGTAGAAATTATAAGACATGACATTCTTTTCAATGGTAAAAACGCAAAAATGGTTTTAGCAAATGACATAACTGAACGCATTCGGGCGGAAAATGCATTGCAAAAAAGTGAAATATTCTTCAGACAATCGCAACAAGCCGCAAAAATTGGCTCATACAATCTCGACATAGCATCTGGTTTGTGGAGCTCGTCCGAAGTGTTGGATGATATTTTTGGTATTGACAAACAGTATGTCAGAAATATACAAAATTGGTCGGAACTGGTTGCAGTAGAAGACCGTGAAATGATGAATGATTATTTTGCAAATCAGGTGCTTGGACAAAAACAACGGTTTAACAAGGAATATAGAATTTCACGCATTTCAGATGGCAAAATCCATTGGGTATTGGGTTTAGGAGAGTTGACGATTGAAAATAATGTGATAACTGCCATGGTGGGAACTATTCAGGATATTACTGAAAGGAAAAATATTGAACAGGAACTTAACGAAAAAATGACTGAGATGACTCGTTTTTACAATCTGACAGTTGGCCGGGAACTTGCTATGATTGATCTGAAAAAAGAGATTAATGAGTTGCTTGTGGTTTCAGGAGAGAAGCCGAAATATAAGATAGTGGAATAAGTACTCAATGAAAGCAAAAAACCAACAAATAACTGATTTGCTTTTTCGATTACAAGGCATAGACCTTTCGAAATACGATGAAATGTTTTTAAATAAAACAATGCAAGCTAAGATTGTCGAAAAAAACTGTAAATCGGAAGCGGAGTATTATCAATTGTTGAATCGCTCAGCTGAAGAAACAGATGATTTTATTGATTCATTGTCAATTAGTTACAGCGAATTCTTTCGGAATCCACTTACATTTTCGGTATTGGAGAAAATTATTTTGCCATCCATTATTTACAAAAATGATGAATCTGGCCGGAAAGAAATCAGGATTTGGTCGGCCGCTTGCGCTTCGGGGCAAGAAACCTATAGTTTAGTAATGCTTTTAAAGGAATGTTCGCAGGCCGAAAATATTAATTACAGGGTTTTTGCAACCGATAGCTCTGAAAATCAGATAGAAAAAGCAAAACTGGGAAATTATCATCAATTTGAGACTGGACTTCTGACTCAAAAACGATTGCAGCGTTGGTTCGACAAATATATTGATGGTTATTCTGTGAAAAATAAATTGAAACGCAATATTGAATTTTCATGCTTTGATTTGCTCGATAAACAATATTCATGTCCACCATCATCAATTTTTGGTGATTTCGATATCATTTTCTGTGCCAATGTATTGTTTTACTATAAACCTGAATTCAGAAAAAAAATACTAAAGAAATTAAGGAATAGCCTTTCTGCCAATGGATTTCTGATAACAGGCGAAACAGAACGGGAAATATTGTTGAAGTACGGATTTCGGGAAGTATATCCTCAGTCGGCAATATTTACAGTTTGAAAGATATCCATTCGACGGCAAACAACTGTCTGACGGATAAAAAAAAGAGAAATAACGCGACCATCCCATTAAGACAGGATGGACGATAAAAAATAAAGAGTATGAAAATAAAAGATTTAAGAATCCCAACTCAGCTGGGTTTGGGTTTTAGTATTATGTTGATTTTTATCATCTCATTGGGCTTAGTGGCTTATCAGCAGTCTAACCGATTACATCAACAGACAGAGACCCTATATAATCATCCCTTGAAAGTACGACAGGCAATAGGCGCTTTAAATGCTGATGTGCTCACTATCCGTGTCGATTTCAGGGACATTTTGGTTGCGACAACCGAAATGGAGAAGAAAATAGCACAGGATGAAATGCTAAAGAATGAAATTGATGTACTTAATCAAATTGAAATACTCAGAAGCCAATATTTGGGATTACAAAAGGATATTGATGAAGTTGAAGATAGTTTTATAAAATGGAATCGTGCGAATAAAGAAAATATTGACCTTCATAATAAGGGAGAACAGGAAAAAGTGATTGCAAATCTGTCACCCTCAGGCTCAGTAGGCGTATTAAGAGAGCATCTGAAGAAAGAAATACGGGATATTGACGAGTTTGCGAGTAAAAAAGCGGAAGAATTATACCTGAATTCACAGCAAGAGAAAGACAGCCTAAACCGACAAATGATATTGTTGGTTCTTGCTATTCTGCTGTTAATGGTATTGATTAGCTATTTTTTGATCACTAATTTCAGTAATTCTATTAGAGAAATTTCGGATGCAACAAAACGCTTTAAAGCCGGAGATTTAAATGCCCGAAGTAATCTGAATTCAAAAAATGAATTCGGAGAACTGTCAAATTCATTTAACCTAATGGTTCAAAACATTCAGGATAACTCTGAGCAGCGCGATAAAACAGCTCAAATTGCCGAATTAATGCTTTCTCAGGAAGACCCTAAAAATTTCTTTGCATCCTTGCTTCCGGCACTTGCACAAAATACAAATTCACAATTGGCAGCCATTTATCTGCTTAGCGATGATAAAAAACAATATGAACATTTCCATTCTTTTGGTATGGATAATTCAGCGCGGAAATCATTTGCAGCCAGCAATTTTGAAGGTGAATTTGGATCAGTACTTTCGACCGGCAAAATTCAAACCGTAGAAAAAATCCCCCTGGATACCCGCTTTTTATTTCATGCGGTGAGTGGAAAATTGATACCACGCGAAATCATCTCTATCCCTATTCTGACAGGCAAAGAAATTGTTGCTGTCATCTCTCTGGCCAGCATTCGTTCCTACAGTTCACAGTCAAAACTGCTGATTGACAATATTTACACGACTATGAGTGCCAGAGTTGCAGGCGTATTGGCGTATCAAAAACTTCAGCAATTACTTAAAAAACTTGAAACACAAAACACCGAACTTGAATCACAAAAAAACGAAATGACCGTACTGTCGGAAGAATTAAAAGAACAAAATCGTGAACTTGAAGTTCAGAAGATTCAATTGAATGAGGCCAATCGCCTGAAAACCAATTTTTTGTCGAATATGAGCCACGAGCTTCGCACTCCACTCAATTCGGTTATTGCCCTTTCGGGGGTTTTGAATCGACGGTTGGAGAATATAATTCCGATTAACGAATACAGCTACCTGGAAGTGATTGAACGAAACGGTAAGCATTTACTGGCCTTAATCAATGATATTCTGGATATTTCACGCATAGAGGCAGGTCGTGAAGAAGTTGAGATTACAAAATTCAGTACCGACGATTTGATTTCCGAGCTGATCTCGATGATTCAGCCTCAAGCCAGACAAAAAAACATCACATTGATTCAATCCGAAATTAGTCAGGCGGTTTCTATTAGCAGTGATGCGCACAAATGCCGTCACATTTTACAAAATCTAATCAGTAATGCTGTAAAATTCACCGAAAAAGGACAGGTGGAAATATCGGTCATTCAAAAAGAAAAGGCCGTTGAGATTTCGATTGCTGATACCGGTATCGGAATCTCACAGGGAAATTTGAATCATATATTTGAGGAATTCAGGCAAGCCGATGCCAGTACTTCCCGTCGTTATGGTGGAACAGGTCTGGGACTTTCAATAGCCAAAAAATATGCCAATCTACTGGGAGGCAACATATTGGTTACAAGCACACCTGATATTGGCTCTACGTTTACACTTATTTTGCCAATAGAATATGCCGGAGAAATAATCGTTCACGAAGAGCCATTCATCTTAAATAATTTTAAATTAAGCTCAAATCAAATCACTGGAAAATCAAATTCCGAAAAAACCATATTATTAGTAGATGATAGTGATCCGGCCATTATTCAAATGCAGGATTTCTTGCAACAATCCGGCTACAGGATTCAAATTGCGCGCAATGGAACCGAAGCACTTGCTATTATTGAGCAATCTGTTCCTGACGCCATGATTCTGGACCTGATGATGCCCGGAATGGATGGATTCACGGTGCTTGAAACCTTGCGAAATGCTGAACAAACAGCACATACTCCCGTGTTAATTCTTACAGCCAAGCATATTACAAAGGATGATTTAAAAAATCTGAAACGAAACAATATTCATCAGTTGATTCAAAAAGGCGATGTGAACCGGAATGAATTGCTCGCAGCTGTCGACAATATGCTTCAAAAGCCGCAACAGCAGGTGGAACAAGCTCAGAAACCGCTACAAACCATAACCGGCAAACCAACCGTTTTGATTGTCGAAGATAATATAGATAATATGCTAACGGTAAAGGCTGTTATTGCAGATAAATATGCTATACTGGAGGCTTTTAATGCTGAAGAGGCAATATCGATTAGCAAGAAAAACAGACCACATCTGATTTTAATGGATATTTCGCTTCCGGGAATGGATGGAATTCAGGCATTTACGAAAATCAGACAAACAACCGAATCGCAAAATATACCCATCATTGCACTGACTGCCAGCGCCATGACTAGCGATCGTGAAACTATTCTGGCACATGGTTTTGATGGCTATATAGGAAAACCAATTGATGAAAAAGAATTCTTTTTGACTATCGACAAAATATTGTATGGGAAATAATCCCGATTTTCCGCCAGAGCGCTAATTGCGTTCTGACGGATTTTACTAAAACAGAATAAATGGGTTTATCCTGATAAGACGGGATACACGCTAACAAATAAATTCCAACGATATGGAAAACAAGCAAATAAAGATTTTAGCAATCGATGACAATTTCGATAATCTGACAACTATTCAGGCACTTATTGCCGAAGCATTTCCTACAGCTTCGGTTCTTTTGGCAACCAGTGGCCTGGAAGGTCTGGAAAAAACTGCAAGCGAATTACCGGATGTGATTTTGCTGGATATTATTATGCCTATAATGGATGGGTATGAAGTGTGTCGGGAGCTTAAGTCGAATAGCAATTTGGCAGATATTCCGGTTGTTTTTGTGACTGCGCTCCAGGGTGACAAAGAAAGCAGAATATTGGGTTTGGAAGTCGGAGCCGAAGCATTTTTGTCGAAACCAATTGACCAAAGCGAACTGGTGGCGCAAATCAGAGCCATGCTAAAAATCAAACAGGCAGTTGACTATAAGCGTAACCAAAATGAATATCTTTCGAAACTCGTAGAGGATAAAACAAAGGAATTAAAACAAGCAAACGTTTCAACGCTGAATTTACTCGAGGACATACAAAATCAGATTGAATCACGTATTCTAATTGAACAATCGCTTCGGGAAAGCGAAGAAAAGTATCGGTTTATGGCCGAAAATACCAGTGATGTAATTTGGCACCTGGATAATAATTTCAGTTTCGATTATATCAGCCCTGCTATAGAACAGATGCAAGGATACAAGCCTGATGAACTGATAGGAAAACATTTGTTTAGCATTATGAGTGACGAAGGAATTCGTCAAATTCAGGAAGTTAGTTCAGGCGTCGCAGAAATGCAACTGAAAGGAAAATTACCCAAAGAAATGAAATTTGAGTATGAAGCTATTTGTAAGGATGGAAGTCTCATTTGGGTAGAAGTAAATGTGTCGATTCATTTTGAGAATGAAATGAAACCGGCAGGTTTTCATGGAGTTACACGCGATATTAGCAAACGAAAGAAAGATGAACTAGCCTTAATACAAAGCGAAGAAAAATATCGGTCATTGGTCGAAAATTCGCCCAATGGAATTGCCATATATCAGGATGGTAAATTTGTTTATGTTAACGCCACCGGATTAAAATTATTCGGAGTAGAAAAAGCCGAGCAATTATTAGGTAAAACGATTTTGTCGATAGTACATCCCGACAGTATGGATGCTGTATTGAGGCGTGTCAGTCAGGTCTCAAGTGGTGGTCATGTGCCGCCCCTGGAAGAAAAACTGATTCGAAATGATGGTAGTGTATTTTATGGAGAAGTAACATCTTTAGCTACAACTTTTAATGGCAAACATGCCGGGCAAGTAATAGTAAACGATATTACTGACAGGAAACTGGCGGAGGAAAAATTAGTTGAAAGTGAAGAAAAATTCCGTGATATGACTAATCTGCTTCCTCAGGTTGTTTTTGAAATTGATTTGGATGGAACGATTAACTATGTAAACCAGAAGACTGAAACACTCTTTGGATATGAAATAAATGAATTAATCGGAAAGAATTCGCTGATGGTACATGTACCGGAAGAATATGAAAGAATAAAAAATGGAATTGCAAAAGGCTTGGTCGGCATTTCTGTAGAGAACAGAGAATTCAGAATGGTTCGGAAAGATGGTTCGGAATTTCCGGCTTTAGTTTTTATTAGTCCAATAATTAAAGATAATTGCCCGATTGGTATTAGAGGAGTTGTGGTTGATATTACGGAGCAGAAAAATGCAGAAGCAAAAATTGCTCGTACTGCCCGTTTATATGCATTTCAGAGTCAGATTAATCAGGCAGTTATAAGTTCAAAAAATCAAGAAAATCTGTTTCAAACCATCTGTCAGGTTGCAGTTCAATATGGCGGATTCAAAATGAGTTGGATTTCAGTTTATGATGAAATTGAAAAGAAACTTAAACCTGTTTGTCATGCAGGTTTTAACGATGGATATATTGAATCTTTAAACATTACACCCGGGGATAAAGAAACAGGAAGAGGCCCTACCGGATTATCTTATCACGAGGACAGAGTCATATTCTGCAATGATATAGCAACTGACGATATGATGAAACTATGGAGGGAGGGGGCGTTAAAACGAGGATATAAATCATCATTCGCCACTCCTATCTCAAGAAATAAAAAATCATACGCAACTTTCACACTGTATGCATCTGAAAAAGATTACTTTCAGAAAGACGAACAAAATTTATTGTTCGAAACAGCTAAAAATATCTCATTTGCCCTTGATGTATTTGACTCCGAATATAAAAGAAAATTCTCTGAAATTGCTTTGTTTGAAAGTGAATCAAAATATCGCAACTTAATGGATAATTCTCCTGAAGGAATCACGATTTATGTTGATGGGAAAGTAGTGTACATAAATAATGAGGCTTTACGGTTGATGAAGGCAACTGATAAAAATGAAATGCTGGGTAAAACAATAGTTGATTTTATTCATCCCGACAATGTTCAGTTGGTGCTCGAACGAATGAAACTGGTGGCCATGGCTCCGATTAATTCAATTTTTCCATCAGTAGAAGAAAAATATATTCGCCTGGATGGAACTGAAGTATTTGTGGAAATAAAGGTAATGCCAATTCTATATGAAGGTCAACCGGCAATTCAATTGGCCGGACATGATATAACCGACAGAAAAGAAGCTGAGTTTGCCCTTGAACAAAGTAGAGTTGAGTTACAAACCATCTACGACAGTGCACCCGTGATGATGTGCGTGGTAAATGAAGAAAGGCAGATTCAGTTTGCAAATAATGCTTTTGCTACTTTAACGGGGATTTCGGAGGAAATTATGAGGGGAGGTGCAGTCGGAGGAGTAATTGGTTGTATTAATTCAAGAGATGATTCACGTGGATGTGGTTATGGTCCAAAATGTGGGACCTGTACCTTAAGAATGGCCATGCAAAAAACATTTCTTACCGGAGTTGGACAAACAAATGTGGAATATCAGTCCATATTAGATATTGGAGGTGTTTCCAAAAATGTATCTTTACTTGGATCAACAGCCTTAATTAATAATGATGGTTCTAAAAGACTTCTGTTGTGCATGATTGATATTAGCGATCGAAAGTTGACCGAGGACGCCCTTCAAAAAAGCGAAACGCTGCTGCGTGCATTTATCGATAATTCACCTTTCGAAATATGGGCAAGAGACGTAAATAGTGTAGGAATTCTGGAAAACAAGAAGCTAACCGATCATTATGGTTCAATAATTGGTCATTCCACTCTAGATGACCCCCGGATTGATAATGAAACAATTGAAATGTGGGAACGAATTAACACCCGTGTTTTTAACAAGGAGATACTGGATGAAGAATATGAGTTTATAGTAAATGGAGAACCACGGCAATTTCAGCAAATAGTTTTTCCAATCAACAACAACGGTAAAATTATAGGAATCGCAGGATTTAATATTGACATAACCGATCGAAAAGTATCAGAAAATGCATTAGTAGAGTCTCAAGGACAATTAGCCAATTTTGCGGGTCATCTTCAAAATGTAAGAGAAGAGGAAAGAGGCATTCTGGCACGCGAGATTCATGATGATTTAGGTCAGATTCTGATTGCTATGAAAATTGATATTGGTCTGCTTAAAAATAGTGTGATGAAAACTATTCTTCCCGCTGAATTTGAAATTCTGAGATCTAAGTTTGAAGATCTGAACAAGCTTGTTGACAATACGCTCAAATCTGCCCGTCGAATTATGACTGACCTAAGGCCCGAAGTTCTTGAAATACTGGGCTATGTTGAAACCGTAACTCAACATTTGATGAGTTACCAGGAACGAACTAAAATCGTTTGTATTTTCAGCAATAATGTAGCAAATCTGGAATTGAATACGCAACAGTCAGTTGCACTGTATCGGATTGTACAGGAAGCACTTAATAATACGGCTAAGTATTCAAGAGCCACAGAAGTAAATATCATACTGAATCAACTGGATAATTATCTTACACTCGAAATATCGGATAATGGTGTCGGTTTCGATATGAAAGACCCGAAGAAAAGAGATTCATACGGATTGATGGGAATGAAAGAAAGAGTTGTCTTGCTCAAAGGAAAATTAGACATCTTGAGTGCACCCAATTCAGGTACTCTTATAAAGGTAATTATTCCATATCTCCCAAATTCACAACAGCTATAATCCAGCGAACTTCATCCCATTACTCTATCCATCATTGAATAAATCATTCAATGATGGTTTTTTTATCCCCAAAGTTAATAAAACATAAATATATTATATTTATTGAATACTTATGCTAAAAATAAATCCTGAAATTAATAGCACAGAGCAGGGTTTGCGAGATTTTTATTCAAAAGTCTGTGGCATAATATACTACAATATTCAAAGGAGAACCGGAGCGACTTTTTCAGCTGGAATAACTAAACTTACTTTATAATCGAATAAATAGAAGCTCAACTTACTCTATTTTTTGTAGACTATGTAACTGATTTTTTAGCCGGAATTAAATTATTTCAAACCCTGTCGTAATTATTTTATATCCCCTACATGAAATGCTACATATATCTAATTATCAATACTTTAATAATTATGACTACATTTGAACACAAATTCAACAGACAATTTCAGATTCAATCAGAATTCGAGAACAATAAGCAACTAACTGCCTGTTTATCTGTGAAATAAAGATATTTTGATTTTCTTTTTTAAAGATAAAAATTAAATCAGATATAAATTCTCAAAAAATGAAAAGTGAAGATTACATTCCTTATTCCATAACTGAACCGCAAGATGTTGATGTTCGGTTTACTGACATATTCAATATTGACGAAATTCAACGATTACAGGACTTGTTTAGTAATGCAACCGGAGTAGCATCAATAATCATTCAACCCGACGGAACAGCTATAACTGGTGCCAGTAATTATTGCACTTTATGTCAGTTGGTCAGGAGTACTGAAAAAGGATTAGCTAACTGTATAAAATCTGATGCATATATTGCGAATGAAAATCCCACAGGAATTGTGATTAAACAGTGCTTGAGCTCCGGTTTGTGGGATGCCAGCGTAGGAATTAGCATAAATGGTAAACAGGTAGCAAGTTGGATTATTGGTCAAATCAGAACTTTTGGAGTTGATATTCCAAAAATTATGAAATATAGCGACGAGATTTCAATAGACAAAGAGAATTACCTTGAAGCATTAAATCAAGTACCTCTAATGTCAATCGAAAAATTTCAGGATATTGCTAAATTATTAGCGCTTTTCACCAATGAAGTTTCTGAAAAAGCGTACAGAAATTATCAATTGAAAAAAGATATCGAGGAACAGGAACATATTAACGAATTACTTTTTAAAAGTGAAGAAGCGCTTACAAAAACATTCAATTCCATTGGGGATGCGGTAATTACAACCGACACAGAAGCTAACATATTGACTATGAATCCGATTGCAGAGGCAATGTCGGGTTGGGATTTGGTCGATGCTCTCGGAAAACCCTTGAAAGAAGTGTTCAGTCTGATAAGTACAAAAACGAATGAGCCGATTGAGAATCCCGTTGAAAAAGTGATTCGAACGGGTAAGATAATTGGCTTGGCTAATCATTCTATTTTATTATCAAAATCAGGACAGAAATTATATGTTTCGGATAGTGCAGCTCCAATTCGGAATAAAGACAAAGATATTTGCGGAGTAGTACTTGTTTTGTCAGATGTGACCGAGAAACATGAAGCAGAGGAGGCTATCAGACTTAGTGAATTAAAATACCGAGGCTTGATAAATAACCTTAACACCGGAGTAGTAGTTCATGCTGCCGATACATCAATTATTCTCAATAATCCTCAGGCTTCTGTCATTTTAGGCTTAAGCAACGAACAATTGCATGGATTAAAAGCGATTGATCACGAATGGAAGTTTATTTCCGAAGATGAAACTCCCCTAGCATTTAATGAATACCCCGTAAATACAGTTAATCGGACAAAGGAGCCCATAAAGGACCAGATTGTTGGAATATACCGACATGAAACGAAAAATATTGTTTGGGCAAATGTCAACGGATTTCCTATTTTTAATTCAAAAAATGAAATTAGCCAGATAGTTATCAGTTTTGATGATATAACAACTCAAAAAACAAACAGCGATAAATTAAAAGAGAAAGAATTATTTCTTCTTCATACACAGACAATTGCGAAATTAGGATCATATGTTCTTGATTTCAACAGCGGGACATGGGAAAGTTCCGAAATGTTGGATGAGATTTTTGGAATAGAATCAACTCACGATAAGTCTGTCAATGGGTGGTTATCCATAATTCATCCCGAATGGAAGAATACAATGGATGAATACTTTGTGAATGAGGTTATTGGCAATAAACAATACTTTGACAAAGAATATCAAATACTGCGAATAAAGGATAATTCCTTGCGTTGGGTTCATGGCTTAGGTGAATTAATATTTGACCAAAAAGCTGAACTTTTGAAAATGGTTGGTACTATTCAGGATATTACTGAA
>SESF01026021.1_pt1 | contig 15182 bp, 13 predicted proteins | sample 3171521 | NCBI WGS metagenome assembly SESF01 (sample SAMN10866945, study PRJNA518727) | freshwater metagenome | biome: subpolar coniferous forest; feature: holomictic lake; material: water; isolation source: holomictic Lake 227, 6 m and 8 m depth | place: Canada: near Kenora, Ontario | collected...
ACAACGCTTCGTCCCGGAGGGACGTTTGATGGGGGGGAAATGACGCTCATTTTCAACCGTCCCTGCCGGGACGTAAGGCTTCGCACTCCCTACCCGGCGTTAAAACGCCGGGCTACTCTCAGAGCGTCCCCATGGGACGCGAAAGCGAAGCCCTCTGCCGTAAAGCCCTCTGCCAATTCTACTAAATAAACCGTAGAGATGGTATGTTTCGAGAAACGAGGGCTTTTTTCACGGCGAGAACTCTTTTTACGCCCGCGAGGAGGGGGCGTAGAGCCGCGCGTTCTCGTCGAGGTTCTTGATGACCGTGCAGAGGTAAACGGGCTCCGCGTACAGATTGTCGTACTTGGAGATGCGCGATTTGTTGAGGACGCGGAAGCCGTAGCGCTCGAACATCTTGAACCCCCGGCGGCTCTCGAAGGTGACCATCTGGCCGTAGACCTGCTTTTCCCCCGCCGCGTGGAGGTAGGCGAGGTAGGCGTCCATAATGGCGCGGGTGGTGGCGACGTTGCGCGCATCAGCGAGCAGGTTGATGTGGAAATGGGCGCAGCGGCGCGGGGAGGCCGGGACTTCCCGCCAGGCGGTGGAGAGAATCCACTTTACGAACGCCTTGCTGGCGGCGTTGTAGCGCAGGTAGCGCCGGAGCCCGCGCAGGAAGAGGCTTGCGTTCTGGTAGACGTTGTAAAGCTGCTGGCGCAGGGGGAAGCGGGAGCCGAGGAGATAGCCCCGGATTTCTCCCTCCACGAGCAGGACGAACGAGGATTGCGGCTCCCAGTCGGTGTAATATGCTGTCAGGTAATCGGCAAAAAGTTCCCGGTCTTCAAACACCGGGTCGATCGGGTTGCCCAGGAACCCGGTTTCGCAACACAGCTCCCGGACGCGGCTCCGGTCGGCCGGTTCCAATTTGCGAATCTCAAACGGACGGTGCGTCATTCCCGCTTTTTTAGGCCCGGATGGCTTCGCGGTAAATCTCAAAGAGCCGCCCGAAGACGCGGTTCCAGGAATACCGGATGCGGACGGCCTCGCTGGCGGCCAGGCCCGTGGCCCGCAGATCGCCGCCGCAGGCTTGTTCGATGGCCTCGGCCAGGGAAGAGGGCGTGTTTTCGGGAGCCCAGTGGCGCTGGTCGGTGAAGATGATCCGGTCCATGTAGCTGCCCCGGATGCCGACGACGGGGGTGCCGCACGCCTGGCTCTCCAGGGTGACGAGGCCGAAGGTTTCCTGCACGCCGGGGTGGACAAAGCAGTCGGCGCAGCGGTAGAGGCGCGCGAGCCCCTCGCGCTCCATGCAGGAACCGCGCCACGTCACCTGCGCCGTGGCGGCCTGCAAGGCCAGGAGCGAGCGGCGCTGCAAGCCGTCGCCCACCACGAGGAGGTGGTAGCGGGCGGGATCGGCCTGGTGGAGCCGCTCGAAGGCGTCAAAAAGCGTGCGCGTGTTTTTTTCCTGCGCCAGCCGCCCGACGTAGAGGAGGAGGGTTCGCCCGCGCGGGATGCCCAGTTCGGCGCGGATCCGCTCCCGTTCGCGGCCGTCGGCGGGTTCGGGCTGGAAGACGGCGGTGTCCACGCCGAGGTCGAGGTGCTCGGTGTTCGTCACGCCCCATTCCGAAAGGACCCGCTCCAGGGCGGGCGACGGGACGAGCGTCCGGTAAAAGCGGTTGTAGAGCGCGCAGACGTAGTGGCGCGAGGCGTCCATCACCCATTCCGTCACCGTCGGACCGAAGAACCGGGCTACGGTGCGCAGGTAGGCTTCCGGGAAATGGGAATGGTAGAAGCCGATCACGGGGATGCCGAGACCCCGGCCGCTGGCGATGGCTTTCCAGGCGACCTGGTAGGGGTCGCCCGATTCGATGACGTCGGGGCGTTCCCGCTCCAAGATGCGCTCGATGGCTCCCAGCCGCAGGATGGCCCGGTAGCGGGATGTGCGCGAGAGGAGCGGCGAGCGAATGGTGTAGACAATGGCCCGGCCCTCCTCCGCGCGCGTGTCCCGCTCGCCGGGGATGATGAGGAGGTGCTTATCCGCTTCCGTGTGGGCGTGCAGGTAGCGGACTTTCTCCTGGACATAGCGCTTCACCCCGCCGCTGACCGGCGAGTAGAATTGGGTGAGGTCACAGATTTTCAAAGGCATTGCCAGGGTCTGTTCCCGAAGAAGGAAGAGTCCGCAGATTTCGCAGATGCTCGCAGGTTATATTGGCGTTCCCAAGTTCAACTTGGGAACGGGGGCAAAATCTTCCTAAAATCTGCGGATTCCTCTTTTTTCTACTCGAACTGCGCGAGATACCGTTCGGCGTCGAGGGCGGCAGCGCAGCCCTGGCCCGCCGAGGTGATGGCCTGCCGGTAGACGGGATCGGCCACGTCGCCCGCGGCGAAGACGCCGGGGATATTCGTCGCCGTCCCCCTGGTTTGGAGAAGGTATCCCTTTTCGTCCATGTCCAGCTTGCCGCGGAAGGGGGCGGTGTTGGGCGTGTGGCCGATGGCGGAAAAGACGCACTTGAGCTCCAGTTCGCTCTCTGCGTTTGTTTTGAGATTCCGCAGCCGGACGGCCCGGACTTCGCCCGCGTCGTCTTTCAAATATTCGGTTATCACGCTGTCCCAGACGGGCTCGATTTTCGCATTGGCCAGCGTCCGCTCCGCCATGATCTTGGAGGCCCGCAGGGTGTCGCGCCGGTGAATGAGATAGACCCGGGAGGCGAAGCGCGTCAGGAAGCCCGCTTCCTCGCAGGCGGAGTCGCCGCCGCCGACCACGCAGACCGGCACGTTCCGGTAAAACGCCCCGTCGCAGGTGGCGCAGGCGGTCAGGCCGTGGCCGATGAGTGCCTTTTCGCCCGGCAGCCCCAGGTAGCGGGCGCTGGCTCCGCTGGCGACGATGAGGGCCCGCGTTTCCAGCCATTGGCCGTCGATCTTGAGGCGCACGAAACCGTCGGCGGGTTCCAGGTCTTCCACAAAGGCGTATTCAAAGCGGGCTCCGAAACGCTTGGCCTGTTCTTTCATCGCCATGATGAGGGAAGGGCCGTCGATCCCGTCCACAAAGCCGGGAAAGTTCTCGACCAGCGTGGTGGTGGTGAGCTGGCCGCCGGGCTCCTTCCCTTCCAGCACGAGCGGGGCAAAATTGGCCCTGGCGGCGTAGATGGCTGCGGTGAGCCCGGCGCAACCGGAACCGATGATGACGACTTTTTCCATAGGATTCAAAGAGGATTGCCGGGGAGTAAACCATTGTGGGCGCGCCATGGCCAGCAGGGAAAACCGGAGAGGGGTGAACTTTTTTCCCCTCCGGGTTTGATCTTTTGCGCGGCGGTTCTATGATCGTCCCTATTCGAACTATGTTGCGGAAATTCTCTTTTCTGGCCGCCGGGTGCCTGGCGGCCTTCCTTCTGACGCCTCTCCTCTCCCACGCGGCTTCCACGCCGACGATCACCATCAGCGCCAACGGCACCATCACGATTGCCATCGGCTCCATCGGCGGCCCGGACGGCGCGGCCATTGCCAAAATCGTCCAGAGCGATCTGGCGCTCTCCGGCTTCTTCAGTTTTGCCAACGCAAACGGGGCTTCCATGGTCGTGAGCGGGGGTTCCTCCGGCGGCTCGCTGCAGGGAAAGGTGACGGGGCATTCCGGCGACAACATCCTGCTCCACAGCTACGAGGGGGACGCTCGCGCCAAGGCCCACGCCTTCGCCAACGACATCATTGAGACGCTCACCGGCGTGAAGGGGATGGCCGGGAGCAAAATCGCCTTTATCGCCACCCGCACCGGCCACAAGGAACTGTATACGGCCGATTATGACGGCTCCAACGTCCGGCAAATGACCCAGGACGCGAACATCAGCGTCGCCCCCTCCCTGAGCCCGGACGGCCGGCACATCGCCTACACCAGCTATCTGAAGGGATATGCCGACATTTACACCATTGACCTGGCCAGCGGCGCCCGCAACCGCATCGTGAAATTCCCCGGCACCAACAGCGGCGCGGCCTATTCGCCCGATGGCAGCCGGATCGCCTGCACGGTGAGCCGCGACGGCAACCCGGAGCTGTACGTCGTGGACGCCAGCGGCGGGAGCGCGCGCCGGCTGACGCACACGCCGGGGGTGGAGTCCTCGCCCACGTGGTCGCCCGACGGCGGCGAGATCATTTATTCCTCCGACGACGGCGGATCGCCCCAGCTCTACCGCATTTCCGCCAGCGGCGGTTCCGGCCGCCGCATTCCCACGGGGCACAACTATTGCACCAAACCGAACTGGTCGCCCGATGGGAAGAAAGTCGCCTTCAACATCCGCGAAGGGGGTTCCTTCCAGGTCGCCATCCTCGACCTCGACGGGGGCGGCGTCCGCGTGGTGACGGGCGGCGACGAAGCGCGCGACCCCGTTTGGGGGCCCGATTCGCGCCACCTGCTCTTTACCCAGGGCGGCAGCCTGATGCTCCTGGACATGCAAACCTCGCGCAAGGCGAGCATCCTGAGCGGCCTCGGTTCCGTCTCCGAGCCGACCTGGACCCGGTAGCAAAAACAAAAGGGGAGCCCGCAGATCAACGCCTATTTCCTGATTCTCTTTCGCCTTTTCCTTCTCAAAAACCCGCAATCCACCAACGCAAATCTCCCATGAAGACATCACTCCAACTCGTTACCCGCGCCGCCCTCTGCGGCGTTCTCGTCCTTTCCCTGGACGCTTGCTCGCTTTTCCATAAGAAGAAACAATATACCGGCGTCTCCGACAGTGACATGGTCGGCGGCACCCCGCTTCCCGAGCGCCAGGAAGGCCTCTCCTTTATGGGGGCGGACGTGGACCGCAGCCGCTTCTCGCCCGTGCACTTCGGGTTTGACAGCGTCACGGTTGAAGCGGGGGAGACTGGCAAGCTCAATGAAGTGGCCAGCTACCTGAAACACTCCGACAAACAGCTCATCATCGCCGGGTTCACCGACGAACGGGGCACGGCGGAATACAATCGCGGCCTCGGCGAACGCCGGGCGCAGGCCGTCCGCTCCTACCTCTTAGAAAAAGGCGCGAGCAGCGAACACATCCAGACCACCAGCTTCGGCGCCGAAATGCCCGCCGCTTCCGGTCACGACGAAGCCGCCTGGGCCAAGAATCGCCGCGCCGAGTTTGGCGTGACGAAGTAGCAAGCGCACCGCTTGACCTGCTTCGCGCTCCCGCGCCGGGGGTGGCGCGGGCTTTTAGCTCGTTCCCAAGTGGTACTTGGGAACGAGGTTTAAATTTTGAGCAAACCGGGCTTTCCCTTGTCTTAAAAGACATCCCATGAACCGCTTGCTCCCTTTCCGCCCGCTCCTGGCCGCCCTCCTTTTGGGCTTGGCGTCCGCGCCGCTCCAAGCCGAACCCTCCGCCACGGACCCGGCCACGGAGCCGTCGGTCCTCGCCGTGGCGAAGGCCCTTCCGGCAGTCGTGAACATCAATACCGAGCGGATTGTCCGCCGCGCCTACCGCGACCCGTATGACGACTTCATCACCCAGTTCTTCGGCGAACAGAACACCCCCCGCCGCGAACTCCGGCAAAAAGTGCAGAGTCTCGGCAGCGGCTTCCTGGTTGATCCCGCCGGCTATATCGTGACCAACGAACACGTGGTGGACCGCGCCGAGGACCTGAAAATCCAGGTCACGACCCCCGACGGCAAAACCTACAACGCCCGCTACATCACGGGCGACTCCTCCGCCGACCTGGCCCTGCTCAAAATCGAGAGCAAAACGCCGCTCCCCTACCTTTCGCTGAAAGACCTCTCCCCCAACCTCCTGGGCCAGAGCGTGCTGGTCGTCGGCAACCCGCTCGGCTACGGCCACTCCGTCGCCCGGGGCATCCTGAGCGCCACCAACCGCACCCTTTCCGTGGACAACAACGATTACGAGGGCCTCCTGCAAACCGACGCCGCCATCAACCCCGGCAACAGCGGCGGCCCGCTGATCGACCTCTCGGGCAAATTGATCGGGGTCGCCTCGGCCAAAATGGCTTACACGCCCCAGGGGGTTCCCACCCAAGGGATCGGCTTCGCGATTCCCGCCCGGACCGTGGCGGAAAAAGTGGAGCAGTTCAAACGCGACGCCCAGAACCCGGCGGGCGCGGACAAGGGCGGCGTCGCGCAGATGACCCGGAAACGGCTCGGGCTGACGCTCCAGGAGCTCACCGCCGAACTGAGCGACGCGCTCGGAGTCCCGGCGGGAAGCGGCGTCCTCATCGCCGACGTGGAGCCGCAGGGCCCGGCGGCCCGCAGCGGGCTGCGGCGCGGGTTGGTGATCTACAAAGTGGGGCGCTACGAGGTCAACAGCCCCGCCGACGTGGACGCCCTGCTCCAGCGGGCCAAACAAGGGGTGCAAGTGGACCTCGGCGTGGGGAGCCTCCAGCGCGTCGGAGGCCGGCTCCTGCGGCAGATCCAGACCGTGAGCGTCACGGCAAGGTAGGGTGGAGAGTTTTCCTCATGCCCCAACTTGCTCCATTTGGGCATGCGCATGCCCCGGCAACTCTTTGCCGGAAGTGGTGAGCTGTGTCCCCCTGCCCGAAGAATCCACCGGAAAGTTAGAGCGGCTTAAGTTTTTCTGTAGCCGAGCCTTGCGGCGGCGCAGAGGGCTTCGCTTTCCCGTCCCATGGGGACGCTCTGAGAGTAGCCCGGCGTTTGAACGCCGGGTGGGGAGAGCGAAGCCTTACGTCCCGGCAGGGACGGTTGAAAATGAGCGTCATTTTCCCCCTTCAAACGTCCCTCCGGGACGAAGCGTTGTTTCCAGCGGACCCGGCGTTAAAACGCCGGGCTACTTTCGGGTTGTCCCTTTGGGACAATAAGGCCAATCCATCAGATCAATCCAACGGTGTCATTGGTATTACGCGTCATACCATCCATACGGTTTATTTGGTAGAATTGGCAGAGGGCTTTACGGCAGAGGGCTTCGCTTTCGCGTCCCATGGGGACGCTCTGAGAGTAGCCCGGCGTTTGAACGCCGGGTGGGGAGCGCGAAGCCTTTCGTCCCGGCAGGGACGGTTGAAAATGAGCGTCATTTTTTCCCCATCAAACGTCCCTCCGGGACGAAACGTTATTTCCCGCGAACCCGGCGTTGAAACGCCGGGCTACTTTCGGGTTGTCCCTTTGGGACAATAAGGCCAATCCATCAGACCAATCCAACGGTGTCATTGGTATAAGAAAAGACAGCGGGAAGGGGAGCTGGGTGTGCGCTATGACAGGCAAGTTGGCCGGTTTTTTTGGTGTCTCTTTCGCTTGTAGTGGATTGGAAACCTTCAACCTAAAAACGGCAATGGTTCGGGGCGATCCCCTCCCCTCTCAATCCCGGCCGAGCCGCCGGGCGAAGGCTTGAGGACCTTTCCGGTAAAAGGCGGCCCCGCGCGTGAGAAGGGCGCGGGTGGAGCCAGGGATGAGACGCTCGATTTCCCCGACCAGGAGGGCCGTTTGCACGCCCGCCTTCACGCCGGCCAGCGCCTCCCGCAGCACGGCAAGGTCATGCACATTGCCCGCCGCTTCGCCCATCGCATCCAGAGCCGTGATCGCTTTTTTCGCCCGGGCGGAAAGGAAGCCCCGGACGATTCGCAAGTGGTAACCGAGAGTCTTCATGCGCTTGCGCCAGGCGTGCAGCGTCGCGGGGCTCGGCGTTTGCTGGTAGAGGGCCAGGGCTTTGCGCGCTTTGCGGTAGGAGCGCCGGATTTCCCGCTCCAGGCTTTCTTCGTCCAGGCCGCCGAGCCGCCAGTGCCGGAGGCGCGTGCGCGCCGTGTGCAGCAATGCCGCGGCCTGCCGCTTGCGGCGGCCCGCCCCGCGCGCGAGCCGTTGGGACGCGTCTTCCAGCGCGGCGCGGGCCGCGGCAAATTCCGCCGGGGTCAATTCCGCTTCGCGGATCAGGGTGTCGAAGCTCTGGAGCCGCACTTGCGCGTCGCGCAACGGGGCGAGGAGCCGGGCGGCTTCACGGAAGGGCTGGTTTTCGGCCCGCAAGCGGGCGCGGCTCCACTCCGGGGCGGCGAGGCGGAGGAGGGCGCGGAGTTTTTTCAGCGCCTTGCGGGCCTCGTGCACGGCTTCGTGGGGGTCGCCGCTCCCCTCCAGGGAGCGGCAGGCGGTGGCGATCTGCCCGCGCGCGATGCGGCGCAGCCCCGCGCCGGGAGACTCGGCGCGCCGGAGCCGCAGGGGAGCGCTTGGCGTTTTCGGGGCGGGGTTCATTCGCTGGCCAGGTTCCGGTTGCTGTATTCGGGGCGGGCGCTGATGTCTTCGGCGAACCACTCGGGCGGGGCGAACGCGTGGGCCGCCGCCTCGCTCTCGAACTCCACTTCCGCCACCACCAGCCCCTGGTGCTTCCCGCCGTAAACGTCGATCTCTACGGTCCGGCCGCCGAAAGGGGCTTCAAAGCGCTTTTTGGTGAGCCGCCGCCCGCCGGTGAGCGGCCAGAGGGCGTCGAACTGGGCGGGCGTCAGCTCGATCTCGATTTCGTCGCGGGCGTATCCCTTGGGGGCGCTTTTGGCGGTGAGGAAGAAAGAGGTCCCCTTTTTGCGCAGGCGGACTTGGCGGCCGCCGGGCTCCACGGCAAGGTAGCCTTGGGCAATGGGCGTGCCTTGCAGGGTTTCAAAGCCCGGCGGCAGCGCTCGCAGAAGGAATTTCCGTTCAATTTCCATATTCAGACCGGCCGGTTTTTTTCTTCCGCAATGCGGAGTTGTCAGGAAGCCCAGAATGGCAAGAATAGAGCGTATCACCAAGCCAAGAATCGAACTCAAGATGCACAAGCGTGTTCTCATTCTTTCCGCCAGCGCGGGATCGGGCCATGTGCGGGCCGCCGAGGCGCTGGCCAAGCGTTTCGCCCAGGAGCCGGGGGTGGAGGCGGTGGAGCACCTCGACGCGCTCGACTACACCAACAAGCTTTTTCACAATTTTTACTCGAAATTCTATTTGCGGCTGGTCAAGTCGGCCCCGGAGGTCCTCGGCTGGGCCTACAAAGCCAGCGACGAGCCGTGGAAGACCGACGCCATGCGCCTGCGGCTGGACCGGCTCCAATCGAAACGGCTCGTCCGCTTTATCCGGCGCTTCCGGCCCGACATCGTCATCTGCACCCATTTCATGCCCACGGGCATCATCGCCCATTTGATCGAGAAAGGGGCGATTGAAGCGCATCTCTCGGTGGTGGTGACGGACCTGGATATGCATGCCATGTGGCTTTCGCGGACGTTCCACCGGTACTTCGTCGCCATGGAGGAAACCAAGGCCCACCTTCTGGCGCTCGGCCTGCCGGAGGAGCGGATCACCGTCTCGGGCATTCCCGTGGACCCGGTGTTCGGGGAACCGGCCGAGCGGGCGTCCCTGCGTCGGGCGCTGGGGCTCGACCCCTCGCGCTTCACACTGCTTTTCAGCGCGGGCGCTTTCGGCGTGAGCCCGGCGGAGTTTGTGGTCGCCAAGCTGCGGCAAATGCGCCACCGCATCCAGACGCTGGTGGTCTGCGGTGCCAACGCCGCGTTGCAGGCGCGCGTGGAGGCGCTGATCGGCCCCGGCGATCCCGACTTCAAAGTGCTCGGTTACAGCCGGGAAATGCACGCTTTGATGAAAGCCGCCGATCTTTACCTCGGCAAGCCGGGCGGGCTGACCACGGCGGAGGCCCTCTGTTGCGGCCTGCCGATGGCCATCCTGGGGCCGATCCCCGGCCAGGAAGACCGCAACAGCGACCACCTGCTGGAAGACGGCGTGGCCATCAAGTGCAACGAGATGACGACCCTCGCGTTCAAGCTCGACCGCCTCTTGGACGACCCGGAGCGCCTGGAGGGGATGCGGCGGCGCGCCCGGCAATTGGGGCGGCCGGACGCGGCGGCGGTGATCGTGCGCACGCTTTTGGAAGACGATCTGCCCCCGCTGCAAATCAGCGCCCACGAACGCGAAAAGATTGCCGAAGCGGCGGCGGGCGAGTGGCAACCGGAGCAGCCTTGAGCTGCTAGAGGGTAGAGGGGAGCCGGGTGCTACCGGATCAACGGGTCGATCAGCCGTGCGCGCAAGGCGCTTACGCCAGGTGCGGCGAGGCGGAAGATGCCGGGCTGCCCCTGGAACGTCCCAAGGCAGGAGCCATCGTTGGCGGGAACGCCCAGGATCAGCTTGCCGGTTCTGTTGTTGCTGGCGGCGAACTCAATCGCCATCCAGGGAACCAGCGGCCCGGGCTCGTCGGTCCACTGCTGGGCGGTCAGGGTGGCAAGGGTCTGGAGGAGGTTCTGGATATTGCCGCGGTTGAGGATGCCGACGTCCGCCCCCTCATCGGCAACCCAGTTGGAGGCTTTCAGGGAGAGCGAAAACGACCGTCTCTGGATGCCGTCGCTGTAGAAGGTGATGTTGATGCTGCAGATGTCCGTTGGCCGGCAACGAAAAAGGGTGAGGGTGCGCCAGTCGCTCGGGCTGAGGAGGATCTCCTCCAGCGCCGCTTTGTCCACGGAGACGATGAAGGGTTCCTTTTCCACGCGGGCATACACGATATCCCCCTCGGTTTTGCCGAAGTCGAGGGTCAAGAGCGGGAGCTCTCCCGCGTTGGTTTCGGCCGTGTTTTCCGAGGCGAAGGAGGAGAAGGTGACGCGGAGCTGCGGTTGGTCGAGGCCGTATTTGGCGAGATCGGAGGCGACGTCGGTGACGAAGGCCGTGATGGGGCGGCTTTGGAGTTTCATCACAAACTGGAGAATTTTGGACTTGTTGGCGGGGGCCGGGTTTTCGCGCGGGTTTTCGCCGCGCACGGTCCATTCTTCCAGCTTGCGCAGGAGGACGCAGGGTGCTTTCCCTGCCGGCCGCAGCGTGATCCGGTCCACCTGGTCCATATCGACGCACACCAGCCGCCGGTCGCGCAGATCGTTGGGTTGAAGGCCGAGGATGTTCTCGGATTCCTTGGGCAGCAGGAAGACCCCGACGCGCGTGGAAATGCGGGCGTAGATGCCGCCCGTCTTTTCATCGCGCGCGCCGATCTGCATTTGGACAGGCTGGGCGCGGCCTTGCACGCGGAGGGTGAGGGAGCCGCGCGGTTCGCTCAGGCCGTAGCTGTTCAGGTTGGCGCTGTTTTCCGGCAGGAAGGCGGTGATCCCGGTGTGGAGGACGCTGTTTAAAAAGGCGTTCACTTTAGGGTCGTCGGCACGGGTGCGGAGCGGTTTGTTCACCCGCCAGCTTCCGGCCTCGCGGACCACTTCGATCTCGCCCGCGGCGGTTTTCACGGAGACACCGAGCACTTTGTCGGCGTTGAAATCGGCCAATTGATGGTCGCGGAATTCGTCCGGCTTGCGCACGATCAAGCTGCGCAGTTCGTTGCTCGCCACGGAGACGGTGTTGGAGCCTTCCAGCCGGATGTAGAGCTTGCCTTCCACGGCGGTGTCTTTGCCAAAGAGCAGCTCGGGCGGCATCCCTTCGCCCAGGAGCTTGAGGCGCACGGCCGGTTTGGTGACGCCAAAGGCTTTCATCTGCTTTTTGTCGGCGTTGCGGCAGCCTTCCACGGGCTCCTTTTGCAGCGTTTCGCACCGGGTCAGGATTTCCTGGATGGCGCTCAGGCTGGCCCGGTCTTTCACCGGGGCGTTCAGAATCCATTGGCCGCCTCGGTTGCGGAATTCCACCTTGTCTTCGTTGCTCTGGATGTCGATGCCCGTGACGTGGTTGCGGTCGAAAACGAGCGCGTATTTTTCACGGTTGGCCGCCTGCCAGCTTTTGGGGAGCCTGCGCTCAAAAAGGGCGATCAGCCCGAGCAGGAGGGCTGCGGCGGCGAGCAGAAAAACAGTTGTTTTGGTGTTCATTCAAAAAAAGAAACAAAAGAGGGCACCCCTGCCGGGTGCAAAAGGAGCCTCTCCAAGCGGCAAACTTTACCGCCTCCTCCGGCCCCGGTCTAGTGCAAGTGTGCCGATTTCTAGCGCCGCCGCTTGAGCCAGAGGAAGAACCCGAGGGCCGCCGCGCAGGCGGGGATGGCCCCCATCGTCAGCAGGCCGATGGAGCCCATTTGCGAGTCCGTCAGGTTGAGGGCGAGGTTGTGGGCCGGTTTGGGCGCGATGCCGATGATTTCCTCCCGGTCGAGCAGCCAGTTGAGGCTGCTCAAGACGAAGTCGAGATCGGCTTCCGTGAGGGTGTCGTTGGAGAGGAACGCGGAGCTGCCGATGACGACGAGCCGCGCGGAATCGACGCGCACGCTGTCGTTGGCGAGCGCCCCTTTCTCCGCGGAGGCGGCCACGACCGGGTCGATATAGTCTTCCTTGGGGTTGAAGTAAACGGCCGTCTCGGTGTAGTGGGTTTCGCCCCAATACCCGCCGGAAGCCCGGATGAGCGGCTTCAGTTTGATGTCGGCCGCCGCGACGCGCTCGGATTCCAGGCCCAGCGATTGGGTCGCGCCGCCGGTGAAGCTGGCGGTCACGTTGCCAAGCCGTTTGGTGATGGGGGAGCCGGGGAGGAAATCGCCGGTGATCTCCTTGAGGATGCCCCGCACGATCCCGCTGGCGAGCTTGATGGGCAGGGTTTTGAGCACCCGGTCGTCGTGGACCGCGATGCCCGTTTCGGCGAGGAACGCGGCCAGTTTGGGCGTGGGGCTGTTCGGTTCCAGCGCCACGAAGATGCGGCCCCGCTTTTCCCCCCAGTAAACGCGCAGTGCGTGCAGCTCCGCGTCGGAGAAATCGTATTGGGGGGCGATGATGAGCAGTGCTTTCGCGTCCGGGGGGACGCTTTCCACGTCGGTGAGCTTGAGGGGCGGGACTTTGACGTTCTGGCGCTCGATGTAGGCTTTCAGCCCACTGAAGGGGGAACGGGTTTCGAGCAGCGGTTCGCCATGGCCGGAGAGGCTGTAGACCTGGCTCGCGCCCGCTTCGGTGATCTCGATCAGCGCGCTGGTGAGCGCGGCCTCGCCTTTGAAGGTTTTCAGGCGCGGCTTGTCGAGGAGGTTCAGCGACGGCTCAAACTGGGCCATGTCGGCGGCGCTCACGAATTTGCTGCGGCCCTCGGTGGCGAGGATGACGACGTTGTCGTTGTCGCGCAGCTTGTATTGGGTGGCGATTTCGCGCGCCCGTGCCATGGAACGGAAGGGGTCCACCACCTCCACGGTCACCCGGTTTTTGGAGGCGTAGGCGTATTCGTTGAGCAGGGCCACGGTGTCATGGGCGACGGGCGATTCGCCGGAAAAGAAGACGATCACGTGCACCGGCTTTTTCAGGTTCGCGATGACGCGCCGGGTCTGCTGGCTCAACGTGTATTTCTGGTCGCGGGAAAAATCCCAGCGCTGGTAATGGTTGAACCCAAGGTAGTTCGCCAGGGCGAAGAGCGCCAGGAAGGCGACGGCCTGGAGCAGGACGTTCAAGCCGATCTTGGCGCGGGGAATGGAAGCGTTCTTGGCCATGAAAGAAAGGGAGTTACGCCTTCCAGCGGCGGTATTGGAAGACCAGGTGGGTTAAAAGGAGCATGAGCACGGTTCCCGAGCCGTAAAAGACGAAGCGGCGCGAGTCGATCACCCCTTTGGAAAACTCGCCCATGTGTTCCAGCGGCGAGCAGTAACTGGTGAGCATCCGCAGGCCGGGCGCGGCGTTGGGGGAGAAAAACGCCACCATCCCCCCCAGGAAAAAGAAGGTGATGAGGCAGAGGGAAACCACCGCCGCGACAATCTGGTTTTGCGTCAGCACGGAGGAAAAACAACCGACGGAAAGGAAGAGCATCCCCACCATGAGCAGTTCCAGGTAGCTCCCCCAGTAGGCGCCCGCCGCGGTGGCGGCGTCGGTTCGGGCGATTTGCTGGAAGATGACGAAGTAAAGGAGCGTCGGCAGCCAGAGGACGCAGTAGAAGACCAGCGCGCCGCCGAATTTGGCCAGGACGACCTGCCAGTCGCTCACCGGGGCCGTCATCAGCGTCTCGATGGTTCCCATTTTAAACTCCTCGGCGAAGAGGCGCATGGTGATCGGCGGGAAGATGAGGATAAAGCCGATCCAGAACGGGACGGAATCAAAGAACGCCTCCACCACCGTCAGTTCCGTGGCTCCGCGCGCGAGAAAGGCGACCCCGCTGTAGAAACAGAGGCCGGTGAGCGCGAGGAAAAAACAGAGGACGATGTACGCGATGGGCGAGTAGAAGGCGGACTTTACTTCGCGCGAAAGCAGGGTCAGGAATTTCGTCATGGCAGGATCAAAAAGGATGGGAATCGGCGGGCCGGAAGGAACCTATAGTCTCTATCATCTCGCCTTCAATCCTCGTCGCCCAAGGTCATTTCCACAAACACATCTTCGAGGGTGGCTCGGCGGCGGGCGAGTTCACGCACGGTCCAATGGCGGTCGGTGGCGAGCCGCCAGATTTCCTCGCGGGGGTCGGATTGGGAGTCGGTGCGCAGCGTGTAGAGGTTCCACCCGGCTTCCCCGGCCTGCGTGTTGACTTCCTTGACGCCTGGCAGGCGGCCCAGCAGCGCGGCCGCGTCGTCCATGCCGGGCTTGGCCTCCAGGCGGATGCCCCCGGCGGCGCGCATGGCATGGACGAGGTTCTCGGGCGTGTCGGCCGCTTCGATCTTGCCCTTGTTGATGATGATGACCCGGCTGCACGTCATCTCGACTTCCGGCAGGATGTGTGTGGAGAGGAGGATGGTGTGGTGCTTGCCCAGTGTGCGGATCAAGTCGCGCACCTGCCGGATCTGGTTTGGGTCGAGCCCGATGGTCGGTTCATCCAGGATGAGGAGGTCGGGGGAGTGGAGCAGGGCGTCGGCCAGGCCCACGCGCTGGCGGTAGCCCTTGGAGAGGGTGCCGATGATCCGGTTGCCCACCTCCTTGAGCGCGCAGAGTTCCTTTACGTCGCCCACGCGCTCGCGCGCCCGCGCCCCGGTGATCTCCTTGAGCGCGGCGCGGTAGTCCAGGTATTCGTCCACGCGCATGTCGGGGTAGAGCGGGACGTTCTCCGGCATGTAGCCGAGATGGCGGCGGGCTTGCATCGACTGGCTGAAGACGTCGAATCCGGCCACGGAAGCCCGCCCCGAGGTGGCCGGCATGAAGCTGGAGAGAATCCGCATCGTCGTCGATTTTCCCGCGCCGTTGGGCCCGAGGAAGCCGACGATCTCGCCTTTCTCCACTTCAAAGCTCAGGTCGTTGATGGCGGTGAAACCGGCGTAGCGTTTCGTAAGGTGTTCGACTTTTATCATGAGGCAAGGGGCGAACACCCCGGCTTGCCGGGGATATTCGCGGACCTTTACTAAACCGGAACGGCGCCGGTTGCATGGAAATTTTTAACTCGTTCCCAAGTAATACCAATGACACCGTTG
>SESF01000239.1_pt1 | contig 15179 bp, 8 predicted proteins | sample 3171521 | NCBI WGS metagenome assembly SESF01 (sample SAMN10866945, study PRJNA518727) | freshwater metagenome | biome: subpolar coniferous forest; feature: holomictic lake; material: water; isolation source: holomictic Lake 227, 6 m and 8 m depth | place: Canada: near Kenora, Ontario | collected...
TCTTTTCCGCTGATGGCCCGCAGCTCCGAGGGCCACCGCCGCCAGTGGCTGTTCAGCGCCCAGTTCGGCGTTTCAATGGCAGCGTCGTTCGCGGGCAACCTGGCGGCCGGCTGGCTCAGCGGGCTGGGCGCGGCCCTGTTCTTCGGCGGCGAGGAGGGCGCGGGCGCTTACCGCCTTACCATGATCGCCGCCGGCGTGCTGGCGGCCGCGGCCGCCTGGCCGGCGTTAAAAATACGGGAGGCCGCGGCCGGGGCGGGAGCCGGCAGCGCGCTGTCCGGGATAAAACCCGCCCACGCGCTGACGGTATTCGCGCCGCAGCTCATGATAGCTTTCGGCGCCGGCATGATAATGCCCTACCTGAATATTTTTTTCAAGAACGGCTTCGACCTGCATATCGCCAGCCTCGGTTTTTACATGTCGCTGATGCCGCTGTCGATGGCGCTGGGCGCCATGCTTGGGCCCTGGCTGGTAAAGAAGCAGGGCACCGTCCGGGCCATAATAACTTTCCAGTCGCTGTCCATCCCGTTCCTGGCCACGATGGGCTTTTCAGGGCTGCTGCTGCCCACCGTGCTGGCGGCTTTCCTGCGCACCATGCTGATGAACGCGAGCTGGCCGGTCTACAGCGTGTTCATGCTGGGCAATTTCCCGGCCGCGCAGCATACCGGCGCCAGCGCCCTGTATTCCTCCGGCTGGAACCTGGCCAACGCGCTGGGGGCGCGCCTGAGCGGACGGCTGCAGATGGATTTCGGCTTTACGCTGCCTTTCCTCATCACCATAGTCTGCTACTGCGCCGCCACGCTGACGCTGTCGCGGAAATTCCTGCGCGCCGAAGAACGGAAAGCGGCGCAGGCCGGCCCGCTGCCGGCGCAGACCCCCGAGATCTGAACAATGCCCCGCTCTTTCCCCGATAAAAACCTGACGGCCCGGCTGATGCCGCTGCTGGTCCCGCTGTTCACGGCCGCCGTTTTCCTGCCGGCGCTGAAGAACGGTTTCGTGAACTGGGACGACATCTATAACCTGGTGGAGAACACGAAATACCGGGGCCTCGGGCCCGAACAGCTGAAGTGGATGTTCACTTCGTTCAGGCTGGGGCCGTATACGCCGCTGACCAGCATGAGCTTCGGGCTGGATTACCTGGTCTGGGGCGGGGTGGACGCTTTCGGCTACCATCTTACCAGCGTGCTGCTGCACAGCCTCAACGCGCTGCTCTTTTATTTCTTATGCTTGAAGCTGCTGTCCCTGGCCTTCAGGCCGCCGCCCGGCGGCGCGGAGCCCGGGACCGAGGTCCCGCTGGCGGCGGGTTTCGCGGCGCTTTTATTCGCGGTGCATCCGCTGCGGGTGGAATCGGCGGTGTGGCTGTCGGGCCGCCATGACGTCCTTTGCTGTTCGTTCTGCCTGCTGGCGGTCCTTCTATACATACAGCCGCGCTCGCCGGGCGGGGAGGCCGCGCCGTTCTGGCGCCGGCAACTGCTGCCGCCCGCCGCTTTCCTTTTAGCGCTGCTGGCCAAAGGCATGGCCGTCAGCCTCCCCGTGCTGCTGGTGGTGCTGGACATCTACCCGCTCAAGCGGCTGCCCGGCGACCCGCGGCGCTGGTTCCTGCCGGAGTACCGGCGGACCTGGCTGGAGAAGATGCCTTTCTTCGCGCTGGCCGCGGTTTTCGGCGCGCTGGGCTACGTCTGCCAGGAGAAGGCCGGCGCCCTGACCTCCTACCAGGCTTTCGGTTTCGGCGCCCGCGCCGCCCAGATCCTGTTCTCGCTGTTCTTCTATATAAAAAAAACCCTGGTCCCGCTGGACCTGTCGCCGCTTTACCGGCTGCCCGACGGGTTCGGCCTGCTGAGCCCGCAGGCGGTCCTGGCCGGGCTGGTCGTCGCGGCCGTCACAGCCGCCGCCGTGGTGCTGCGCCGCCGCAGGCCGGCCGTGGCGGCGGTCTGGGCCTGTTACCTGGCCGTGCTGGCGCCGGTGATCGGCATAGTGAAGATAAATACGCAGGCCGCGGCCGACCGCTACACCTATCTCGCCTGCCTCGGTTTCGCGGCGCTGGCCGGGGCCGGGCTGCTGGCCTGCCGGCGGGCCGCCGGGCCCCGGCTGCGGGCGCTCTGCCTGGTACTGGCGTGTTCGGTAATAGCCGCGCTGGCCGCGCTGACCTGGCGGCAGGAAGGCGTCTGGCGCGATTCCGAAACCCTGTGGACGCGCGCGCTGGCGCTGAACCCTGAACTGGATTTCGCCCACAATAACCTCGGGCTGGTGCTGGCCGCGCAGGGCAAGCTCGAGGCCGCGGAGCGGCATTACCGCGAAGCGCTGCGGCTGAACCCCGGTTTCGCCGAGGCGCACAATAACCTCACCGGCATCCTGGTGGCGCGCGGCAGGCTCGACGAGGCCGCGGCGCACAACAGCGGCGGGGCGCGGCTCAACTCCGCTTATAATCTGGGCGTGATAGCGGCCGCGCAGGGCAGGCCGGACGCCGCGGCGGCGTATTACCGGGCGGCGCTGAAGATAAATCCCGGCTTCGCCGAGGCGCACAGCAATCTCGGCAGTATTCTCGCCGGCCAGGGGAGAGCTGCCGAGGCCGAGGCGCATTACCGGGCGGCGCTGCGCGTCAACCCGGACTTCACGGTGGCGCATTACAACCTGGCCGGCCTGCTGGCCGCGCGGGGCGAGCCCGGCGCCGCCGCGGCGGAGTACCGCGAGGCGCTGCGCCTGAGCCCGAACCTGGCCGAGGCGCACAACAACCTGGCCGGCCTGCTGGCGGCGCAGGGCAGGCGCGACGAGGCCGCCGGCCATTACCGCGAGGCGCTGCGCGCCGATCCCGCGTTCACGCTGGCGTATTACAACTTCGCCGGCCTGCTGGCCGCGCAGGGAAAGTTAGGGGAAGCGGAAATGAATTATCTTGAAGCGCTCAGGCTCAGCCCCGGCCTGGCCGAGGCGCATTATAACTTAAGCCGCGTGCTGGCGGCGCAGGGAAAGACCGGCCAGGCGGAAAAGCATTACCGGCTGGCTTTGCAGTTGAACCCGGCGCTCGGCCGGCGGTGAATCTTTTGGAAGGTCTTCAGGGCAGCGGCTGCGTCCACACGGCGTAGCGCTCGCCGCTGGCGGCCAGCGTCCAGCCGGCGCCCGGGTTCCAGCCCCAGTTGCGGCCCAGCTTCAGCACTACTCTCTGTCGCTCTCCGTCGATCACGGCGGCGTAAAGCTCGTTGGTGGCGGCCAGTATCGCCATGCGGCTGGTGGAGGTTATGCCCGCCGCTCTCCTTATGTCCATCAGCGTCTGGATGCTGTTCCTGTAGGCCTGGCCCCAGTCGAAGAAATGCGGCCAGAACACGCACGGTATGCCGGGGTGCGTAAGTATGTAGGCGTAGCCCATCAGGCGCTGCGTTTTATACTCGGCGGAGGCGGTGGCTATGAAATTGGGGTCGCGCGGCGTGGTGTCGTGGTTCTCCACGAAAGTCACGGCCTTGGCCGGCCACCAGCCGATGATCCCGGAGGGGCGGCCGTTGTCGTTGAGCGTTTCGAAACGCTCGGTCTCTATAGCCGAAATAAGATTGAACTTGGTGGGGAAGTCGAAGGCGCTGGACGCGTTTGTTTTGTCGGACCCGCTGTCGGTGCCGTCTATCCAGTTCGCTACCAGCTGCCGGTTGCCGTCGTACACCTCGCCCACGGAGAACACCGGGCTGGAGGCGTCGTTGTAATCCTCTATATGCTGCGGCGCGTAGCCTTTCACCATGTCGAAGCGCCAGCCGTCGAAGCCCATGGTGTTCTTCAGCCAGCGCATGAAGATCTTCGATTCCTCCTGCACCAGCGGGTTCTTATGGTCCAGGTCCCGGCAGCCGCTGTCGTTCTGGCCTTCGTCGTAATTCATGCTCTTTCCGCCGTAGGGCGCGTCGGGTATGCCGGGCCATTCGTCGTTCCTGGTGACAGCCGTGGTCGGCCAGTCGGGGTTGGTGAAATCGGCCCAGTCTTTAGTGCCGTTGCGGTGGTTAAGCACCACGTCAGCCACCACCTTCACGCCCTCCGCGTGCATGGCGCTTATGGCCCTGGTCAGATTGGCCCTGTTCCCCCACTGCGAATCCAGGTTGTACCATTCTTTGGGATAGTAGCTGCCGTTGGAAACGGGCGGGAACCAGATCAGGTCGAAGCCGGCCTTGCCCACCTCGGGCGCCTTGTCGGCCAGCACGCCCCACCAGCCGTTGGGGGGGTGTATCCAGTAATTGTCGGCGTACCAATGGAAACCCTGCAGCATTATCAGCTTGCTGTTGTTCGTGTCCACGCGGTGCTGCGGCTTGGGGGTGAAGACCTTGTCGGAGTATTTTTTTGAAGCGCTGAGCCATTCCGTCCGGGCCGGGTTCAGGGGGGAATTCTCCAGCCTGCCGCCGGAGGGCTCGGGCAGGATAAAATAAATCACCGGCGCTTTGGCTTTCAGCGCGTCCAAAGCGGGAACGGCGGTTGCGGCGGTAATAAAGGGAAAGTAAAATACGGAAGCCAGCCAGAATAGTTTAAAAGCGCGCATGCGTTCTCTCCCGGAAACCGTTTCTCGTGTCCAATATTATACCCTGTTTCAGGGGAGGGGCAAGTACCAAAAGACCGGAGCGCCATAGGTCTTTAGGCCTATCCTTGTTCGTTGCTGAAATATAGTGGAAAATAGTCCGCTAAATTGAGTAGGATAGACCATAGGGGTTCAATGGGTAAGACCAGAAAGTCTTTTATTAAAAGAACCGCCGGGTTCTTCGCTTTTGCCGGAAAATTATCCCGCAAAGAGGCCGGCGCTTTGCTGCTTACGCTGGCGGCGGCGCTGGCGGTCTGGCTTTTTACGGCCGAGAATTACCGCCGGGAAGCGGTTAAGGACATAAGCAGAAGCCTTGAAACCATCAACTCTTACAAGATCAAAGAGATCTCCTCCTGGCGCGGCGAACATCTCCGGGAAGCCTTGCGGCTCAGCCGCCATCCTTTCCTGGGCGAAATAGTTTCGGAGGAAATGGCGAAGCCAGGCTCAAGGCGCGCGCAGCTGACCGCCTGGGTAAAGGATCACGCTGAGCAAAAGCGGTATTGCTCCATGGCGTTCCTGTCGCCCAAGGGCGCCGTCATTGCGGGCACTCCCGGCTACCTTCCCGGACGCGAAAAACAATTTACCGAGGCTTTCGCGCAGGCGCGAAAGGGGAGTGCGCTGCTTACCGACCTTTACCTGGCCGCGGACGGGCATCCGCGCATGACCATGTTCAGCCCAATTTCTCCCGGCGGGCGCCGCGGCAGAACGCTGTGCGTGCTGGCGGTGAACATAGACCCGGAAAAAGAGTTCTATCCCCTGCTGAAGGCGGCGCCGCTGTTCTTCGCGCGGGCCGAGACGCAGCTGGTGCGCAAAGAAGGGGAAAAAGTCCTTTTTCTGAACGAACAGGATTACAGCAGGGATTCGGCCCTGAAACTTGCCCGCCCGCTGGCGGACGGGCAGCTGCCGTCCGCCGCCGCGCTCGGCGGGCGCGCGGGATTTTTCGAGGGCGTGGATTACCGCGGCGTGAAAGTTTTCAGCGCCATAGGACAGGTCGAGGGTTCCGGCTGGGCCGTGATAACCAAGATCGACCGGAAGACGGCGCTGGCTTCGGTCAGGGACAGGCAGCTCCTGGCGCTGACGCTGATAATGCCGCTGGCGCTGCTGCTTTACGGCCTGCTGCTGCTTTATTTCCGCCACCGGCTGCGGACCGGGCAGCAACAGGCGGAAGAAAAGTTAGCCCGGATAAACGAGCGGCTCGTGCTGGCCGCGCGCGCGGGGCGTTTCGGGGTCTGGGACTGGAACGTTCCGGGCAACCGGCTTGTATGGGACGATCGGATGCTGGAGCTATACGGAGTTAAAAAAGAGGATTTCCCCGGCGGTTACGAGATATGGCTCACAAGAGTGCACCCCGACGACAAGGCCCGCTGCGAAGAAGAGGCCCGGCAGGCGCTGAGCGGGAAAAAGGAATACGATATCGAGTTCCGCGTAGTGCGGCCGGACGGGACCATAAGATATATTAAAGCCAGCGCGGAGCTGTTCCGGGGCGCGGACGGAAGACCGCTGCGCATGTTAGGCATAAATCTGGACATAACCGAGCGCAGACTGGCGGAAGTGGCGCTGCGGGAAAGCGAAGCCTATATCCGCACGGTGCTGGACAATCTGCCGATAGGCATAGCGGTGAATTCGGTGGATCCCGAAGTTAAATTTTCGTATGCCAACGATCTCTTCCCTGAGATCTACAGGACGACAAAAGAGGCGCTCGCCAGGCCGGACGGCTTCTGGGAGGCCGTCTACCAGGAGCCTAAGCAGAGGGAAGAGCTGCGCAAAAAAGTGCTGGAGGACTGCGCCAGCGGCGACCCCGCGCGCATGCGCTGGGAGGACGTGCCCGTTGCGCGCCGGGGAGAGGCTACCACTTACATTACCGGGCAGAATATCCCGCTGCCGGGCGGTAAGCTGATGGTCTCCACGGTCCTGGACGTGACCGAGCGCAAGCTGGCGGAGGAGAAGCTGGAGGAAGCCGCAAAGAACTGGCTGGATACTTTCGACGCTATCGACGACATCGTATGGATGATGGACGCCGAAAGCCGGATAATCCGCGTAAATAAAGCCACGCATAAGACGTTCAGTCTTCCGGACGGGGAGCTGATCGGGCGCCGCTGCTGGGAGGTCGTGCACGGTTCCAGTCAGCCCATTCCCGAATGCCCCGCGCTGCCGGCTAAAAAGAACATGCGCCGAGAAACCGCGGAATACGCGCTGAACGGCAAAATTTACGAGATAATAGTGGACCCCATGGTCGGCGCGGACGGGAAATACGCGGGCGCCGTGCACATTCTGCGCGACATCACCGTGCGCAAGCAGGCGGAGCTGGAGAAAGAGAGGCTTAACAAGAACCTCGTAGAGAAGAAACAGGAGCTGGAGAATTTCCTTTACATCACCACGCACGACCTGCGCAGCCCGCTGGTGAACATCCAGGGCTTCAGCCAGAACCTGGAGCGCTACCTGGCTGAGCTGCGGCGGCTGCTGTCCGCGCTGGCGCTGCCGCCGGAGACCGGGCGGGAGCTGGAGAAACTGACGGGCCGAAGCATTCCTGAGGCGCTGAAATTCGTGCTGGAAAGCTCGCGCAAAATGGACGGGCTTATCTCCTCCCTGCTTAAAGTGTCGCGCATTGGCCGGGTGGAAATGAAGCCGGAGACGGTGGGGATGAACGCCCTGATAAAGAACATAATGGAGTCTTTGTTCTACCATCTGGAGGACGCCGGCGGGAAAGTGAACTGCGGCAGTCTGCCGCCGTGCAGGGCGGACCTGGCGGCCGTGGGGCAGATCTTCACCAACCTGCTGGACAACGCCGTGAAATACAGGCAGAAGGGCCGCCCGCTGGTGGTGAACGTTACCGGCGAAGTTAAAGAGAATATGGCTTTATACACGGTGGCCGACAACGGCGCCGGCATACCGGCGGCCGACCTGGACAGGGTATGGAGCGTGTTTTACCGGGGAGGTTCGGCCAGGGCTTCCGGGCAGAACGGGGAAGGCATCGGCCTGCACATGGTGAAGCTTATGATAGAAAAGAACGGCGGCGGCATCACCGTGGACTCCAAAGAGGGCGAAGGCACGGTGTTCAGCGTGCGGCTGCCGGCGGCGGGGGAGGGCGCATGAGTAACGTGACACTGCAGGACCAAGAGCATCTTATCGACGGAAAATACGGCATCGCCGACCTGGTGGACCTGGACCGGCTGCGCGGCATCTTTGAAAAATTCACCAAGGCCACGGGGTTCACCATCGGTTTCCTCGACCATCCCGGGCTTAACATCCTTTGCGCCACCGGCTGGCGGGATATCTGCACCAAATTTCACAGGGGCTGTCCGGCCGCCGCGGAGATCTGCACTAAAAGCAACCGGCACCTGCTGGACGCGCTCAGCGAGCCAGGCCAGATAGTGGTGGAGGCCTGCGAGAACGGGCTGGTGGACTGCGCCACGCCCATCATCATCAAGGGCAAACATATAGCCAGCCTGGCCACCGGGCAGTTGCTGCTGGAACCGCCGGACCTGGAACGTTTCAAACGGCAGGCCGGCCTGTACGGCTTCGACGAGCGGGCGTACCTGGCGGCCCTCGCCGAGATCCCTGTGGTCTCGCGGGAGACACTGCGCGACGTGACGCTGTTCCTGGGCGAGATGGCCTACGTTATCTCGGAGATGGGGTACACGAACCTCGTGATCAAAGAGGAGTCCGGGAAGCTGGCCAGGGAGATCGTGGAGCGCAAGCTGGCTGAGCTTGAGAAAGAAAAGCTCAACTCCGAACTGACCGTGAAGAACCGTGAGATGGAGAATTTCCTTTATGTCGCCACGCACGACCTGCGCAGCCCGCTGGTGAACATCCAGGGCTTCAGCAACAATCTTGTGGCTTACCTGGACGAGGTGCGGACCATGCTGGCGGCGGCGCCGCTGCCGCCGGAGACCAGGCAGGCGCTGGACAAGCTGACCGCGGAGCGTATCCCGGCGGCGCTGAAATTCATAATCGGCAGTTCGCGCTCCATGGACGCGCTTATTACCACGCTGCTCAAGGTGTCGCGCATAGGCCGCGTGGAAATGAAACCGGAAACGCTGGAGATGAACGCCCTGCTGAAGACCATACTGGATTCCCTGCACTGCCAGCTTAAGGACGCGGACGGGAAGATAACCTGCGGGAACCTGCCGCGCTGCAAGGCCGACCCGGTGGCGGCGAACCAGATCTTCACCAACCTGCTGGACAACGCCATAAAGTACAGGCATAGGGGCCGCGCCCTTGCGGTGAACATCTCCGGGAAGGTGAAAGGCGGCATGGCCGTTTATACGGTGTCGGACAACGGCGCGGGTATTCCGGAGGCCGATTTGGTCAAGATCTGGAGCGTTTTTTGCCGGCCCGAAGCGGCGCCGGAGAGGAAAGGCGAAGGCATAGGCCTGCACACGGTGAAGCACCTGGCCGAAAAGAACGGCGGCGGCGTCACGGTTGAATCCAAAGAGGGAGCAGGCACCGCGTTCTGCGTGCGGCTGCCGGCAGTAGAGGAGGAGAAGAATGGGAACTAATGACAACGGCGTAACCATACTGATGGCCGAGGACGACGACGGCCACGCCACGCTGGTGCGGGAGCGGTTCGAGAGCGTGGGCGTGAACAACCCCGTGATCCGGTTCAAGGACGGAACGGAAACCTGGAATTTCCTTTCAGGGTCCGGCGCCGGCCTGGAAGCAGGGAGCAGTTACCTGCTGCTGCTGGATATACGCATGCCCGGGCTGGACGGCATAGAGGTGCTGCGGCGCGTAAAGAAAGATCCGCGGCTGAAGAACATGCCGGTAATAATGCTCACCACCACCGACGATCCCAAAGAGATCGCCACCTGCTATGAGCTGGGCTGCAATAATTACCTGATCAAGCCGGTGGAATTCGAGAAATTCGCCGAGGTTGTAAAGAGGCTCGGGCTGTTCCTGATGATAGTTAAAGTCAGCAAGCTCAAGGCGGGATAGTTAATTCCCGGCGGCCTGGCGGCAGGTCAGCAGACGATGAGCTGCGTGGAGAAGGCGGTTTCGTTGAGGACCAGGTTCAGGGCGGAGCCGGAGGCCTCTCCGAAAACATAGTTCGATTCCTGTATCGCTGCGGTCCAGCGGGCGAACTCCTCCCTGGGCCAGGCCCACACTTCCACTTTCTCGCCTTTCGAGATCTCTTTCTGTATCACCTTGCGCATCCGGAGGCCTTCCTCCGCGCTTTCTTTCAGTATGACCAGCCGGCCGCCGCGCAGGCGCCTGGCCACCTTGGTAAGCTTGTTCACGGCCACGTTGCCGCATTCTATCCATACGCCGATGCCGCCCTCCCCGTCGGGCACCACCAGGTCGGGAAAAAAGCCGATGTCCGCCACCAGCGGGTCGGACGGGCCCGTTTCCAGCGCGGGTTCCCGGTCGAAAAAAAGTATGGCCGCGGTCAGCCGCAGCGCCACGTGTTCGGGGGTTTCCTCGTCCTTGGCCGCCAGCAGGATGCGCCGGGAGCCGCCGTTTATGTTAAGTTCGCTTCTTACGTTCATTTCAGTCTTCCAGTCCTTCCTGTTCTTCCGGCTCTCCGGCCGGGGCCGCCGCGCGCGCGGCCGCTTCCCTGAAAAGCCGCATCCGGCAGGCGGCGCAGTCGAACTCCAGGCGGAAGCGCGAGCCCTCCGCGTCCTCCAGGTACAGCGGCTCCACCGGCTTGCCTTTCTTGCACAGCCCGAGCCTGCGGCGCAGGCAGTAGCGCGTGACCATCAGCGGGCGCCCCGTCAGGTCGGCCCCGGCCTCCGCCGCTTTGCCTGTCTCCGTAACGCCGTGGCGCCTGTAGAAGCTAGCCGCCCGGGAATTCAGCACGTTGGCCGTGTAGTCCAGTTTCGTCTCCGGGTAGGGGAAGTCGTTGGGGGAAAGCTTTATTTCCTCGCGCGCCGGCGCGGCCGCGCCGGCGTTCTCCAGCGCCGTCAGCGCGTCGCGGCGCAGGTCGTTGAGCGCGGATACCGGGATGAAGTAGGGCGTTGAAAGCTTTACGTCCAGCGCCTCGAGGTAAAAAGCCGTTTCTCCCAGCTTCGAGAGCTGCTTCTTTATGGTGTCCAGCGCCTGCTCGGGTTTTTTGGCGGCTTCTTTCTTATAGGGCAGGTTTTTCGTTACGGCCGCGCCGCGCTCGTCCGAGGCCTTCAGGGCAAAGCCGTCGGCCGTCTCCAGGAATTCCAGCTTCACGGCGAACCTGCGCTGCGCGCCATCGCGCTCGACGCTCTTTAAAAATTCTCTGTCCAGGTTGCGGAATACGGAGCTGCCGTTCTCAAGGCCTTTTAGGTTGTCGGCCCGCACGCGCCCGTCCTTCACGCCGTTGACCAGCGAGCCGGTCAGCGTGCCGGTCTTGTCGAAGAAGGTGATGCCGTCGCCCGGGTGGACCTTGTCGGCGTTGTGTATCTTGAAGGACCCTTCCTTCACGTCGAAAACGCGGCCCAGCGGCTCGCCTGCGAACTTCGGGGTGTCCGGCGAGGCCACGTCCACTGGGTTGCCGTCCAGGAAATATTCGGTATAGCCGCGGTTGAAGGTCTTGGCGGGGTCGGGCGTGAACGCGGCGAAGCTTTTGCCCGCGGACGCGCGCGCGTAGCCTTTTTTCTCGATGAGCTTATCCAGCTCGCGGCGGTACAGGGAAACTATGTTGCGCACATAGGCCCGGTCCTTGAGCCGGCCTTCTATCTTGAAGGAGGTTATCCCGGCCGCGGCCAGGTGCGCGAGCCGCCGCGACAGGTTCAGGTCCTTGAGCGACAGCTGGTGTTTGTTCGCCTCTATCTCCGCCCCCGCTGCGTCCCTCAGTATGTACGGCTTGCGGCAGGGCTGGGCGCAGTCGCCCCGGTTGCCGCTCCTGCCGCCCAGCTCCTGGCTGAGGTAGCACTGGCCGCTGTAGCACACGCACAGCGCGCCGTGCACGAAAAATTCCAGCTCGACGGTGGTTTTGGCCCGTATGGCCTTGATTTCCTCGAGCGTCAGCTCGCGGGCCAGTATCACCCGCTTGAAGCCGGCCTTCTCCAGGAACAGCACTTTTTCCGGCGTGGTGTTGTGGGTCTGGGTGCTGGCTATCAGCGGAACCGGGGGCAGGTTCGTCTCGAGCAGGCCCAGGTCCTGGATGATGACCCCGTCGGCGCCGGCTTCCCAGAGGCTGGTTATAAGCTTCTGGGCGCGCGGCAGCTCTTCGTCGGTCAGTATGGTGTTGACCGCGGCATAGACCTTCGCCCGGTACTTGTGGGCGTGGGCGGCCAGTCTGCCTATGTCGGTCACGGTATTGGCGGCGCCGGCGCGCGCACCGAAGTGTTCGGCGCCTATGTAGACGGCGTCCGCGCCGCAGTTCACGGCGTCAATGCCGGTATCCAGGTCTCTGGCCGGGGCCAGCAGTTCGAGTTTTTTCATAAGATCCTAGTGCGCAGAGCCGGTGTCCTATAAAGACCTTACGGAGCCGGTGTCGGCGGCGCGGGACTGAGCGAAGTCGGCTTCGATGCGGTAATACTTGTAGGTCAGGCTGGCCACGCGGGCGATGAATTTTTTCGCGCTCGAATAATCCGGCACTTCCGAGGTCAGCACCACGATAACGTAGTCGCCGCGCGGGGAGAATACTATGCCCGCGTCGTGGCAGGCTTTCCTGAGCAGGCCGGTCTTGTGGCCTATCTCCCAGCCCAGCGGCAGGCCTTTGCGCAGGCGGCTGCGGCTTTTGTTGTGCTTTAGCACGTCCAGCATGAACTCGCTGGATTCCCGGCTGATCAGCTCGCCGGCGTAGATCCGCTCCAGCAGCCCGGCCATCTCCCGCGCGGTGGTGTAGTTCTCGTTCTTGATGGGGCCGGAGGCCAGGCTCATGCCGTCCATTGAAATATTGGTGTGCACCAGTCCCAGCTTGGTGAAAGCGCCCTGCAGGTACGCCATCCCGACGTAGTCTATCAGCATCCTGGTGGCGGTATTGTCGCTTTCAGTGATCATCTTGTAAATGATCTCCATTACGGAGAGCGACGTGCCGTTGCGCACCCATTTGAGCGTGCCGGAGCCGCCCACGCGGTCGGCGCTGGTAAGTTTTATCTGCGTGTTAAGCGTTATATCGCCGCTGTTTATCTTGTCGAATACCGCGGCCATGATGGGCATTTTCACCAGGCTGGCCGAGGTGAACAGGCGGTCAGCGTTATAGTCCCAGGTGCGCCCGCTCTGCAGGTCCTTCAGGTAGATGCCGGCGTTGGCTCGCCAGGCGCCGGCGGCGGATTCCAGGCCGGACACCATCGCCTGCCATTCCACGTCGTTGATAGGCGACTGCACCGTCTTCTTCAGGTCCTCGGGCGGCGGGTTCAGCTGGCGGTTAAGCCAGACGCCGCCGCTGTAAAGACCGAAGACGACCGCGGCCAGGCCGCCGGCAAGGGCCGCAAAAGCCCAGCCCGACAGCCTTCTGGGCGGAGGCGGAACATGCCGCGTGGGTACGTGATGCCGGTGCAAACTGAGCTCCCTCGGAGGTTTATTTGCGGACGCCCATCGTCAGCGCGTCGCCCTCTCCCTTGTAGTCCACCATTATGGTGTCGCCCTTCTTCAGGGAACTGTTGAGCAGGAATTCGGACATGGGGTCTTCCACGTATTTCTGCACGGTGCGCAGCAGCGGGCGGGCGCCGTAATTCGGGTCGAAGCCTTTCTTGCAGAGGAAATCCTTCGCGGCCTTGGTGATCTCGAAGGAGACTTCCTTGGCTGAAAGTTTCGCGCCCACTGTCTTAAGGCGCAGTTCCAGGATCTTCTCGGTGTCCAGTTCGGTGAGCGGCCGGAACACGATGGTTTCGTCGATGCGGTTGATGAATTCGGGATTGAAGACGCGCTTGACCTCTTCCATCACGGTATCCTTCATCTCCTTGTAATCCTTCTCCTTGTCGTCGGCGGGCATGAAGCCCAGCGTCTTGCCCTTGGAGATCAGCCGCGCGCCCACGTTGGAGGTCATGATCAGGATGGTGTTCTTGAAGCTCACCTTGTGGCCGAGGCTGTCGGTCAGCGTGCCCTCGTCCATGATCTGCAGCAGGATGTTGAAAACGTCGGGGTGCGCCTTCTCTATTTCGTCGAGCACCACCACGCAATAGGGCTTGCGGCGCACGATCTCGGTGAGCTTGCCGCCTTCCTCGTAGCCCACGTAGCCCGGGGGCGCGCCGATCAGGCGCGACACGGAGAACTTCTCCATGTATTCGGACATGTCCACGCGGACCATGGCCTCCTCGTTGCCGAACAGGAAGTCCGCCAGCACGCGTGCCAGCTCCGTTTTGCCCACGCCGGTGGGGCCCAGGAAGATGAAGTTGCCGATGGGCCGCTTGGCGTCCTTCATGCCGGTGCGGCTGCGTTTGATGGCCTGCGAGATGATCCTCACTGCCTCGTCCTGGCCTATCAGGCGCTTGTGTATCTCGCTCTCCATGTTCTGGAGCTTTTCGGTCTCGCTCTGCGTCATGCGGGTCACGGGGATGCCGGTCCACTTGGAGGCTATCAGCGCTATGTCCTCTTCCGTCACCTCAGGGACCATCTTGTCTCGGCCCTCGCGCCATTTTTTGCGCGCTTCCTCGAGCGCTTTCTTGAGCTCTTTCTCTTTGTCGCGAAGTTTCGCGGCCTTCTCGTATTCCTGGCCGTAGATGGCGGCGTTCTTCTGCTTGGACACTTCCTCTATCTCGGTCTCCTTTTCCTTGAATTCGGAGGGCGCGACGGACAGCTTCAGGCGGGCGCGGCTGCCGGCCTCGTCGATGAGGTCTATGGCCTTGTCCGGCAGGGCGCGGTCGGTTATATATTTTTCGCTGAGCGTAGCCGCCGCGAAGATGGCGGGGTCGGTGTACTTGCACTTGTGGTGGCTCTCGTACTTCTCCTGCAGCCCTTTGAGGATCTCTATGGTCTCCGGGGCGGAGGGCGGCTCCACTATCACGGTCTGGAAGCGGCGCTCCAGCGCGGGGTCGTGCTCGATGTGCTTGCGGTATTCGTCGAAGGTGGTGGCGCCGATGCACTGCAGCTCGCCGCGCGCCAGGGCGGGCTTGAGCATGTTGGAGGCGTCGATGGCGCCCTCGGCCGCGCCCGCGCCTATCACGGTGTGCAGCTCGTCGATGAACATGATGATGTTGTTCTTGGCCTTGCGGATCTCCTCGATGATGCCCTTGAGGCGCTGCTCGAACTCGCCGCGGTACTTGGTGCCGGCCACGATGGAGGCCAGGTCCAGGCTTAAAAGCCGCTTGCCCACCAGCGTGTCGGAGATCTCGCCGGCGGCTATCTTCTGCGCCAGGCCCTCCACGATGGCGGTCTTGCCCACGCCGGGCTCGCCCACCAGCACGGGGTTGTTCTTGGTGCGGCGCCCGAGCACCTGTATCACGCGCTCGATCTCGTCGGTGCGGCCGATCACGGGGTCCAGGCGGCCGTCGCGGGCCATCTGGGTCATGTCGCGGGCGAACTCGTCCAGAATGGGGGTTTTGGTCTTGCCTTTCGGGCCGGCGTGCGCCGTATGTCCCTTGGGCTGGGGGGGGTCTTTGGGGGAATCTTTCTGTTCCATCTCGCCGAGGATGCTCAGCACCTCCTCGCGCACGGTCTCGAGCTTCAGGCCCAGGTTCTCCAGCACGCGGGCGGCCACGCCTTCCTCTTCGCGGATCAGGCCCAGCAGGATGTGTTCGGTGCCGATGTAGGAATGGCCCATGTGCTGGGCCTCTTCCACGGCGTATTC
>SESF01012354.1_pt1 | contig 15179 bp, 13 predicted proteins | sample 3171521 | NCBI WGS metagenome assembly SESF01 (sample SAMN10866945, study PRJNA518727) | freshwater metagenome | biome: subpolar coniferous forest; feature: holomictic lake; material: water; isolation source: holomictic Lake 227, 6 m and 8 m depth | place: Canada: near Kenora, Ontario | collected...
TGGCCTGCGGGCAGCGCGTTTTCCTTGCCTGCCTGCTTTGTATCTATTACAAGGACCTTCTTGAGCGCGGCGGCCTTAAAACGCTCCTGAAAAGCAGCGCCGACATCGTCCGCGCGCTGCGCGAAGAGGGAATGGGGTTTGAAAATCCGGACCTGCCGGCGGCTGGCACGAGTATCCGTTGAAGCGCTCGCCGCGGACCTGAAGGCCGCCGGCTGGAAACTTACAAGGACCCTGAAGCCGGGGAAATGGACCATGCTCTGCCCGGAAACTGAAGTGGCGCCGCGGGAGATTTGCTAACATTATTTAAAATGACGGGGAGAAAACTAAAGATCAACCGTTCCGGCGGCCTGCCGGACAGCGCCGAAATCGTAATACTGGGCGCCGGGCTGACCGGGCTTATAGCGGCCAGGGAACTGCTGCGCTCCGGAGCGCGGGACGTGCTGCTGCTGGAGCGCGGTCCCCGTCCCGGCGGCCTGCTTAAGACCAACCGCTCGGCCGGCGTGACGATCGACGAACTGCCCCACGTTTTTTTCACCAGGAATAAACGCGCCGCCGCCATCTTCAGGGAAATGGCCGGCCCGGTTTACAGCTACAGGCACCGCCTCGGCGTAATGTGGAAGGGCGGCTACGTGGATTTCCCTTTCCAGGACAATATACACCAGCTGGGCCTTGAAGACAGAAAAACGGCGCTGCGCGGTTTACTGGAAGCGCGGTTTGAAAGCGTCCCGGCCGGGCCGCGCAACCTCGAGGAGCTGGCCGTCCGGGAGCTGGGCGGCGGCATAACGGACCTGTTCTTCCGGCCTTACAACGAGAAGCTCTGGCAGACGCCGCTGGCCTGCATGGACCATAAATGGCTGGCCGCTAAAATACGCCTGCCCGGAGCCGCCGGCCTGGCCGACAGCATACTCGGCGGCCGGCGGGCCGGCCGCGGGGACGCGGCCCCGCACGCCGAATTCGTTTACCCGAGGCGCGGCGGCATAGAGTCGCTGGTGGAGGGACTGCTCGAGAGCCTGAAGCCCGCGGCGCCGGTCTGCGGCGCCGAAGTGCTGAAAATAGACGCGCGGCGCAAGACCGTTCTCACGTCGCGCGGCGAGGTGGGCTACGGCCGCCTGGTCTCCACGCTGCCGCTGGACCGGGCCATACGCCTGGCCGGCCTTAAGGAATGCTCCGGGCCCGCCTCCCGCCTGCGCGCCACGAGGGTGCTCTGCCTGCAATACGTGCTGTCCGGGGTGAACCTGCCGCCGTATCACTGGATCTATGTGCCGGACCCGGCCGCGCCTTTCTACCGCCTCACCCGCGCGGACCTGATAAACCCGGGCGCCGCGCCGGGCGGCCATGCGCTGCTGGTGGAATGCGCCCTGCCCCCGGGCGGGGCGAACCGCGCCGCGGCGGGCCTGGCCCCGCGCGTCACGGCCGGCCTCGTAAAGCTCGGCGTCCTAAGAAAGAAGGACATAAAGATGCTGCGGGCTTATGACCATTTCCCGGCATACCCGGTGCCGCACGCCGGGCACGGGGAGGACGTGCCGTTCTGCCTGCGCCGCCTGGAGGAGGCCGGCATAATATCCGCCGGGCGTTTCGGGGAATGGGCCATTTATAACATGGACCACAGCATAGAGGCCGGCATTTCGGCGGCCGAAAAAACACTCTCATGATCCCGGTCGTTATCCTGACCGCCGGCAGCGGCACGCGGCTCGGCGAAATAGGCAAGCTCTTCCCGAAAGCGCTGCTCCCCGTCGGGGACTGCCCGCTGCTGGAACTTCACCTGCGCGTCTTTATAGCCCTCGGGACGAAACTTTTCGTTATAGTGACCGACCCTTCGTCGGGAGAGGTCGAGAGCGCCGCCAGGAGGGCCCTCGAAGGCTCCGGAGCGGAGCTCGCGGTCGTCCACCAGGCCGAACGCAGGGGCATAGGGCATGCCGCGCTGCTGGCCGGGCCCTGGGTGAAAGGCGGGCCTTTCGCGCTGGTGCTGGGCGACACTTATTACTCCCGGCCGGACCTGGCCGGCGCGGTACGGGCGATAAGCGGCGGCGGACCCGACGCCGTGCTCTCCGTGAGGAAGGTCGCGGACGAGGCCGCGATACTTAAAGAATGCACGATAGAGCTGGACGCCGCGGATACGGTGCTCCGGATAGTGGAAAAGCCGGCGCGCGCGCTCAGCCTGGTCAAACCCTGCGGCGTATATTTTTTCGGTCCCAGGTTCATGGCGGCGCTCGGGCGGACCCGCCCGTCGGCGCTGCGCGGGGAAATAGAGCTTACGGACGCCATACAGGGGCTTATCGCCGGCGGCGGCACGGTCAAGGCCATGGAAACGCTCAAGCTGGACGTGAATATCACCTACCCGGAAGATATACTGACGGCCAACGCGGCCTGGCTGGAGGACAAAGGGCTGTCCGGTTTCGCGCACCCGGAGGCCGAGGTCGGGGCGGGAGTGGAACTGGAAGGTTCCGTGGTGGCCCGCGGCGGTTCGGCCGGCGCCGGGGCGCGCCTCGTGCGCACGGTGGTCTTCCCGGGCGGGCGCGTTCCGGCCGGGGCTTCCGTTTCAAATTCCCTCGTGCTGCCCGGCTTTACGGTCCCCGCCGGGGCGGGCTCATGAAAAAAAATCTCGTTCTTATACAGCCGGGCATCGGGGACATGGACATGTTCCGCGCCAACCCCACCCCGCCGCTGGGCCTGCTTTGCGCCGCTTCGCTCGTCTGCGCGGAGTTCGAGGTCCGCATAGTCGACCAGCGCGCCGAAGCCGACTGGCGCGCCGCGCTGGCCCGGGCCATAGACGGAGGCACGGTAGCCGTCGGGCTTACCGCCATGACGGGGGGGATGATCCTTAACGCGCTCGAGGCCGCGCGCCTCGCGCGCGGGCTGTGCGGGGCGCCGCTTATCTGGGGCGGCATTCACGCCTCGCTGAGGCCGGCGCAGACGGCCGCCCACGGCCTGGCGGATTACGTGGTGGAGGGGGAAGGCGAGCTGGCGCTGGCCGAGCTGGCGCGGCGGCTGGCGGCCGGGACCGATACCGGCGGGATACCGGGGGTCTGGCGCAGGAAAGACGGGCGGGTAACGGGCGCGCCGCGCGGGCCGCTGCTCGACCTGGACGCCCTGCCGCCGGTGCCCTACCATCTGGTGGACATGGCGAAATACGCGCAGACCTACCGCGGCGAAAAAATGTTCTTTTACCAGTCCAGCCGCGGCTGCCCGTGCAAGTGCGCTTACTGCTATAACCGCGCCTTCAACCTGGGCCGCCTGCGCGCCAAAAGCGCGGCGCGCGTGCTGGCGGAACTGAAGGACCTGCGTTCCCGCTACGAGTTCTCGCTGGTCTACCTGCTCGACGATAATTTTTTTATAGACCAGCGCCGGGCCATGGCGATACTTTCCGGCCTTAAAGAGCTGGGGCTGGGCTGCGTGCTGCAGGGCGTGGACATAGAGACGCTGGCCAGGCTGTCCGACGCCGAGCTGGACCTTATAGAAGCGGCCGGGGTGGTACGGATGTCCATAGGCGTGGAATCCGGGGTGGACAGGGTCCGGACCGAGGTCCTGAACAAGTCCGGCGACCTGCGCCTGGCGCGCGAACAGCTGGCCCGGTTCAGGAACAGGAAAATAGCCGTGCTCTGCTCCTTTATAGTGGGGCTTCCCGGCGAAACCCCGGCGGAGATACGCGCCACTATCGATCTCGGGCTCGAGATACTGCGGCTGGGCGGGAATTTCCGCATACCGCAGTTCTTTATTTTTTCGCCTTATCCCGGCACGGAGATCTTTTCCTCGCTGGAGCGCGGCGGCGCGGCGTTCCCTGCCAGGCTCGAAGACTGGGGCAGGTACGAGTGGGACAGCTCCCATATGCACGAAAGCAGCCCGGCGCTGAAGGATTTCCTGGAACGCGCCTGCTTCGTCAGCAGGTTCCTGGACCGCAAAATGGACGATTACGGCTCGGGCGCCCGGCTGTTGAAAGCGCTGTATAACGCTTACCGGCCCGTGGCCTGGTTCAGGCTGCGCACGGGTTTTTTAAAACCGCTGCCGGAGCGCCGGGCCTACGGGCTCCTGAAGAAAATATGCGGGCGGACGGACTAACGCTGGAAGAAGTAGCCGCGGCGCAGGTACCGCAGCAGCACGCCGGCTATCTCGGCCAGGTAAGGCAGCGGGGACAGGCTGGAGGATTCAGGACCGTAGTGGGCGGAGACGGGCAGCTGGGCCACGCGCAGCCCGAGCTTGCCGGCGCAGAGCAGCATTTCACCGTCGAAATGGAACCTGTCCGTCAGCGTTTCGAATTTTATCGCGCGCAGCGCTCCGGCCGAGTAGGCCATGTAGCCCGAGTGGTACTCGAAGAAGTTCAGCCCGAACACGGCGTTCTCTAGCGCTGTCAGCCAGCGGTTCGCCAGATACCTGGCAAGGGGCATGCCCTGCGCCAGGGCTTTGCCCGACGCGAGCCGGGAGCCGGCGGCCACGTCGGCCGAGCCGTCAAGCAGCGGGCGGACCATGGCCGGCAGCTCTTCCGGAGCGTACTGGCCGTCGGCGTGCAGCAGCACGGCGGCGCGGCAGCCGAGGTCCAGTGCGGCGCGCAGCCCGGTCTTCTGGGCCGCGCCGTAGCCCCGGTTGCCCGGGTGGGGCAGCACGCGGAGCTCCAGGCCCAGTTCTTGGGCGGCGCGGCGCGCGGCCGCGGCAGTCCCGTCCGTGCTGCCGTCGTCCACCAGCAGCACCGCCGCTTCGGGCAGGGCGGACCGCATGGCGGCCAGGCGCGCCAGGGTGCCGGGCAGTACGGCTTCGGAGTTGTAGGCCGGGATAATTACCGCAAGTTCAGGCATTTTATGAGAGGAACATCTTCGATCTTCAGGAAAGCCCCGCTTCCGGCGGGGTTCGGCGCGGCCGCTTTTTATTTCGCGGCGCCGGCCGCCGCAACGCTCGCACAATTATACTACATACGTTCCGTGCACTGTTATTTCCTGTACCTGCTGCCGCTGCCCGGCTGGGCCGCGGCGGCGGCGGCGTTGCCGCTGCTGGCTTTTGAATACGCCGCCACCCGCCTTATAGAGGCCCGCCGGCTGGGGCCGGGGCCGGCGGTATGGCCGCAGCTGGCCGGCCGTATGCTTTTCCTGCTGGCCCTCAGCGCCCTGTTCTTCTGGTACCCGCTCAGGGCTTACGGGCAGCCGTCTATTTTCGCGCCGCTGATAGGGCTGTGGCATTACGTGTTCTGGATAACCTGGACGGCCAGCCCCGTTCCGGCGTTCATCTTCGGGCTTGCGCTGGCCGCCGCCTACTGGCTGCTGCCTTACAGGCGCGCGGCTTTCCGGCTGACCGTTACCGTGCTTGCGCCCGGCGCGGCCACTGCCGCGCTGTTCCTGCTGCTTTATTTTTACCCGGGCGGGCCGCTGCGCGAATGGCGCCGCCCGCCGGCCGGGCTGGAGAAGGTTTTTCCGGCTGCCGGTTATTCCGGCCTGAACGGGGAGCGCTGGCCGGAGGGCGTCATGTTCCCGCATGACCTGTACGCGGATCCCGGCGACGGCTGGGTGGCGCTTTCTTTCGGTGCCACCTTCGGGAGAAAGGACGCCCCCCCGCCGAGTTTCGTCTGGGTGAACCTGCGCCGGCCGGAGTTCAGGGCTTTTCATGAAAACTCGCAGGTGCGCCGGTTTTCCTCCGAATGCCCGGCTAAACTTTATTTCGCCCCCTGGCACGAGAATTACCTGCTGGAATATGTCGCGGGCGCGGATACCGTAAAGCGCCTGCCTCTTCCGGCTTCCGCGGCCGGCTGGCCGGTGGAGGAACTTTTTGCCGTGCATAACGCCTGCGGCAGGGTTTACGCGGTCAACAACCTTAATCCGGTCCTTTTTGAACTGGATCCCTCCGGCCGCCTGCTGCGCTCGCTGTCGCTGGCGGAGGCCGGGCTGCTGGAGATGGGCGGAGCGGTTTTTCAGGTCAAGCGGAACCCGCGCAGGCATACCCTCCTGATCTCGGTTTACGGCAGGGACCCCGCGGCCAGGCCGGGATTCCGGCGGCTCATATGGCTGACGCAGTATCTCGGCGTGCGGCCCGGGCGGCGCGTGTTCGAGCTGGACGAGCGCACGCTGGCGCTCGTGAACGCCTCGGACCCCTCCAGGGCTTTCATGGACCTGGCACTGTCTCCGGACGGGCGCCGCATATACGCGCCGGCGGTCTTCACGCCGGATATATACAAGCTGGACGCGGAAACCCTGAAGATCACCGGCATCATGCGCGCGCCTTCCCACGTCAGGAAACTGGAATTTTCCGCCGACGGGAAATACCTTTACGCCGGGTCCTATCTCGGCGGTGAGGTCGTGGTCTACGACGCGGCCTCGTCCGGGAAGCTCGGCTCTTTTTACGTCACCCCGAGGGTGGAGGCGCTGGGCGCCACGAAAAAATATCTTTATATAGCCGGCGCCGGCGGCCTGTTCAGGATAGCCAACGAGAAAATAGTTTCAGCCCTTTCGCGCTGACCTGAGGTTGGCGAGGCCGCGGGCTATGACGTCAGGCTGGTAAAAAACCCGCCTGACGAGCCCCCACATGTTCCGCGCCAGTTTAAGCCTGCCGCCGGAGAAGCGGGCGCCGGCGCGCCTGAGTTCTGCGGTCTCGGCGGGGAAAGCTCCGCTGAAACTTTTGCCGTAGGTCCGGCGGAATTCCCCCAGGTCTACGGACAGGCCGTCGGTGAGTTTTGTGACGGCTGAATAGATCATCTCGTCGCGCGGCCCGCACAGTACGCCTTTTACGACCGGGGGACTGCCCTTGGCGGCCAGCTCCCTGTAGCCTTCCCAATCCGGCCGGTTTATGTAGCGCGCCGCGCCGAAAGCGCGCGAAACGGCGCCGGGGCCCAGGCCCAGCACGGACCGTTTGCCGCTCAGGTCCGCGGTCTGGCGGTTGCGCGAGTCCGGGGTCAGGCCCATAGAGTCCGAATCTATCTTCTGATAGCCGGCTTTGGCAAGCTCCCTGAAGCCCTCGCTCCTGACGGCCTCGACCGCGCGTTCGTTCCCGGCGCGGCCGCCGGCCATGGCGTGCAGGGTGTAAGGCGTGTTGATGAACGTGTTCAGGTGCACCTGGTCGGGGCGCAGGGCTATCACACTGGCCAGGTCCCTCAGGAAGCTGGCTTTCCCCTGCCCGGGCAGGCCGCAGATAAGGTCGATGTTGACGCCGCTTATGCCGTGCGCCTTGAGCGCGGCGTGGGCGGCGGCCACGCGGCCGAGCCCCTGGCGCCTGGCGTTCTTCGTGAGCACGCCTTCGTCCAGGGATTGCGCGCCTATGCAGACCCGGTTCACGCCGCAGGCCCTGTAAACTGAAAGCTTTTCGCCGGTAACGTCGTCGGGGTGCAGCTCCAGGACCACCTGGCAGCCGGGCGGGATATTGAAGCGCCCGCGCAGCAGGGCGAAGAAGCGGGCGGTCTCGGCCGGGGTCATCAGCGAAGGCGTGCCGCCGCCTATGTAGAGCGTCGACATGCGGATCTTTTTAAAGACCGGGGAAAAGACGGAGGCTTCGCCGTCCAGGGCCTCCAGGTATTGCGCGAAAGAGCGCTCCCTCCCCGGGCCGGACGAGCCTATGGGCGTAACCGGCAGGAAACAGAACCTGCACCTGGACCTGCAGAAAGGGATATTTACGAAGAGCCCGGCCTCCCGCACGCGCGCCAGGCTTCTGCGCCAGGCCGCCAGTATGTCGGCCTGCCGCCCGGTAAAATCCGTCCAGCTGCCGAAAGGCGGGTATTGCTCGGCGTAGCCGGTGTAGTCCAGGCGCCTGAGAGCGGCCAGGAAGGCGTCAAAAACAGGTTCGTTAAGTTCCGGCATGTGCTTACGCCGTAAATTATATAATAATTAATCTCTCCGGCCCCGTAAGCGCGGGTTTTGGGAAAGCCGGTCATATGTTCAAATTTCGCCGACTATGCTGATGAATCCTTTCCTGGAAAAAAATCTTGAATACGCGCTGGGCAAAATGCCCGGCCTGGACAGGGCCGCGCTGGCCGCGCGCCTCGCCAATATCAGGTGGCCGGTCAGCCTTAAGGCCAGGGTCTGCGAGGTCACGATAAATTCCGCCTGCAATAACAAGTGCCTTTTCTGCTACAGCGAGCCCGGCTCTTTCGGCCCCGGCGGCCCGGAACCCGGGCTCGAAGCGGTCTTCAGGGCGCTTTACCGCGGGCGCCGGCAGGGCTGCTGGATAGCCGCCGTCATAGGCGGCGAACCGACGCTGCGCGGCGACATCCGCAAGATAGCCGCTTTCGCCCGCAAGGCCGGCTACCCCTGCGTCAAGCTCTGCACCAACGGGGCGAAACTGGCCGACCCCGCCTATGCCGCCGGGCTGGCCGAGGCCGGCTTCAACATGTTCGACATCTCCCTGCACGGCCACGAGGCCGCGCTGCACGACAGGCTGGTGGGAGTGCCTGGCGCTTTCGACCTTGCCGTGCGCGCGGTGAAAAACGTCAGGCGGCTCGGCTGCGAAGCCGGCACCAATCAGGTTATCAACGCGCTGAACTACCGGCATTTCCCGGAGTTCTTCCGTTTCGCCTACAACGGGCTGGGTATCAACTATTACAACATCATATACGGGCATTACCGCGGCGTCATGGCCGCCAATAAAGACATGCTCAAAGTGAAGATCTCGCGCACGCTGCCGGCCATAAAGAAAGGTCTTGAGACGCTGGAAAGCTCCGGGTTCCCCGCCCTGTCCCGCCTGCTGGTGAATTTTACGCCCTGCCTGTTGCCCGGGTACATGAACCTGCTGGCGGACTGGGAGTCGGACACCCGCGGCGCGGACCCGCTGATGCCGGCGGACGGGATCACGGTCAACATGGCGGAGATGAAGAACGCCCAGAGCGCCAGAACTCCGCGCTGCGCCGGGTGCGCGCTAGGCGCGCGGTGCCGCGGCTTCGACAGGGAGTACCTGGCGCTGATGGGCGGCGGGGAATTCAAGCCGCTTAAGCGCGCCCCCGGTGCCTTCCGGATAAGGACCCTGTTCGGGAACGGGAGCGCCGCGCAGCTGGCCGGGAAAAGCCGGGGTTCCCGCCGAAAAAAATGAAGTTCAACAAGGAAATAGCAAAATTCAAGATCGCCGTCACGTCGCGCTGCTGCCTGCGCTGCACTCACTGCTTTATAGACAAGAGCCGCGAAGAGACCATCCCGTTGGCCGCCGCGCTGAGGGCGGCGGACGCCTTCCTGCGTTCTCCGGGCGCCAGTAAAACCCTGGAAATTTACGGCGGCGAACCCCTTATGGAGTTCGTTCTGGTAAAAAAAATAATAACCGCGGCGCGCGCGGCGGCCCGCAGGCTCGGGAAAGACCTGGCGGTCTCAGTGGCCAGCAACGGCATGCTTGCCGAGCGGCGGCACCTCGAGTATATGGCGGAGAACGGGATAAGGCTCTCCGTCAGCTTTTCCGGCGGCAGGAAGACGAACGACCTTACGCGCCGCTTGCCGTCCGGGCGGGGCGCTTCCCCGGCGCTTGAAAAGAAGCTCCCGCTGCTGCTGTCGGTCCCGGGCCTCGGCCTGCACGTTATCTTCTGCGTGCACCCGCTGCGCGCGGCTTCGGCGCTGGGGGATTTTAAGCGCCTGGTAGCGCTGGGGTTCCGCAATATCGGCATAGAGTGCGTGCACGGCTTCCCGTGGCGGGAACGGGACTGCTCCGCGTTCGGCCGCGCTATGCGGGACATAACCGCTTTCACCGCCGAAAAAGCGGCCGCCGGTGATTTTATAGTACTGGAACCGCTCATGGAGCTGTTCTGCGATAAAAGCCGCTCGTTCTGCCCGTTCCTGCGGGACCTCGAGATGTATCCGGACGGGACGCTGTCCCTCTATCCTTACCCGTTCGTCAAAACTCCCGCGCAGCGAAAAAAAATATCGGTCGGCTCCGTTGAAAGCGGCCTGATCCCGCGGTTCCGGGATTGCCGGCCCGATCCGGGCTCGGCCGCCTGCTCGGGCTGCGTCGCCGCCTATTACCGGCTGCCGGGGCTTGAAGGCGGAAGCCGGGCTTACCGCCTGCGCACTGACATCTGCCTGGAGGCGGCGCGCGGCCTTGTCGCGCGCGCCGCCAGCGAGCGCCCGATCCGGGACTACCTCAGGCTGCTGATAAAGCTTTTTAAAAGAGGGGGCATTTGAGCATGCCGCAAAGACCGGCCGCCGGCCCGCTTTTCGATCTCAATTTCGAGCGGCTGCCGGGCGGCGCTTTTATTTCCGGCCCGGCCGGCAATTGCTCGGACGTGTCCGGCGCCGGGCTGGCGGCCCTGCTCGCGGGCCGGTCCGGCCCCGCGTCCGCCGGACTGGCGCGGGCGGGGTTCCTGCGCGGCCGCCTGGACCTGGCGGCGCTGGACTCCGCGCTGCGCGCCAGGTTCCTGGCCGGCTGGCGCGGGCCGTACGTGCACATACTCACGCTTACGGGCCATTGCGGCCTTGCCTGCTCTTACTGCTCGGCCGCCTCCAATTCCCGGTCGAACCTCGGCAGCATGAAGCCCGCCACGGTGCGCCGCGTGCTCGATTTTATCTTCTCGATAGACGTACCGCGCCTGGTGCTGGAATTTCAGGGCGGCGAGCCGCTGCTTAACTTCGCGGCGCTGAAGGCCGCCGTGGAGGGCGCCTCCGCCCTGGCGGCCCGGACCGGCCGGGAGGTCCATTTTTCCGTCGTCACCAACCTGGCCTCCATGGACGAGGCCAAGTTCCGCTTCCTCATGCAACACCGCGTCACGGTATGCACTTCTTTGGACGGGCCGCGCGACCTCCACGACGCCAACAGGGGCCGCGGCGCCCACGCCGCCGCGGTCAAATGGCTGGCCCGGATAAACGATTACCGGAAAGAACACCCGGAGATAGAACCGCCCAACGCCATCTGCACCGTTACCCGCGCCGCCCTTTCCCGCCCGGAGGAGATAGTGGATGAGTTCGCGGCCAACGGCATAGACCGCGTGCAGCTGGGGCCGCTGGACCCGCTGGGCAGGGCCCGGGCCGGCTGGGACCGGCTTGGTTATACTTCCGGGGAATTCCTGAAATTCTACGCCCGCGCGCTGGCCCGGATGGAGACGCTCACTATCAGGACCGGCCGGGCCGTCTACGAGAAGGGCGCGCTGGGCTTCCTGCGGGAAACGGAGAGCGGCCGGCGGCCTTCTTCAAGGAACCTGGACCTTGCCTTCCGCCTGGCTTACAACTGGGACGGGGGAATTTACGGCTCCGACGAGGGACGGATGCTGGCCGGCGGGGGCGACGAGTTCTTCAGGCTGGGCACGGCCGGGCGCGATACTTTCCGGGACGTGCTGGGCCGTCCGCTGGCCAAAGCGCTGTTATTGTCCTGTTTCCCGGAGCTTACGCAGCCCGCCTGCGCGCGCTGCGCCTTCAGCCCTTACTGCAGGGTTTCCCCCGTCTACAATTACGCCGCCCAGGGCTCTTTCTGGGGAGATATGGCGTCAAGCCAGCGCTGCGCTGTTTTCAAGGGCGTGTTCCGGCTGCTCGCGGAGGGCCGGCGGCAGCCGCGCCGGCGCCGTGTTTTCGGGAAATGGCTGGCAGAGGGATTATGATAGAATCTGACCATGAGCTCAGCCGTTAAAAGCATGGATATCGGGACCGCCTCCCGGAAATTCGGCTGGCCTTTGAGCCGCATGAAGGTGTGCGAGCTGACGCTGAGCTTCGCCTGCAACGCGCGCTGCGTTTTCTGCTACAGCTCCCCGGACCTGGACGCCTGGAAGGACAAGGAAGGCCTGGACCTTAAGAAGGCGGCCGGCTACCTGCTGTCCTCCTATAAGACCGGCGCGCGCATGGTGCAGTTCATCGGCGGGGAGCCGACCATCTATGAAGGCCTTCCCAGGCTCATACGGCTGGCGGCCAAGATCGGGTATCCCGCCATACAGATAGTTTCCAACGGCCTGCGCCTGTCCGATCCGGACTACGCGCGGGAGCTGGCCGGCGCGGGCCTCAACACGGCGCTGCTTTCCATACACGGCGACAGCGCCGCCCTGCACGATTCCATAACCGGGATAAAAGGATCGTTCAGAAAAACCCTGCGGGCCGCCGAAAACCTGCTGCGCAGCGGAGTTTATCTTAACACCGGCACGGCGGTGACCGGCATTAACTATAAGAACCTGCCGCGGCTTACAAAATTCGTCACCGGGAATTTCGGGGTGGATTCCTGCCACATAATTTCCACGCATTATATCGGCGCCGCTTATAAGAACAGGTCGCGGCTGCGGATAGCCTATAAAGAACAGCTTCCCTACGTCGAGGGCGCGCTGCGCGCGTTCTACGGCAGCGTCGCCCGGCCCGCGTTCAACCTGCTCAGCAATTACCTGCCCTGCCTGCTGCCGGGCCGGGAGAACGTGATGAGCGACTGGAAATACCCTGAGCTGGACGACGACCTGTTCCTTCCCGGGGCGGCGCACCGCGACAGGATGTACCACATGATAACCGAAAATCTGCGCATGAAAGCCCCGTCCTGCCGCGCCTGCGTCTATAACCGCGCCTGCGCCGGCTTCGAAAAGGAATATTTCGCGCTTTACGGCGCGGGCGAATTCAAACCCCTTAAGTCCAGGCCCGCCCCGCTCGGGCCCGGCCCCGTTTATTCCTGACCGCGGGGCAGCGGTCAGACAGCAGGACAGGCTTCAAGCGCGGCAGTTCCGGTAATTATTCATACGCTCAGGCGAGTCGTTGGCAAAGTGAAGGTCAGGAGGCGGCATGTCAGGTTCATCCAAAGCGGTATTCATTCTGTTCATTCTCGGTGTTTCTCCGGCTAGAGCGGACGCGCAGGGGACTTCAACTGGCCCTGTTGTCGGATCCGCGGGCGGCGCCGCTCAGCCGGTGAAGGATAAAGCCGCGGCCGGGCCGGAATTGAACGGGTATAAACAGGCCGCCTGGGGAATGTCAAAAGACCAGGTCAAAGCCGGTCTGCATGTGGATTTCGCGCGTTCGGAACCGTCCCATTCCATTATGGAGATGCCGTGGGAGATCCTGCGCCTGTCCGGTCTTTCCGAGTCCGACCCCGACGAGCTGCTGGGCGGCGATATGGAATGGTTTTCCAACGGGCCGCAGGACGCGGTATTCGGCTTTTACAAAGGCCGGTTCTTCGCCTATACCGGCAGCCTGGACAAGATCCTGCCGGTCTCGGACTACAGGCAAAAGATAATATCCATCCACGGCGGCAGTTCGCGCGCTCTCTCGTTCGAGAATACCGATCCCGTCGAAAACACGGTGATCGGCTCATATAACCTGGAGCTGTGGGAGAAAAAGAGAACCGTAATTATCCTGGGCACGGAAAAGCTGTACCCCGGGGCGGAGCCGGAGATCAATTACGAGATCACCTACCTGGGCGCGGATATCTTCGGGGAATTTAAAAGCGGCGTCGCGCGCGCGCTGGAGCAGAAGAAAGACGAGGAAACGAAGCGGAGCGAAAAGCTGCTCCGGGAACAGCAAAAGAACGCGCTTGAAGCGATCCAATAGAAGAGGCGCGGTTCCGGCGCGGTGAAGCCGGCTCCCCTCCGGGCGCTATTTCCCGGGATTCCTGACCTTTATGCGTATGGCCCAGCCGGACCGCAGCCGCGCCGGCTTGGGGTTCCCTCTCACGCCGGGCGGCTTGTTCTCGTACCCGGCCCTGCCGTCGGCGGTGTTAAGCGTGATATAGAAACCGGACGCCCCGTCCCCGAAAACGTCCACTTCCTCGCGGATGCTTTCCGGCAGCGCGGTAACCGGCTCCCAGTCCACCTGGACGAACCCCGTGCCCCTCTCTCCGAGCAGCCCGTCGAAGACCGGGCGGTGCACGCTGGTCCTGTAGGTGCCGTGGTCCTTGACCAGGGCCACTTCCCCGCCGGTGAAGCGCGGCGAGACCTTGACGCCGGTACGGCCTGCCAGCGCCCCGCCTAAGAACACGGCCTGCGTCGCCGCGGCTACGACCAGGGGCGCGGCCAGCGCGGCCCAGGCGTAGCCAAGAACCGTCCTGAGGCGGGGCATCAGAACAGCCTCCCCGCGAAAATATTTATCAGCCTTGCCGCGCCGTCAACGCAGGTTCCGCCGGCAAAGGCCGCCAGGAAAAGGAAAGCCGGGTACAGGAACAGCACGCGCGCCAATTCCCTGCCGGAGTCCGCCGGCGTCCCTTTCACGTGAAAATATACGGCGCCGGCGGGACAGACATCCGCGCATTTTCCGCATTTCATGCAGGCCCTGCCGGCCCGGCCCAGAGCCAGGCTTTCTTCGGTCATGGCGAAAGCGGGGCAGGCCTTCACGCAGGCGCCGCATTTGACGCAGGCTCCGGTGTCCACTTTAACGGCGAAAGGGTCTATGAAATTGGTCCCGGTCTGCAGCGCGCCGAGCGGGCAGAGGAAAGAGCACTGCGCGCGCCGCTTCAGCAGCAGCGGCAGCGCCACCACCATGGAAATGAAGACCGAGAGGTATATCCCGACGCGGACCAGCTCTCCCGGCGAGCTCCCCGCCGGCAGCTCGGTCACGGTCTTGAACGGGCAGAGCGCCACGCAGTAGGCCGGGAACATCGTGGCGGCCGAAAGCAGCGTGAACATGATCAGCAGGGCTAGCGGGAGGTTGAGGAGCCATTTAGGCGGATCTTTAATGACCGGGGCCGGCAGGATACGCGAGAAGCCGTCCTCGAATCCCCCGAAAAAGCAGCCCCAGCTGCACCAGCCGCGGCCCAGGGCCAGCGAGGCTCCCAGCCAGGCGACCAGCACTGACGCGGCCGAGGCGTAAGAGCCGGAAACGGAGCCCGGCCAGAGCAGCGTTTTTGTGATGGCGGCCGGGAGAAGGAGCATCGGCAGGGCGATATGGCAGATGGGCGCCCCGGCTTTGAACAGGAAGTCGGCCGTGTAGCCCGGGGCGGAGCTCAATTCCAGCAGGTTGCCCAGGAACGAGACGGCGAAAAGGAACGCGCAGGAAATATAGACGGGGGCGCGCCAGCGGTCGGTCTTGCCGGTATGCACCGTTAAAATGAAAGCGGTGTTGAAGGCGGCGTAGCTGAGCGCTAGCGCCGCCAGCCGGGCGGGGGCGGCCGGCAGCCCGCCGCCCGCGAAGACGGCGGCCGTGACCGCCAGCATCGGCAGCGCCAGCAGCGTTGTCCGCGGGACGGAGCGCTTTCCCATGAAAATATTGTACAAATTCCGGCCGCCGCGGCAGCCCGGCTTTATTAGATGGCCTTATGCCGGAAGCTGATATTTATTATATTATTGTGTTATGAGGCGTCCGTCAGTGCTTCTTATAAAGAGCCGCAGCGTGGCTTCGAAGGTCAGCGGCAGC
>SESF01030478.1_pt1 | contig 15163 bp, 10 predicted proteins | sample 3171521 | NCBI WGS metagenome assembly SESF01 (sample SAMN10866945, study PRJNA518727) | freshwater metagenome | biome: subpolar coniferous forest; feature: holomictic lake; material: water; isolation source: holomictic Lake 227, 6 m and 8 m depth | place: Canada: near Kenora, Ontario | collected...
ACGATAAGTTCCCTTTTTCAACCGGATTCTTGACAAAACGCATAATGCCGTCTAATCTGCAAACACATTGCACATCAGCCGATGAAAAAGGACAGCGTCGTGTATCTATTCAGAACTCTTGAAACTTTTGTTAAAACAGCGGCCAAACAATTTCCCGTGCTGCTGGTCACCGGCGCCAGGCAAGTGGGTAAAACGACGTTTCTTCAGCATATCAGCCAGAACGACAGGGATATGTCACCCTTGATGATCCACTGGTTCTGGACCTTGCCAGGCGAGATCCGGCGCTCTTCATGCTGTCCAAGGTCGGCGATGAGATGGCTTTTCTGCGGTTTCTTCGGGCTGCTTCGGCCCGAACCGCTCAAATGCTTAATCTGGCGGAGCTTGCACGAGATGCGGATGTTTCCCCAAACACTGCAAAAAGCTGGCTCTCTATCTTGCAGGCCTCCGGAATCGCCTACCTGCTGGAGCCTTATCACACTAATGTAACCAAGCGACTGGTAAAGACACCCAAACTCTATATTCTTGATACCGGATTATGCACCTATCTAACCGAATGGTCCAGTCCGGAAACGCTTGAGGCAGGCGCCATGTCCGGCGCAATCCTGGAAACATGGATACTGACAGAGCTGCTGAAAAGCTACTGGCATAATGGTCGCCGTGCGCCATTTTATTATTATCGGGACAAGGACCAAAAGGAAATCGATCTACTCATCGTTCAGGATGGTTTGGTCTATCCTCTGGAGATTAAAAAAACGGCATCTCCGGGGAAAAACGATGTTCGGCATTTTCAGTCTCTTGAAAAACTGAAGCTGCCTATAGGTCCGGGCGGTTTGATTTGTCTGGTTGGGCAATCTCTGCCGCTGACCACATCCGCCCATTCCATACCACTTTCAGCGATTTGAGCCGTCCACAAGACATGGATGGAATTGGAGGTAAACCATGCTGCTCGAAAATTATGAACTGGAGATTTTTAACTCAAAATGCAATCCAGGAGCCATATCCGTTCACTGTTTTGCGCACCTTGCGCAGGATGTATCCGATGTTCTGCCTTACCTGAATACGATTCTGGGCGGTTTTGAATATTTGCGGGACCCGCCGTCCGTCACTTTCAAAGCTCAGGGCAAGCTCATCACGGTTCACGGTCGCAAGATCGCGGTCAATGCGCTCAAGGATGAGGCGGAAGCACGCAAAATCATCGAGTGGCTCAAGCGGGAGATCAATGATGCCTGGGATCGGCGGGATCAGATCGAACCCAGTTCTCAGTCAAACCCCAGGCCCAAGCTGTTTGAGATTTTAAAACTTCTGCCTAAAACCAACTGCAAAGCCTGCGGTGAGCCTACCTGCATGGTGTTTGCGGCCCGAGTCGCCGAAGGCGCCAAAGGCATCCAAAGCTGCTCCGAGCTTACCCCTGAAGCGAGATCAGCGCTGGATGCCTATCTGGGCCGGTTCCATTTTTCGGATTAAGGTGAGAATCGAAACGGCTCGGAACAGAGCATGTACTCCACGGTTTTCGTTGTAAAAGATACGGAGATTCGGAAGGTGATCTGCAATGCCTCAGATATTTGATAACATCGAAAAGCATCTTTTGACGGCTCTCTCTGATGCCCTGGATCTGTCGGAACGGGCGGATTTTTGTGTCGGTTATTTCAATCTGCGGGGCTGGCGGTTGGTGGATCATCTGGTTGAAAGATGGTCCGGAGGGAATGATCACTGCTGCAGGCTGTTGATCGGCATGCAGAAGATGCCTCAGGATCAGCTTCGATCCGCAATGAGCCTTCTGGGAGGCGAAAAGCCAATAGATCAGTCAACAGCCATTGTGTTGAAGCGGCGACTGGCCCAAGACTTCCGAAATCAGCTCATGATCGGTCTCCCGACCAATGAAGATGAAGCCGGACTTCGCAGGCTCGCCGATCAGATCACATCCCGAAAAGTGATCGTCAAACTGTTTCTCCGTCATTCGCTCCACGCCAAATTGTATCTGCTTTTTCGCCCGGATCCCATTAACCCCGACATCGGCTATCTTGGCAGCAGCAACCTGACTCTTGCCGGATTGGCGAAACAGGGCGAGCTGAATGTGGACATACTCGACCACGATGCCTGCTCCAAGCTGGAGAGATGGTTCGAAGATCGCTGGAATGACCGGTTTTGTGTGGATATTTCAAAAGAACTGGTCGAAATAATCCAAGACAGTTGGGCGCGTCCGGAGCTGATTCCCCCGTATCACATCTACGTCAAGATGGCCTATCATATATCACAGGAGGCCAGATTCGGTCTTACCGAGTTCTCCATCCCCAGCGATTTCGGCGACAAACTGTTTGAATTCCAGATTGCCGCCGTCAAGATTGCCGCTCACCATTTAAACAAAAGAGGCGGAGTTGTGATAGGTGATGTGGTTGGTCTTGGCAAGACCCTTATGGCCACTGCCCTTGCGCGGATTTTTGAGGATGATCACGGCCTTGAAACACTGATTATCTGCCCGAAAAATCTGGTCCGCATGTGGGAAGACTATCGCCTGCAATATCGCCTGCGCGCCCAGGTTTTATCCATTACCCAGGTTCAAAAAAAGCTTCCCGAGCTGAAGCGCTTTCGCCTTGTCGTCATCGACGAAAGTCACAACCTGCGAAACCGGGAGGGCGGTCGATATCGGGCCATTGCCGAATACATCAGCATAAACGACAGCCGCGTTGTTCTCCTTTCGGCCACACCCTATAACAAGACGTATATTGATCTCTCAAACCAGCTTCGATTGTTTATTGATCCACACAAGGACATCGGAATTCGACCAGAAAAGTTCATCCGCGAAAAAAGCGAAAATGAACTGCTGCGAATGCAGATTCCGGTCCGATCCCTGGCGGCTTTCGAGAAAAGCGCCCATGCAGACGATTGGCGGGATTTGATGCGCCTCTACCTGGTTCGCCGCACCCGCGGCTTTATCAAGGAAAATTATGCCAGATTTGACCCGGATCGAAATCGAAAATTTCTGGAGTTCGCCGACGGATCAAGATCGTATTTTCCGGACCGGGTTCCCAAGACAGTAACGTTCACCATTAGTGATAACGACCCGAATGATCCTTATGCACGACTCTTTTCAGATGATGTGGTTGGTGCAATCAATAATTTAAAACTCCCCCGTTACGGCCTCGGCGCCAAGAGATATTTTGCCCAAAAGCCATCGCCTCACAAGCCGCCCACGCCGGAAGAGGCCAAGGTGCTGGCGGATTTGTCACGGGCCGGCACACGTCTTATTGGCTTTTGCCGCACCAACCTCTTTAAGCGGCTTGAGAGTAGCGGCCATGCCTTTCTCCTTTCCGTGGAGCGTCACATCCTGAGAAATTTTATCTTCCTGCATGCCATTGAAAATGGATTGCCCCTTTCCATCGGAACCCAGGATTTCGGATTGCTTGACACATGGGCCAACGATCAGGACAGTGAGTTGTGGGAACCGGCCGCAGAAACCGACAGCAACAGCGAAGCCGTCGAACCTCTCGGCATTTTTATAAATGCCTTGACCGAGAAAAATTTTCGTGAGCGGGCGGCTGTGGTTTATAATATCTACACTTCCGATTTCAAGCGGCGTTTCAAATGGCTGAGGCCGGAGCTGTTTGGCGCTGCGCTGAAAAATGATCTGAAAGAGGATGCCGCTTCGCTCTTGACTGTCCTGGCTCGCGCCGGTGCGTGGAACGCCGAACGGGACGCCAAACTCCAGGCCCTTCTTTCTTTGCTGACCCAACGTCATCCAAAGGACAAGGTGCTGGTCTTTTCGCAGTTTGCCGACACAGTGAACTATCTTGAAACCCAATTGCAGGCGCGACGTGTATCCTCTCTGGCCGGCATTACGGGAAACACAGACGACCCGACAGCTATGGCCTATCGCTTCAGCCCTGTGAGTAACAACAAGCGAAAGCAGGTTAAGCCGGAAGACGAATTGCGCGTCGTGGTAGCTACGGATGTACTCAGCGAAGGGCAGAATCTTCAGGACTGCGCTGTCATAGTCAACTATGATTTGCCGTGGGCTATCATCAGGTTGATCCAACGTGCAGGCCGAGTGGACCGGATCGGCCAGCAAGCCGACACTATCCTGTGCTACTCCTTTCTGCCAACTGATGGGGTGGAGCGAATCATTCGACTTCGCGCGCGCGTACGGCAACGTCTGCAGGAAAATGCCGATGTAGTCGGGACCGACGAAACTTTTTTTGAGGATCAAGATGAAGACCAGACCGTGCGCGACCTTTTTACTGAAAAAGCAGACATCCTGGACGGCGAAGAAGACACCGAGGTTGATCTGGCCTCGTACGCCTACCAAATATGGAAAAACGCCATTGACCTTAACCCCGATCTTGAGAAGATTATCCCTGCCATGCCGAACGTGGTGTATTCCACACGGCCGCATCAGCCAACCATCAACCAGCCAGAGGGAGCGTTGGTTTATCTGCGTACCTCCGAAGGAAACGATGCCATGGCCTGGATAGACAAAACAGGCAACAGCGTCACGGAGTCGCAATTTGCTATTCTGAAAGCAGCAGAGTGTCCACCCGATATGGCCGCTCTGCTGCGCCATGACCAACATCATGAAATGGTGGCGAAGGGAGTCAAAATTATCATTGATACCGAAAAGTCCGTAGGCGGCCAGCTCGGTCGACCCTCTGGCGCACGTTTCCGCACCTATGAACGCCTCAAGGCCCATGTCGATACGCTTGGCGGGTCGCTTTTCACCGACACCGAGCTGCTCAAGGCCATAGATGATATATATAAATACCCCCTGCTCCAGACGGCCACTGACACACTTAATCGGCAACTAAAGAGCGGTGTCAGTGATACGAATTTGGCGGAATTGGTGTTATCCCTCCGACAGGATGTCCGTTTGTGCCGTGTTAGTGAAGATACAGAAACAACCGAACCGCAAGTGATCTGCTCCATGGGATTGCGCAACACAGATGAAGGGGCCATCCAATGAAAATAGATGCAGCCGCTGCAAGAAAATGTTTAAAATCTTATGAATTTTCAACACTGTTTCGTGAACACCTGGGCTGGGATAACCACCATGCCCGGTTGGACATTCCGGTGGGCGACGACACTGTTTGCCTGACGGCTATCGCACAGAAACGGGGCTTTGTCGCATTTGTCTGCTCCATGATTCCGGATCGACCCACACGACTGAAAATCGATCACAAGGTCACCCAATCGGTACGGGAGCATTTCGTGATCTATGCCGACCATCAAAGCGGCAGGCAAATCTGGCACTGGGTCCGACGCGAGCCGGGCAAGCCCCTGGCCAGCCGGGATCATCGTTTTGATGTGAATCAGTCCGGTGATCCGCTGATTCAGAGACTCAATCAGATTGCCGTCAGCATGGATGAGGAGGATGGCATCACGGTTGTGGATGTTGCCGGTCGAGTCAGGGCTGCTCTGGACGTGGATAAAATCACGAAAAAGTTCTATGATCGCTTCAAGGCAGAGCATGCGGCATTTTTCAAGCATGTTCAGGGCATAAAAACAGCATCCGATCTGGCATGGTACACGTCGCTGACGCTCAACCGCCTGATGTTTGTGTATTTTATCCAGAAAAAAGGGTTTCTGGACGGCGATACCGACTATCTGAAGAATCGCCTTGCAATGGTTCAACAAGCCAGTGGCAAGGACAGATTCCAAACCTTCTATCGATATTTCCTGCTTCGACTGTTTCACGACGGTCTGGGTAAATCGCCATCCGATCGCAAACTTGACTTGGCCATGGAGAAGCTTCTGGGACGGGTTCCCTTTTTGAATGGCGGTTTTTTCGAAGTGCATCAATTAGAAGTGCGGTATCCCCAAATCGATATCCCGGACAATGCTTTCGAAAACCTGTTTGCCTTCTTTGACCAGTACTGCTGGCACCTGGATGATAGGCCGCTGCGCGTGGATAATGAGATCAACCCCGACGTGGTGGGGTATATTTTCGAAAAATACATCAACCAGAAACAGATGGGGGCCTATTACACCAAAGAGGACATCACCGAGTATATCAGCAAGAATACCCTCATTCCCTTTCTCTTTGATGCTGCTGAAAAGAAATGCCCTATCGCATTCAAATCCGACACTTTTCTGTGGAAGCTGCTTCAAGAGGAACCGGACCGCTACATTTATCCGGCGGTCAAACACGGTATCATTCGGGTTGATGGTTCCCTGATTCCGGAAAACGATTTGCCCGATTTTGTTCAAACCGGTATGCACAATCCAAAATCCCGAATGCATGACAAGCGCTACAACTTGCATCAGGCATCATCGGGCGATCCCCTGCGCTTAGTCACGGAAACCTGGCGGGAGTACGTCAACCGGCGATCCCGATGCCTGGAAATCCGGGAAAAACTCAAAAATGGCGCAGTTCATCATATCAACGATCTGATCACCCTGAATCTGGATATCTGGCAGTTCGCCCGCGACGCCATTGTCACCAGCGAAGGTCCGGAACTACTCCGCGCCTTCTGGCAGGCTATCGAAAAAGTCACAGTGCTGGACCCCACATGCGGTTCCGGCGCATTCCTGTTTGCCGCACTGCGTATCCTTGAAACCCTGTACAGCGACTGCCTGGAACGCATGGCGCGGTTCATCGAAGATATCGAAGGAAAGCCCCACCATCCCAAACAGTTCAGCGATTTCAAGGATGTTTTGTCCCAAATCGGAAAACACCCCAGTGAGCGCTACTTCGTTCTGAAATCCATCATCATCAATAACCTGTATGGGGTGGACATAATGGCCGAGGCAGTGGAAATCTGCAAGCTGCGTCTCTTTCTCAAACTGGTGGCTCAGGTGGAAACGGCGGAGCAGATCGAACCCCTGCCCGACATGGATTTCAACATCCGCGCCGGCAACACGCTGATCGGCTATGCCACGGAAGATCAGGCTCGCAAGGCATTCAGCGAAAAGATTGACGGGAAGCAGAAACAGACAACTCTGCCATTCGGAGAAATAGTGGATGCTTATCAACAATTTGAGGATAATCTGCTGATCGCCGAAAAGACGTTCAAGCAATTCCGCGTCCAGCAGACCACTCATGGAGGTAAAGTTACTGGTCAGGACAAACAAACTTTGCGCAATCGGCTTAAAATTCTTGATGATGAACTGGACTGCTACCTTGCCTCCGAATATGGTATCGTGGCAAGCAGTTTTAAATCCAAAAGCTCTTATGAGATGGCATTGAGCAAATGGAAGGCCAGCCACCAGCCATTTCACTGGTTTGTGGAGTTTTACGGAATCATGCACGGGGGTGGGTTTGATGTGGTGATTGGGAATCCACCCTATGTTGAAATATCCAACATCTCAGGGCAATATTCGATCCAAAATCTTGAACTTATCGATACAGGCAACCTCTTTGCGCTGTGTCTGGAGAAGTTTGCAGAATTGCTACGCGCTAAAGGCAGGATCGGAGTTATCGTGCCGATCAGTTCAATTTCGACACAACGTATGTTGCCGCTGATGCGTTTGCTGAAAAACAAGTTTTCACCTCTTTACATCAGCAACTTCGCCGTGCGGCCTGCAAAGCTATTTGTCGGTGTTGATATGAATCTAACGATTGTTGTCGCCCAGAGATCGGTGGCGATATCCTCCCCGACTGTATTCTCAACGTCTTACAACCGCTGGGGCGAACACTCACGCCCAGCTCTGTTTCAAATGCTGGCTTATACTGATGGCTTTCTGGAAGAGAAGATTAGTTCCTTTCCTAAACTAGGAAACTTACTCGAGCGCCGCATTTTTGCCGGACTTGCAGATTATTCAAATTTTACTCGATTGCGCGGTGACCCAACAGAATCCGAGTTAGTCTACTGCCACAGCGGAGGACGATATTTTAGGAAGTGCATCCGTGATCAGCTGTCAAACGAATACAAGGAACTTCGCCTTAACAAAGGCACGAGTAGCGCAGTCATTTGTTTGCTGTCGTCATCACTTTATTACTGGTTCTGGATTGGCATCTCAGACTGCTACCATGTCACGAAGCGTGATATCGACGTAATGCCCGTTCCCGAATCTTTGTTTGGAGACGCTTCTATGAAACGGCTTGCCGACAATTTTCTCGATGATCTGTATAAGCACGCAGAAAGTCGAGTACGAAACCGAGCGGACGGGAGCGTGCGTAAAGAAATCAATTTTCGCGTCGGTGAATCCAAACCCATCATCGACCAAATCGACCAAGTGCTCGCCCAGCATTACGGCTTCTCCGACGAAGAGCTTGATTTCATCATTAATTACGATATCAAGTATCGCATGGGCCGGAATGACGGAAAGTTAGAGGAAGAGGAATGAGGAAAACGTAAAAAAACTCGTTTTACTTAGTGTATTTTGAAGACACAAGTTGCATTTCGGAGGGCCATAGGTAACCTTAAATGATTATTGAGGATGAAATTTATGATCTACAATATCTCATTTCAGAAAGCATTCTGTCTGATGTATTCTGGAAATCCCTCATCAATCAAAAAGTTCGACATAGTAAGTACGGCTTAGGCATTGTAGTAGGTTTTGAAACCAGGAAAAATGATGAAGCCATCATAACAATTCAATTTGATATAAATCACAAGAAATCACGTAAAGAATTTCAATTTTCTTCACTTAGCAATAATTCCTTTACGTTAGAAAATGAAATTAAGCTTAAATTAGATAGCTATTTAAAAGCAATAAAAGCAAGAAATGAAATTAAAGTTAAACGAGCTATGTATAACGATTTTGATTGGAATGAGCATATAAAAAATCGATGGAAAAGATCTTTTAAAAAATATGCAGGAATACCTGGCCTGGGAAAAAGAAGATAATAATCTTTTCATTTGCATAATTTTTTTCCTGTTATCATTGCCCTAAAATCGTCATAGCTTTCAGCGGTTGGCTGGTGATTGGTTGAGCCAATTCAATCAGGAATGTCGTAAGCCCGACTTTAAACTGTCAAACTACCTTGAAAAACTTGCAGAACATAACAGCAATGGAGCGGATGCCCCAAGGCCAAATCATTGGCTGCAAGCAATCGTAGGTGATGTGTAAAATAAGGGGATAATTTCAATGGGTATTCTTGTTGACCGGGTCAGGATTTCCAATTTTCGCTCGTTGCACAATGTCGAGGTGGCGTTGTCGTCGGTTACAGTGCTGGTCGGCATGAACAACTCAGGCAAAACATCGTTTCTCAAGGCCATGCATCTGGCGTTAGGTGCAGATCGACGAGTGGTGAGTGCCGATGATTTTTATATGGGCCAGGGAATCGGTATTGCTGACATTCCGGAAAATACGATTGTCATCGATCTGAGAATCATTCCTTTGGGGGAGAATGGTGAGCGCATCGACGAATTCTACGACGCCTGGATCAACACGGAACTGGGAGGCGGTCTTATCAACTTTGATAAAGATGCCCGTCAATATGTAGCTGTTCGCACCCGAGTTGTGTTCGATCCACTCCGCAACGACTACGCCATTCAGCGTTTTGTGCTGAACGATTGGCGTGAAAACGCGGATTGGCTTGGTACACCCGAAAAACAGCGGTTGCGCGGACGATTCGAACAAATTGTCGTCTTTTTGATAGATGCCCAGCGTGATGTAGTGGTGGATCTTCGCAACCGCACGTCGTATATCGGACGCCTGCTAACCAAGGTGGATATCCCGCTCGATGCTGTGAAGGAGATCGAGGAACAGCTCAGCGCTCTAAATGCAGATATTGTCGCCCATAGCGAGTTGTTGAGCCATGTGCGTAATAGCCTACGCGAACTGAACCGTACGATGCCATCCTATGGCGAAGGGGTCGAGATCACTCCTGTAAGCAAGAATCTTCGAGATATTACCAAAAGCCTGGATGTCCAGTTCAGTGACAGCAATTCCTCGACCTTTGCATTGGACTGCCATGGCCAGGGAACCCGAAGCTGGGCCTCCCTGTTGACATATCAAGCTTATGTTTCATGGCTGAACAAGCAGGCAGGCAAGGCTGTCGGAAAGCCTTTTCATCCCGTCCTGGCTTTGGAAGAGCCCGAGGCCCACCTCCATCCCAATGCTCAGCGTTGTGTCTATGACCAACTTAAAAACGGCATCGGTCAGAAAATAATCAGCACCCATTCCCCACATATCGTGGCGCAGTCCGAATTGGCCGATATTCGGCACTTCCAAAAAACAGGTTCAAAAGCGATCGTCTCGACATTGAACCTTGCGGCGCTTACCCCAGAAGATATTCGCAAAATTCGTCGGGAGGTCATGAACACGCGTGGAGAACTACTGTTTGCCCAGGCAATAGTATTATTCGAGGGAGAAACCGAGGAACAGGCATTGCCGATCTTTGCACTTGCACACTGGGGAATGGCCCCGTTTATGCGTGGGGTCATTTTCGCGGGTGCAGGCGGTGGGAGTAAATACCTTCCATTTTTGCGCGTGGCAGAGTCCATGTCAATTCCCTGGTTTATCTTCAGCGACGGCGAGGCAAAAACAATAAACAATGTCACCGCGGCTCTCAGCACGTTGGGGTTGTCAATGCCTCATAACCATGTGTTTGTATTGCCGGGCGGGAGAGACATCGAACAGTATTTGATCCATGAAGGATATCAGGCGCAATTCAAGGCGGCCGTCATTGCATTCGAAGCGCCGAGTTTTACCAACGAGAACCACAAACAGGCAAAAACGAAGGAAATAATCGGATGGACCGATTTGAAGCTTATTGAGTACTTAACTTCGCATAAAACAAAATTGAGCCCGCATTGGGCAGAATCCATAGCATCCCTGACAGACGATCGAAGGATACCCGGTGAAATACGAAAACTGTTTGCCGCCATCGACAGCGTGCTGACCCCGGTATGCGAGGTGAAACGTGAAGGTTAGACTATCTCCAAAGCAGCGGACCATTGTGGAAACTACGACTGGCGCACAAGCTGTGATAGCATCGGCCGGTAGCGGCAAAACCCGAGTTCTGACGGAGCGAATACGTTACCTGCTGGAGCATCGCAAGGCACATTATAAAATTTTGGGACTGACCTTTACAAACAGGGCCGCTGAAGAAATGCGGGAGCGGCTGGCCGACATCGTTGACCTGTCCGACAATACCTATATTGGGACCATTCACAGCTTCTGCCAAATGATCATCGAATCCCATGGCCATACAGTCGGGTATGAACGCTCTCCTGTGATCATGGAGCGCGAAAGTGACCGGATTTCCCTTATGGAGGAAGTACTGCTCAACAACCCCGCCTTGAGCCAATACTACCAGCAGCATCGGAGTGAGCGGAAGAAGCGAAAATATCTCTACGATTTGCTTGACTCCATCAGTCGACGCAAACGGGAGTTGCCTGGAACCGTACCCCGGATGGAGGATGAGAGCATCCGTGATGAGGCAAAATTGGTTTATCGTGAATACTGTGAACGATTGGCTGGACAGGGAGCTATCGACTTTGACGACATTTTGTTGCTGTCCTACCGGATATTGACAGAACGACCACAGGTAGCCCGTTTGTACAACCGCACCTACAAATACATTTGCGTGGACGAAGCTCAGGATCTTAACGAGGTGCAATATGCTCTGATTCGTATCCTTGCCGCCGACAACGGCAACGTTCTGATGATGGGAGATCCAAATCAGGCGATTTACGGATTTAACGGCTCTAATCGCAGCTTCATGCTGGAAAGTTTTTCTCTTGATTTTCAGGTTAAAAAATTCGAAATGAAGGAAAACTATCGTTCGACCAAGGCGGTCATCCGTGCCGCCAACGAGTTGTTTCCAGAAAGTATGGATGAGGCACAGGCGCCACTCAGTGGGTGCTGTGAAGTTTGGCGATTGGAAAACGAGGACATGGAGGCGATCTGGATTGTTGACAAGATAGAGGAACTGCTTGCAATGAATCACCATCCAGAGATCGACCTCGACATTTCGCTGAACCGTATGATAGTACTGGCACGCAACCGATATGTCTTCACACCAATTGAAAAAAAACTTGCGGAAAAGGAAATTGCCTTCTATCTTAGGCGCACGGGATCTGTCTGGGAGATGGAATCTGATATCGGCCGTGTCTTTGACCTGGGGCTACGAATTCTTGTTAACCCAATGGACCGCCTTCACAGGGGGCAGCTATGCGAGATTTTTGACATCATCTGCACTCACGAAGGCGATTCCATTAGTGGGCTTGATCAGCTTTGTCGAATGGGGGAACACATAACCCCAACACGTCGTGATGAATTCGGCAACCTGATTAAGGCCTGGGCCATGGCGAATGAAGATGTCAATCATTTCCCACTGGCATTGGCATGTCTAAGGGATTATGCCGCTCAAGCAGCGGAAAGACATGGAGAAGTCGTGGCATCGGAATCGGCCCTGCTAATGCAGGATATGGCTTATCTTTCAGATACCTGGCGCAGGTATGCCCAAGAGAACCCTATGGATCGACGCTCATTGGGACATTTCCGCAATTTTATGGCCATGGGACTGGCATCTCCCCAAGCGAAACAGAACGGATTAGCCCTGGCTACGGTTCACTCGGTGAAAGGGTTGGAGTTCGACATTGTCTTCATCATGGGCATGGTGGAAGGCGCTTTTCCTGATTATCGCGCCGTTCGCATGGGAGGAAAAGCGCTTGAAGAAGAAAAAAACGAGGCTTTCGTTGCCATGACCCGTGCAAAACGATTCCTTTTTATGACCTGGCCACGGACGAAGTTTATGCCATGGGATCAATCAACCCGAGCTATCCAGAGGATGTCCCGATTTCTGCCATCTTTGGCGACCTACACGTTTGAAGAAACACAGCAAACGCTTCGTGTTGCAGAAAACCAATCGTTGTGAACAAAAATGTCCAATCGGGATAAACAGATGGACGGTCAAAAAGCGGCAAGATAGTTATGAAAGTTTTTCAGATATGGCAAAATGATGTCCAATACCCAGTCCAACTGACTCGGCAATTGGGTAATTTAGCGCCTGCATCTATTGCTGCGGCTGGAAACCTGGATATCTTACAGTACCCGGGAATCGGTTTGATTGCCTCCATCCAATGTTCGGGAAGCATCATTATCAAAACTTTTGATGTCATTCGCAGGTTGCGGAACGAAAAGATCGTGATGATCGGAGGGTTTCACTCTCCAATTGAGCGGGATTGCATGGATTTATTATTACGAGGCTCTCAACCCGTAGTACTCTGTCCGGCAAGAAGCCTGCATAACCTGCGGATGGGTAAAGAGGCCCGAAAAGCACTGGCGGATGGCCGCCTGCTTGTTTTATCTTTTTTCGGTGACGAAGTCAGGCGAATCACCTCATCCGGAGCCATTCTTAGAAATGATATAGTTGCAATGCTGGCTGAAGCGATCCTTGTGCCCCATGCCGCAAAAAATGGGAAAGTTTGGACTACCGTGCGCAGAGCACTTGAAAATGGTCAAAGAATCTTAACTTTTGAGGATGAGACCAATAGCGATCTCATAGCATCCGGAGCCATAGCATACCGAAATACCCATATTGATGACATTGTTGACGACATTAGATTGATTTCTTGTCGCCGGTCCACCTCTTGAGTTCGAAATCTCTTCATATCCAGCGTCATAAAATAAAACGCCAAACCAATAACGATCCCTATCCGTCAATTCCCCAGTTTGTCAAAGGGAAATTCGGTGATCACTTCTTTATCGTGGGCAGGTCCCCGGCACAAGTTTTGGGACCACGAGGAGCATGCCTATCGCAGCGAGAATTCCCATCACACAGCCGAAATGGAATGTTGCAGAAGGCCCGATCATTCTCCAGAGCAACCCCCCGACGATCGATGCCGGAAGAAGGCCGATTCCGACGATCGTGGCATGCAGACCCAGCAGCGTTGCGCGGCTCTCACCTGGACACAGTTCTGCAACCAGGGCTTTTTCCACTCCTTCCGTCAGCCCGCTATAAAGTCCGTAAACCGCAAACAGAATCCAGACGTGCATGGATGTGGAAGCCATAGAAAACCCCAGATAGACCAGGCCATAGAACAGATACCCCAAAACCAGAAGCGTTCGCCTGCCAATCCGGTCGGAGAGCCTTCCCGCGGGATAGGAGACCAGAGCATACGTGACGTTAAAGAGTAGATAGGCCAGAATAACGTCCGCCGGCTTAAAACCCAGATCGGCTGCCCGAAGCAGCAGAAACTGATTGGACGAATTGCCCAGCGTGAAGATAAAGGTCACCCACAAAAAGGCTTTCAGCCTGGGATGAAGCGTTTGCCACCCTGTCAGTGGTTTGACTTTGGGGCCATATCTTCCCGGTTTTTTTTCCTTGACCCAGAAAAACAGGAGAACGCCCAAAATACCGGGAATCATCGAAATGAGAAAAATATCGGTGTAATTCACATGGGCGCCGGTAAAAAGTATGTAGGCAATGCAGATACCGATCACGGCGCCCAGAGTATCGAGCGATCTATGGATTCCAAAGGAATGTCCGAGCTGGTCGGTCCGGGAGGCTTCGGCGATGAGAGCATCCCGGGGCGCGGTTCTTACCCCCTTGCCGAATCGGTCCACCACGCGTCCGGCCAACACCCATCCCCACGATATGGACATATACAAAAAGAGCTTTCCGACTACCGCTGCCCCATAACCGAAAATGGCAAGAGGCTTTCTTTTTTGCGTTTTATCCGACAGGTATCCGGAATAGACTTTCAAAAGGCTTGCAAGGCTTTCGGCAATGCCTTCGATGACACCGATGATTGCCGGCGTAGCGCCCAATGTCGTGGTCAGGTAAAGGGAAAGCAGGGGATAGACCATTTCGCTACTAATATCCGTTAACAGACTCACCAGCCCCAGAAGAATGACTGTTTGCACTTGATTCATCTCTCCATAGCCATCAATGTTTAAACCGCATCAGGATATTGTCATTAGTGTTGCTGCATTTGGGCAAGAATTTTCCATAGATGCATCCCAGATCGTCCAGAAACTTTCCAATTTTCCATTACATTGGCGAAATTATACAAGTCCATTCGATTTCACGCAATGTATTTAATGGAGAAGACCCTTCATGAAGTAGTGATCCAGATTGAGCATATGAGCAAACGGGAAGATGTTTCCATGCGAATATATGAATACCTCTGCTATGCTTGGCAGTTGAAAAAAAGGTCGGTCTGGAGTATTATCATCTATACTGATGATGACCTCTGGTGAAAGCCTGTTTCTGATACGTTCTGGTATGGATTCAACAGTAAGATGAAACGACAGCAGAGTTTTCAGGAACATTCCA
>SESF01021179.1_pt1 | contig 15162 bp, 12 predicted proteins | sample 3171521 | NCBI WGS metagenome assembly SESF01 (sample SAMN10866945, study PRJNA518727) | freshwater metagenome | biome: subpolar coniferous forest; feature: holomictic lake; material: water; isolation source: holomictic Lake 227, 6 m and 8 m depth | place: Canada: near Kenora, Ontario | collected...
AATGCTCCACAGTTGCGGAATCTCATCAAGGCTAGATTTACGCAACAGCGCGCCGATAGGCGTTACGTGCGATGCAGGTTCGGCAAGCAAATGCGTTGGCTGCGTGGGCGTGTCCATGCGCATGGTGCGAAACTTTGGCATGCGAAAGATTCGGTTGCCGCGGCCGACGCGATCAGACCAATAGAGCGCGGAACCGGGCGATGTGATCTTTACAGCGAGGGCGATGCACAGCCACGGCACGGCAAAGAGAGCGAGTAGGGCAAGGGCGAGTAAAAAGTCAACGCATCGTTTCATAAAAACTTTATGACCATTACGCCTTTACTGCTTTGGGAATGACATACCCGCATTGAATAACTCAATTTCGCTTTGAATTCCGTCCGAAAATTCGCGCGGCCGATACCCAAAGTGGCTACGCGCTTTATCATGATCAAATGCTTTGTGTTCATTCAGTCTAAGAATTTGCTCAGACTTGATTGGCAGACGAAATCGACAACGTTCAAGCATTCTAAGCAATACAGTAAACGGCTTTGCCGGCAAGTGTAAGACGAAAGGATTGCGTCCCAACGCGAGAGCGGAAGTACGAATCACATCATTAAAGTCCAGAGGTGATTTGCCGGAAATATTGTATTCCTGTCCGACCGATTTATCAGATTCCAGTACCTCGCAGATCGCCCATGCAACATCCTCAACATGAACAGGTTGTTGTAATGATTTGCCGTCACCAAATACTGGAATAATTGGTGAGTGGCGTATCAATTTCAACAATCGCACCATATTGCGATCGCCAGGCGTGCCATAAATCATTGTTGGTCTTAGGAGAGTGAAGTCCAGACCACTGGCGCGAATAGCAACTTCGGCTACTGTCCGAGGACCTTTGCTTGCAGTATTGAGTGTCGTAAAAATTGCAGTTGTTCCTACAAGTACAACCCGCTGAAGTTTGGAAGCGCAGCAAGCAGAGATGATTCCTGGAGCAGCACCAAATCCAAGTGATGCAACATTCACTAGCGTTCCGTAGTTGCCGAAGATCTTCAAAAGAGATGCAGGATCATTCAGATCTCCGCGAACGAATTGAATTCCACTTTCTTCAAGCCACTGCGTATTCGAACCTTCACGGACTAGGCAGTGAAAGTTTTTTTTTCGGGACAACAATTCACGGCATACAAATTGTCCGGTAAATCCTGTCCCTCCAGTAACAAGGATTGGTTTGCTCACTTCAACCCCTCAACAATTTTTGTCAGAGTTAGAAATAGGGCTTGTCGGCTGTAAACATTTCGCGCAAGTTGCAGGGCTCTCTCTCCCATTGCTTCGCGTTCACTAGATGGAAGTTCGCTGAGTTGAATGATTGCATTTGCGAGTTGGCGTGGTGATTCCGGATGCGCTGTCATTCCAAGGCGATGAAGTTCTACTTCTTCGTTCACGGCTCCGCCAACAGATATAACGACGGGGCGCTTTGCAGCGTAATAGTCGTAAAGTTTATTGGGGCTCACCCCGTACTTAAATAATGGAATATCGCGCAAGGTCAGAATCAATCCATCCGCGGCAGCTAAGAGATTTGGAATATCTCGTTTAGCAACAGGATCCCTCAACTCAATGCACGAAACGCCATGTGCTAGCTCTTGAAGTTTATGTTTTTCTGGTCCATCGCCAACAAGAAGAATTTGAAAGCGGTTTGGAAATTGTTCCTCAACAATTCGGCCGGCAGCAATTAATCCATCGAGGGCATTGGCTTCACCATGTGCGCCTGTATACATAAGACAAAATCGATTTGCATCCACCGAAAATTTTATCTTTGCCTGGTGTGGGGAAAGATTTGAACTCGTCGAATTCAGATCGGGTCCATTTGGAAGATGCGAGACCATACGTGCGCCTCGTTGACGCACATACTCAATTGAACCCTTTGCAAGAACTATGACATGATCGCTGATTCGATAGAGTGATGATTCTAGTTTTTGAAGTAGTCGAACCATTTTGGAACTTTGAGAGCGCCCTCCTAGATCAATCAGTACTTGAGGCCAGAGATCGCGCACTTCAAAAATAAATTTTGCGCCACGCAATTTCGCAATGTGCATAGCAATCCACGACGCGGGCAGTTGTGGAGAAGAGCCGATAATTAAATCGGGTCGGGGAAGAAGTAGCATTTGTAGGGCCAAGCTTGCATTGAATGTCAGTAGATTCAGATGCCGCCGCCAATTATTGCTTTGGTATGGGCTTGCAAAGAGCCAACGCCAACGGAGCAAACCCATGCGTTCCTGCCGCCAAAGGTTCGGAAATCGCAGGCGCCGATATTGCCGCTGAGTTAAGTTGTAATCTGACGCAAATACAGTCACTTCATAGCCCAACTCCGCAAGATGTTGCCCATACTCATATTGGCGCGTGTGCCCAGGAACATCTGGAGTGTTTGCAAATTGATTCACAATCCAAATTCGTTTGATCACAATGGTTCGAGTGTAACTCCAACCAGTCTTGTGGAGTGATTTGAACTATCGGTTTGCGAGATGCAATACAAGTGATTTGGTGGGAGATGGGATGCACCGACGAATTTTAAGTGAGTTGCATTGAAAACATTCGTCTTCAAAGTAAAATAATTATGATTATTTAAGGTGCCAGCAAGGCAAATCGGTCAACATCGCTACTTTATTTAAATCAAGATCAGCAACTCACTTCACAAGAATCAATTCAAGCGCGTGCACAATACGCGCGGCGGTTTTGCCATCCCAAAGCGGCGGAATAGATCCTCGTTTCCACTGACCAGCAAACAATCGATCAAGCGCAGGTTTCAGAGCTTTTGGATCAATTCCAAGAAGATCGTTCGTTCCAATATTCACAGTTTCTGGCCGCTCGGTGCTATTTCGTAATGTCATACAGGGCACCCCCATGACCGTAGTTTCTTCTGTAATACCGCCAGAATCCGTGATTACAGCCCTAGCATTTTTCACCAAGTAATTAAATTCAAGATATGGCTGTGGGTCAACTAATAATAAGTTTGCGGGTACCGCAATACCTTCGAGAATGGTCTTTGCGGTGCGGGGATGTACTGGAAATACAACCGGTTCACCACGCGTGCTAATTGCAACAGCTTTAAGCATGAGGCCGAATGCATCATTGGAATCGACATTGGCGGGTCTGTGAAGAGTGAGCACAAAGTATTCTTTAGACTTCAGCCCAAACTCATGCCAGAATATCGGTGGAGTAAGCCGGTCCATGTTTGACAGAAGGGTGTCGATCATGGTGTTGCCCACAAAGTAAATTTTGTCTTTTGCTACGCCCATTCCGCGTAAATTTTCGTTAGCAATTTCGCTTGTTGTAAAAAAGTAATCTGTAATAGCGTCAGTGACCATGCGATTGATTTCTTCTGGCATTGTTACATCGCCAGAACGAATGCCGGCTTCAACGTGCGCTACTGGAATATTTAGTTTTTTTGCTGCAATCGAGCACGCCATGGTTGATGTCACGTCGCCCACAACCAAGCAAAGATCGGCAGGGTGTTCTAGCAAAATCGATTCATAACCAATCATGATTGCCCCAGTTTGCTGTGCCTGAGTGCCAGAGCCAACCTCTAAATTGATATTAGGGTTTGGAATTCCAAGTTGTCGAAAGAAAGTCCCTGACATTTTTTCGTCATAGTGTTGACCAGTGTGCACAAGGCGATAACGAAGGGGCCCGCCTTCTGTTTGGCGCGCATCGATAGCCTTGATAATTGGAGCGATTTTCATAAAGTTTGGTCGCGCGCCAGCAATTATGTCAATTAGTTTTTTTGTCATAATGATCTCGGATTTGATTTTTTTAATCGTTTAAAATAAATTGTACGATACTTCGCAAATTCATATAAATTAACTGTACATTCAAAGCCATGAAGCAACTACTTGTTCGCAAGGGGAGTGTGATCGTTTCGGATGTTCCAGCGCCGATGGTGGGGGATCGTGATATTTTGGTTCGCGTTCACCACTCATGTGTTTCGATTGGCACTGAAGTAGCCGGGGTAAAAATGAGCGCACTGCCGATATGGAAGCGCGCGCTGAAGCAGCCTCATCACGCAAAGAAAGTTGTTCAACTAATGCGGGATCAGGGATTCAAGCGAGTTTGGGATCGAGTCAATGGCATGCTTGCGGCAGGAACACCAACGGGTTATTCAGCGGCTGGTGAGGTGATTGCTGTGGGCGAGCACGTCTCTGGGTTTCAGGTTGGCAATCTCGTGGCGTGTGCAGGAGCAGGCATTGCAAACCATGCAGAATTCATTGATGTTCCGGTTAATCTTGCGGTACGGATTCCTACGGGGCTCTCGACGGAGCAGGCGTGCACGGTGACGCTGGGTTCCATCGCTATGCAGGGAGTTCGTCGAGCTGCGCCGACATTGGGCGAAACCTTTGTAGTTGTGGGCATGGGTATTCTCGGCCAGATCACTGACCAGTTGCTACGGGCGAACGGCTGTCGAGTCATTGGCACGGATATTGATGCTGAAAGAATTGCAATCGCGCAAAGTTGCGGAATGCAGTTTGGTATTAATCCATCGGATGGGGATGTGCCTGAAGTTGTCCGCAGATTGACAGATGGATATGGAGCCGACGGTGTAATCATTACCGCAGCGGCATCTGAAAATCAAGAGATTATGGCAATGGCAATGAGATGTTGTCGTCGCAAGGGGCGTGTAGTGATTGTTGGTGATGTGGGATTAAACCTTCAGCGAAGTGAATTATTTAATAAGGAACTCGACGTACTTATTTCAACTTCGTATGGTCCGGGGCGTTACGACCCAACATATGAAGTTGATGGACAGGATTATCCCTTGCCATATGTTCGGTGGACTGAGAATCGCAATATGGAGGAGTACTTAAAGTTGATGTCAGACGGTCGGCTGACGCTTGCGGCAATGAAGCCTCAGGTGTTTGATTTAGAGCAAGCCCCTGCGGCATATGAATCACTTTCTATGCCAGGCAAGAAGCCAATGTTGGTCCTGCTGTCATATCCGCGATCTGATGCTGCGCCAGTTCGAACAATCCAGGTGGCTAGTCCCATCCTCTCCCAGCGTGCGAGAAACATCGGAGTAGCCATAGTGGGAGCCGGAGGATTCGCTCAGGGAATGCACTTGCCAAATCTGCAAAAGTTACACGGGCAGTATCAGTTGCGCACTGTTTGTAGTCGAACGGGAGCAAACGCCCTTGCCGCCGCAAAGCAGTTTGGAGTGCCATCTGCAACAACGGATTATGAAGAAGTACTTCGGGATCCTCATGTTGATCTTATTGTTGTGTGCACTCGACATAATCTGCATGGGTCAATGGTCTTGAAAGCACTAAAAGCAGGCAAGCATGTGCTCTGCGAGAAGCCACTCGCACTTTTAGAAAGTGACTTGGACGAAATCGAATCATTCTATGGCGCGCCTAGTTCACGCAAGCCAGTACTGATGGTTGGTTTCAATCGCCGCTGGTCGCCAGCGTTCCTTCGCCTGCAGGAGATTTTGAAGGGTCGAACGGCACCCATCATGGCTCGCTACACCATGAACGCCGGCTATATTCCGTTAGATCACTGGGTGCATGGTCCTGAAGGTGGCGGTCGTAATGTTGGCGAAGCGTGCCATATTTACGACCTATTCTTCGCGCTAACGGGATCGCACTGTGTTGATCTTCAGATTGCAGGAATTACGCCGCAGGGGCGGCAATGGGCCCGAAATGACAACCTCTCAGCCACACTTACTTTCGCGGACGGTTCCGTGTGTTCGCTGCTCTACACCGCGATGGGGTCTAAGCAGTACGCAAAGGAGTGCATGGAGGTATTCAGTGAAGGCCGAGTGTTTGTGTTAGACGATTACAAAAAACTCGAAGTGACTGGCAGCGGCGCAAAAGGCTGGACTTCCGTTACGCAGGACAAGGGTCAGGCAGAGGAAATTGCGGCTTTGGCGCGCATGATCCGTGAGGGCGCACCTGATGGCTTTATCGAGGAACAACTGGCCGTGTCGCGCATGACGTTGGAGTCTGAGCGAAGGTTGATGCTGCGGGAACAAGTAGATGAATAACATGAATCCCCACACCGACCGAACTAGCAGTTTGTCGCTAGCCAATGGCGACGACACCATCGGTCGCATCGAGGCCCAAAAGCAGTGGGAGGCAAACCCGTGCGGTGCATCCACGGTGAAGGGTCAGACCGCGGAAACACTGGAATGGTTCCGCGAAGCGCGTCGGGTAAGGTACGACGAGTACTCGCCATGGTTGCGTCAGGCGACAGGTATGGTCGAGATCCGAGGCAAGGATGTGCTGGAAATCGGGGTTGGGCTCGGGTCGGACCACTTCACGCTCGCGTCAGGCGGCAATAGAATGACGGCGCTAGACCTAAGCCGAGAGCATCTGCGCCTTACGCAACGGCACCTAGAACTAGAGGGGCTTTCGACGACCGCCGTCCATGGCGACATGGAAAGAATGCCATTCGCCGATGCGTCCTTCGATGTGGTCTATTCATTCGGTGTCCTGCACCACACTGACCACATGGATCGTGCGGTGGCGGAAATTCGCAGAGTATTGCGGCCTGGTGGGCGCGCGATCATTGGGGTGTATCACCGGAATAGCATTTTCTTTTGGGTGAGCACAGTGCTCTACAACGGTATTTGTCACGGCGGGTTCTTTAAGTGGGGCTGGCGAGGCACGCTTGCCAGAATTGAAGGTGGCGCCGGAGGCGACTATATCCCAACGGTCCACGTGCTGAGTCGGCAAAGTTTAAGGCGACTGTTTTGATGTTTGAAATTTCCACATTGCAATCCGCAGGGGTCATGCCTGACGATTTCTTGCACTTGCAAGTCATCGCTCGTCGAGTTCCAAGGGCCACCCTTGAGAGAGTATTCGGCTACTTTGGCTGGTACTTGTTGGTGGTGGCGCAGAACGAGGTCAAGTCATGAAAATATTTAAGGGTTTACCACTCGCTTCAGATAGCCACCATTTCTTTCTGGTGCCGGGCGCGGGCAATCGTCCGCGGGATGGTTGGTTTGAAGTGTCGTGGGTGCCAAACTGGACCGATGCAGACGGTGATAATGCCAAGTTCATTCGCCGACGACTTCGAGGACGATGGATTCGAATCGAATTGGCGAAGCGCCCTGGAGCCCGAATTTTTCGGCGGCTTTCCTTCTGTGGATCTGCCGCGGTGGATGTCCAAGGTGGTAGAGGGGGCACGGCTGTGCATCTTTCCTGGGATGATCGAATTGCGCTGTACGACGAATCCGTAGTACGTCAACAGAGCGCTCCAGTGGAACTCAAGCTCACTGTTCCAAATTTTTGGGATTGGGCACACATCTTTACACGAATTCCGCGCGAGGGTTCTGAGGGCGCGGTCGTTGGACTGGTTTCACTCGTTTTGGCAATTACAGGCCTGTTGGTTGCAGCAACATCAATTCAATGGTCAGGGCCGCGCTCGTCTGCGGTGCAAATCCAAGAAAAAGTGAATTCAAAGGTCTCCGCTTCGGGCTCTGTTCTTACGCCCGTCGTAGTGACAAAGCCAATTCCTCCGTCTATGGTGGTACAGCGATGGAGTTTGTATGGTGGTGACAGGTGTGAGTTGGTGGTTCGTAGCATCGGTGAGGTTGCGGGTAGCCGCGGACTCATGGTGGAGTGCGACGCAAGCGCGGATCAGCAGTTGGTTCTACAGATTGACGCGAAGATTCAGAGTGGCAGGTGGACGCTACGAGTGGATAATGGTGAACAAGCGCCGAACTATCTCCTGCTGACCAACTATCCAGCATGTCGGGTCACTGGCAGTAAGTATTATCGATTCCTGATTTACACGGATGACATCGGCTCGGCGATCTCAATTAAGGACATCAAAATTCGACCCACTGGGGATTCTGATTATGAATTGCCGCTCGTCTGGCCGACGAGTGGGCTGATATTGGAGCAAGATCGGCAACGTCATGCAGCAGAGTGGACCGCCCTTTTCGGGGTTGGGGGTTCTGATTCCGAGATTGCTAAGGCGCAAATACTGGCCAGTTGGGTGCACGCACATTCTCGAGTTGTTGGTGTTACTGCCCCGCGGCATGTTTCATTACAGTCCCCCCGTTACTGGAAGGAAGGTTCATCCAGAACCATTAACGGCGATTGTGGAACTTTCTCTCACGCCCTGCGCGAAGCCTGTGCAAATTGTGGGATCATCTGTCGCCCTGTTTCTTTGGGGACGCAGCGATTTGAAATGGGTGAAGATGTGGGCGACACGCACGCACTGGTCGAAGTGTTTGACAAAAAGCAGAGTCGTTGGTTGCTGGTCGATCCAACCTTCAATGTTGTATTCGAAAGCGGGGATGGACGGATGCTGGGTATTGCTGAGCTGATTGCATTAAGCCAAAGTGGCGGCAACTGGAAGTCGAAGCAGATTGGTCCGTCCCTGCCTAGCCGTAGCTTAGAAGAGTATTACTTGCCTATAGGGAAGTTATTATGGATTGCTGATGCTCCGGCCGTTCCAAGCCTGGGAGACATAGGTGCGGCGTACCGCTCCCGAGCGCAGACCGTCGGCGAGGTAGTCCGCGCCAAGTACACAACTTTGGGGGGTCCATGATGTATTTACGTCGATCAACGCTCAATTACTTACTATGTGCGGCATCGCTCGCCGCGTAGAGAACTATTTATTCCATAATGGGACCTTCTGTTTGTAGCGGACACACTAGCGATACCTTCTCTTGGACAGCGTGGTGTTGTGCACTGGACCAAGGAAAATATAGTCAGCGAGATCATGGGGGAAAGTTATTTGAAAGAGCTACAATATATTATCCTGTTTCAAATATCCGTAGTCTTTGGAGGCTAAACAGAGCTGGAAATTTCAGGCAATATTTAGCGCAGGGTTTTTTTATTTAAATGACGGTATATTGTGTGTTCACTGAAAGTGGGGAAGTCCAAAGTAATTCGTGAAATATTGTGGCATTTAATATGATGACTTGCATTGTGTAAACAGTCCGAGTTTTTTTAAAGGAAATCAAGATGCAAGACATGTCGAGCATACCGGTAGTAATTTTGGCTGGTGGTAAAGGAACGCGAATTACAGAAGAGTCAATTCACCGCCCCAAACCTATGGTTGAGGTTGGTGGCTTGCCAATTCTCTGTCATCTAATGAGGTATTACGCAAGTTGGGGCTTCCAGCGCTTCATCATCTGTGCTGGGTACAAGGCTGAAATAATAAAGCAGTACTTTGTCGATTACGCTTGGACAGCCGGCGATGTCGAGATTACAACCCGGACCGGTGAGGTGCGCCGTCTTGGGTCGCACCCTGATGACTGGCGTGTCTCAGTAATTGACACTGGTATTGACACCATGACGGGCGGACGCTTACGCCGTATTCGTAATTTACTCCCGCCCGATGGGTCATTTTGTATGACCTATGGTGATGGGCTTTCGGATGTTGACCTAAGCGCTCTCATTTGCGCCCATGAATCTGGTGGGCGGCTTGTTACTGTCACGGCTGTATTCCCCCCAGGACGTTTCGGGGCTTTAGTACTAGACGGTAATATCGTTAAGTCGTTCGAAGAAAAGCCGAGAGGCGATGGCGCATTAATAAATGGCGGTTTTTTCGTTATTCAGACAAAGGCACTTGATTACGTTGATGGTGACTCAACTAGTTGGGAACGAGAGCCGATGGAACGTCTTGCGGCGGATCAACAACTTAATGGGTTCAAGCATGCTGGATTTTGGCAGCCGATGGATACACTCCGCGATAAGAACTATTTAGAAGAACAGTGGTCTTCTGGGAGGGCGCCTTGGAAGCGTTGAAATTTGACGAATATTGGAACGGTCGAAGGGTTTTTATAACCGGTCATACGGGTTTCAAGGGTAGTTGGCTAACCTTACTACTGTCGTCATTCGGTGCAAGAATTGCAGGCTATTCCATCGGGCCACCGACTTCACCTAGTCTTTTCAAACAAATCAGAGGAGATGAACTGTGCTCCGATACACTTGGCGATATCCGGGATATTGCTCGCCTATCGGAAGAAGTCGCCAGATTTGATCCTGAGTTCATCTTTCACCTTGCAGCACAACCGATTGTGCTCGCCGCCCGTGAAAATGGCATAGAAACCGTTGATATCAACGTCACTGGAACAGCATGCGTTCTCGAATCGGCACGGCGAGCCAAATCATTGCGTGCAATTATTTCGGTAACAACAGATAAGGTATATCGAAATACGGAATGGGCATGGCCGTTTCGCGAAACCGATGCGTTGGGAGGCTATGAGCCTTATGGGGCATCAAAGGCTTGTGCGGAAATAGTTACTGAAGCGTGGGCGCGTAGTTTTTTAGAACCTTCTGGTGTTCGTGTTGGCACGGTTCGTGCTGGAAATGTTATTGGCGGTGGCGACTGGGCGCGGGCTAGGTTAGTCCCAGATGCCATTCGAGCATGGCAGACTCGTTCACCGTTGGTAATTCGGTCGCCAGCGAGTATTCGACCATGGCAACATGTACTTGAGCCATTAGTGGGTTATGTTTGTTTCGCACAAATGCTCGCGGAGAATCCACTTTCTTTACCACGAGCACTCAACTTTGGACCCGGTGAAGCAGACGCTCAATCAGTAGAAGCGATTTGTTTACATGTGAACCGACTACTTCCGGAATCTATAAGTGTGATTCAGAGTGCTGCTGATGCGTCAATAGAATCCAAAGTACTTCGTATTGATTCTTCCTTAGCTGCGGCCACTTTGGGTTGGAGACCGCGCCTGACTCTTGAGAGAGCTATAGAGCTAACGGTCCAATGGTATGTAGATGTGGCATCGGGGCATGATCCCCGCGGGTGCTGCCTCCGCCAGGTTGCCGACTTTCAGACCATTGAATAAAGCTGACTCGTGCAAATTACACCAAGAAATACAGCGATAGTCTTTGGAGCAAGTGGATTTATTGGCTCACATGTGTGCCAACGTCTATTAAATGATGGCTGGAGTGTGGTTGCGGTGAGCCGATTTCGGCCCACGCTCAAATACCATTTGGGTGACGTAATTTGGGTGCCGCACCCAAATAATGTTGGCGATGTCATTAAGTACTTTGAACCAAAGTTCGTCATCAATGCGGCTGTTTGTTATGGTCGACAAGGCGAGTCACTTAGTGAGCAGGTTGCGGTGAACAGTCATTTGCCGATTCAGTTGGCGGAGCAATGCGAGGAAGCAGGCTGTCCTAGATTTGTTCAAGTCGATACCTTTTCATGGAAGCCACGTACGGGCGCATTTGTTGCAAGTGCATACACAAGGTCAAAGAAGTTTGCCTGGGAAATGCTTTCCGCAATGAATCTTTGCCGTTGTAGCATTGCTGTTGCGCGGCTCGAATTTCCGTACGGTCCAAGAGATCGTTCGCACAAATTTGTATCAAAGCTTCTATTAGCATTCGCTCAGAACAGTCCTACCTTTGCAATGTCGGACGGGTTGCAAGAGCGCGACTTTGTGTGGATTGACGATGTATCTATTGCAATCGCGGCCATCGCTCGCGCCGACTTACCCACTGGATTTAACGAAATTGAGATCGGTACCGGGCATTCAATCTCTGTGCGGCGATTTGCGGAAATGCTCTGCGCTGCGACTGGTGCAAACACGGTTCTGCGATTTGGCGAATTGCCTCGGCTATCAGGCGAAATGGATCGGTCGGTTGCTGATGTGGCTTGGTTATTAAAACTTGGCGTCTTACCAAAGACATCGGTCGAGGATGGTTGTGCCAAGTTGGCGGTGTATTCCAATGCCACTGATTGGAATCACATGAATCAGAATGGATGAATCTATGAGATATCGCATAAGCGTTGTTATCCCATGTTTGAATGAAGGGCCAAATGTTGACCTTTCATACAGAGAAATCGTCAACGTATTTAACCTGCCCAGCATGACCGACTACGATCTTGAGATCATCTTTTCAGATAATCACAGCGAGGACGACACATTTGATCGCGTCAAGGCTATTGCTGCAATAGACCCTAGAGTTAGAGGTATCCGGTATGCCAGAAATATCGGATTTCAACGATCAATACTCACTGGATTTCGCATTTGTCGTGGCGAAGCCGCTATCCAGATTGATTGCGACCAGCAAGATCCTGCGATTTTGATTCCCGAGTTTCTGCGTCATTGGCGAGAAGGGTATAAAGTTGTATACGGGGTGCGATCCCGCCGCCAAGAGGGATTATTAGACCAATTATCGCGAAAAATCTTTTATCGGTTGTTAGCCACTGTTAGTGAAGATCCATTACCACTAGATGCGGGTGACTTTCGGCTTATTGATCGAAAGATAATCGATGTGCTTCGGAATCTTAAGGATCTACATCCATACATCCGTGGTGTAATTTCTGCGATTGGTTTCAGTCAGATCGGTATCGCATATGAACGTCGGGCAAGGACTAGCGGCAAGAGTAAATTCAATTTTCGACGCAATCTAGCCCTTGCAACCGATGCGTTGGTGAACCATTCAATGGCGCCACTTAGGCTCGCTACGTGGGTAGCAGTCGGGGTGCTAGTCCTTATAGTTGGCGCGGGAATTGTGTTGGTTATAACTCGCATATGGGGGTCCCAGGATTGGCCGCGTGGGATTGCGTTGCTCGCAGGGTTGCAATTGATTGGCATATTTATGCAAGCCGCTTTTTTTGGTCTCCTAGGTGAGTACCTCGGTCGTCTTTATCGCCAATCTAAAGATCAGTGGCCAGTCGTTATAGAAGAGAAGGTCGGCGAAGATGGCCATTGAGCAATTCCTGCCGAATTCGCTTATGATATATTTACTTAATAAAATTCATGATCAGGGTTCAAGTTTATTGTTGTTCCTTAGTAGATCTTGTGTGTGATTTGTAACAATGTTTAGGTTTTCAACTAGTTTGAAGAATTGATGCTGGGGAACCTGGATTAATTCGCGATAAACTTAATAAATGGACTTTGATAAATACGCTGAAGGTTATGACGAAATGCTTCGAAAGCAGCAGCTGTTCTTTGCAACTGATCGCGCATATTTTCATGAACGCAAAGTTGCACAGCTGAAACAAGTGGCACCTCCAAGCGTTTTTAATATTCTCGACTACGGCTGTGGAACTGGCGGGGCAACCCGCTGTTTGGGTCGGGCATTTCCCAATGCGGTTATCACCGGGTACGACCCATCGAACGAATCATTGGCCGCCGCACGACGCTCAATGCCAGATGTGCGATTTATTGGCAAGGACGAAATTATTAATGGTCATTACGATATTGTATACATGGCTTGTGTCCTACATCATGTCCCACCGATTCAGTGGGTTGAATTGTTGCGAAGCACATCAGTACTGCTCCGTGCGGGGGGTATACTGGCGATCTTCGAACACAATCCATGGAATCCGGTGACTAAAAAGTTGGTTCGCGAGTGCCCGTTTGATGCTGATGCCGTGCTGTTAACGCAGCCACGGTTAGTCCGCGTCTTTCGTGAAGCTGGTCTGACGGTCAAAGCAAAGGGCTTCTACCTATATCTACCCGAGCGTCTGCGTAGTCTTTGTAAGTTTGAGCGGTGGCTCCGTAGAATTCCACTCGGCGGCCAGCACTATGTAATCGGGCGTTTCGAGTCAGGTCTGGACAATCAAGGATGTTAACTCGTAATCTTAGTAATTTGATTCTTCGTTGTCTGATAGGCCTTGCGTTGATTGTATTATTGCTGCCAAACGCAATGGCATCAATGCGAAACACCTCGGCAGTGAACACGTGGGGATGGAGTGCTGCGAAGTCCTGGGCTATTTGTGCAGAAACATTTCGGTCAGAAGGCGTCTGGCTTGCTTCTCGCTCTGGTGAGAAATTAATTCCCGCTGCTGATGTATCACTGGCTGACGATCTTGGTCATAATTTGTTGAGTGGAATTATCTCCGCAGTGCTCGGTCGGTCGCTAGTACCCTCTGATGTTGCGCGGTTAAATAGTGCACTTTGCTTGCTAGGATTTCTAGTAGTTCTCTACATGCTGATGGCAGCTCGTTTTTGGGTTGCAGTCCTATTGCTTGTTCTGGCCAGCCGATGGGTGCTGCCAATGCACTTTGAACGTAATACAACTTCTCCCCATACATCTCATAGTGGCGTTGCTCTGCTTGCACTTGTATTGCCAGTTGTTCTCGCTTTGCGGATTTGGACGTTTATGCCAGTATCGCTGTGTGACGCGATTGCAAGTCCTCGTTCCTTATTATTTAGGTGGCGGTGGATCCTTTTGGGGCTCGCTAGCGCTTCGTTGGCGGTGTTGGTCCGTAGCACTTTTTCGCTTATGCTTGTTTCCGCAGTTCTGGCAACCGGTCTAGTCGCACTGTGGCTTCGATCGGGTGTTCGACCAAGATCTATCAGAGCCTCGATAGGGCCAATTTTGATGTTGATTACAAGTTTGCTGGTGGTCCTTCTTATTCCTTGGACCGTACTACGACTACGAGACGCCGTGTGGAAGATTGAGCCAGCTGTTCATATTGAGACTCATGGCACTTCTCATAACTTAATCATTGGTCTAGGCGCGGTAGAAAATAAGTTGGGGGTTACGTGGAATGATTCGTGCGGTGACGCATTAGCGAAGGAAGTTGATCCACAAGCGTCGTATGTCACGCCGCGGTATTACAGTGCTTTATGGAAGAGGTACTTCCAATTCTGGAGAGAACAACCCGGAGAAGTCGTGCGCATCTATCTAGAAAAGTCCAGAATGATATTGGCTTCTGTTGCCTATGGGTGGATGCCGCTTTGGGTTTTGGGGCTTGTTACGGTGGGTTGTGTGATCGTCAGCATGAGTCGGTGGTCTGTATCTGTCGCTCGGGAATGCCCCCATGCTTTGGTTATTATTTCAGCAAGCATTATGCTGGGTTTATTCCTTTTGCAGGGAGTTTGTGCCCATCCCAGTCGACAATATTGGTTGCCCGTTGAGAGTTTGTTTTTCGTAATCGTAGCCGTGTCGGTCGACCTGATTATCCGTTGGATTTGTTTCGCTATCAATCCTGAGATTGTGGGTACTACCCGGGATAGTGGTCTCACAACAGACAGTTTCGGAATTCTAACTTTAAAATTACTTGCCCTTTTTTGTACTGTGTATCCAGTTGTCAAGCTTTGGGGAAGTGCAATAACTTGAATCTGCGCGGACATAAAGGGAGCGTGCTTAAAGATCAGATTTCGACAAACGAAAAGTGGGTTCTCATTCGCTTTGGCCTGGTTGGGTTGTCAGTTAACGCGATTGGGTATCTTTTTTATTTGGGTCTTCTAGTAGTTGGAATTAC
>SESF01028713.1_pt1 | contig 15156 bp, 14 predicted proteins | sample 3171521 | NCBI WGS metagenome assembly SESF01 (sample SAMN10866945, study PRJNA518727) | freshwater metagenome | biome: subpolar coniferous forest; feature: holomictic lake; material: water; isolation source: holomictic Lake 227, 6 m and 8 m depth | place: Canada: near Kenora, Ontario | collected...
ATCAGTGTGGAGCGTTTTATGGGTAATACCTGATAAGGCGGGAGGTCAAAGGTGTTCAGTTGTTGCATAACAAAGCGCAAGGCGAGTCCAAAAAGCAGCAAATAAAGCATAGCACCTTCAAACAGCTCCAGTGGAGTTAAAACGTTATCAGCTTTTTCAAGAATTTTCGTCAGTGTGAAGCCCAATACAAGCAGTATTGCTGCAATATAAAGCGTGAAAAATCCAAGCATTATCGTCACAGCCAGATTCTTGTAAAATCCCTGCGACCGGAAGCTTTTTTTCCATTCCTGTTTTATCAGATCAACTACCAACATATTTTTTAATATCTTATATTACTGCCAACTACAAACTACCATCTATTTATTTTCTTCTTTAAACCAACCGGCATACATGGCATACTGATGAGCTATTTTCCGATTCATTTCATTCGATTGTTCCGGTTCCACATTCTTTACAAACTTAGCCGGAACGCCTGCCCAAAGTGTAAACGGTGGAATTTTGGTATTGCTCAGCACCAATGCACCTGCAGCCACAATAGCACCTTCGCCCACTTCGGAATAATCCAACAACGTGGCGCCCATACCAATCAAAGCGTAATTATTTATTTTAGCTCCATGCACTGTTACATTGTGACCAATAGAAACATAATCGCCAATTTCGACAACCGATTTTTCGTACAAAGTATGCAATACCGAACCATCTTGTATGTTAACGTGATTGCCAATGCGAATGGAATTTACATCTCCACGCAAAACTGCATTAAACCACACACTGCAACCGTCGCCCATGATAACATCGCCTACAACTGTAGCATTTTCAGCTAAGTAGCAATCATTTCCGAATTGCGGATCAAATCCCCGCACCGATTTTATTAATGCCATTTTTTTAAATTTAAGAATGACAAAGATACACGAAATGGCAGAATTACAAAACCCGTAGGTAATATATTTTCCAATAGAAACAAATTTATTACAATCAGTATAAATGATTTTAAACTTTTGGGGATTTAAAAATGTTACAATAATAATTTTTACATTACAATTAATTTAAAAACAAAGAAAATGAGAGCACTTAAAATTATTGGAATCGGATTTGCAATTCTTATTGCATTGGTATTAATTGTTGCACTTTTTGTACCTAAAGAATTTACGTATGAAAAAACGATTGCCATTAATGCCCCAATTGATTCGGTATGGCCGAACACTGGCAGTTTGACTGCAATGGACAAATGGAGTCCGTGGAATGACCATGACCCGAATATGAAAAAAAAATTTACCGGTGTTGATGGTACAGTTGGTGCAAAACAAAGCTGGGATGGTAAAGTGGTTGGGGTTGGCAGTCAGACTATTACTAATGTACAGAAACCAACTTTATTCGAGACCAGTCTCGATTTTAAAACGCCTCGGGAGAGTCATGGGAAAGGTTACGTAAAGTTGCTTGCTGATGGAAATACGACCAAAGCAACCTGGGGTATGAGTGGTGGTATGCCTTATCCGTTCAATATTATGATTTTGTTTATGAATATGGAGAAATCTATGGGCAAAGACTGGGATTTAGGACTTTCACGATTGAAGAAGTTGAGTGAAAAATAAATTCAATCCATTCCATACAAAAAAGATTCTCTTTGGGGAATCTTTTTTGTATGGAATGGTAGGAACTTTTCAGTTTAATTTGCTAAATTTGTCCTTCTGAATATAAACAACAATTTACTGAATGAATAAGCCTTTTAAAATAATTAAAATTACACAGGATTTTGTCGAGAATATCCGTTTAAAGCGTGAACCTGCTCATTTTCATGATTTTGAGGAATTGATTATTGTTACCGAAGGTAGTCTGGAACATTATATTGATTTTCAGGTGGAAGTGATTCAGGCTCCTGCAGCCAGTTACATAGCGATGGGCAAAATGCATCGGGTAGTTGAACGTGACGATTTACGTGGTTGGGTTATAAATTACAATAACGAATTTATTCCGGATTCAAAGCTTAATTTTTATTCAAATTTTATGACATCATCCAGCGTACCGCTCGGTGTTGTAGGTTCTAACGATAAATATATCAACCTGTGTGAAATGATACATACGGAGTCAGAGCAGGAAAATTCGGATATGACTACCATTCGACATCTGAGTTCTGCATTAATTTCCATGATTGAGTCTGAGCGCAAGCACAATATTCAAATTGAAAGTACCGCTAAGGCAACACAAATAGCTACATTTACTAATTTCCTGCGAATACTGGAAGAGAATTTTCGTCGGGATAAAGGTGTAACCTTTTATGCCGAAAAAATGAATATGTCGGAACGTAATCTAAATATTATTTGTAAGAATAATTTCCAAAAGAGCGTTTCCGAAATTATTGAAACCCGAAAACTCATAGAAGCCAAAAATCTGCTGATTCATACTGAAAAAACTATCTCGGAGATAGGCTACGAGCTCGGTTACAATGAGAAATCATACTTTACGCGTGTTTTTCGCAACAAACTTTCCGTCACTCCTACCGTATTTCGTGAGATGACCCGCACGATTATTTCCTAAAAGTACCACTCTTCTTCTTAAAAGTGTAACTGCCGGCTATTTCGGTGGTGGTATCTTTGCATCAGAATAATCAAAACAAATTTATACTCAATTTAAAAACAAAAATCAAATGAAAAAGCTAAGTATCGTTGCCCTGGTTGCAACACTTTTTATCTCGTCAATGGCAAGTGCAGGTAACAACAATTCTGCAAGTCAAAAGGAAATTGCCGCCTTACGCGCAGAGATTAAAACGCTGACTGCAGGCAATGCGCAGGTGGCACAGTACCTTCAAAAGTTTGATACGCTCGACTTCACCGTTTTCAGCAATCAGCAATGGGTACGTTTGCACGAAAGTCATGCGAAAGACATTAAAGTAAACTGGCCCGATGGACATTTCACAATTGGAATTGAAAAACACATTTCGGATTTGAAATATATGTTTATTTATGCCCCAAACACACAGATTAAAGAACACCCCATTCGTTTCGGTTCAGGAAATATGACTTGTGTAACAGGCGTAATGACTGGAACTTTCACGCAGCCAATGCCAATTAGTGAAGGCAAATTTATACAACCAACCGGTAAATCGTTCAGCCTGCCGATGTGTACTGTTGGGATATGGAGAGATGCTGTAATGGTTGAGGAATATCTTTTCTGGGACAATCAGACCTATATGAACCAATTAGGTTTAGGTAAATAATTTCTCTAATTACAACAATACTAACTATTTAAAAACTAAAAGATGGAACCAATTATTGCTAAAAAAGGGCCTTTTGCTGTAGAGCTGGAAGCTGGTAAAAATTATCACTGGTGTACATGTGGTAAAAGTGCCAATCAACCATTTTGCGATGGATCGCATAAAGGAACAGGACTGACTCCTATGTCGTTCACACCTGAAAAATCGGGGACTGCTTATTTGTGTGGATGCAAACATTCCAAAAATCCACCTTATTGCGATGGGTCACATCATGCATTGTAAGTGATTTTTTGACAAAGATTTACTGAAAATATGACCTCTGACAAACAAATCAAAGGTCATATTGTTTTTTAGTTATATGATTCAAAAAAAACTTTCAAAATGAATCGAAAACAATTTTTGCAAACATTCGGTCTGTTTGCTTTTGCAGGCTCAACATTAAATCACAAATTATTAAACAAAATGATTGAAAATAAAAATACCATTCCCCGTATGCCCGTGCTGTTTGTCGGACACGGTAGCCCTATGTATGCCATTGAAGAAAATGAGTTTGTGCAAACCTGGCGAAATCTGGGTGAAGAACTTCCGAAACCAAAGGCAATTATTGCCGTTTCAGCGCACTGGGAAACCCGTGGAACGCAGGTCACAGCCATGCAGCATCCCCAGACTATTCACGATTTTGGTGGATTTCCGCAAGAGTTATATGCAGTGCAATATCCTGCACCGGGGAATCCTGAATTGGCAAAAGAAGCTATAGAAACTATTAAAGGAACACCGATCTTGCCGGACGAAAAATGGGGGCTCGACCACGGAACATGGAGCGTAATCCGCCGTATTTACCCAAAGGCCGATATTCCGGTTATTCAACTGAGTCTGGATTATCATAAAACTCCCCAGCAGCATTACGAACTGGCAAAAGAATTGGCTGACTTTCGCAAAAAGGGCGTGATGATTGTAGGAAGCGGAAATATCGTTCATAACCTGCGTCAGGTTGCCTGGGATAAACCTGATGATGAAGAATATGGTCACGACTGGGCTATTGAGGCCAATGAGTTAATTAAGAAACTGATTTTGGAGAATAATCACAAAGCGTTGATTAACTATAAATCGTTAGGTTCTGCTGTTCAATTGGCAGCCCCCTCGCCCGATCACTTTTTACCTTTGCTGTATGCGATAGCATTGAAACGGGATGAGGAGGAAATTTCATTTTTCAACGATAAAGCAGTAATGGGTTCGTTGACGATGACATCAGTCAGAATTGGTTAAGCGTTTAAATCAATTATCAATTCAACAAATATACTGCTAAATCTAATCAAACAAAAACATATATTTGTTATTTAGATGTACAATTTTGATAATTATAATATCTTGCGCTTAAAATAGTAAATTCAAAATCGTAAATATTAAACTAGTTGCCCCAAAGCTCGCCAATAACTCTTGGGAAATGTTCATATTCAAGTGCATGAACTTTATCCGCAATCATATCGGCTGTATCGGTTGGAAAAACAGGACACTTTGCCTGAAAAATAATGTTCCCTTCGTCGTAACGAGCATTTACATAATGAATAGTAATTCCCGATTCAGTATCGCCGGAAGTAGCTACAGCTTCGTGAACGTGATGACCGTACATTCCTTTGCCTCCATATTTTGGGAGTAAAGCCGGATGAATATTGATAATTTTATCAGGGAAAGCATTAATCAATACCTCCGGCACTTTAAGCAGAAATCCGGCAAGAACGATGCAATCAATACTATTTTCAATTAATAAATCAAGGATTGGAATACCGTTTACAAAGTCTTCGCGCGAAAAAGTAAACGAAGGTATGTTAAGATTTCGGGCTCGTTCGTGAACAAAGGCATCTTTTTTGTTCGAAATGATAAGCGGAAACTCAAATTTAGAATCATTCAAAAAAACACGAATAATGTTTTCAGCGTTAGAGCCTGAACCGGAAGCAAAAAGAGCTATTTTTAGGGGCATTTAGTTCTGTTTAAATCTGCACAATTGTAAGTTGTTTGTGCAAAAATAACAATTTTTATCATCAAAAACGAGGTTATTTCGATAAATTTTGTTTCCTTTGCACCGCAAAATTATAAAACAATTTCTATTTATCAACTTAAAAACAAAAATTATGTCAGAAGTAGAAGCTAAAGTAAAAGCAATTATCGTAGACAAATTAGGCGTAGAAGAATCGGATGTAGTAGCAGCTGCTAGTTTCACAAATGATCTTGGTGCTGATTCATTAGACACTGTAGAATTGATTATGGAATTCGAAAAAGAATTCGGTATTTCTATTCCAGACGAACAAGCTGAAAAAATTGGTACAGTAGGCGACGCTATCGCTCATATCGAAGCTTTACAAAAATAATTTATTCCACGATTTAATTATGGAATTGAAAAGAGTTGTAGTAACAGGTTTAGGTACAGTTTCTCCTCTTGGTTTGTCCGTTTCTGAAACATGGGCAAACGTACTTGAGGGTAAGAGTGGTGCCGGGCCTATTACTCATTTCGATGCTTCTAAGTTTAAAACGCAGTTTGCTTGCGAGGTAAAAGGTTTTGATCCGTCAATATACTTCGATCGTAAAGAAGCCCGCAAATTGGACCTTTATGCCCAGTATGCAATTGCTGCCGCTAAAGAAGCTATCGAAAACTGTGGGGTGGATTTAGAATCTGTAGATAAAGACGAGATTGGAGTTATTTTCGCTGCCGGAATTGGTGGTATTCAAACTTTTGAACAAGAAATTGGATATTACTATTCTCATGAGGAACAAGGACCAAAGTTTAATCCGTTTTTCATTCCCAAGATGATTTCGGATATTGCAGCGGGACAAATTTCTATTATGTATGGCTTTCGCGGACCAAATTTCTCAACAACTTCGGCCTGTGCTTCGTCAACGAATGCACTTGTAGATGCGTTTAATTACATTCGCCTAGGCAAAGCAAATATGTTTGTTGCCGGTGGAGCTGAAGCAACAATTACTCCTGGTGGAGTTGGAGGATTTAATGCGATGACAGCTTTGTCAACACGCAACGATGAACCAACTGCAGCATCTCGTCCGTTCAGTAAAAGCCGTGATGGTTTTGTGATGGGCGAAGGATCTGCCTGTGTAATTCTAGAAGAACTTGAACATGCCCTTGCGCGTGGTGCTAATATTCTTTGCGAAGTTGTAGGTGGTGGAATGTCGGCAGATGCATACCATCTTACAGCAACCCATCCAGATGGATTGGGAGCTAAACTAGTAATGAAGAGAGCATTGAAAGATGCTGGAATGAATCCTGAAGAAATTGATTATATTAATGTTCACGGAACATCTACACCGGTTGGAGACATCTCCGAATCGAAAGCCATTAAGGAAGTGTTTGGTGACCATGCATATAAACTCAATATCAGTTCGACGAAATCCATGACCGGTCACCTTTTAGGTGCTGCAGGCGCTATCGAGGCCATCTTTACTATTTTATCAGTTGTAAATGATATCGTACCTCCAACCATTAACTTCACTGAAGGTGATGAAGATGAGGACATTGATTACAATCTTAATTTTACTTTTAATAAGGCACAAAAACGCACTGTTAATGCAGCTCTTTCCAATACTTTTGGATTTGGCGGTCATAATGCAAGCGTGATTGTAAAAAAATATGTAAAATAACTTGTGATTAACTATCTAATTAAAAAAATAAGGCTCCTTTCGAATGCTCGAAAAGAGCCTTATTTTTTATTTAAGCAAGTGTTGGGCTTTTATCCCGACAAAATTGAATACTACCAGCTGGCCGTTCGCCACAAATCGGTTTCCATTCCTACCGAAAAAGGTCATAATCTGAGTAATGAACGGCTGGAATTCCTGGGCGATGCGGTGCTTAATTCTGTAGTTACAGACATTTTATATAATCGTTTTGAAATAGAACAAGAAGGGTTTCTAACGAATACACGATCTAAAATTGTCAAAAGGGATTCACTGAACCAGCTTGCGGTAAAAATCGGGTTGGATAAATTGGTGAAAGTAACCAAATACGTAAACGCCAATACCAATAATAACATTTACGGGAATGCACTGGAGGCGCTCATGGGAGCCATCTATCTGGATTATGGTTACAAACAGTGTAAGAAGTTTATTGAAAACCGTTTATTCAGTTCGTTTATTAATTTGGATGAAATTACAGGAAATGAAGTGAATTTTAAATCGAAACTGATAGAATGGTGCCAGAAAAACCGTGTAGAACCAGATTTTATTTTGGTTCAGGATACACTACAAAATGCTAATAAGCATGAATTTCTAACTCGACTTGAAATAGCTGGCAACATTGTTTGTGAAGCCACCGGTAGCAGTAAAAAGGAATCTCAGCAGAATGTATCCCGTATAGCATATCAGTTGATTAGTTCAAACATTGATTTTTTGAAAGAACTTAGTCCTGGTGAAACAGAAAAGTCAGCTACTTCTGCAATTGAAAACCAACCGGAAGAAATTCCTGTTTCATCCGAATAATTTTAGACTAATATCTCCTCATTGCACATTTTTAAGTAATTTGTGTTCAATTCTCGTGTATTTTTGTACCTTTGTAATCAAGTTAATCTTTTCAACTAATAAAAAATGAGACGTGTATGAAAAATCTTCATTTTTCACAATCAGTTTTTGCACAGGCAAAAAAATATGGAAAAAAACCGGCAATGTATTTCCGCGAAAATGTTTCAGATGAATGGAGCCATATTTCGTGGGCAGGTTTTGGACATCAAGTTTCAGCAATTGCAAAGGCATTACTCGAATTAGGTGTTGTTGAACAACAACGAATTGCCCAGTTTTCGCAGAATAAAATGGAAAACCTGATTGTCGATTTTGCACTTTACAATATAAGGGCAGCTATGGTACCTATTTATGCTACTTCAACAACTCCTCAGGTTGAGTATATTGTGAACGATGCCGAAATTGAGATAATGTTCGTAGGAAATCAGGATCAATACAATATTGCATACGACGTTCTACAAGATTCAAAGCACCTTAAAAAGATCATTGTATTCGACAAAACAGTTGTATTTACGGAAAAAGAAAATACAATGTATTTTGCGGATTTTCTTCTCTTAGGCTTAGAATCATCCAAACATTTTGAAGTTCAACAACGTCAAAGCGAGTTGACAGACAGTGATTTAGCCTGTATATTATATACTTCCGGCACAACAGGAAATCCGAAAGGAGCTATGTTGCTCCATTCAAATTTCGATGAAGCCATGACTTCCAATACTTCGCGTCTGACGAGTATAACCGACAAAGATATTTCAATAGCATTTCTTCCCCTATCGCATGTTTTTGAACGAACATGGTGCTATTTGTGCATTTTTAAAGGTGTAACAATCTACATAAACCTGAATCCCACTGAAATTCAACAAACGATCAAAGATGTGCATCCGACTTTGATGTGCGCTGTTCCACGTTTTTGGGAAAAAGTATATTCCGGCGTTCAGGAAAATATATCAAAGTTTTCACCCTTAATGAAAGGAATTGTGACCTGGGCTATCGCCATAGGATATAAGCATAATCTTGATTATCTAAGGATTGGCAAAAAACCGGACTTGTATTTACAACTGAGATATGCTTTTGCCGATAAATTGATATTTTCAAAAGTAAAACGCACTTTAGGAATTGAAAATGCAAATTTACTTCCTACTGCAGGGGCAAAATTATCTGACGAAATTTTAGTATTTTTCCGTAGTATAGGTGTTCCAATTACTTATGGTTATGGGCTAACTGAAACTACAGCTACTGTATCATGTTTTGAGTACACAGGATTTGAAGTTGGGACAGTAGGTACAATTATGCCAGAATTGGAAATCAGAATAGGTGAGGACAGCGAAATTCAATTAAAGGGAAAAACGATTTTCCCCGGTTATTTCAATAAACCTGATGCCAATGCAGCTTCATTCACGGAAGATGGATGGTTTAAAACCGGTGATGCAGGATATTTAAAAGGTAGTGCAATAGTAATGACTGAACGAATAAAAGATTTATTCAAAACATCGAATGGAAAATATATTGCACCTCAGGAAATTGAAACCCGCCTTGGTGTGGATAAGTACATTGAACAAGTAGCTGTAATAGGCGATGAACGCAACTACGTGACTGCAATTATTGCACCATCCATTACAGCATTGGAGGAATATGCTAAGAAAAATAAGATTCAGTACGAGAACGTAGATGAGCTACTAAAATCAACAGAGATTCACGACTTAATTCATAATCGGATTGCAATTTTGCAAAAAGGGATGGCTAATTATGAAATTATCAAACGATTCAGCTTAATTAAGAAAGGCTTCAGCATTGAATCAGGCGAACTGACCAATACTCTTAAAATGCGTCGCGCTGTTATTATGCAAAAATACAAAACATTGATTGACGAAATGTACGCTAAATAGTTATACGTAATTAGGCTAATAGTCAAACACAAAACCGGCTGTCTCAAAATGAGACAGCCGGTTTTGTGTTTATGCGATTTTGTTTGAATTAAATTCCGGTACCAGTAAGTGATATAACTCTGTCAGGAATTAATCCGCCGCCTGAAATAGTCAGAGTTGCGCTGTGACTGCCAGTAGCAGTTGGTTTGTAAGTAACTGTAACATTGGTTCCTGCTGCAGCATTAGCAGCATCTTTAGTTACAGAACTTGTCGAAACTGAGAACATAGCAGCATCTGTTCCGGTAAGTGCAAAGTTGAGGCTATTATTTATATCAGTCGATTTGATATTAATCGTTTTGGCATTAGTAGCATTCACTTTCGTTACTGAAAATGGAATGTTGCTATCAATTTTACCTGCAAAAATAACAGGTGATCCTACACCAACTGTGGCTGTTCCGCTAAGGTTTACATTTACAGTTGTAGCACCAATACTGGTCAATACTAACTGGTCAGTTTGCGTACCAACAGAAGTTGGATTATAACGAACTTGAACTGATTGACTAACAGCACCTGAGACTTGAGTGAGCGTTAAACTTTTGCCCCATGTACTTCCAGAAGCAAGTTTAATATCAAAACTTGAATTTGCCGACAAATTTAGTTGAATATCATTTGTTAAAGTTGTACCGGCAACTGTTATTGTCTGAGTAGCAGCTGGTGTTCCTACTGTCATTGCAAATGCGGCTACAGTTCCTGCAGTAATAGTTGGACCAGGAGTACCACCCATAAACTTGAAAGTCATATTGTTGGCAGTCATTGCAATACTGCTAAGCGGTTTATTTAGATTCGTTCCAGACCAGGTTGTAGGAGTGAATGAACCCGTTGTAAACGTAGTTCCTGGAGTTACCGTTTGTCCGCTGAGTGGTTGTAAATACACACGCATATGACTTGCTGCAGTTTGAGTACTGCTTGCGGCATTATTTGGTCCATTACTATCCCAAGCAGATTGCAAATAATCGATATGCCAGATACACATTCCATCAGAAGGTATGGTTGTCAGGTTTCCATTAGCATCAACTGTCTGTCCTAAATAAGTATCCCATCCTGTATGTTTACGATATTCAACCAAAAAAAATTCTGCAGGACTTGGAGCAGCTCCATTCAAATTATGAGTACTTGCAGCAATCAGATAAGCCTGATTACTTGTATTAGCAGGTACAGTAGTTCCCAAATAAAGTGGAAGAAGTGTAACATCTGAAGCAGTATTTATCTGTTGAGGTGTAAGATACCCTAAATAGAATCTGTCCCAGGCAGAATATGTAGGAGGTGTACAACCACCATTCAGATATGGTCCATAATCCATAACTTCCCATGTTTCTGTAGTAGAAATATATGTGGTACTTCCGGATGTATTATAATAATCGGGCAAACCCAGTACATGTCCAAACTCATGACAGAAAGTACCTACGCCGCACATACTTGAACCGGAAGTGCTTTTAAGCTCAGAAGTACACGAGTAATCTTCTACTGTTTTTCCACTATACGATCCACTGGTTAATCCAGCACTTGAAATACTCCATCGGTGAGGCCAAATTGTGTTTGCTGGTCCACCTTCAGCTTCGTTATAACCGGCATAATATATAAATACATTATCAATAACTCCATTATTGTCAGTATCATAAGGAGTAAAATCAAATCCGGTAGTTGAAAGCGCTTTACAAGCATCTAGTACCATTTGAGCGGGATTTTTATCACTTCCACTTGTATCATTTCCGCCATAATAGGCCATATTTTGTGGTAAGGTTACCGGACCTGCAACTACAAAGTCAGGCGCAAATTTCCCGTAACTAGCTGACATAAAGTAGTCTTTAGCTGAACCGGTTCCGCCATTTGCACTGTAACCGCTTTGTGTTACAAGATTTTGAAAGGCAGTTTGAGGAGTTGGAACAACAAATGCTTTATCGGTAAAATTAACCAGTATAACAAGCGCTTTAGGAGCACCTATAAGTGGATAAGCTTTCCGTGGTTTATCTGCTCCGCTTAAAAGCATTTTGCTTTTTTTAGACAGACTTTGAATAGATTGCTGTACGGCAGTTTGGTCAACTGTTTTCAGAAACTGAACCTCAGTGGCAGTTCTTTTATTGATGTTTTGCGCGACAAAGTTACTTTCAACTAATTCACCAGCAGAATTTACTGTAGCGTATGTCAAAAACCCTTTTGCATCAGTTTTTAAAACATAGCCATCTTCCGTTGTCTGAAAATGATTAAACTCACTTCCATGCAAGCGTATGGTCAACTGGGTACCATCAGGTTGAGTAATTTTTATTGGAAATGGTGCTGCTTTAACAGCGAATGCAGGAGTTAAAGCCATTTCACAAAAAAAGGCAACGAGTGCCAGTAGTAGAAATTTCTTGGTCATTTTAGTTACTTTATTAATTGGACATAAAAATTGTATTGGGCAAATATACAGAAAAAATTTTATTTATGCATTTATTAAACAACTTTTCTTGGAAATTTAATAAAATTGTGACAGTTTTTCAGTTGTAATTATTACAATATCATTAAAGTCAAATATAATACTGTTCTGAAAATCAGAATTTTTCATTAAACCTGCAATGTGACACAGTAAATTCAACTGACATTATGACTTTATATGGCTCGTATTAAGTGACATAGTGACATTTATTTTCATTGGCATTTTGTTTGTAGGAACATAAATACAATAATAAACCTAATGTTTAATTAAAAAATTGGAGGATAAAACTATGTCACTCGTAAGATTTTCAAATCAACTACCTTCAATGTTTGACCGTTTTTTTGAAGGCGATTTATTCGATTGGTCAAACCGTAATTTTTCATTGACAAATACCACGCTACCTTCGGTGAATATCAAAGAAAATACCGAAGCATTTACGGTAGAAGTAGCTGCACCCGGATTCAATAAAAGTGATTTCAAACTTGAATTGAATCATGATTTGCTAACAATTTCTTCAGAAAAGAAAGTTGAAAATGAAACAAAAGAAGGAGAGCAATTTACCAAACGTGAGTTTAGCTATCAATCATTTAGTCGATCATTCACACTGCCTCAAACTGCTGATGGTGAGAAAATTGAAGCAAGTTATGAACATGGAATTTTGACGGTTTGCATTCCGAAGAGGGAAGAAGCTAAGCCTAAACCTACGAGAACCATTGAAATTCAGTAATGATTAGCCGGTACAATTCCGGCAAATTTCGTATTGTTTCCGGTTTTGGAGAATGCTTTCTCTGAATCCGGAAGCTTTTTCATTATGTCTACATGCTGAATATGATGCTGAGGATACATTTCCAAAAGAATTATTTGATTCTTTATCAAAACAACATGGCAAAACTTCGCCGTGTGCATTAACTACTCCCCCACTCCACAAGCGCAGACAACGATTAGGTTGCTTGCCTTTCAGTACATATTTTCCATTATGATTTTTTTTATAACGCGAGTATCTTTTTTTTGAAGGCATCAATGCATTTCCATTTTCAAAATCGTAGAGTTGAGCGGTTTTAAAACTCATTCGATTTGCCTTCAGACTTTTAGCTAACAGACGCATTTCAGCCATTTGATGTTCGTTGGTTTTCAATACCAGAAACTGAATTTCAACCATAGGCGTGATAGATTTCAATTCGTTTTTCCAAAAAACAAGCTGTTTTATTCCGTCAATAGCTTTGTCCAGCCTTCCTCCTATCCTGTATTTCTGGTAAGTTTCCTGCGTACTCCCATCAACTGAGATTATAATTTTATCCAATCCTGACAAAACTAAAAGTTTGGCATTATCTTTGGTTACAAATTGTGCATTAGTAGAGGTGGATGTGAAAATCCGGGCTTGATGAGCATATTGAATTAATTCAGGCAACTGTTTGTTTAGCAATGGTTCTCCTTGAAAATAAAGAATTAAATGCAGAAGTGTGGGCTTCATTTCATTGATCAATTTGATATAAAGCTCATAATCAATTGTTTTAGCAATAATCTTAGTGTTTTTTTTTGTTCCCACAGGACATTCAGGGCATTTTAAATTACAGTAATTAGCAACTTCTACCGACAAAAAAAATGGCATGCAGCGTTTGTATCGTTCTATTTTAAGGAAAGATAAAAGGTAGGAAAATGCCAGAACACTTAAATTTACCATCTTCCTTATTGTAAGGTAATTTGCAATATGGAAACTGAATCTTATTTTCCAGAATATATTTCGCATTATGTTTGTATTTTATTGATATGTCAAAATTTTACTTCATTTTAATCCAACTTTGAATTATTACGTATCTGTATTAAGAAAAAATGTCAAAATCGAAGTGCAAAGTAATGTAAATTCATCGAAAGATTGTATCTTTGTTCGCAAATTGACAAAAATAAATATTCAACTAATTTATAACAAAAATTTAAGTTTATGAGAAAGCAATTATTTTTCGCACTTTCATTGGTTTTTGCGCTATTACTGAGTTCGTGCGCCAAGGATCTAACCGCTTTAGATCCAAGCCTGTTTAAATGCAATCCAAATCCACTTGAAGTAAAAGGTGGTAAGGTGAATGCAACTGTTTCCGGAACATTTCCAGTTAAGTATTTCAACAAAAAAGCAGTGGTTACCGTTACCCCTGTTTTGAAATATGAAGGCAAAGAAACAAAAGGAAAATCAGTCAATTTCCAGGGTGAAAAAGTCAAAGGAAATGACAAAACTATTGATTTTAAAGCTGGTGGTACTTATTCAATGAATGTTTCTTTCGATTATGTTCCTGAAATGGCTAAATCTGAACTTTATCTTGAATTCAACATTGTTCAGGGCAAAAAAACGTATCAGATTCCGAGCGTAAAAGTAGCCGATGGAGTTATTGCAACGTCACAATTAGTTTCAGTAAATTCTTCGGAAATGACACCAGTTCTTCTTAATGACAAATTTCAACGTGTTATTCAGGAGAAACAAGATGCCGACATTATGTTTCTGATTCAAAAATCCGAACTTCGCAAAACAGAAAAAAATTCGGCTGATGTACTTGCATTAACAAAAAAAATCAAAGCCGTAAGTGAATCGCCAAACCAAAAAGTAGCATCTTTTGAAGTTTCGGGCTATGCATCTCCTGATGGAGGAGTGAAATTGAACACCAACCTGGCTGAAAAACGTGAAGAAGTAACTGTTGATTTCTTAAACAAAGAATTCAAGAAATTAAAAGCTGGTCTAAAAATCGATTCTAAATTCACGGCTGAAGATTGGGAAGGTTTCCAAAAACTAATGGAAAGTTCAAATATTCAAGACAAACAGGTTATTTTACGTGTTTTATCAATGGTAACAGACCCTGAACAACGTGAACGTGAGATTAAAAATCTTTCGGTTGCTTTCAAAGCAATTGCTGAAGAAATTCTACCTCAATTACGTCGCTCACGCCTGAAACTGACAGTTGACATTACTGGTAAATCAGATGCTGAGATTTCTAAATTGGCAAAAGATGATGCTTCAAAACTTTCTGTTGAAGAATTAATTTATGCAGGTACATTAACCAATGATTTAGGCGAAAAGGCTGCTATCTATCAAAAGGCGACTGAACTCT
>SESF01004025.1_pt1 | contig 15120 bp, 15 predicted proteins | sample 3171521 | NCBI WGS metagenome assembly SESF01 (sample SAMN10866945, study PRJNA518727) | freshwater metagenome | biome: subpolar coniferous forest; feature: holomictic lake; material: water; isolation source: holomictic Lake 227, 6 m and 8 m depth | place: Canada: near Kenora, Ontario | collected...
ACATTTTCGGCGGCATCCTCCGCTGCGATACACTGGCCAACGGTGTGGTGCAGGCGGCCAAGGCAACCCAGCTCTCCGTGCCCCTGGTGGTCCGCATGGAAGGCACCAATGTCGAGGAGGGCCGACGCATCCTGGCGGAATCCGGCCTCAAGATGACTACGGCCACCACCCTGACCGACGCCGCGCAGAAGATAGCCGCGGCGGTCAAGTAAGAGGAGAGGGAAGCAACTATGAGCATCTTCACCAAGGAACCCGTCCGCCTCATCGTCCAGGGCATAACCGGGAAAGACGGCTTCTTTCACACGCAGAAGTGCGCCGAATACGGCACCAACGTAGTCGGCGGGGTCACCCCCGGCAAGGGCGGCGAAAAGGCCGGCGACTGGCCGATCTACAACTCAGTGCGAGAAGCGCGGGCCGCTGCCAAAGCCAATGCCACCATGATCTTTGTGCCGCCAGCCTTCGCTGCCGACGCCATCATGGAAGCCGCCGAGGCAGGCATCGAACTCATTGTGTGCATCACCGAGGGCATCCCCATCATGGACATGATGCGGGCCAAGCGCTTCCTGGCTGACAAGAAGTGCCGCCTCATCGGACCTAATTGCCCCGGCATCATCACCCCGGGTGAGTACAAGATTGGCATCCAGCCGGGCTTTATCCATACGCCAGGCGGTCCCATCGGCGTCGTCTCCCGCTCGGGTACGCTGACCTACGAGTCGGTCTACGCCCTCACCCAGGCAGGCTACGGGCAGACCACCTGCGTCGGCATTGGGGGCGACCCCGTCAACGGTACCAACTTCATCGACTGCCTCGAGGCCTTCAATGCCGATCCCAAGACCACCGGCATCGTGATGGTCGGCGAGATCGGCGGCAACAACGAGGAGAAGGCAGCAGCCTACATCAAGGCGAACATCAAGAAACCCGTAATTGGTTTTATCGCTGGAATCACCGCCCCGCCCGGCCGCCGCATGGGCCACGCCGGTGCCATCGTGAGCGGCAACTCGGGCACGGGGCAGGGCAAGCTCACGGCCTTCCGCGAGAACGGCATAGTCGTGTGCGAAAACCTCGGGGAGCTGGGGGCGATAGCGAAGAGGACCTTCGGGTAGGGATATCCGATCGATGAATGGGGGGTGGTTCCTTTGGCCTTCGGTCCCCTCGAAGTCAGGAATCCCTTTGCGTCGTAGGAGCCCCTCCATGAAGGATGTCTACGAAAGCCTCGCCCTCTTTCTCGACCGCCTGCCAGCCGGTTATCCGGCTGCGCCCGGCGGCGTGGAGCTCAGGATCCTCAGGAAGCTCTTCACTGCCCAGGAGGCGGCCCTCTTCGTGCACCTCAGCCTCCTGGCTGAGCGCGCGAGGGTCCTGGCTTTCCGGGCCAGGATGCCAGAGGCCGAGGTTTCCACCTTGCTCGACAGGATGGCCCGGAAGGGGCAGATCTCGGTGCACAGGGAAAGGGATGGCAGCGACAGCTTCTCGGTGAACCAGTACGTTGTCGGTTTCATGGAGGAGCAGGTCGACCGCTTTGACCGTGAGCTGGCAGAGCTTGCGGAGGAGTACAACCCGACCTTCTTCAAGGATGGCCCCTGGACCCGGGTTCCCCAGATACGGACAATCCCAATTGGGACGAGTATACCCCTCGAATACGCTGTCATGCCCTACGAGAGGGCCGAGGAGATCGTGCGCGCGCACAGCCGCTTCGCCGTCAGGAACTGTGTCTGCCGCCAGGAGCACGCGCTCCTGGGCGAGGGCTGCGGCAAGCCCCTCGACATGTGCCTGTCCTTCGATGATGGGGCCGACGCCTCGGTGGCTTCCGGCCGGGCGCGCGCTATCTCGAGACAGGAGGCTCTCGATATATTCAAGCGCGCCGACGAGGCAGGCCTGGTCCTCCAGCCATCCAACTCCCGGGACCCGATCTTCATCTGTGCCTGCTGCGGCTGCTGCTGCGGCGTTCTCCGCGGAATCAGGCAGTTTGACAAGCCGGCCGACCTCGTGGCCAATGCCTTCATAGTTGCTCACGATGCGGATTCCTGCACGACCTGCGGGGTCTGCCTCGAGCGCTGCCAGATGGATGCGATCACACTGGTCGGTGGGGCAATCTCCCTGAACGCAGACCGCTGCATAGGCTGCGGCCTTTGCGTCAGCAGCTGCGCTCCAGGGGCCATGAAACTACGCCGGAAGGCCACGTCCCCTGCCATCCCCAGGGATACTGTGAGCAACTACCTTAAGTTGGCTTCCGCCAGGAGCCGGCTCGGCATGCTCCGCATGGCGGGTATGGTGGTCAAATCGAAGGTGGACCGCATCCTTTCGTGGTGTTGAAGCCCTGGCGCGTGGCCTCTCCTTCGTCCCGAGCAAGGCCAGGCCTTCCCCTATGCCACCGGGACCATCAGAGTACATACTGTCCTTAGGGGGAAGTCATGCGGGTTTGCCTTGTTTACATTCCGGCGGGAGACGCAGGGGCGATCGCCTCCATGGCGAAGGCCATGGCGAGGGCCTTCGAGGCGCGGGGCCATGAAGTCGAGGTCCTCGAAGGCGCACGGGGAGTATCCCCCCGCTTCAGTGCTGCCGATTACCTGGTGCTGGGGGTCGATGGACTGGGTTTCCGGGGCAAGCTTCCACCCCGGCTGGCCGAACTCCTTGCCCAATCAGGCGGCATGACTGGAAAGCGCGGCATGGCCTTTGTGCGGAAACGAGGCTTCTTCGCTCACAAGACCCTCGCCCTCCTCATGAAAACCATGGAAGCCCAGGGCATGAACGTCAATTTTGGGGAATTGCTCGCATCGACCGCGGATGCAGAGGCTGCGGGTCGGGCGGCACCGGTGGAGCGGCCCCGACCGTGAATCTGGTGAAACCTCATTCCCGTACGGGAGTGAACGCAGTAGTTCAGACTATTCATTCCTTGACGGGAATATTGCACTGAAAGAATGCAGAGCATCAGCAGTGCCAAGGAGATCGGGACCCTGATCCGGGAGCGGAGGAAATCGCTGGGCTACACCCAGGCTCAGCTTGCTGCCCTTTGCGGCACGGGTACTCGTTTTGTATCCGATCTCGAGAACGGCAAGCCGACTATCGAGCTGGGGAAGACGCTTATGATAGCCAACTCCCTCGGTATCGATGTGATTGCTACACTCCGGGGTGAGGGGGCATGAGGCTAGCCGTCTGCCAGCTCGGGTTCATCCTGGGCTGGCTTGAGTCGACTTCCGACCGCGGAGTGATATTCAGATACGCTGAAGAGTGGCTTGGCCGCAGCGATGCCTGGGCACTTTCGCATTCCCTGCCACTCCGAAACCGCCCCTATTCCCAAGCAGCATGTCTGCCTTTTTTTTCTGGGCTTTTGCCCGATGGAGAACTCCGCCGTCGCCTGGCTGATTGGCGGCTTCGACACAGGTCCTCAAGCCTGCGTCGTATGGTTTTCCAGATCTTGCATGGAATGAGTTCATCATGATGCGCCTGGCATTGGCCCTCGGGATCATGCCTGACCGCTAGTACGAGTCGGATGGAGGTCCTGGCTTCAGCGCGCTTTCAATCTTCATCCGTGGAAACTGCCTGCGACCACTTGCCGCGATCGAAGGCATTGTTGACGCTGCGCTATTCACCATCCTGGCTGGGAACTGCGATGCCCACGGGAAGAACTTTTCCTTCCTCCGCCGTGGAGGGGAAATCACCGTTGCTCCTCTCTATGATCTTGTCTCGACCACCCACTATCCCGAACTGAGCCGGAAACTCTCGATGAGGGTGGGAAAGGAATGGTCAATTGATAGGATCGGGGAAGTGGAACTCGCTGGCCTGGCTGCCGACCTCGGAGTGCGGCCCCGCTTTGTGCGCGAGCGGCTCGAGAAGCCCATCGGTGGCTCCCCCGGGGCCTGGGAGGCGATTGGGGCGCTGCCGGAACTTGAGGAGCACTCGGAGCGGCAACCTTGCCCGGCAAGCCCGCACGCCCGTTTTTCCACTCCGAGAAATTGAGCCTGGATCGGCCCTCGTTGACATCATGGGCGACGAGCCAGGAGACCGGGGCCACATTGCTGTACCAGGGCGAAGTTGGCCAGGGCGCCCACGAGGGCGACGGGGACAAGCTTTATGGTCATGAGGGACTCCGGGGAAGGGTTGGACAGGCGGGTCATTGCCTACCCTGTCTCATAGTGTGATGGTTTCGGCGTGCACTGCCTGGAGCTCCTTGGTTTTGTGGCCTTCGCGCGGGGCCGGAACGCGGAACCCTCCGGCGGATCACGATATCCTTCGTGCCGCTTACTGCCAGTCCCCAGGCGAATCCAGAAGATTGGTGATTTGTTATAATCATAATTGTTGCGATACCCGCAATTCTCCCAGGCAGCAGCGGCTCCGCCATCCCCGGGTTGCCGGGTACGGGGAAAGGTCGCTTGCCGTGGCATCGGGCCTCCATAGAGCCTCCATCGGGCCACGGAAATTTGACAGACTGTTTTTCCCCCAATAGACTTAAGCCTCATGGAAAACCTTCTGCGCGTCCAGACCGAGGCCTTCACCCTCTTTATCATCGTCATACTCTGGTTCTCCGGCAACCGCCGCAGCTCGACGGAGAGCGTGGCGGGCTTTCTTGTGTTCAGGCTGTTCCTCGCCTCGACCGCAGCGATGCTCGTGATCGACGCAGTGAGCTGGCAGCTCGACGGCGTGCCGGGGAGCGCTGCCCGCCTCGCCCTCCACATCGATATCGTTCTGTACTATGCCTTGCATTCGGTTCCTGCGGCGCTCTTCATCCTCTACTCCGATTTCCAGGTATTCATGGACGACGCCCGTGTCAGGAAGCTCTCCCGGAGGCTCCTGCCCGTCCTCGCCCTGATGGCGCTTGCTGCGATTTCCTCCCCCCTCACGGGCCTTCTTTACGTCCTGGACGAGGGGAACCATTATGCGAGGGGGAGCGCTTACCTCTACTTCGTCGCCATCGAGTACGGACTTGTCGCGATTGGGCTCGGCCTTGTCATCGCCAACCGCCGCAGGGTGAAGGGCCGGGTGTTCTTTACCCTCCTCGCCTTTCCCCTTCCGATGGTCGCGGCCGGCATCGTCCAGATGCTTGTTTTCGGGTTGACCCTCCTCTGGCCGGCCACTGCGCTCTTTCTCCTGATGTCGAGCCTCAACATCGAGAACAGGCGCTCGAAGACCGACCATCTCACGGGAGCTGCCAACCGGAGGAGCCTCGACGAGGAACTTGATCGAAGGCTCGAGCAGAGCAAGCCGGGGAGCCCGCTCTGCGGCCTTCTTCTGGACCTCGACGACTTCAAAAGCATCAACGACCGCTTCGGGCACGAGGCCGGTGACCGTGCCCTCGAGGCGGCTGCCTCTATCCTTCTGGCCTCGGTTCGTGCTGACGATCTGGTCGCGCGCTTTGGTGGCGATGAATTCGTGCTGCTCTTTGAGGGAAAGGGCCCTGCGGGGGTGGAATCGCTGGTTACGCGCATCGAGGAAGGCTTCCGGCTCCATTCGGAGCAGCCAGGTCAGCCCTTCCGACTTGCGGCCAGCATCGGCAGGGCCTGTCGCGACCGGACGGAAAGTGCCGATGCTGCAGCCTTCCTGGCCGAACTCGACGCTGACATGTACGCGAGAAAGCGGCTCAGGAAGGGCGCTTGATCACCGGTCCTGGAGCCAGTCGTCTATCGCCGCAGGGATGTCCTCGGTAGCGAGGCTGCGCTTGTGGCGCTCAACCTTCGATTCCAGTCCCGTGAGTACCGGCGGCAGTGCAAGGCCCGCCTTTTCGGCTACGCGGACGAGGGTAGCGAACTCGCCTGAACTGCTGCCATGCCCGGACTCGGCGCCGATGGCCCTTGCCACCGTGCCCGCGAATTTGAAGGGGCTCGCGGTCGCGGTGATGACGGTCGGGTTGATGGTGCCCAGGGCGCGAAGGGCCGCTGCGGCTGTCGCGGTGTGGGGGTCGAGGAGGTAGCCGCTCTCGGAGAAGACGCGGCCGATCTCCTGGGAGGCTGCTTCGTCATCGACGGCGTAGCCACGGAAATCGGCGAAGGCCGCGCGTTCGGCGGCGGTCAGGGAATAGCGGCCTTCGCTTGCGAGGCTGGACATCAGCCCTGCCGTGCGCGTCGCGTCGCGGCCTGTGGCCTCGAAGAGGAGGCGTTCCACGTTGCTCGACACCAGGATGTCCATGGAGGGACTCGTGGTGACATGGAAGGCCCTGTTGCGGTCATAGCTCCCGGTTGTGAGGAAGTCCGCCAGCACGCGGTTGCGGTTGGTCGACACGAGGAAGTTCCCTATGGGCAGGCCCATGCGCCGGGCGTACCAGGCGGCCAGGACATTGCCGAAGTTGCCCGAGGGCACGGCGACGTCCATGAGGCCCGAGGGCCCCAGGAGTCCGGCCGCTCGAAGCTCCCGAAATGAATGTACGTAGTAGGATATCTGGGGAATGAGTCGTCCGACATTGATGGAATTGGCCGAACAGGGGGAGTAGCCTGCGGCAGCGAAGCGCGCACGCGCGGCGGGATCGACAAGGAGCTTCTTGGCGATGCGCTGGGCGTCGTCGAAGGTGCCCTTTACGCCAAGCACCAGGGAGTCGGGCGAATCGCGCGTCGTCATCTGGAGGCGCTGGACCTCGCTCACTCCCTCGGAGGGATAAAGGACGACAATGCGCAGCCCGGGCAGGCCCTCGAGGCCGGAGAGGGCAGCGGAACCCGTGTCCCCGGAGGTAGCCACAATTACGATGAGTTTCTCCCGCTGGCCGGAGACCTCCCTCGCCAGCGACAGGAGGGAACCGAAGAGGGTGAGGGCGATGTCCTTGAATGCAAGGGTGGGGCCGTGAAAGAGCTCAAGGACATGGAGGCCGCCCGCGTGGACGAGGGGGGCTACGGCCTCCGTGTCGAAGAGACAGGCCGCATGCTCCACGGAGCTGCGGAGTTTGTCCTCGGGCAGGCTTGAGAAAAAAGGCCTGATTACCCGGAACATGAGCTGGGGCCAGGACAGGGGGCCCTTCCGGAGCAGCTCGGGGTCGAGACGGGGAATCTCCACGGGAACGTAGAGACCCCCGTCCGGCGCCAGCCCCGCGAGGAGGGCGGTCGCGGCATCTACAGGAGGCAGGCTGTCCGAGGCGGACCGCGTGCTCCTGTAGGAAAGCGGAATCAGTGGGCTCCCTCCACTTCGAGGAAGCTCGTGGTGACCTCGGGAACGCGCTTTCCGAGCTCGATGTTGAGGAGGAAGAGGGCCTGCGACGAGCCTCCGAGGAGGTCGAGGTTCTGGAGGATTTCGGAGGCGTTCTTTTCCTCTTCGACCTGCTCTCCGACATACCACTGGACGAAGATCTCGGTGGCATAGTCGTTCTCGGCCCTGGCCATGGACAGGAGCTCGACGATGCTCTTGGAGACTCCTCTCTCGTGCTCAAGGACCTTCTGGAAAAGTTCCTTGAAATCGGAGGTCTTGACCTCGGGGGCAGGAAGGGTCTTGAGCTCCACCGAGGATCCCTGGTCGAGGAGGTAGCCATAGAACTTCATGGCGTGGAACATCTCCTCGTGGTACTGGCTAAGGAGCCACTTGGCCGCGCCGTGGTAACCCTTTTCCGCCATCTTGGCGGACATACCGAGGTAGAGATAGGCGGAGGCCATCTCGCGGTTGATCTGCTCGTTGATCCTGTCTGCTATTTTCCTGGAAATCATGCGTTGCCTCCCATGGCTGTAGTGTCTGACTTCAGGTCAACATACTGATGGACCCCACCAAGGCCCAAGTCTCAGGCCCCGGGAATCCAGCTGGAAATGTAGGATTGATTGGGCTTGAGCTCGACAGGATCGCGCTCAAGCCGCTGCCAGGATCCTAGCATTTCCTGCGCGCGCGCCGCTACCTCGAAGTGCCGCATCGCGATGCCCATGTCGATGTTCTGGATGTGGATCTCGCCGAGGGCTGAATTATAGAGACGGTCCTCCTCAAGGTGGAGGTGGAAGGCCGATCCTCCCTTGTCGCGCACGATGCGCCAGGGTTGCTTGTTGGAGGCCGAGGGTCCCAGCCGTACCGCCTCGAGGAGTCCGGATTCGCGGTCGCACATCACCAGCGGCCTGTCGAAATCGCTGTCGAAGAAGAGCTGCGATGCTGGCTTTCGGGAATCCCCCCGGGCTCCCATCCGTGTAAGGCGGTCGGGAACGGTTCGGCGTTGTGCTTCCTTGCCGATGGCCAGGACTGCGGGCATCAGCTCGCCTTCGGCAAGCCCAAGCGCCAGGGCGGCGGCGCTCCGGTCAAAGAGGCCGCCGATCCAGCAGCTGCCGAGTCCGAGTTCAGTGAGCCTGAGGACGAGGCCCTCCATCGCATGGCCGAAGTCCTCGAGGGCGCGAGGCCCCCTCGCCACGGCTCCCACCACGAAGGCAGGCACCTTCGATATCAGGCCGTAGGTCCCGATCCGGCCCTCCCGGATCTTGGGGTCGTCATTGGAGGCAATCAGGCCCGAGGACACCAAGAGGAATCGCGGCGAGCCGCCGAAGGGGGAGGGGAGGCACTCGTTAAAGGCCTCCTTGATGGCGAGGGTGTCGGCGGGGGACAGGGGAAGACCGTCGAAGCTCCGGATGGAGCGCCGCGTCCTGATGGAATCGTAGCTGAGATTCATGGAATTCCTTGTGCTGTCAGAGTGTGGGACTGGCTGTGGCCGATGGCGTTGCGAGTTCAGCGAAGCGGAAACAGGAAGCGAGGTGGTCGTTTACCACCCCGATGGCCTGGAGATGCGCATAGAGAGTGGTCGAGCCCACAAAGGAAAAGCCGCGCCGCTTGAGTTCCTTGGCGAGGGAGTCCGAGAGCGGCGAGGTCGGGGGGATGTCGGCAAGGGTCTGTGGCGCGTTGACGAGGGGAAGCCCTCCGGCAAAGTTCCAGATCCAGCGGTCAAAACTCCCGGCCTCCTCCTGTATGGCGAGGAAGGCCTTGGCGTTGGTGATGGATGCTTCGATCTTGCGGCGGTTCTTGATGATCCCCGGGTTTATCATGAGTTTTTCGACCTGGGCCTGCCCGAAACGGGCGACCTTTTCGGGATCAAAGCTGGCAAAGGCTTCGCGGTAAGCCTCGCGCTTCCGGAGGATGGTGATCCAGGAGAGCCCTGCCTGCTGGGTTTCGAGGAGGAGGAATTCGAAGTGCTTGCCCTCGTCATGGAGGGGGTTGCCCCACTCCTCGTCGTGATACCGGACATAGAGCGGGTCCGTTCCGCACCAGGGGCAGCGATCCATCGCGGAAAGATAGTCGGCGGGAGCAGCTTTCGGCAATGGGGCCTGGCTTACAGGCGCGTTTGCACCAGGAGGCCCGAGCCTAGGGACCAGGCCCTCGGAGATTCATATTCCATGGAGGCGACAAAGCCCAGTGCGAGGGGAATCTCGCGCGAGTGCCACCTGAGCTCGAGGCCTGCCTCTGCGGGGAGGGCGAGCCTGAAAGCCTGGTCAAAGGTGGTCGAGCGCAGGGCTGCGGACAGCCCGAGGCGGAAATCCCCCAGGGGCGCCTCCACGCCGCCTCGGAGGTAGCCCCAGGCGTAGAATCCGGGCACCCTCGCTGGCACATAGCTTGGATAAAAGGAAGAAACTTCGAGTTCCGGGGCGATCATCGTGCGGATAAATCCGTCGCTCCACTCCAGGGGCAGGGTGAGGGAGAGCCCCGGAAAGCGGGTGGGTCCGTCCCAGGGGCTTGGCCAGTCGCCCGCCGTAATGAAACTGCCGTAGGTCCAGGTCCCGACGAGGGCCGCCGACAGGGACCGGCCGCCCCCATCGGCAAGCGGTAGCTCGACTGAAAGGCTCATGGCGTAGCTGTCGCTCGAAACCGTCTGCTTGGCCCCGGGGTGGAAGATGCCTGCCACCGAGAAGTCCAGTTCCAGGGAGCGCGTCGCGTCGAGTCCGTCCATCGGGACGCCCAGGCGCAGTCCCGCCTGCGAAACGAGGCGACCAGACACGGTGCTGCCCGAGCCGGGGTCAATGTGGCCGAGCAGGCCGGCCGTAAACTCAGGATGGCCGCTGGCGAGGGGCTGTGCAGAAGGGACATAGAGGAGGCCGCCCATGCCGGAAGAAAGGCTGGCCAGGGGCGCCGCGGAATGCCCGCTGGAAATCTCGATGGAAGCGGTCATGGGGCTTGCGCCTTCGGGGGTGATCGGGCTGCCGACCGCGGCGGGTTTGCCTGCGGGTGCGCCGGCTGACAGGGTGTAGGTTCCGTCGGGCAGGGGGCGGCCGAAGCGGTCGCGGCCATCCCAACGCCAGGACCAGGTCGGTTCTGTGACCGTTATCGCAGGCAGGCTGCGTACGATCTGCCCCGAGTCATCCCGTATTTCCAGGGCGAAGGTTCCCGCTGCGACAAAGGCCAGATCGAGCAAGCTGCTTCCGAGGAAGCCCGGGTCGGAGGGCTTGAAGCTCCGGGGCGAGGCTTCGATGGAGCGCAGGGCAAAGCCGATCGGCGAAAAGCTCGCCTCGTAGCGGAACATTCCGTCTTCTGGAAGTGCGAACTTTTCGCTTTGGTCGGCAAATCCGAAGCGGCTGAGGTGCAGCTGATGTGAGCCTGCCGGAAGCCTCACCATGAGGGAAATGTCCCTCGATGGGATGGCAAGGTAGGGGATGCCGTCGATCTCGAGGCGTGAATCTGTGGCGATTCCTGAGATGACGAGAGTTCCTGTGGACGGAGGAGGTGGTAGCGGCGGGAGGGGGGACCACATGCCTGCCTGCTGGCTGGGCGTTCCGAAGGCCTGCGTATACTGGGGAGGAGGAGGCGTCGGAGTCGCCGGTTTCGGCCTCAAAGGCTGCCTGGCCTTTTCGGCTGCCGCTCTGCGGGCTTCTGCCTCCTTGGCGCTGGCTATGGCGGCGGCACTTTCGTCCTGGGAGCCGGAGCGGTAGGTCGAACCCTTCGACGAGGCACAGCCGAGAGCCAGAGCCCCGAGCACAAGGACTGCTGCGAGAGCGGCGAGGGCCCTCGGCAGCCGGCTACGGACCCTGCGTGCTTTCATGCCCCGAGTATAGCGCGCCGCTCCTGCTTTGCCCTCCTCGCTTTGCCATGCTACACCTATGGACGATGTTCACTGAAATTGCGCTGATGCTCGCCTTGGTCCTGGCCAACGGCTTTTTCTCACTGGCGGAGATGGCCGTCGTCTCCTCCCGCAAGGCGCGGCTCCGGAGCGAGGCCGAACAGGGCAAGCGCGCCTACGCCCTCGTTCTTGCCACCGCCGAGAATCCCTCACGCTTCCTTTCCACCATCCAGATCGTCATCACCCTCGTCGGGACCTCCACGGGGGCCATCGGCGGAGCCACCGTCGCCCAGGGCCTCGAAAGGTTCCTCATGCAGGTGCCCGCCCTTGCGGCCGCCTCCGGCCCCCTCTCGCTCGGCATCGTCGTAATTGTGACGACCTTCATCACGGTCGTCATCGGCGAGCTGGTGCCCAAGACCCTCGCCCTCTCGCGGCCCGAGACCATCGCAGCCGCGGTGATCCGTCCCATCCGCGGTTTTGCCATCGTCTTTTCCCCCCTGGCACGGCTCCTGTCGGCCATCACCGACCTCATCGTCGGGCTCATGGGCATCCATACCAACCCCGAGCCCTCGGTCACCGAGGATGAGGTGAAGGTGCTGATCGCATTGGGAGCCGAGGCGGGAGTCTTCGAAGACCGCGAGCGCGAGATGGTGGAGGGTGTGCTCGCCCTCGGCGACCTCCGTGTCACCTCGCTGATGACTCCTCGCACCGAGGTAGAGGCCATCGACGCTGGCGACGACCCGCCTTCGATCCGCGCCCGCGTCCTCGAATGTTCGCGCTACGCCTATCTCCCGGTTTTCGAGGGCGACCTCGACGACGTCATCGGCCTCCTCCCTGTCAAGGAAACCCTCGCCGCCATCGTGGGCGGTACCTTTGCCGGACTCGGCCCCCTCCTCCACAAGCCCGTGATGATCCCCGAGACCATGACCGCCCTCAAGGCCTTTGCGGCCATCAAGGAAAGCGGCGTCAAGACTGCCCTCATCCTTGACGAGTACGGCGGAGTGACCGGGCTGGTCGCCCTTGCCGATCTCATGGAAGCCGTTGTCGGTGACATACCCCAGACTGGCGACGCCGACGAGCCCGAGATGACGCGCCGGGAGGATGGCTCCTGGCTGGTCGACGGCTCCCTTTCCATCGACGACTTCGTCGATGTGCTCGGCCTCGAGGGGATACCCGGGGAGGGCGAATATGAGACGGTGGCAGGACTGGTCCTCCATGTCATGGGCATCATCCCGCGTCCAGGGGACAAGTGTTCCTGGCAGGGCTGCAGTATCGAAATAGTCGACATGGACGGAAACCGCATCGACAAGCTCATTGTGACACCCGCGCCTGCAGCGGCCAACGGCGCCGATATCTAAGGCCGGAGAAAGGACCACTACCATCAAGAAGCTGCTTCAGTTTTCTGCCTTCCTGTCCCTCGTGGCAGCACTCTTTGTCGGATGCGCGGGGCCTTCCTGGGTATCGATCGACCAGGGCGGCCGCACCTTTGTCCCCTCCTCCGACTTCACCGTGCGCGCTGCCCTCGACGCCAGGCCCTTTTCCATTCATGCCCTCATCAAGCCCTACGACGAGCCCGGCAAGCGTTTTTACGGGATCAAGGTCCTGGCGGGAACCCTGGCCAGCGTCCAGTTCCTCGCCCACATCGGCGACAAAACCGATTCCGACGGACCCTTTGGCCCGGGCATGGGCATGGCGGTCGACCCTGCCTCGCGTACGCTCTACCTTGGCGAAGGTGGGTTCAATTACCTCTACTATGCCGATGGGAGCGCAGAGGCACAGAGCCTGAAGCTTGTTTCGACGAAGGGGGAATACCGCGAGGTACTGGCTACCTTCATCGGATTGGCCTTGGAGGGAAAGACCGAACCGGTCGAGTCCTGGGGCGGCAAGGAACTCTTTCTCCTTTTGTACTACGATGCCGACCTCGACGACACCATCGATCCCGGGGAGCTTGTCAGGGCGAGGCTTCGCTTCCGGAAGGGTTGAGGGGAGTCTTCCCACCTGCATCGCTGCGCTGCGGGCGTCGAAGCACCAACCTGTCGATGCCCGTGAACAGCAGCCCGATCATGATGAAACCGAAGGCCAGCACGGCAGCCCAGGCCCCCACGGCGGCCAGCGAACCTACCCCGTCCGGCTTGGGCAGGGGGTTCACGAAGTAATAGGGATAAAAGCCGTCGATCCGGCCCCGGAGCAGCGAGACAACGCAGTAGGCCAGGGGATAGGAGATCCAGAGCCCGAATTCGCCAATCCTGTACGCCCCCCTTGGTTCGAGGAAAAGCCAGATGAGGACAGACCCTAAGGGAACTACGTAATGGGCGAGGATATTGGCGACGCCCAAGGCGCCGGAGGGGTGGTAGACAGCCGACAAAAGGAAGTGGAAGGCCAGGCCCGTCATGACGATCCAGACCCTCGCGCAGCGCTCGAGCACCGCAAGGGCCTTCCCGGGCGGCCTTCCCCGAAGCGCGCCAAGGCCAGTGAATACATACACAATCGCGATGATCAGGTTGCTCTGTTCGGTGAAGTAGGACGCCAGGGTGATGCTGCCTCTTGCGCCCTGCCAGAAAGCGAAGTCCAGGAATATGCCGATGAGGGCGGCGGCAGCCACGAGCAGCTTTGCGCTGCCGCGCCAGACCCGGAACCTGTCCCCGTCTTCGCCATGTTCGCTCATTTTGTCCTCCGGAGCCAAGCTTAACCGCATAACCTGTCGAAAGCAAACGAGGGGAAATACCCAATCGTGAGGAGGACTACCCCGGGGGCGTGATCCAGATAGTCGGCGAGAACTCCTCCGTCGATGAGAGCTGGCAGGGAAGCTACGGCACGGGTTCGAGGAAGAAGACTGCCACCCTGACGATACTACCGCAGTACGAGCTACGGTAGTCAGCTCAATACAGGCAGCGGAAGAGCCCCATGCACCACAGGCAGGCGGCGCAGGGCTCCTCGTTGATGTGGCAGTCCTGGGTGAAATCTTCCAACTGCACATAGTCGCAGAGGGCGAGGTTGCAGTTGAGGCAGAAGGGATACTCGTAGCGGAGAACGTTCGCGCGGAAGGTCGCGAAGCTGCCGTCGTTCCAGATGTCCAGGATCCCGCGCTCGGCGAGGCTCCCGAAACTTTTCGGGGCGACGAGCTTCTCCCAGCCCCCGACGTGGCAGGCGTAGCGGTGCCAGAGGAAGTAGCAGGGATGGACCTTCCCGTCGCGCGACACGAAGGCCGAGCCGCCCTCCACGAATTCGCAGGCCCTCTGGCTCTTCGGGGCCGCCTCGGGAAGGGCCAGGTCGAGGCCGGCAGCCATCGCGATCGCGCGCGCCTCGGCAAACACCCGTCGCGCGTCCTCCATCATGGCTGCGTCATGCCGGAACAGCCTCTCCAGGTTGAGCGAGATGCCGCGTTCGATGGCCTCGGCCTGGAGGTCTTTCACCATTGCGACGATCTCCTCCTCTGCGGCTGTCTTTGAGTACTTGAGGTAGACCTCGGGGTAGCTTGTGATGTCGAGGCCCCGGGCCGCACCCGCAGCCTCGTGCTTTGCCCGCAGTTCCAGGGCCAGGTCGAGGTTGGCGTCGTAGGCAGTCTCTTCCACCGAGGCCTTTTCGTAGGGAAAGAGCTGGCTGACGAGCATGAAGTCCACTCCGTGGGCTGCGGCCCAGGAGACTACGCGGGGCAGTTCCCCGAGGTTGTCGCGGCGGACCACGAACTCGATGCCGATGCGGGCCCGGTCCTTCCCGCTTGCGGTCCGTGCCCTTCCCAGCGCCTCGATTGCTGCCAGGGTCCGCGACAGGTTACCGCCTGTCCGTATGCCCGCGTAGAGGCCCTCGTCGAGGGCGTCGAGGGATACGCAGATGCGATCGGCCCCCGCCTCGATGAGGGACAAGGCGCGCCTACCGTCCATGAGAAGGCCGTTGGTCTGGAAGCCGATTGTGGAGTCCAAGGGCATGGCTGCGCGGGCCTGCCTCACGAAGTCCACCAGCTGGGGATGGAGGAGGGGCTCGCCGATCCCGTTCAATACGAGGGACTCGAGGCGGGGAAAGGCCGGCGCGAGGGTCTGGAAGAGCTCCTCCGGGAAATCCCCGTCAGCACCGCCTTCCCCGTCGTCGCAGCCGTTTTGCTTGGGGCACATGGCACAGGCCAGGTTGCACCGTGTGCTCGTCTCGACGACGAGGCGGCTGGGCCAGCGGAGCCCTGCGCGCGCGACCGCTGACTGCCGGGC
>SESF01033076.1_pt1 | contig 15095 bp, 13 predicted proteins | sample 3171521 | NCBI WGS metagenome assembly SESF01 (sample SAMN10866945, study PRJNA518727) | freshwater metagenome | biome: subpolar coniferous forest; feature: holomictic lake; material: water; isolation source: holomictic Lake 227, 6 m and 8 m depth | place: Canada: near Kenora, Ontario | collected...
GAGAATACCGCAAATTTTCTGAAATGTAAATGGTTCTGATATAAGGAAATAAGAAAATATAGCAGTGAATACCGGGATGAGGTTTGAATAAATATTGGCTTTGCTTATCCCTATTTCCTTGACGGTTTTCGCAAAAAAGACAAAAGCAAGTGACGATGCGAAGATCGAAAGAAAGAGAAAGGATGATACTACATCAGCATCCGGATGAATACTCCTGATACCATCTCGTTCGAAGATCAGGAAAATTGGAAGGAACATCACCGCCCCGAGAAGGTTTTGCCAGGCAACAATAGTGACAGGAGAATACCTCATGGTAAGCTCTTTCAGAAAAACTGAAAAGATCAGAGCTGCTATAACTGCGCCGAAAAGTGCCAGGATGCCCCTGCCTTCTCCGGCAAATGAAAGGTCCCTGGAGGCAAGCATGATCGCAACACCTGCGAAAGACATGAAAATTCCGAAAATGCTGAGTGCTGAAATTTTTTCCTTAAACGAGACCCATGCAACAATGGGAGAGAATACAGGTATTGTCGCTATGATGACACTGGATATGGTTGCCGAAGAATATTTCACGCCTATATTTTCTCCAAGGAAATACAGGAAAGGGTTGAATAAAGCGCTGCAGATCAGGAGTAAGGCATCTTTTCGTTTTATAGGTTCAAAACGCCTGCTCAGTATCATCAGAAGAAAAAGAAATGCGGATGAGATCAGAAGCCTGATGAAAATAATGGTGACAGGCTGAAAATGTACAAGAAGGCGGGCTGTCCACACAAACGACATCCCCCAAAACAGCATTGCCGTAAGGGCATATAGATGCACAGGGATTTTAAAACCTTTCATTGAGTGCAAAAATAGAATTTTATTATTTCACTGTAACATTTGCTATCTTGTCGAGTCTATTGGCTAAATAAGAAGGGATTTGGACACCAGATACGAAAATATCCATAAAGATCTGATAGAGGCCTGCCGCAAGGGAGACCGTTCTGCCCAGTTTAAAATTTACAAGCTCTACTATAAAGCCATGTTCAATACAAGCCTAAGAATAGTGAACGATACTGCCGAAGCGGAAGACATCATGCAGGAATCCTTTCTGGATGCATTTCAGGGGATGCAAAACTATTCAGGGCAGGGAAGTTTTGGCAGCTGGCTTAAGAAAATAGTGGTAAATAACTCACTTGATGCCATAAGGCGGGCAAAAGACACGGTTTCGCTTGATGAGGGAACTATTGATCTTCAGGCAGAGTACGAGGAAGATCACGAATCGGAGATCAGGTTCCAGGTTGAGGAGGTCATGAAAGCCATCAGGCAGCTGTCGGATGAATACAGGGTCATCCTCAGTCTTTTTCTTCTTGAAGGATATGACCATGATGAGATCTCGGAGATCCTGAACATCAGCAATCAGCTTTCACGGACAAGATATTCCAGGGCAAGGCAGAAACTGATCGCTGTTTTAAAAGAAAATAAGTACAGGAACGTCTTTATATATAATTAGACATGAACAATCTGGATAAGCTGATACAGGAGAATCGCGAGAAGTTTGACGGAACTGAACCTCTGGATGGCCATTTCGAAAGATTCCGTGAAAGGCTCGGATATGTTGAGGAAAAGGAAACCAGGACGCCTTCCAGGTATAGCCTTCTGAAAGTTGCCGCCATTATCCTTGTGATCATTACCGGCAGTGTAGTGGTTTTTGACCAGGCAGCAAAGTCGGTCCGCGACAGGTATATCGGCAAGGAAGATAGCCAGCTTACAGCCGAAATGGCCGAGGCCGTACAGTATTATGATGCCAGGGCAATGGCCAGGATGAAGGATGTTCACCGACTTACTTCCGACCCGGTGCAGGCCGACAGGATTAATGAAGAAGCGCTTAAAGAGATGCAGGTGCTTGACGAAAACACCAGTGAACTCCAGAAGTCACTCGCTGAAAATCCGAATTGTGAACGCTTGCAGGCTGCCATCATACAAAACCAGCAGATGAAAGAAGGCGTGATGAATACGATCATTAACCAATTAAGTAAACATTAATACTAAAACACGGCATATGAAAACTACTAATAAAATAACCATCATGATACTCCTGCTCATGCTTGCGATCGGCATGAAAGGGGGCACAATTAATGAATACACACGGGTGATTAAGAAGGAATTCAATGTGAATCCCGATGCACAGCTTACCGTCTCAAATAAATTCGGACAGATCCATTGTGCAAACTGGGACAAAAATGTCGTTTCCATTGAAATAAAGGTGATCGTTGAAGCTGCAAACGACAATACTGCTGCCAAGATGCTTGAAAAGATCAATGTGAATTTCAATGGAACTGCCTCCCTGGTCGAGGCGACGACAGTTCTGGAAGAAATGAAGACCTCGGGAAAAAGCAGGTTCCAGATCGATTATTTAATCAACATGCCTGTTGGCATGAGCATAGATTTTACCAATAAATTCGGTGATATTTATGTTTGCGAAGCTTCAGGAAAGGCCCGTATCAACCTGAGTTATGGCAACCTTGAGATTAACAAGTTGAATAATTCTGATAATCTTATTGATCTTAAGTTTTGCGGTTCGGGTAAGATCAAAAGCATGAAGGGAGCCGTGGTTAATCTGAAATATTCAACTCTGGAAGTGGATTATGCAGGCAGCATCAGACTGGATTCAAAATTTTCAAATTTAAGCGCCGATAAGATCATTGCTCTGAATATGGCTTTTGAAGGCGGAGCCCTTGATGTCAGGAATTCTTCAACAGTTGAAAGCCGTTCAAAATATTCTGAAATGGATTTTGAACGGGTTGAACAGAGTCTTAATCTCGACATACAATACGGCAGCTGCAGTGTAAGTAATATGGGGCCTGATTTTACCAGCATCAGTATTAAGAACAGGTATGCGGATGTGGATGTACGGCTTAACGAAACTTCTGTGTATACGCTTGACGCAGCCATGAGATATTGCGAGCTCAGCTTTCCCGAGAATAATTCTGTTCTCAATTATCGCTCAGTTACTTCAACTTCTTCGGAATTCAGAGGTGTTGTAGGCAGCAAGGAGGCAAAACCAAAAGCCAGCGTGATGATAAGAAGTGACTATGGGAGCGTCTCGCTTAGATAGTGAGTTGGTGAAATTGTGAAGTAAATGTAACCAAACATAGATTATAACATCAAATAGAAATCATACAAATTAAACCCCCAAACTATGAAAACACAGAAAATCATCACCCTGTTTATGTTCATGGTCATGCTGACCAGCATTTCAGGCATCTCTTCAGGTTGCACAATGGCAGGCGCCGTACATGGAGATGGTAAAGTAGTAAAGCAGACACGCGTCGTGAGTTCCTTCGACGGAATTGAAATCTCGGGAGCCTTCGACGTATACCTGAAGCAGGGAAGTATTGAAGAAGTTATCATTGAAGCAGATGAAAACCTGCAATCCATTATCACTGCCGAGGTAAAAGGCAGCACTCTAATGATTGATAACAAAAAACCGATAAATCATCCCACGACACTCAAAGTGTACATCACATTCAAGGATCTGAAAAAAATTGAGACAAGCGGAGCCGTTGATATTGTTGCCGAGAATAAAATTACTGTAAATGAACTTGGACTGTCGTCAAGCGGGGCATCGGATGTGCGTATGGATATCTCTGCCAAAAAACTTGACCTGAACACCAGCGGTGCAAGTAAACTCAGGCTCAGCGGTTCTGTTACCGACGTGTCGGCCGATCTTTCAGGAGCTGGAGATCTTTACGGTTTTGATCTGGTTTGTGAAAACTTCAAAATTGAGATCAGCGGTGCAGGCAAAGCCCAGATCAATGTGACCAAATCGATTGATGCTGAAATTTCAGGAGCTGGAAGCATACATTATAAAGGAAATCCAACCAAGGTGAACCAGAGCGTTTCAGGCTCCGGGTCCATAAAGCGAGACGAATAACCCTGCGAAGGCAGCGGAAAACAAGTTAAGGTTGAAACATTCAGCGGGGCAGCGGAAACGGAAGGCTGTCCCGCTGATTTGTTTATGGTTCTATCCAGAGAACCGAGTTCCCCGTCCCATATTCGTTATTTTCCCAGAGCTCATTCCCCGGATCATTGATCCATTTTCCGTCGACAATGAATTTGTAAGTATGTTTACCTGGTTTGAGGTACAGAGGGAATACCCAGACATCATTCCTGATGATCATCTCATAACCGTCTTTATTCCAGCCGTTGAAACTGCCCGAAAGCAGGACTTTCCGGGCCCCGGCAAAGCCCGCAAGGGTGAAGAGGTGATTTGGTTTCACGGCAAGAAATGAATTCTCCGAACTGCCTTTCCCGACGGTATACTGATTATCGGGATCAGTGATCCACCGGCCATCAAGAATGAACTTGTACTCATAATTCCCCGGAGCAAGTACATACGGAAGTTTCCATCCGTTTGACAATTTCAGCATGGATAATTCTTCAGGATTCCAGGCATTGAAGTTGCCTGCCACATGAACATGTTTAATGGCCGAATGCCCGTTCAGAACGAAAAACATCGTATCTCCGATACTCAGAAAGGAATTTTTATGACCCATTCCGTCGGGCCTGAAAACATCATTCCCTGGATCAAGAAACCATTCCCCATCTACAATGAATTTGTATGCATGAGTCCCTTCACGGAGAAAGAGATTGACAGCCCATCCTCCTTTAACAGCCTGCATCCTTATTTGTGACGGATTCCAGTTGTTGAAACTTCCGGCGACATACACTTTTTTAGAGGTTTTATAAAAGGGAAGGAAAAAACGATAATTGTAACAATAAACAACAGAATTCCCACCACCCTGGCTGTCATCCTCTGAGAGTTTATTATATGGATCCCTGGTCCACTGGCCGTCGATAATATACTTATAGGTGTATTTACCAGGCTTCAGGCTGAGGGTGATGATCCATCCGGAGTCGCAGCGTATCATGGGGGTTTGCATCGTACTCCAGTTGTTGAAGGAACCCGAAAGATAAACGTGGCTGGCATATTTTCTATTGGGCAGGTAAAAACGGGCTTCTCCTTTGTTGTAATTGAATATACTGTAAAGACTGAACACATTGACCCCAAATGCGTCTGATTCCCTTTCCTCTATTCCTGCTGCATTTATCCAGCGGTCGTCGAGCATGTATATGTCTCCCTTTCCGTAAGAACTCCCGTTGTCCATTGGTTTTGAAACTTCGACCAGGTTGTTGTCAATCTTCCTGATCTTCCAGGTCACCTTATCCAGGACGATCTCAGTCTTGCTTCCGAAAGCATCAGCAAGCAAAGCGCTGTCAAGGTCAAACAGCCTGATCACTTCCTTCTTTTGCCCATTGGTCCAACGGTGGTCAAGTTTGAAAACCAGAAGATTGTCATCGAGCCTGCAGATTGTTTTGGGATCAATCTGCGCCCGGGCATCAAAAGCCAAGACTAATATTGCCAGGACGATTATATATGACAAACGTTTTTTCAATTCTTATTTATTTTAATAATGCTTATCCTGATCTCCTGCCTCACTAAATTAACGCAAATCAGTCCCTGTTCAAAAAAATCATAGCCCAGCATACCGTCAATTGTAAATCCATAGGCAGCCGACATATTGTCAAGATTGGTAATAATGGTCTGCATCTCGGTAATAGGCCGTCCTCCCAGGCTGAAGTCATTCAGGGTCCCGTAAAGCGCCTCAACCGAAGGCTTTCCTGAGCCAACCAGTCCTGACCTTCGGGTAATGCTCACAGTACTCATGACCTTTTTGGAAGAAGCAGAACTGATCACATTCGACTCAGCCCCTGTATCGAGACAAAAACTAAGTGTTTTTCCTCCTATCTTCGGGCTTACAAAAAGAATGTCCTGGTAGATCTGTAGTTTCTGGGTTATGTCAGCCCTGAATGCTTCAGTATTGCGGCTTATCCTGTTGCCATCTTGGTCGAGCCTGTACAGGTGGAGTTCATTGTGGTTTACATCAATGACTACTTCCATGTTTTTCAACAGGCTGAAACCAAGGAGCCCGAGGATCTTTACCCCCCTGCGGTTCTCAATATGCCCGAGGTCGGTGAGGTCGGCCATAATATTGGTATAGGAGAGTCCGGAGATCTGGATCCTGCTGATTTTCGTCTGCCTCACACTGGCCACGCCACCGGTTATTCCGCCCCTTTCACTGGATTCAATGCTCACGTATTTTCTGAAATACGTATTGTTCAGCACCAGTTTTGACGAACCCGTATCGAAAATGAAGTTCCCGGTTTCGTTATCAATCTTGGCTTCCATCATCAGAAGCCGGCCCGCACGTTTCAGGGGAATAGTCACCTCATCTGGGATGCCTGTCTGACCTGACCCGCTGCTTTCGCTTACAGTGATGGTTATTGTATTATTTATGACAAAAGAAATTGTTCCTGAACGATCTGCTGCCGAAACACCTGACGAGAAAAAAGCCCCGACAAGAATGATGACAAGGATAATCAGGTTAAGGTGTTTTTTAGTTGCAGAAAGTTTCATCTCCATTAAGAAAAGTAAGATCCGGTTTAATACCTGAACCCAGGCTGTAAAATTACAAAATGCTTCCTTATCTAATCATCCCAAGGAAATCATCCTCAGTAATTATTCTGACATCCAAGGATTCAGCCTTTTTCCGCTTCTCCGGGCCCATATTTGCTCCTGCAAGCAGGAACGACGTCCGGGCCGAGACCGAAGAAACGTTTTTACCACCATGTTCTTCGACCGCCCTTTTGATCTCATCCCGGGAAAATTTCTCAAACACTCCACTCACGACGAACGTCATTCCATTGAGGTGATTGCTTTTTTTTACCGACTGTTCTGCCGAAAACTCCATGTTCACCCCATTCATCCTGAGTTTTTCAACCAGTTCCATGTTCACAGCTGATTCAAGCCATTTTTTCAGGCTCTCTGCGATCTTTTCGCCTATTTCCTCAACATCGGTCAGTTCACCGGGCTCTGCCATCCGCAGTTTATCAAAAGAACCGAAATGACGGGCAAGTTTACGGGCCACAGTTTCGCCCACATACCTGATCCCCAGGGCAAACAGGACCCTGTCGAACTGAACCTGCTTTGAAGCTTCAATACCCCTCAGGATATTCTCTACGGTTTTGTCTCTGAACCTGACTATCCTGTCTTTACGGTCGCCTTCACCTTTGTATAGCTTCTCAAGTCCGTCGAGCTTGTCAAATGTCAGTTCATACAGGTCGGCAGGAGATCTTACGAGGCCATTGTCGAACAATATTTCGATCTTGCCCTCACCCAGGCTGTCGATGTTCATGGCTTTGCGGCTGATAAAATGCTCAAGTTTGCCTTTTAGCTGAGGCGGGCATTCGGTTTCGTTGGTACATACCCAGGCTGCTTCTCCTTCACGGCGAATCAGCGGTGTGCCGCATTCAGGACATGCCAACGGGAATTGAAGCGGCAGTGCTGAGGCAGGCCTTTTTGAAAGATCCACAGCGGTTATCTTAGGGATAATTTCCCCTCCTTTTTCAACAAATACAGTATCGCCGACACGCAGGTCGAGAAGAGCGATTACATCGGCGTTATGAAGTGTTGCACGCTTTACCACAGTTCCGGCAAGCAGAACCGGTTTCAGATTAGCCACTGGTGTGACGGTACCGGTTCTCCCGACCTGGAAGTCGACCGACAATAATCCGGTTGAAGCCTCCTGGGCTTTAAACTTATAGGCGATGGCCCAGCGTGGTGATTTGGCTGTAAAACCCAGCTTTTCCTGGTCAGAGAAAGAATTGACCTTGATCACAACCCCGTCGATGTCGAAGGGAAGTTCCTTTCTTTCCTTATCCCAGGTATTGATATAATCAAAGATATCGTCGATGCCCTGGCAGCGGACCATATATTCAGAGACTTTGAATCCCCATTTTTTTGCTGCCTGCAGGGATTCATAATGAGTGCTGAACGGAAGCTCATTGCCTGGAAGATAATACAGGAAGCAGTCGAGACGGCGTTTTGCAACTTCAGCAGAGTCAAGCATTTTCAGGCTACCAGAGGCTGCATTACGAGGATTTGCAAAGGGTTCCTCGCCTTCCTCTTCCCGTTGCCTGTTCAATGCTTCGAAACTGGCATGGGGCATAAAAATTTCGCCCCGGATCTCGAACTCCCCGGGAAAACCTTCACCATGTAATCTCAAGGGAATACTGCGGATGGTTTTTACATTTGCAGTTACATCATCGCCCTGTTCCCCGTCACCACGGGTCACGGCCTGAAAGAGCTTCCCGTTACGATAGGTAAGACAGATCGCGACACCGTCAAATTTTAGTTCGCAAACATATTCGGGCTTGCCGCTTATCAGCTTGTGTATCCTTTCTTCAAATTCCCTGATATCCTGCTCAGAATAAGTGTTGCCCAGCGAAAGCATGGGATATTTGTGAACCACCTGCCTGAACTCTTTTGCAATTTCACCTCCAACCTGCCTGGTGGGGGAGTCAGGGGCAATGAACTCAGGAAATTCTTTCTCAAGCTGTATCAGCTCTTCGAGCTTCAGGTCAAATTGCCTGTCGGAAATAAGCGGGCGGGAAAGAAGATAATAGTTGTAATTATGCCTGCGGATCTCTTCCGACAGCTCATCAATCCTTTGCTTTGCAAGAACCCGGTCCATACTTACCTGATTTTCCAGATCCCGAATTTGATCTTCAGCACAGAGCCTGCGTAGCGGAACAATTCACTTTTCAGATTGGTTTTTGACAATCCGCCAAGCCGGTCTTTATATACAACCGGTATTTCAATGATGGGATGGTTGTTTTTTTGCATCACATAAAGGAAACGGATGAAATAATCTCCGTAACCAAAAAATATTTTCTCCACATCAAGTCCGTCAAGTACTTCTCTTTTGAAACAGTAATAACCGCTTAGATTATCAGTGGTCTGCATTTTCAAGGTATAATGGATGAATTTATTGAAGACCTTGCTGCCGAAGTATCTGAACCGGGAAGTTTCCATGCCCCCTCCGATAACGTACCGGGAACATGTTGCGATCTCAAAGTATTCGGTGATGCTGACCAGGAGTGGGATTAGTTTGGGCGGATGATTGAAATCGGTATCCATGACGATAATCTTGGTCCCTTCGGCGAGCTTTATCCCGTGAAGGATTGCCGTTGCCAGGCCTTTCTCTTTTTCCCTCAGGACCGGCCTTACCCTGGGGTTGTCTTTCCATCTTTCGCATACCTCTTTGTAAGTGCCGTCGGGACTGTTGTCATCAACGATGAGGATCTCGAAGGTATAAGGGTGATTCTCAAGAATATCATAGATCTCAGAGATCAGGGCATTGATCGAATCCCGTTCATTAAAGGTAGGAAGTATAACACTCAGGTTCATGGAGAATGGTTTTCATAAGCCCTGACCAGGCAGGATGCAATATAGTCAATCTTTTCATCTTCCAGGCCGACATAGGTGGGCAAACTTATACCTTCCCCGGCAATCGTAGCGCAATTATGATTGTTTCCTGCACGAAACGAAGGGTCTGAATAAAAAGGCATCAGGTGAATGGGATAGAACACAGGGCGGCTGTCGATGTTCTGCCTGCCAAGTTCGGCCATCACTGCATCCCTCTTTTGGTAATCCATCCCCAGCAGTCTTACTGTCATAAGCCAGTTCACATTCCTGTTGCCATGAGTTTCCTGGAAAGCAATCCCCTTGCATACCGACAATTTTTCTTTATACTGTTTGTGGATGGCATCTCGTGAAGCCAGAAGGGAGTCGAGCTGTTCAAGCTGGGCCAGTCCGACTGCCGCCTGCATATTGGTCATGCGGTAATTGAATCCAAGTTCATCGTACCAGTATTTCCTGCTGCGGTTCATCCCGTGATCCCTGAGTATCCTCATTTTTTCGGCCAGAGCGTCATCATTGGTGATGCACATTCCGCCTTCACCGGTAGTCATGATCTTATTTCCGAAAAAACTGAAACAGCTGATATGACCGAATGTTCCGACTTTTCTTCCGCTTATGGTTGCGCCCGTGGCTTCAGCACAATCCTCAATGACCAGGAGGTTTTTCTCGTTCGCAAGTTCCATGATCGCTTCCATATTTGCCGGATTACCATAGAGGTGTACAGGTATGATGGCTTTTGTCAGAGGGGTGATGGCATCCCGGATCGTTTCAGCACTGATGTTCCAGTCGTCCAGTTCTACCTCAGCCAGCAGGGGAAGGGCATTGCAGTACCTCACTGAATTGGATGTGGCAATAAAGGTCAGGTCAGGTACAATGACCTCGTCCCCTTGTTTTATCCCGCAGGCCGAGAGTGAAAGATGCAATGCAATAGTCCCGTTATGGGTGGCAACTGCATGCTTCACCCCGTGATAATTTGCGAACTCTTTTTCAAACCGGTCAATATAGGATCCTATCGAACTTATCCAGCCCGATTCCAGGGCATCAAGTACATACTTTTTTTCATTACCCAGGAAGGAGGGCCTGGCGATAGGAATTTTTTCTGTCATGATAATACCTTATTCGTTATTTCTTCACGGGGAAGAATTCGTTGTTCCTGTAAATGTAAACGGTTTTATTCCTGTTGATAGGGTTCAGCCAATGCACAAATTTGTCAATGAACCCCGGCTGGATCGTAGTTTCATAAACCAGGAACGGCAGGTATTTCCTGGTTTTCCTGACCATGCCGGCAATATCCCTGTCGGCTGTAAACAGAATGAACCGCGGATTGTTTTCAGGGCCTTTCCGCAGGGAGTAAACCATGAGGCTGTCGAGGCTGCGGTCCCCGTTTTTCTCATTACTCATATAGGGCCATTGTCCGAGATAGAACTTGGGAAACATCTCGGGATTATTGTCTTCGTCGATTGCAGTGAGGCACCTGATATCAGGGTACTTTGAGAGATAGCTCATGCTTTCGGCCATCGAACGTTTCGAGTAGGTAAAAGTGAATACGATCAGAACAATGGTATTTATTGTCCAGAAAAATCCCCAGCTCCATATCAGCAGTTTTTCATGTTTTCCCCAGAAGGCTGATTTGTCGCAAAACTCGATCCATCCGATGCTCCCGACCATAATAAGCAAAGGTATCATCGGGATGATGAACCTTTCCTGTTTGTTTGGGACCCACGAATGGAAAAGGAAGAAGATCAGTACAGGCAGAAAGATGAAAAAGTACTTTTTCCATTTACGGATAAAGCCCCATGTAAGGAAAATGCTTACAGGGGGGATCAGCATTCCTCCAATTACCAGCAGGTAATCGTACCATGGCAACACGATATAATCATTCCGTTCAGAGAAACTGGTAGTTGCATAAGTAAATAATTCGATAAACGGTTTCCCCCAGAGAATGAAATCGATCCCTCCTTCAAAAAGGGTAAAGGTAAATAATGACCCCAGCGTAAGAGATATAAGTGATCGGAATTGGCCGTTAAAAAGCAGCCAGATACCAAGGCCGAGAGGGAAAAACAGGGACTGCAGCCTGATGTCGGTCGCCAGCCCGAATAAAAGTCCGGCTATGAACCATGAAAGTATGGGTTTTTCCTTGTTCCCGGGTCGTATTATGAACCAGAATCCAAGAACGATGAAAGGCACGCCTACCATCTCGACAAGGTTCCTCACGCTCATCCATGGCATGAACCAGAAAACAGCCAGAAGAAGTCCGGCAAGCCGGGCCGGCCTCTGTCCACCCAGGGTATCGGTGATCCGGTATCCGAAGTAAACGGTTATAAGTGACCATGCCGCAAGGATCATCCGCATGAAGAACATCTTCAACTGGGGATCATGTATATGCAGGAAATTCAGAAGTGAAAAGAACAGAAAATTGATGCTGGGATAGAACAGGTTGTGTCCGGTTGGCCCTGTGTTACCAGGGCTCCAGGGCAGCCAGTTGTTGTAGTCATGGCCGTCGACCCATGATTGAGCTGATTCGATCACGATGTAATGATCGTCGAACATTCCCCATCCCTTTGCGAACACTGCAGCCAGGAGGCGGAAGAGTATTGCAAGGGCCATGATCAGCGTCAGGGGCTGGTCTTCCCAATATTTTCGGATATGCATTCCTAACAGTCTCAGGCCAGTTGGATCCACTCGTAATAATAATAGCCAAGTTCTATCGGATTGATACACATAACAGGGATCTGGGCCTCGTTGAACATCAGTTTTTCATCCCAGGCCGACATACTGAAACCAGGTACGTCAATGTTGGGCCTGGTCATAACCATGATCATATCGGCATGCCTTACCGCAGCGTAGGATAAAACCTGTTTTGTAAAATCGCCCTGGGGCTCTGCATAAGTGACCTCATGGCTGATGTTTTCTTCGTTGAAAGCATCAGAGATCTGCCGGGTAATGATTTTAAGGCGGCTGTTCAGTCCTTTGTCGGTTTCCACGGCCTGAAAGATATCGATTTTGGATTTGAAAAGGGTCGCCATCAGTTTTGCCCATTGCACAGTTTGCCTTGCTTCCAGTTCATTGGATACAGGGAGAACAATATTCTCATATCCCTGTTTGAAAGATCTTTTCTGTACGACGATAACGGGGATAGCCGATTCAGAAACAACCCTGAGTGCATAACTGCCGAACACATGCTGAAGCCCTTTCTTGCCATGGGTGCCAAGGATCATCATATTGGCTTTGATCCTTGAAGCAACTTCATTGATGGTTGAAAAGATGCTGCCTTCTTCGGCGATAGTGTCAACGGAGATATCATACTTTTTCTCGTAGTAGGATTTATATTCCTTCAACCTTTTCTCAATGTAATCGGTTCCTACATTTTTCTTTTTAAGAGCCGATTTGGTCTCGTTATTGATGACATGAAGGATCACGGCCTTGTATTTCAGGAAGCGGGCGAGATGAACGCCATGAATGACTGCGTTCCCGCATACTTCTGAAAAATCGGTAGGGATCAGGATGATGTTGTCGTACTTGGTTTCTTTTGATTTTTTTGTTGCCATAAGGATGTTATTTCTTTAAGGTTTTCTGATTTTTTAGTGTTTCTGAGAAGGGCGGATGACTTAGTGAAATAAGTATGATTGCTGAGAAATTTTATCTGGATGTCGAGCCATTCGGTAAGGTTTGTGGTCAGGATTCCAAAATGGTTCCATTCGTTCTGGAGTTCGAAGGAATGTATGAAAAAATCTTCCCTGCCAAGGTAATCGAGGTCTGCGTCACAAATGACCTTTTCTGAAGCTGTAGTTGCCTGCTGAGGAAGCCGGGTTACCATAATGAGTGAATTAATTTTATGGATCTGCTGTTCTGTAAACCCGAAATCAGGAAGAAAAGTTGACGCAAGCCGGGTCGAAGCGGTTTCGTGGTCTTTGTACTGTATGAGCATCCCTGAGTCATGGAAGAGCGAAGCGATTTCAAGCAAGCTTGTTTCTTTTTCAGGGATCTTCTCCATTTCGCATAGCCTCAGGGTAGCATCGTAGACGTCAAGAGTATGCCCTATACAATGGTAAACATAACCCGGTTCAAGTTCTTTCCTTAGTTTGTCGATAATAAATTCCTTTGCTCCCCCGAAATCCATAGTAATTCAACATTACAATGAAATGTAAAAATAGCAAAAAAGAAAAATGAAATGTAAGGGTAGTCAGAATTTCTTTAAAAGACTTATGGTCTTTTCAGGGTTTGGCGAAGCAAACACTGTGTTCCCGGCGACCAGAATATCGGCACCGGCTTTCACCAGAAGGGGAGCATTATTCAGATCAACTCCTCCGTCAATCTCTATCCTGGCGTGGGAATTGCGTCTCAGAATGAGTTCTTTCAGCTCTGCTACTTTCCTGTAAGTGTTCTCTATGAACTTTTGTCCGCCAAATCCCGGATTTACACTCATCAGCAAAACCATGTCAGCATCGGCAATACTATCGGCAAGCAGGCTCACCGGAGTATGGGGGTTTAGGACGACCCCGGCCAGTGCGCCTGTATTTTTGATCAGGTGAATGCTGCGGTGAAGATGGATACAGGCCTCATAGTGTACGCTGATAACATCGGCCCCGGCCTTTCTGAATCGCTCAATAAAGCGGTCTGGTTCAACAATCATCAGGTGAACATCGAAAGGCTTTGGAGAAGCTTTCCGTATCTTTTCGATGACCGGCAAACCAAATGAAATATTCGGAACAAACATCCCATCCATTACATCAAGGTGCAACCAGTCGGCCTCGCTGCGGTTCAGCATCTCAATATCTTTCTCAAGGTTGAGGAAGTTGGCTGAGAGGAGGGAGGGGGCGATGAGATGGGACATCAGCGGGAGTTATTTGAATGTCGAATGTCGAATATTGAATATCGAATATTGAATGAAATTATTCTTTTCTTCTTTATTCGAAATTCGACATTCGTTATTCGATATTCGTTATTCCATTCTTTTAATCATCAGCCTAAATATGTCTTCAGTATTTTACTTCTCGACGTATGCTTCAGTCTGCGGATGGCTTTTTCCTTGATCTGACGTACCCGTTCGCGTGTAAGGTCGAAGCGTTCCCCGATCTCTTCAAGGGTCATCGGATGACTGCCATTGAGGCCGAAATATAAGCGAATAACATCGGCTTCCCTTTGGGTAAGCGTGGAAACAGCTCTTTCAATCTCCTTTTTAAGGGATTCATATAGAAGTCCGTTATCGGGAGTTGTGTTTTCCTCACCCTTAAGGACATCATACATGGTATTATCTTCATCCTGTATCAGGGGAGCATCCATGGAGACATGGCGGCCTGAATTCCTCAGAGATTCCTTGACTTCGTTTTCGCTGATCTCAAGCAGGTGGGCGATTTCGTCGGAGTTAGGTTCTCTTTCGTACTGCTGTTCAAGCTGGGCATAGGCCTTGTTGATTTTGTTGATGGAGCCGATCTTATTCAGAGGGAGGCGAACAATTCTTGACTGCTCTGCCAGCGCCTGGAGAATACTCTGGCGGATCCACCATACAGCATATGAAATGAATTTAAATCCTCTTGTTTCGTCAAATCTCTGGGCGGCTTTGATCAGTCCCAGGTTTCCTTCATTGATAAGGTCAGGAAGGCTGAGTCCCTGATTCTGGTATTGTTTGGAGACAGACACCACAAAACGAAGGTTTGCCTTCGTCAGTTTCTCCAGTGCAGCCTGGTCGCCCTGCTTGATTCTCTGGGCAAGGGATACTTCCTCATCGGCTGTGATCAGTTCCACTTTGCCGATTTCCTGGAGATACTTATCGAGCGATGCGGTTTCGCGATTG
>SESF01031902.1_pt1 | contig 15072 bp, 8 predicted proteins | sample 3171521 | NCBI WGS metagenome assembly SESF01 (sample SAMN10866945, study PRJNA518727) | freshwater metagenome | biome: subpolar coniferous forest; feature: holomictic lake; material: water; isolation source: holomictic Lake 227, 6 m and 8 m depth | place: Canada: near Kenora, Ontario | collected...
CGGTGAAGCAGACGAAACACTTCACGGGCCAAGGCCTATTTTGCGGGCTGCCCCGCCATCTTTCGCAGTGTCAACGGGACGTTGCTTTCCTCGTGGGCGAACTGCCCGGCCAGTTCGGTGCCTTCCTTGTTGAGGGTTCCCTGAAAGGCGCCGTGAGCGATTCGCATCCCGAACTCCACCTTCTGGCCGGTCTGTTTCACGTCATTGAGCGGCAGGTTCGTGGCGTTGGGAGTGTCGAAGGTCGTCACTACCGTCTTGTCCGGCTGGTTCTTGAAATGGAATACCATCCGGATCCCGCCGTTGGGCGACCCGAGCGACCCTTCCCAATCGCCTTCCAATTCCTTCGACACCGCCGCGCTGGCTGGCATCAGCTCCACCTTGGCCTCTCCGGTACGCTTGAATTCGACCGACTGCGCGCCCGGCCCGGAGATTGTGCCCTTCATGCTGCCGTCCGGGCCCAGTGTCAGGTCGAATGGCCTGCTCATGAGTTCGAGGGCAAGAAACTTCACGGACTTGCCGTTGACTACGACATTCTTCACGACCAGGCCGGTCTTGTTGTCGGAGGGAAGACCCATACTGGCGATCCACTCCGATTTCGCGTTCTTGGCCAGGTCGAGCGAGACCCGGATCCGCTGCGGGCCGTCCCCGGTAACGTCGGCTTCCCAGTGGCCGGCGGGGCCTGCCTCGGTTGCGCGCTGGTCAGGGATTGGCGCTGTGTTAGCTCCCAAAGGTGCCTCTTTGCCCTTGCCGCAGCCGGCCGTAATAGCAATGACGGCGCCGGCAGCCAAAGCGAAGAGGCGGTTCTTGAGTTTCATGCTGGAGGCGTTATTGATAGCCAGCCACAGGGGGTAGTGATTCATCAGTTTCTTCATAATGTTGACTTCATTGTCTTAGATTCATGTTTTTCAACCATCACGAGTCACACTAATACGAAAAGCAGTAAAAGCGTTAATTGATATTTTGTGGGGAAGCATTGATAGAAGCGATGACGCGGCGCAGGGGTCGCGCTGACTGGTAGCGATGAAGTCGCCGGTGGCTACGCAACGGAAGTTACGTGGGCTCTATTTCGTTTGCCGGAAGATGACCTCTTAGTCCAATGGTGACCTGTTCCTCGGGATGTGAATCGTGGTGGCTTACCGGAATTGGAACGCCCGGTAGAACCGCCCGGGGTAGTTAGTAGCATCCGGGTCGGTGTAGAAGAGCACGTTGGTAGGCGTGGTGTTGGTGAAGATCGGCAGCCAACCAGCAAGGTTCGTCGACGCTTCGATCACCAGCTTGCCGGTTTGGAGGTTATCGACCTGCACTTGTAACATGCCGTTGGTTAGCTCGCAGTCGGTAATCACGAGAGGGAAGACGTACTTGATTGTGGCAAAATCGTAACCGCTCCCAATGCCGGTCGAATACCCCGCCACGATCACATTGCCGCTGTGGTCCACCACCATGGCGGTAGCCACGTCATTGGAGTTCCCTGGCCCATCGTAGCGGTTGGTCCAGAGCGGCACCCCCGCACTCGAATACTTGATCGTCGCGTAATCGTTGCCGCTTCCGCTGCCAATCGAAGTGCCCGTCACGATCACGTTGTTGTTGCTGTCCACCGCCACAGCGAAAGCTGCGTCAGCGTCGTTCCCCGGTCCGTTGTAGAGGTTGGTCCAGAGCGGCAGTCCCGCACTCGAATACTTGATCGTCGCATAATCGGCAGGGCCAAGGCTTTCAGCGCTAAGCGAATAACCTGTCACGATCACGCTGTTGCTGCTATCCACGGCGATTGCGTTGGCTACGCCACCGCTGCTCCCCGGCCCGTTGTAACGATTCGTCCACAACGGCACGCCCGCACTCGAATACTTGATTGTCGCATAATCGGCAGAGATTTCACTGCTAAGCGAATAACCTGTCACGATCACGCTGTTGCTGCCATCCACCGCCATAGCGTAAGGGACGTCACGATTGTTCCTCGGCCCGTTATATCGGTTAGTCCAGAGCGGCACGCCCGCGCTCGAATACTTGATCGTCGCGTAATCTTCAGAGCTCCCGCTGCCAATCGAAGTGCCCGTCACGATCACGTTGTTGCTGCTGTCCACCGCCACGGCGAAAGCTGCGTCAGCGTCGTTCCCCGGTCCGTTGTAGAGGTTGGTCCAGAGCGGCAGGCCCGCGCTCGAATACTTGATCGTCGCGTAATCTTCAGAGCTCCCGCTGCCAGTCGAATTCCCCGTCACGATCACGTTGTTGCTGCCGTCCACCGCCATAGCGGAAGTGCGGCCAGAGCCGTTCCCCGGTCCGTTGTAGAGGTTGGTCCAGAGCGGCAGGCCCGCGCTCGAATACTTGATCGTCGCGTAATTGTCAGAGCTTCCCTCGCCCGTCACGATCACGTTGTTGCTGCCGTCCACCGCCACGGCGAAAGCTGCGTAACCGTCGTTCCAGAGGTTGGTCCAAAGCGGCAGGCCCGCGCTCGAATACTTGATCGTCGCGTAATTGTAAGCGCTTCCTTGGCCCGTCACGATCACGTTGTTGCTGCCGTCCACCGCCACGGCGTAAGCTGCGTCGTCTCCATTCCCCGGCCCGCTGTAGCGTTGGACCCACGCTTGGATGGCGGTCTCGCCGCGCGTGAGTGCCGGGAGTAGCAGGAATATTACCAGCGGCCAAGCCATCGTGAGCTTTCGCAAGGTTGTTAGCATGGGGTTCGACTTCTGGGAGAATTCGTGTTTACCTGGATTATCCGTCCATTGAGTGCTCTGTCCGCGTTGGTGCTCGTGCTCGTGTCTCACCATCGTGGCGGCCATTATGCCGTCCCCAAGCCTCGCGTCAAGCCAAAAGAGGTGACTGCGGAGGCGGCTCGACTTGTCTTCTCATTAGCACCGGGGCTTCAGCCCGGTGCAGTTACGCGGACCCGGGGTTCAACTGTTTCAACAGTTTACCGCCTGGGGTGAGACGCCCGGCCAACTCGCAGGCGATAACGCTGAAGCTGCCGGGATTCGAGCAGCGTAATCCCGGAGGGATGATCGAGAATAGCCCAGCGCTTCAGCGCTGGGTGTGCGCGTCGGTGGGGTTTAGTCCCGAAGGGACGGCTGAGGCAACAGCGTTCAGCCGTCCCTTCGGGACTAATGTTGCGTGCCGGTCATACCCGACGCTGAAGCGTTAGGCTATTGTCAGTTGTCCTTCCAGGACAAGGTCAGGTACGCCTCGCCGAGCTGACCACGCTACTTGCAGCGCAACACGCGGGTGTCGCCTTTCTTCATGGGCAGATCCACTCGAGGGCCGCTCCCGATGAGATCGCCGGTCATCGCATCGCGCACCTGGCGGCGATTGCCGGTGTCCAGGGCAATCGTGCCGTCCTGTGACGCATGCACTGCCACAATCGGCCCGTTCGCATAGACGTTGCAGTCGGTCTGCGTGTAGAGGTGAACACCCGCTTTTCGCGCGGCTAGCCGAAGCAGTTCGGAGGTCAGGCCCGGCGCGCCGACAAATAGCGACTGGCCATCACGCGTCTGGCGCAGTGCGACCGCGGCCGAGCCGTCCGGATAGGTCGCCAGGATCTCCGCCGGGGATGCGTCGGCAGCGGCAAAGAGCGGCTTGACCACCGCATCCACACCGAACGGCGTTTGCAGGCCGAGCTGTTTGCCGAGCGCGGTGGGCGTAACCAGGGCCTTGGCGGGGGACACCGGCACGAGGCGAAAGCCCGTTAGCTCCTGCATGGCTTCCGGGGAGGTCTTGTCACCGTCATGCAAGCCCGGCGCGTAACACCAGACGCGGCAGGTGCCGCGCGTGTGCCGGCGCAGTGCCTGCCGTTGTGCGGCCGAGAGCTGCCACGCGTTGAGGAAGACATAGAGCTTCGAATGCACCCGGCCAGAGGTCACATCATCGAGCAGGTATTGGCCGTAGGGAGCGCCCATGCGCCCCAATGGCCGACGCACCTGGTAGATGCATTGCTCAGTGACCGGCCAGGCGCTGACTGAGGTCTCGATCATCGAGCCCTCGTCAATCACGGCGGCGACTTCCGGGCGGAAGGGGATGGGCTTTTCCACGAAGGGCCGGTCCACTGCGTCGAGGCGTTTCATCTCTTCCCAGAGGCGCGGGTCATTGAACCAGCCGGTCATCGCGAGGTCCATCCACCATGTGGCGAAGTTGCGCGTCGCTTCCTGCGCGACGTTGCGCCGCAGCATCGTGAGGGTCTCGGCCTGGTCCTTCGCGCCGTCATATTGGCCCGGGAACTCGCCGGTGCCGAGGTAGGTGCGCGTGTCATCCTCGTAGAGCCACATTTTGCCGGCGAGGGCGACGCTCTCGGCGGCGGTCATCGCGGTGGCGCTGGCGCCGATGCCGCGGTCGAAATAGGAGATCGGGGAGCAGAGCAGGTCAATGTCCGGGCAGTCCAGCACACGACGCAGGGCGTAATGGCCGCAGGTCGCCGGGCCGAGCCGGATGGTGCCAAACTCAAACAGGTAACCGTAGAAGAAGGTGATCAGCTTGCGTCCGTGCGAGGCCTGGCGAGCAGCATGCGCCAGCTCGCAAACCAGGTCTGCCATGGCCTGTTGCTGAAACGCAGCGAAGTCAATGAGCGGCTTCTCGATCGCCGGGTCGCGCAGGATGCCATTAGGCGAGGCACGGCGTTGAGCGGGCGTCGGGATGGTGGCTTTGTCCAAGGTCGCGCCGGGCTCGTGCCATGCGGTTTGGAGCGCGGCGTCGGTGCGATACCGCGCACGCAGCCAATCGCGCCAGGCGCTGGTATCGGCTGGAGCATACCCATTGAGCAGCTTCTCCCAGGTGTCCTGATAGAACCATTCGCCGGTGTTCTGGCCGCAGGGATGATAGCCGGCCATGTGGTCGCCGAACTTCTCTTCCAAGTGTTCGACCAGGGCCGCCACGCGCGCGGCGGCCTCGCGGCGATAGAGCGGGGAGGCCACTACCCCATGATGCTGACGCGAGCCGTCTTCCCAGGTCATGTCCTCATCCGGGTGGGCCTTGCGCCACCAATCGGGCGGGTCGGCACCGAAGCGCGGCAGGAGCAGGGCCTGCGGGTTGGCGTCGAGGATCTGGGCGCAGATGTTGTCCATGCTCTGCCAGTTCACCGGCTGACCGGGCGGCGGCCACGGCGTATCAATCGGAAAGCTGACGAAGTCCACCCCGGCAGCCGCCGCCATGCGAATTTGGGCTTCAAAGTGGCCGGCCGGACCGCCCAGAAAGGTGTAGGGTTCCCCCGGCCGATAGAGCGCCACGGTGAGCTCGCGCGCCGGCTCAGCCCGCACCCAGAAGCTTACGCGGTAATGCTTGCCGCGCACGATGGCCAGCTTGGGCAAGTGGTAGATGTGGAAGTCCGGCCACTGCCCGCCGGGCGGTTCGCGGAGCTTGACGTGGAGGCCGGCGGTTTGGGAGGCGCCAACGGCGGGCTCGACCCTCGCTGTCCCCACGGTGTTGGCCGCGCCGGGGGGCCAGAAGGTCCATTGACTGGAGAAGGAGTTCTGCCCGCTCTCGAAGTCGGACAGAGGCGACACGTCTTTGCCGGAGGCTGTCTCCACGATGCGGATGTTGTCGAGGAAGATGTCGCCTGCGGTATGGCCGAAGCGGAAATGGAGGGTGCCCATTTCCAGCGCATCGTCCTGCGCGATGAACTCGAACTCCACCTGGCGCCCAGCCGGCTCGACCTTGATGATCCCGGCCCCGGGCCCACCAAAGAACATGCGCGGGCGGACCGCGTGACCGTTGACCTTTAAACGTGGCGCGCCGGAAGAGGCATCCACGCGCACCGTGAGGCGCTCGGATTTGCTGGAGGCCGCGAGGACGGAGAGGCTGACGCAGGTGACTAAGATTGCGCAAGTTCGTGCCAACGTATGATTCATCGGCGTCCACAGTGGCAATGTGCGAGGGGCGAGACAAGCAATGGTTGTGAACCTCCGGCGAACAGCGTCGGCCCTGGAAGCTGGAAGAAGTCCGAAGTCCCGAAGGCCGAAGACCGAAAGAAGGCCGAAGCCCGAAGCCCGAATCAGTTACCACGGCGGGCTGATCCTTCGGATTTCGGATTTCGGCCTTCTTTCGGATCTCGGGTTTCGGCCTTCGGATTTGGGCAGGGGGCTTCCGAAACCGGTTGCGCTCGGGGCTCAGGCATGGTTACGTTTCGCCAACAAATGAATGCTGAGCGACCACGATCAGCTTACCAACGATTGCACTTATGAAGATCCAACGTCGTGAGTTTGTGAAACGGTCCGCCCTCGGTCTGGGCGGGATACTCGCCGGTTTGCCACTGGCAAAGGCCGCGGACGCGAAACCCGCCTTCTTCGATCCCTATGAGACCGTCTCCCTCGGCCAGACCAAAATCAAGATGAGCCGTTTCTGCCAGGGCACCGGCATGAGCGGCGGCAACCGACAGTCCAATCATACCCGGATGGGGAAGGAGAAGTTGGAAGCGCTGTTCCACGGTGGCTACGATCGGGGCATTCGCACCTTTGACCTGGCCGACCTTTATGGCACGCATCCCTATCTCCTGCCGGCCCTGAAAGAGATACCGCGGGACAAGATTACGATTATTACCAAGGTCTGGCCGCATTCGGGCAGCCTCCCGGAAACCGAGCGTCCGGCAGTTGACGTGACGGTGAGCCGCTTCCTGAAGGAAATCGGCACCGACTACATTGACCTGGTGTTGCTGCACTGCGCCACCTCGCCGAAGTGGACCGAGGAGTGGCGCGCGCAGATGGACGGGCTGGCGGCGCTCAAGGCGAAGGGTATGATTCGCGCCCACGGTGTCTCCTGCCATTCTATAGCGGCGCTCGAAGCGGCGGCGGCGGACCCCTGGGTGGATTCCGTGCATACCCGCATTAATCCCTTTGGCATTAGGATGGACGACAAGCCGGACAAGGTGGTGCCGGTGCTCAAGAAGCTTCACGCGGCCGGCAAGGGCGTCGTAGGCATGAAGCTCATTGGCGAGGGGCAGCTCCGCAACGACCCCGAAAAGCGGGACGAGTCAGCGCGGTTCGTGCTCGGTTTGGGCTGCGTGGATGTCCTCGACATCGGCTTCGAGAAGATCGAGGAGATAGATGACTTCGCCGGCCGGGTCCGCAAGGTGCCCCGCACGGCGTGAGCGCCAAGTAAGCTGACGGGTCAGGGTTTCTCCGCTACGGGCCGGATGCTGCCAGCGCGCTGCGCTCGTGCTCAGGCGGACCTGATGGCGCGAAACCCCCATGTTTCCCTCGATTGTTCCTCGATTGTTCCTCGATTGGTGCTCGATTGTTTGGGCTCAGGCGTGAGGTTTGGTTTTGAGGATGGGCTTAATCCGCCAGTCGGCGTCCGGCCCGAGGCGCAGGTTAGCACCGCCCCAGCCAGTGGGTTTGTTGCCGTAGATGGCGCGGACGCCTGTGGTGTAAAGGATGGTGGTTGAGAACAGCAGCACGGCGGTCAGCGCCAGGGCCTTGCGGGTGAGCAGCCCAAAGTCGGCCTTGCGGAGCGCGGGGGGAGTGTCTGATAGGCGCGCCCAGCCGAGGATGAGCACCGTGCAGATCAGCGCGTTGAACATGGTGGTGCCTTCTGTCGCGATGCGGCTCTCGTGGAAAGCCACCACTGCCTTGGCGAAGTTGGCGATGACGATCAGCCAGAGGAACATGAGATACAGCAGTTGGCCTTTGCCCAGCCATGTGGAGGGGATCAGGGCGACGGGGTGGCGGCGGTGGCGCACCAGCACCAGAATGGCGCACGCCGTGAAGGCGATCCACATCAGGGTGAACCACGACCAGGCCGACAGCTCGATGCTGCCGAACAGCGGCGCCTTGAGCGTCTCGGCGACCGAGCGGAACACTCCGGTGCCGCCGCTGACGGCAATCTTGCGCACAGCGGTCCAGTCTTCGATGTTCTTAACGACATTGATGTAGGTCAGGATGTTGAATATGAACACCACCGCGAAGATCTCCGTCCAGGGCCGGACGCGTGGTTCGTCTCGCCGCACAGGGAGACGGGAGGCGAGGATGCCGATGGGGATGAGGATCGCCAGCCCGTAGAGGACGCCGGCGAACTGCTCGAGTATGATGCTGTGCCAATTGGCGCTGCGCCAATGCTGCCACGCCGCGATGACGACCGGGTTGTCCGTGAGGACGGGATTGCCCGGGGAAACGCACAGTATCTTGATGAACTGGGCGGTCGCGAGAGCCAGCCCGCCGAACGCTCCCGAAAGCCAGGTGACGAAGGACACTGGTTTCAGCCCGGTCTTCCGGCAGTAGAGGAGCAGCCCGACCATGCAGCCGACGGTATTGGCCCAGCTATCGCCGCGGGGCGGTTGGAGCCGAAACCCTCCGTGATGCGCGAAGAAAGGCAAGTTGGACAGGAGCACCGGTCCCACCAGGAACACCACCATACTCCACACCGCCATGCGGATCAGCAATGCGGAGCCCGAGCGCCACGCGCCATAGCGGTAGAAGTAAAGCGACAGGCCCGCCACAGCGCCGAAGATCCAACCCAGGTGCGCGCTGTGCTGGCCGAAGATTGTCGGCCAGTTCGTGAGCAACTGTTCCGCTGCGAACTTTGGCGCGCCGGTAGCGGGGTCGAGCAGGGTGAGGTCGCCTTGCGATTGCACCAGGGCACCGACGACGGCATCCTGCCAACCGGCGGCCGCGAGGAACCGCTGGAGCCCAAAACCTACGCCGGCACCTACAACTGCGAACCCAATCAGGTGGCCAAACTTGCTGAAGCGCCGGTCCCAGAGATCAAACAGGCATAGCGCCGTCATGGCATAGACGGCTTCCTGCCATTCGCTGTCGAGCCAGTATAGGGGATCGCGCTGGCGGAACCAGGTATGGTCCGGGCTCGCCGCGGCGAATAAGCGCTGCTGGAAATCGAAGGGCGTGTCTTGCAGCACATACTGGAGTGCCCAGAACCCGAAGACCCAGCATAGCGGGCGGAAGATGGCGGTAAGCTTTTCGCGGCTTTCGGTGGCAGCATAGGCGGTGCCTGCCCCGCCCAGGGCCGCCCAGAGAAAGGCTTCAAAGTAGGTTGAGGCGAAGCCATACAACTGCGTTGGGAGATGGCCGGTCTGGGTGTAAGAGGGCGGATGCATGTAGGCGATGGAGCCGCCAAAGCCCCATCCCAGGGCACCGAAGAACGCAAAGTAAGGCAGCCGTTGCCGCCAGTCTTCCCGCCCGGACATCAGGGCGACGGCCATGCCGGCCAACGCGCCTGCAATCATGGCGCCGTATTCGTGTCCGTAATTGCCGCGGATGCCCCATCCGATGGACAGGGATAAGAGGACCAGCACGATCGAGCTGGGTCGGAAGGAGGGGGACTTCATAGGGATTGGAGCTCAGAGAAAGTCATGAATTTGTTTTGGGAGCGCTACTATGCAGTTTGGGGGCAGGCCGTCGAGTTAAAATGTTCCGTGGGCACAGCGCAGCGGAGCCCCAGCCGGAGATAGCCGATAGCCAATGGCAAATAGCCAATCTGCGCGTGCGCAAGGGACTTTCGCAGGCGGCGAGGGAGTATTTTTGAGGTTGGCCGATGCGTCGGCTTGCACTATTAGTTCCTTGGCGGTGGGAAATGAGCTTATGACAAGCAATGCAGCCAACGGCCTGACTTCGCGGGCCACTGACTTTACTCAATCGAAGCCACTCTCAGGGGCGCTGAAGGAGCTACGGTCTGATCCGTTGAGCGGTGCGGCGATCGTCGCCTATCTGGCCGTACTGAAGTTGCTGCTGCACTTCTATTTCAACGCGTTCTCCTACTACGGCTACCTGCGCGACGAGCTGTACTTCATCCAGGCAGGGAAGCGTCTGGACTGGGGCTACGTGGATATTGGCCCGCTGACGATCTGGATGGGGAGGCTCTCGCGTGAATTGATGGGCGATTCCATATTCGCCCTGCGCTTCTTCCCGGCTATCGCGGGGGCGGTGATGATTGTCCTCGTGGGCTTGATGGCGCGGGAATTGGGCGGCGGCCGCTTCGCCCAAGTGCTGGCCGCGCTGGCGGCTCTGATTGCACCCGTTTGGCTCGGGGCGCAGAACAATCTGTGCCTGCCGGCGACGGAGCCGGTGTGGTGGGGGCTGTGCGCGTATTTTCTCATTCGCATTATCAAGACGGGCAACACGCGGTTGTGGGTCCGGTTCGGCGTTATCGCCGGCATTGGACTGCTCAACAAGCCGTCCATGTTGTTCCTATGCGCTGCCGTGACCATCGGGCTGCTGTTGACACCGGAACGAAAGTATCTGTTCAACCGATGGGCATTACTGGGCGGACTCGCCGCTCTGTTAGTCGCATCGCCCTACATCCTCTGGCAGATCCCGCGCGGCTGGCCGACCGTCGAGTTCCTGGCCGGGATGAAACGGATGGTCACTGAGCAGATCCCATCCTTGGTATTCGTCTTCGGGCAGGTCTTCTACCTGCACCCGTTTAACTTTCCGATCTGGCTGGCCGGTTTGGTGTGGTTCTTCCTCGCGAAGGATGCGAGGCCATTCCGCGTCTTGGGTTGGGCTTATCTGTTCATCCTGGGCTTTCTGCTGGTTACCAAGAGCAAGATTTACTACCTCGCGCCAGTCTATCCGTTCCTGCTGGCCGGGGGCGCCGTGGCGATTGAACGGTTCATCAGTAAACGCCGTCTGGCGTGGTTGAAGGCCGCATTACTGGCCCTGCTGGTGGCCGGCGGCCTGTCCATCGCGCCGGTGGTGTTGCCCGTGCTGCCGATTGACAAGACTGATGCCTACATCACGGCGTCCACGGCTGGGCTACTCAAGAACGCGTGGGAAGTCACCTCCACCTTTCATGACGAGCACGGCTGGGAGAACCAGGCGAAAGTGGTGGCCGAAGTTTTTCATCGCCTCTCCCCGGAGGAACAGGCGGACTGCATCATCGTTGCGGGCAACTTCGGCGAAGCGGGCGCGATTGATTTCTACGGCCCCGCCTTGGGCCTGCCGCCCGCAACCTCCACCCACCAGAACTACTACTTCTGGGGGCCACCGGCAAAATCGGGCAATCTCGTGATTGCTTTTGGTGTAGGGCGGGACGCGCTCCAGCAGTACTTCGGGGACGTTCAACAGGTGGCGACCATCCGGTCCCCGCAGGCGGTGCGGGGCGAGCAGAACATCCCGGTTTACATTTGCCGGAAGCCGCTCGTCAACCTGAAGGAGGCTTGGCCGAAGTTCAGAGCGCGCGCGTTCCGGAACAACTGACGCGGTGTCTTCTAACTTGCTCAACTTGGGTTGTGCAATAAGAATGACGATGATGTTAACAAAGTTCTTCATCGGCGCGGCTCTCGGCTTGGCGATTACGACAGGTCTCGGCGCGGACGTTCAGCCGGCTCCCCAACGCTTCCAGCAGGAAGTGGCGCAGCATTTCACAGAGAAGGAGGGCGCGCCAGCGGGGCCGGTGGCCCTGGTCGATTGCGCCGCCAACGGCGCGACCCGAGTCTTTGCTGCCGGGCAGTGGCACGAACTTCAAGAGGGCAAGTGGCAGGTGAACGCTGGCCTGAAGCCCGGAAGCGACACGCAATTCACCTTTGCCGACAGCAAAGGCCAGCCGGCACAAGCGCCCCTGCCCTGGCGCGAGGTGCGGCAAGTCCTGCGCGCGGGCGCGACTAACTACGTGGCTGGCGCCCGTGCCTGTTTCGCCGTCCCTGAAGGCAGTGCCGCGGTCTCGCTGGGCTGGCCCGAGGGCCTGACCGTGCGACAGATTGCGGTCTCGCCGGAGGGGGTGTTGCACGTGGCTTCGAGCGCCGGGCTGTGGGCCCTGCGCGGCAAGGAATGGCAACAGGTCCGGGTGCTGGACGAAGGCGGGCGGGGTTGGGCAATGGGCGACGTGTTGGGCGTGGCATTCGACTCGAAGGGGCGGTTGTGGTTTGCCACCAAGGCCGGGGCTGGCTGCCAGCTTGCCGAGGGCTGGAGTTTCTACGAAGGCAAGGATGGTTTGCCCTGGAACGACTTTACGGGCATCGCGGCTGGTCCCGAGGGGGAGGTTTGGTTTGCCACGCATCTCGGCGCAGTGCGATTCGATGGGAAGGAATGGGCCTACCGCCAGGGGCCGCGCTGGCTGCCAAACGATGATGTCGCTCAGGTGGCCGTGGACGGAAAAGGCGCGGCCTGGTTTGCCACGGCGGCCGGGGTTGGCGGCATTGAACGACGGCCCATGACGCTGGCGGAGAAGGCGGAGTTCTACGAGCAGGAGATCGAGCGTTATGTCAAGCGCACGCCTTACGGATACGTCGCCGAGGCGCCGCTGCGCAAGGTCGCGGACAAGAGCACTGCTAATCCCCAGGACAGCGACAACGACGGGCTGTGGACCTCGATGTATGGGGCCGGGGAATGCTTCGCTTACGGCGCCACCAAGGATCCGCAGGCCAAGGAGCGCGCGAAGAAGGCGTTCGAGGCGCTGCGCTTCTTGCAGAAGGTGACGCAGGGGGGGGATCATGCGCCGCCCAAAGGCTATGTCGCCCGCACCATCCGGCCCGTGGAGTGGCCCGATCCCAATGTGGGCCGGATCGAGGGCGACCGTGAGGAACAGAAGCGCGACAAGCTGTGGAAGGTCTATGAGCCGCGCTGGCCAAAGAGCGCTGACGGCAAGTGGTACTGGAAATCCGACACCAGCAGCGACGAGCTGGACGGACACTATTTCTTCTACCCGCTTTACTACGACCTGTGCGCCGACACGGATGCGGAGCGCGAGCGGGTTCGCGAAGTCGTGCGGGATTTGACCGACCATTTCCTCGCGCATAGCTACGCGCTCATTGACCACGACGGCAAGCCGACGCGCTGGGCCGTCTATGGACCGCAGTCCCTCAACCGCGAGCCCTATTGGTGGCTGGAGCGCGGGCTGAAATCCCTGAGCATGCTCAGCTACCTGTCGGTAGCGTCGCATGTCACCGGCGATCCGAAATACGCCGCGGCAGCGCGCGCGCTCGTCGAGCAAAACGGCTACGCGCATAACGCCATGCACACGAAGGTCCAGCATGGCCCGGGGTCAGGTAACCAATCCGACGACGAGATGGCCGTCATGTGCTATTACGGGCTGCTGCGTTTTTCCCAGGACGAGGCGCTGAAGACCATGATGCGGTATTCCTTTTACCGCTACTGGTTGAATGAGGCGCCCGAGATGAACCCGTTCTTTAACTTCGCTTACGCGGCTGTCTGTCTAAAAGCCACGGCGAACAGCCCGTGGGGAGATTTTCCGGTCAGCCCCTGGAGTGGCTGGCTCGATGACTCGATGGCCACACTCGACGGTTTCTCACTCGACCGGCTCAACTGGCCGCTGCGCAACAGCCATCGGCTCGACCTGGTCCGGCTCCCGCCCGTCCGATCGGTTGACGTGGAAAGCCCCGACCACGGGCGCCGACGCGGAAACCGGGTGAACGGCAAGGTGCTTCCCGTGGAGAACCGCCAGTTTAACCATTGGAACACCGATCCGTGGGAACTGGATTACGGTGGCAACGGGGGCGAACTGGCCGCCGGCACCGTCTATCTGCTGCCCTACTACATGGGCCTCTACCATGGCTTCATTCAAAAGCCCGGGTCCTGAGGCTGACTTGCTTCCCAAATCCACGGCTTGCTCAGAATGAGATCGCTCGCGACTGCCGCCGCCCTTTTGTTGATGTCACTGTGGGGTCTGGCGGACCCCAGCACAGAATTCATCCGCGTGGCGCCGGACCATTGGGGGTTTGAGACTAGCGACACAAAGACTCGCTTCATCCCGTTCGGCGCGAACTTCGTGCTGAGCGAGAAGCGGTATCTGAACATGTTCGGCCCCGGGGTGTATGACCGGCAGCGTTACGAGCGCGTGCTGGCAGCGCTGGAGGGCTTGGGATTCAACACGGTCAAAGTGTTCCTACCCATAGGGGAGGTGCTCCCCGATCCGCAAGTGCCCGGCGAGGCTCGCATCGCTCCTGGCTACCTGGACCACCTGGAGGCTTTCTTGCAGCAGGCCAGCCGCCACCACATCCGCGTCGTCGTGAGCCTGGCCTGCTGGGGCGGCAATGGGCTCAAGTGGTGGCATGAGGGCGGCGAGTATTTTGGACGGCATCCCTGGCGCGCAGACCCGGGTATTGACTCCCTCGACGTGCTCACGCGCTTCTGGACGCAGATTTGCAGCCGCCTGCGAGACAACCCGACCGTGTTCAGCTACACGCCTGCAGTGGAGTGGGAATTTCCGGCCGGCAACCTGACGTGGACGCCGCCCGGCAAACAATACGGCCGCCTGGAGACCGTCCCGGGCCTTTTCTACTGGCGCGCGTTCGTGCAGGCGCGCTACCACGACTCCATCGCCGAGTTGAATCGCGCCTACGGCACCGCCTATGACGATTTCCGCGCTGTTCCCGTGGTGGATTACACCTACGACGCCAACGCAAAGCGCTACGCTGATCCGGAAGCCAAGATCCTGGATTACCAGAACTTCCGCGAGTGGGCGTCGCACCGATACTTCAAGCCGCAGATTGGCGCCATCCGCGCCGCCGACCGGCGGCACATGGTTACCATCAGCAATCATTCCCGCGTTGGGATTGGGCTGTGGGAAGGGGCGGCGCAATATTTCATCGGCTATGAAGTGCCGGAGCAATCGGACCTGGTGGACTACCTGACCACCCACGACAACGAGAGCCAGTCGAGGTTGAAGCCGGGCGAGACGATCGAGAACGTGGTACACAAGTTGGTTGTGCAGGCCAGGTATTGCAATGCGTTCGCCCGGAAGCCGCTGATTATCGAGGAGTTCACCTTCGCAGCGCCCGATCCGAACCGGGTGGCCGATTGCCAGGCCCGGATGGTCCTTGGCACTATCGGCCAGGTCAGCGGGTGGATGAACTGGTATGTTCAATTCCCGCACGACGCCGACACTGCTGACACGCCGGGAGCCGATCATAGCGCCATCCTGGACGATGAGTTTCGCCCGACGCCCTGGGGCCTCCGCGCCCGGGACTTGATCGTTCAATTGCGCGGCACAGACCTCACCCGCTTACCCCCAAAAACCACCATCGAGCTAGACCGCCAAGAAGAGCTGGTCCCCCACGACACGGGCACCCAGCTCCGCATTGATCGCGACTGGACCAATTACCAACACCCCATTGATTTCCTATGGCCGTCGAACCAGTGGATTGGCCTCGAGCTTCGGGGCAAGTCAGGCCAGTGATGGCCGGGG